>Ga0207415_1000106_pt1 | contig 87608 bp, 78 predicted proteins | sample Passage237A_FD_187369 | JGI IMG/M metagenome (GOLD analysis project Ga0207415, IMG submission 187369) | Cellulose adapted compost microbial communities from Newby Island Compost Facility, Milpitas, CA, USA - Passage2 37A (SPAdes) (version 3) ... | reverse complement strand
CACTCTCCTGGTGTGGTTATTCTGCTTCCGGCTGAATGCCAAAAGGGACTTATAGTTTTCTCTTATGTTTAATTATCGGGCCAACGCCGTACAGGAAACTGTGCGGCGTTTTTTTGTACATAGGGAAGGGGTTGGCGGGCTCCCGTCAGCTATTTATGAGGGGAATGTCGGACATGCGATGCTTGCTGTATTTTTACAGTGTTGGGGGCTACTGAAAACGATACTGCACTTTCCGACCTCGATCTCGCGGAACTCATGAAATGCGGGAGTTTCGGGAAGAATAGGTGTTCCGGGCAATCAGGTTTATAACTGACTTGCGTTCATTTCAAGTACACATTCGCTGAAATTCTCCTTGGGGGAGAGGGTATATACTATTTAGGAATCGTATATTATCAAATGTCGGGCGAAGCCATACAGATCCGTGTACAATTTCGCCCGTTGTCGCCCGTCAGTTTGGAATAAAAAGCAAAATGAGTGCTGATTTACTGCGGACGATCGAACAAAGATTTTATCTTCTCTGTAGGTAGAATTGGAATAATAATCTTTTTCAAGGGAGTTCCCTGACAACGAGTAAATACAATTCCGCGCGCAGTTGAATACGCAATGTTACCGAGGGTTGCTGCCACTGAGGGATCTAAAAAGATATCTGTTTCTGTTTTGTCAATAAATTCCGAAAGGTTGGGAACAAAAAAATAATAATCAATTTCGAAGTGCGCCCTGGGGGAAGTGTTTTTTTCATCAGTAACCTTTGGTAATATATCAACGTCTAAGGTTAGTTTTAATTTACTTTCAATAACATTCGATGCAATTTTTATTGAAAATTGCGCTATTAGTTCTTGCGTTCCGGCAATGGTTTCGTTATGAATCTGAATATCCCCCGACTCAACGGACGCGTTAGTGATAATGATATTGTCCAACCTAAGATTCTCTATATCAAGTTGCTTTATACTCATATAGCCTCCTGCACTGTGAAATTATTGGTTTTTTTTATCGAAGAGCTTCGGTATTCTGTTTGGACACATTGCATTGCTCCGGATTCATTCACTGTAATTATACTGGCTTGCTGACTTCTCGGGATCGTTACCAATTCATAGCTAGAATGTTCGGAACTGTCGGTGCTGACATTAATTATCGATTCTCCAAATGCCGTAGAGAGTTTCGCCAGTGTCGAAATAGTAAAGTTTTGTGTTCCGGAAAGCCATTTAGATACTACTGCTTCACTTACATGCATTTTCTCAGCCAAAGCTTTTTGTTTCCCGTCAAACTTCTTTTCCAGTAGTTCATGTAGCCTATCTAAGATATCCATAGCAAGACGAACCTCTTCTTTAATTTCAGGTGCAGCTTCTTGGACGATTTTATTGAATTTTTGAAATTTCATACATCAAATTCGTGTTGATCAATATTTGGATTGTCAAGTTCTCCGTTTTTAAGTTGCTTTTGTAACTTGACGGAAATTCGTTTAGCGCGTTGGAAATGAGTTTTTACATTGGGGCACTCTTCTGGATTTAATTTCGTTTTTATGCCGCCGTTTAAAAGAATTACTTGGGTTTCTGAAATCCAAATGCAGTACAGTCTGATGCCGTAGTCTTCTGTGTTTTCTCTTTTTAATCCCGCACTCACGACAGGCATATAGTCGAAGCTTCCTTCATTGTGAAAGTAGCGCTGCTTTGCACCTCTTTCCTTTATTTCCTGAATTGCGATATACAAAACTGACAATTCTTCCTTGTGTTTTGGGAAGTCGGTTTCGTCGAATATTTCGAATTCCGTTTTGTCTGAATCTCCCAGCCTTACCGAGAAAAACTCGACTTTTTCATTCGACAACTCATCCAGCCTAATAATAACCGCTTTCAAAGAAACTTAGCTTATAAGTTAACTGCAAAATTAAGGCCTAGTTTTTGAGAATTGCAAATATTACGGGATTTCTTATAAGTAAAAGAAAAAAACAATATGTAAATCATGTTAAACGAGGTTTATGTGACGTTTTGCTAAATATTTTAGAATCTAAAATACTAATATTTTGAGGGAATTCCAACCTTTTGGGGGGGAAAAATGACCCGCAATCGTTCCCGGACTTAATTTTCCCCATTCCCCCGAAATGAACTTTATTTGGCCCGGATTTGCCGGATTTATCGGCAACATGGTAAATGAAATGCTATGAATACGCTTGTTTGTACCCGCCCCGGGCAGTTTGAATATACAACTACGGAAAAACCATCCCTCGAAAAAGGGAAAGCCATACTGCGCATCAAACGCATCGGCATCTGCGGTACCGATCTTCATGCTTTTGAAGGAACCCAACCCTATTTCGAATACCCCCGCATTCTCGGCCATGAACTGGCTGCAGAGCTGGTAGACGCCGATGGGGTCGAAGGCTTCACACCCGGCGAAGCCGTAACCCTTATTCCCTATTTCCATTGCGGTGCCTGCATTGCCTGTCGTAGCGGAAAACCCAACTGCTGCGTAAACATGAAGGTTTGCGGTGTACATGTCGACGGCGGTATGCGCGAATACCTTTCGGTTCCGTCTTCCTCCCTGCTTCACGGTAATGGACTGGAATTTGATGCTCTGGCCCTGGTAGAACCCCTCGCAATAGGCGCGCACGGCATCCGAAGGGCGGGTGTCCAACCGGGTGAATTTGTGCTCGTTATCGGCGCGGGTCCGATCGGACTGGGTACCATGGAATTCGCACGTATTGCCGGAGCAAACGTGGTCGCCCTGGACATCAGCACCAGCCGGCTGGAATTTTGCCGTACCTCACTGAACATTCCGCATACCATCAACGGAAGGGAAGAAAATGTACTGAAACGTCTGGCAGAAATCACCAACGGCGATATGCCTACGGTGGTGATCGATGCCACGGGCAATCTCAATGCCATCAACACCGGGTTCCAATACCTGGCCCACGGCGGAAGATACGTACTCATCGGACTGCAGAAGGGCGAGATCAGCTTCAGTCATCCGGAATTCCATAAACGCGAAGCTACGCTCATGAGCAGCCGCAATGCCACCACCGAAGATTTTACGCATGTCATGAATTCCATGAAGAGCGGTTTGGTTGACCCCACGGTGTACATCACACACCGGGCGCAGTTCGGTCAGGTTAAGGATCAATTCCCCGGCTGGCTCAATCCTGCATCCGGTGTGATCAAGGCGATGATCGAAATCTGATCAGAATTTTTTGAAAAGCACGCTGGCATTATGTCCGCCAAATCCAAACGCATTGCTCAGTGCATAATCGATATTTTTCTCCCGGGCCTCACCTGCCACGATAATTGAAGGATTGGGGATTTCCGGATCAAGATTCTGGATATTGATGGAGGGCGGTACCACTCCATTTCGTATGGCGTTAACCGATAGTATGGCCTCGATGGCACCGGCGGCTCCCAGCAGGTGTCCGGTCATCGATTTTGTGCCGCTGATCAACAGATTGGGGGCGTTCCCGAAAACCTTTTCAATGGCTTTGAGTTCGGCGATATCTCCCAACGGCGTGGAGGTGGCGTGGGGATTGAGATAGCCGAGCTGATCGGGGTTGATGCCGGCTTCCTCCAGCGCCAGTTGCATGGCTTTGGATGCGCCGGTTCCCTCCGGATGCGGAGAAGTCATGTGGTAGGCATCTGCTGTCATTGCAGCACCCACAACTTCCGCATAAATTTTTGCCCCTCTTTTTTTCGCGTGTTCGTATTCTTCGAGTACCAGCGCACCGGCTCCTTCGCCCATTACAAAACCATCGCGGTCCTTATCGAAGGGTCGGCTGGCGGTAGCGGGATCATCGTTGCGGGTAGACATGGCTTTCATCGCCGCGAACCCGCCAACGGACGCGGGCGTAATCGGGGCTTCAGAACCTCCGGTAATAAAGGCGGTGGCCTTACCAATCCGGATATAATTGAAGGCATCCATGATCGCGGAATTGGAGGTGGCACAGGCCGATACCGTGGTGTAGTTGATCCCTTGCAAACCGTATTTCATGGAGATCATGCCGGACGCCATATTCACGATCAATCGGGGAACGAAAAAGGGATTGAAACGCGGATTGTAATCGCCTTTTACGTAATTCTCCACTTCGTTTTCAAAGGTTTCCATACCCCCCTGACCAACGCCCCAGATCACGCCAATCTGAAAGGGATCCGTTTTCTCGATGCTGAGTCCGGAATCTTCCCAGGCCTGTGCCGCACTGTATAGGGCGTATTGGGTAAACAGATCGCTTCTTTTGATCTCATTCCGGTCGAGATATTGTGCGGGGCTGAAGGAATGGACCTCGCAGGCAATGCGTGTCCGGAAGCGCGATGCATCGAAGCGTGTGATCGTGCCTGCACTGCTTTTGCCGTTTACCGCATTATCCCAGAATGTGGCGATATCATTTCCCAGGGGATTAACGGTGCCCATCCCCGTAATTACGACTCGTTTCATGATTGTGTCTTTTGACTTCTGTTTGGAATTGATTCGAATATCCCTTTGCCACCAATCGGCTACGATCTGCATTCCATATTTCGCACGGAGCGTTGGCGATCTGCCTCACGCGTTGGATGATGCGGTTTCTGCTATGAGAAAATCGTTTTCGTTTGCCGGAGAGAAATAGTCGATTGTATTATTAATGGTTGTGTAGTAATAAGGTTCATTCAGGAAAAACAGGGCTGCGCCCCGATATCGTCGACGATGGCAGCCCTTACCGTCGGTGAATTTCTTCCCGATGCTTATCTGGAATATGGAAAGATTGTCCATCGAATTCAAATTATACCGATCGGTATATTTTATCGGCAATAGCCGGGATCAGCAAAAATCTCGTCTCTGATGATTTTTTCGATCCGGTCGAGAACGAGCATAAGGGGGCGTCGGTTGTCGGTGATTTTGGCCACGCCGATCCCGCCTTCGATCATCGCAATGAACAACTGGGCATATTCACGTGTGGGCACCGATTTAAACTCCCGTGTTTTTTTCCCTTCGTCGATAATGGAACTTACACGGTTGGTCCATACACGAAAACAGTGCTGTACATCCTCCCGGAGATAGGGGAGGTTGTCGTCGGCTTCGGTGGCCGCGTTCAGGAGCGGACAGCCGCCGTTGTCGAACACCGTTTTCCAGTTCCTGCGGTAAAAATCCACAAAGCCCAGCAATTTTTCGCCGGCCGAAGCTTTGCGTTTAAGATGGTGGTCGAGACCTTCTACCAGCAAGCCAGTATTGTATTCAAACACGGCTCTGGCCACCTCATCCTTGTTCCCAAAGTTTCCGTAAATGCTTCCCTTGGTAAGGCCGGTTACCTGGGAAATATCCGTCAGCGAAGTGCCCGCATACCCCTTCCTGTTGAATACGGGGGCTGTTTTTTCAATGATGTACCGTCTGGTACGTTCGGCTTTGGACATGGTAGGAATGTTTGTCTGATGCAAAAATACAAAAATATATCGATCGGTATATTTTTGAAGGAACCGCCCCGAAAAAAACGAACGGCCACCCGAATGCGTGGCCGTTTTATTGAAAAACATTAAATGAATGGGGCGGCTAATTTTTTTCGTGTACCGTCTTCAGCATCTCCAGGCTTTCCTGAAGGTCGGGCCCCAGCAGCTTATCCATATTCATGAACAGGAGAAAAGCATTGGTGGGGAATTTCATTTTGCTTTGGGAATCCCAGGTTACACGGGTTTTGCCGGGGGCAATTTCTTCGGTTATCATGGAGGTGTTCATTATCCCGGACATGGGCCGGATAAAACGAACTTCAATATCCACCTGTTTGCCCGGAATAATGCGTACAATTTCCTGTTCGCCTTTTCCGGCCTGTTTGTTGCCATCCCAGGCGTAGACCGATCCGACAGCCCCATCGGTGCCCCGGAATTCCTTTTTCATGTTCAGGTCAATTTTGGTCCATTTGTTGAAATGATCCTGGTTCTTCAGGTAGGTGATGTAGTCAAAAACCTGTGCCAAAGGCGCATTGATTTCGACGGTTCTGCGGATATGGTAGCCTTTGGGGGCAATCAGCGCAGCAATGATAACAAGGGCAACGATCGCCGCAATCACGATCAGTATGATGATGACGATATTCATGGTAGTCGGTTTAACGTGCAGGTTCGGCTTTAATGCCATACACCTTATGATAACAAATGTAAGATACGATTAGTATCAAAAGTAAAAATAAGGGTAACAACACATTGGCGCCAACACCTTCGAGAACAATATAACTGATGGCGGCGAACGTAAAATCGAATCCGAAACCGGCATATACCCATTCCTTCACTCTCCAGTTCAATCGGGGAATGACCAGCAGTATGGATCCGCCGACCTTGAACACCACGAGGGCTACGCCAAAATAGTCGGGATAACCGAGATGCCGGATCCCTTCTTTCGCCATTTCGGTTTGAAAGGTAAAAGCGGGCATAACGCCTTCAAAAAGAAAGATAAAAATGCTCGTGATCCAAAAGAAAATCTTGTACTTTTTCATGTTACGGGAATTTTATTTTCAGAAATTAACGCTGTAATGAACAAACCATCCGATGCCGTACCGGTCGCACAGGATGCCCATCATGTCGTTGGAGAATCCTTCGGAGTAGGGCAACTCCACGGTTCCGCCTTCCGAAAGGGCCGAGAAAATCCTTTCTCCCTCTGCTTTCGATGCAGCATGAACAACTACCCGAAAATTGTCGGCGGTTTGGTGTTCTTCCTTGATCGACTGCAGAAGATCGCAGCCCATCAGTATGCTTTCACCTTCAAGCGGCAAAGCGATATGCATGATCAGGTTACGCTCTTTTTCGCTCATCTGTTCGGTGCCGGGAACTTCCTTGTAGCGTTTGATTTCCCTAAACTCTCCGCCAAAAACGGAGCGGTAAAACTGGAATGCATCCTGTGCATTTCCATTGAAACCGAGATAAGGATTAAGCTTTGCCATTTGATTGCGTTTGTAAAACAAATCTAGGCTGATCAAAAAGAATTTCTGATGTGTTGGCACGACAATCCTGGGGGGCAATTGCGACCGGGATGCGATGGCGGGAAAGATGATCCGGATTCCCCGTGTGAAGATACAAAACCTGCGGGCCTGTTTCCGCTGATTCATGATGGATACGATGAAGTGAGTAGCACAAGGAACGATGAGCAGCGAGACGCAGGTGTTCCATAAAATCTGCATGGGAATCAATACTTTATTGCGTGTTGATAAGATTCCTGCCCCCGGATGCAACCCCGGATGAGCCGAAGCAGTCTTATCGGATTATGGTAATAAAAAAGAATCCATCGCTGCTGTTCTGCGTTTTGATGGACGCGGTTGGCTACCTGACGTATGCCGTGCCCTGGCTGGGTGAATTGGGAGATCTGTTTTGGGCGCCCGTTTCGGGGTTGGTGTTTTTCCTTGTTTTTGGTGGATGGAAGGGCGTTTTGGGCGGGGTATTCAACTTCGCCGAAGAAGTTCTTCCGGGTACCGATTTTATTCCGAGCTTCACCCTCGCCTGGTTGCTGCGCAAAATGATGCAACCCCGGCAGATCAGCACTGCGGGGAATAGGGTTCGGCCCTGGTCGGATGGACTCTAACGATTAACGTTTGCTTGCCGTTTTCTTCCGTGCGGTCTTTTTAGCGGCGGTTTTTTTGGACGTTTTCCGGGCTGTGGACCTTTTTAAGGTCTTTTTGGCCGGTGTTTTCCGCGCAGTTTTTTTCGCTGCCGATTTTTTCAACGTCTTTTGGGGTGCCGTTTTCCGCGCCGTTTTCTTCGCTGCTTTTTTTGCTGTTTTCTTGCGCGGCACTTTTGCCCCTTCTTTCCGGGCTTCGGATAAGCCTATCGCAACTGCCTGCTGGCGGCTGGTCACCTTTTTCCCACTTCCGCTTTTTAGTTTACCTTCCTTCATTTCCCGCATCACTTTTTCTACTTTTTCGCCTGCACGTTTTGAATACTTTGCCATATCCTTTGTTTTTTGATGAAGAGATTTACTTTCGGTTTCCTCGGGTTCATGGGCATCCTCGTCACTTAAAGACGACAGTGCTTTCAAGGCCTTTTGAATATCGACTCCCTTTCCAAGAACGGGGCTGAATAAATCGCCGCGTTCTTCGAGCAGGGGAATAACATTATTTAGGGTGAAGTCCTGGGTTTTCAGTCCTGGCTTAACCTCCTCCCAATGCAGGGGCATGGAAACCGTGGCGCCCGGTTTGGGGCGGACAGAGTAGGGGGCGGCCAATGTTGCCTGCGGTCGGTTCTGCAGAAAGTCGAGATAAATTCTTCCGCCGCGTTTGGATACCACACGTTCGATGGTGGTGGATTCCGGTAACTCCTGCTGAACCAGTGCAACGATCAGTCGCGCAAACTCCTTTGATTCTTCGTAGGTATACCGTGCATTAAGAGGTATGTAAATATGCAGTCCGGTAGATCCTGAAGTTTTGCAGAACGACGGTATGCCCGCGCTTTCCATGATCTGGTGGGCGACCCGTGCGGCTTCGATCACTTCTTCGAAACTTCCCTTTTTTTTGTCGGGGTCGAGATCCAGAATACACCAGTCGGGATTGTCGGGTTTGGCGATGGTACTGCTCCAGGGATTGATCTCAATACAGCCCAGATTTACCATGTACAAGAGGCTCGCTTCGTCGGTGCAAACGAGAAAATTCTTCTGGGAATTGTCGTCCTGACTTTTATAGGGAAATTTTTTGATCCAGTCGGGAATCAGGTCGGTAACATCTTTCTGATAGAAGCTTTTTCCGGCGTATCCGTTGGGATGACGGTTGAGTGAATGCGGACGGTTTTTCAGATAGGGGAGCATATAGGGGGCAACCCGGTAATAGTAGTTGAGCAGATCGCGCTTGGTGATCTTTTCTTTGGGCCAGAAGAGTTTATCCAGATTGGAGAAGGTCAGTTCGGCTTTGCCGAATTTCTTAACCTGTTGTTTTTCGGACGGATTCAACAGGGTCTTTCGATTTTGTTTGGCGGGCATGATGCTGTTTTTCAGGATTTTCGGTTTGCGCGACGGGTTTGCGGGAATGGCTTTTTCGCGAACCACTTCATTACCCGTTTTATCGGTACGCATGCCTTCGAAGGAGGGGTGGCGCATGAGTCCGTCGGCGGTGATTTCGGTATAGCTCACTTCACATACCAGTTCAGGATTGAGCCAGGTGGCTTCGGCATGGGGTGGTACGGGTCGGAAACGCGAAGGTTTGTTGATATCGGGTTCCTGACTGAATGGGCTGGTTTTCCGGATCAGCGGTTGGAAGGATTTAAGCATTTCCTTTTGCTGTGCATCCGAGAATCCGGTACCGATTTTTCCCGTATAGATCAACTTCCCATTATCGTGTACCCCTACAAGCAATGAACTGAACGCCTTGCCGGACCCTTCGTTGCGTGTGTATCCCCCGATCACCACTTCGTGACGTTGACCGATCTTCATCTTCAGCCAGTCGCGGCTTCTTTCACCCGGAATATAGCGGCTCTCCTCCCGTTTCGCCATGATGCCCTCAAATCCCAGTTTGGCGGCTGCGGCCAGCAGGGAAGAAGCATCGGTTGAAAACGCTTCGCTGAGTCGGATGATGCCTTCCTTTCCCGCTGATTTGATCTGTTCTTCCAGAATCTTTCTTCTCTCCGCAAGGGGCAATTCGGTAAGATCGTATCCGTTGAGCCAGAGAATATCAAACACGTAATAAACCAGGGCTCCATCGGCTTCGCTGCGCCAGTTTTGCAATGCCCCGAAATCGGATCGGCCTTGTTCATTCAACACGACGATTTCCCCGTCGACAATAGCTTTTATCGGCCATTTTTGGACGGCGTCAAATATGGGATAGAATTTTTCGCGGAAGGATTTATTGTTTCGTGAAACCAGCTCGGTTTTGTTTCCATTGATGAGCGAAACAGCGCGGTACCCGTCCCACTTGATTTCGTAGAGCCAGCCTTCGGCATCAAAGGGATCGGAAAGCGTGGCCAGCATGGGTTTGAAATTAATGGGGAAACGTTTCTTTGTACCCTTTGCTGCTGTGTTTTTTTTGACGGATTGTTTCCGCGGAGTGGACGGAGAGGATTTGGTTTTGGTCGTTTTTGTTTCTTTCTTATCGGCGGCTTTGGCGTCTTTCGCTACAGCCTTCAATGTTTTGCCGGAAAGTACGGATTTGTTTTTCGAAGTAATATCAGAGGCCGATGCATATTCATCGCGGTGTTTGATCAACAGCCACGAGTTCTCGGACTGTTTGGTTTTTACGAGTGCAAACTCGCCCTTGAGTTTTTCGCCGCTCAGTCGGAATTTCAGGGAACCTTCGCGGAGTTGTTTGAGCAGGGCCCTGTTCTGCGCCTGCTTGGATCCGGAACTTTCGAGAGGGGTATAAAAACCCTGGTCCCAAACGATCACGGTACCCGCTCCGTAGTTGCCTTCTGGAATGGTTCCTTCAAAATCGCGGTAGCTGTAGGGATGGTCTTCGACCTGCATGGCCAGACGCTTCACGGCAGGATCGGTGGACGGACCTTTGGGGACCGCCCAGCTTTTCAGTACGCCGCCCATCTCGAGACGAAAATCGTAGTGCAGTCGGGATGCAGCATGTTCCTGCACAACGAAGCGGAGTTGTTTGTCGTTGGCTTTACCGCCCGTAGGTTCGGGGGTTTTGTCGAAGCTTCTTTTTTTTCTGTATTCCTGAAGGCCCATATTGCAGAGGATTAGGAGGCTCGTTTTTTGGCCGGTTTAAGACTGGCTTTCAGTTGTGAAAGCAGGTCGGTATCCCGGGAATAAACCACTTTCAGCTTTTTAACCGGCGTTTTTTTGCCGCTGGCTTTTGCCTTGATGATTTTCAGCAATTCGTTTTTGTATTCGTCCTTATATTGGCGGATGTCGAATTTGGCGGAATATTGTTTGATGAGCTGGAGTGCCATATCCAATTCCTTTTTGGAAACCGTGCCGGTGGGGATGGCGATTTCCGGCTCGCGGAGTTCCTCTTCGAAGCGGAGTTGTTGAAGGAGGAGATAGTTATCGCGCGGACGGATGACGGCCAGATGCTCCTGCGATCGCAGTACGAAACGCGATAGACCCGTCTTTTTTGTTTTTTTGAGCGCCTGGTGAAGAAGTTTGTAGGCTTTTTCACCGCCCTTTGCCGGTTCGATAAAATAGGGGTTTTCAAAATAGATATCATCGATTTCGGTTTCCGTAACGAAGGACTCGATTTCGATGATTTTACTTTTCTTGGGGCTGGCCGCTTCAAAATCCTCGTCTTCAAGAATAACATAATCGTCCTTGTACATATAGCCCTTTACAATTTGATCCCAGGGGATCTCCTTGCCTGTTTTTTCGCTTACCCGTTTGAATTTGATATTGCTGCCGCTTTTTTTATCGAGCATGTCGAGATTAAGCCGGCTGTCCTGAACGGCGGAGTATAGTTTAATCGGGATGTTTACGAGCCCGAAACCAATTGATCCTGACCAAATTGCCCTCATCAGCTGGTGTTTTTGAAGATTATGTAAAAAATCATGCCCGCCCCGAACCGGCTGGCACAGCTTTTTCATCAACAGTTTCTCCCGATTAGTTGTTGGTTATGGGAAAATGTATTCCGCAATCAAAAAATTAATTAAAACATGTCATACGCTCGTTATAAGGCCTGTATTGATGCCTGCCTTCGTTGCGTGGCTGTGTGTACCGACTGTGCCAGCCAATGTATCCGCCATGAAGGGGGCCACCATCACCTGGCGCGTTGTATTCAAACGGATCTCGACTGCGCTGCGATCTGCGAAACCGCTGCGAAGCTGATGAGTTCGGGCAGCGAGTTTGCACGCGAGTTGTGCAAACTCTGCGCAAAAATCTGCCGGGCGTGTGCGGAAGAGTGTGAAAAGCATATTGAGATGTCGCACTGCCGCGACTGCGCCGTGGTGTGCAGCGAGTGTGCAGATCTCTGCGAAAAAATGAGTTAATCCTGCTTCATGATACCGAATGAAAAGCTGAGGATCTTTTTTACAGACTACGAAAACCGGGTGAACAATGCTCTGAAGGATCCTGCGCACCTCAATCTGGACGACACGGCGGATTGCTTTTGTTCCTGCTTTGTCGGCGCTTCCCCTTCGGGCGTACGATGCGGGGCCAACGATGAGTATTTCCGGCAGGCCGTATCAGAAGGGTATTCCTTCTACCGAAGGATCGGTACGGGATCCATGCGTATTCTCAAAATCGACTTTACGGAAATTGACGGGTATCATGTAATGGCCCGCGTGACCTGGGACAGCCGGTACATGAAGAAGGATAAGGAAATCGCCGTCAGTTTCGACGTTGTGTACCTGCTCCAGATACTCGATGACAAGCCGAGGATATTCGCCTATATCACGGGTGATGAGCAGGCGGTACTACGTGAACACGGGTTGCTGGAATAGCCGGCCACGCAGGCAGAATTTGCAGATTTCAATTTTTTATCGTAACTTTTATAGATAGTCCTCCCCGATCAGGGCCTGGTTTGCCCGTTTCCCTTCACGATCCATTTGTAGCTGGTTAGCTCTTCCAGCCCCATCGGTCCCCTCGCATGAAGTTTCTGGGTGCTGATGCCGATTTCTGCGCCGAGGCCAAATTGCGCACCATCGGTAAAGGCCGTGGAGGTATTGGCATACACGGCAGCGGCGTCGACCCTTACCAAAAACTGATCGATGTTTTCCGGGTTTTCCGAAATGATGGCTTCGCTGTGGCGGGAGCTGTATTCAGCGATATGATCCAGTGCTTCGGCAAGATTTCCGACCGTTTTTATGGCCATTTTCAGCGAAAGGAATTCGGTTCCGAAATGTTCGGGTTCGGCCTTATGAAGCAGTTCCCGAGGGTAGGAGTCGTTGAGCGCCTGAAAGGATTCCTCGTCGGCAAAGATTTCCACCTGCTTGTTGGCCAGATCGGCGCTGAGTGCGGGCAGGTCGGAAAGACGGCTTCGGTGGATCAGGAGGCAGTCGAGCGCATTACATACGCTGACGCGGCGGGTTTTGGCGTTGGTGATGATGGCTTTCCCTTTTTCCAGATCACCGGATTCATCAAAAAAGGTGTGTACGATACCGGCACCGGTTTCGATAACGGGGATGCGACTCTGGCGGCGAACATGCTCGATGAGCTGCTGGCTGCCGCGGGGAATCAGTACATCCACAAATCCTGTTGCATTGAGCAGTGCATCGGTAGCGGCTCTTTCGGCGGGTAGAAGGGTTACCACATCTGGATTGATTTGATGGGCTGCCAGCACGTCGCGGACGACCGCAACGATAGCGAGGTTGGAGGCTTCGGCATCACTACCGCCCTTGAGGATGGCTACGTTTCCGGTTTTGAAACAAAGTGAAAACACATCGAGTGTAACGTTGGGGCGTGCTTCATAGATGATGCCCACAACTCCGAGCGGTACCCGTATTTTGGTTATTTCCAGACCGTTGGGACGGGTAGTAGTGGAAATTTCCGTTCCCAGGGGATTGGGCAATGCGGCCACATTGCGGATATCGGAAGCGATTCCGGCAATACGTTCCTCGGTGAGTTGCAGTCGGTCGTATTTGGGGTCCGTTGCCGACATGCGTGTCAGGTCCTGTCGGTTGGCTTCCAGGATTTCCTGCTGTCTTTTCTCGACGGTATCTGCTACATCTCTTAATACTGACTGCACCCGGCTATCGTTGAGTCCGGCCAGCGAACGGGCCGCTTGCTGTGCATTCCGGAAATAGATTTCGTAGTCCATAAATTTCAGTTACAACGCTGCATAAAAATAATCGTAGTGAACCAGTTCCTTCTGTTTTCTTTGCCCCATCCGCTCTCTGGCTTTATCAGAGCCGTATTGTGCAATGCCGAGCCCGATCAGCTGGTGTTGTTCGTCGATGACGCGGATGATATCGCCTTTCTGGAAATCGGAGCGGATTTCGGTGATGCCCACCGGGAGCAGGCTGGCTGCTTTTCCCGACAGGAGGACATCGCGGGCTCCTTCATTCACCACGACCACGCCGGTAGCCGCATTTTCCGAAGCCGCAATCCATTTTTTGGTGCCGGAAGTGGTTTTGGACGGAACAAAGCGGGTATGCTTTACCGTTCCATTGAGCACATGTTCGAGGATATTGTCGCGCGTGCCGTTGGCGATATGCACCGGGATGCCGAGACGGGCCACTTTTTGGGCCATGGCCGATTTGGTGATCATGCCCCCGCGGCCGAACTGCGATTTTCCCGGCGCGATAAAGGAGGCGAAGCTGGTTTCGCCGGCGCTGATTTCTTCGAGTACGTAGGCGCCTTCCTGGCGGGGATCCCCGTTGTACACGCCATCCACATTGGAAAGGATGATGAGGGCATCGGCATTGAGCATGGCGGCCACCAGTCCTGCGAGTTCGTCGTTGTCGGTAAACATCAGCTCGGTTACGGAAACCACGTCGTTTTCGTTTACAATGGGAAGGGCTTTGTTCTGAAGCAGCACCTCGAAACAGTTTTTCATGTTCAGATAGTGCTTGCGGTCGCGGAAATCTTCCTTGGTGACCAGCACCTGGGCGCAGATCTGTCCGTATTCTTCCAGAAACTGGGAGTAAACATTAATCAGTTTAACCTGTCCGATGGAGGCCAGGAGCTGTCGTGCGGCGATGGCATCGGTTTTTTCCGGAACGGAGATGAGGCTTCTGCCGGCGGCTACCGCTCCCGATGAAACCAGCACCACTTCCATTCCCTTCTTTCGGAGAGAGGCAATTTGCTCGGTGATATTACGGATGCGCGGCAGATTGGTAAGTCCGTTGTCCTGCGTCAAAACGTTCGATCCTACTTTAACTACAATCTTTTTATAATGGCCGCTCATGTTGGAATGAATGTGAATTTCAGCTACTAAGATATAACATTATCCGTCGTGGTCTGTCCTGCGGCTTCCCAGTCCAGGTTTTCCGGAATGTCAATTTTCTGAAACTCCGCGAAATGTGTAATTTTAGAGATTAATACAACAGGATACGTTTGTCGGAGCTATTACCAAATGATGAGACCCTAATTGAACGGCTGAGGGACGGGGATGATGACGCATTTGCCGTCCTGTATCATCGTTATGTTTCCGACCTATTTCGGTACGCCAACAATGTGTTGAAAGATCCCCAGGCGGCGGAAGACATTGTACAGGAATTATTCACCAATCTTTGGAAATCCAGAAATACAATAGAAATACGGGTATCGGTCAAGGCTTATCTGTACACCGCCAACCGGTATCTGATTCTGCGTGCCATCCGCGATCGGCAGAAGCAGACAGCTCTGTTTGAAAATCTTGAACTGAGAATCTGGGGACCGCCGGATCCGGAAAATCTTCTTTATCAGAAAGAGTTGAAATCGAGGGCTCGGTTGCTGGCAGAGGGTTTGCCCGATAAATGCCGGGAAATTTATATACTCAGCCGGGAGCAGCTGCTCTCCAATAAGGAAATTGCCCAACGGCTCGGCATTGCCGAGAAAACCGTTGAAAATCAGCTCACTATCGCATTGCGTAAACTGCGTTCGGGCATCGGAATCGTGATTGCCTTCTTCCTTTGATATTAAAATATAAAATATACAAACTTCCTTTGGGGGGAAGAGAAACTTTTATACTCTATACGTTAAATCGGACCACTATTTTGGAAAAGAAACACTTTCTAAAACTGATCGAAAAGCACCTTGCGGGAAAGACCGACAGCGTGGAGCAGGAAATGCTGAAAAACTATTTGGATAGTTTTCAGGATTCGGAGGCACGTGACATAGATGGGTATGCGGATCCGGAGTGGGAGCGTCGGTTGCTGAAGCGGATTCAGGAAGATAAAAAGTCGACGCCGAAAATCGTACGGATTTTCAGGTATAGTGTGGCGGCAGCTGCGGTACTGCTGTTGGCCGGCGCGGGATGGTGGTATATGAACCAGAAGTCAGGGGGGGGAAACAGCGTTGCTCAAACGCCGGAGACCATCGTCCCTGGGACATCCGGAGCCGTACTGGTTTTGGAGGACGGACGGGTTATTGAACTCGACAGCACGCAGATGAATGGTGTGCGGACCCTTGCCGATCAGGCCGGAAGTGAGGCCCTGGCGGAGAAGGGCAGATTGGTTTATCGGATAAAGGACGAGGCTGCTGATGCGCCGATCGGCTACAATACGGTAAAAACGCCCCGTGGCCGGCAAATGGAGCTCGAACTTCCCGATGGCACCGTTGTCTGGCTGAATGCCGGTTCGTCGATTCGGTTTCCCACCCGATTCGTGGGACCGGAGCGTAGGGTGGACGTTACCGGGGAGGTTTGTTTCCGGGTGGCGCCCAATGCTGATCAGCCTTTTATCAGTTCGGTAAAAAACTATGAGATAAAGGTACTCGGAACCTATTTCAATATCAATGCCTACGATGATGAGCCTTACGTAAAAACCTCGCTGCTCGAGGGTAAGGTGGCGATGTATACCAAAAACGCCGCTCATCAGTCGCTGGTGCTGAGTCCCGGCCAGGAGGTGAAAGCCTCGGGAAATGATATGACGTTGTCGGATAACAGCGATGTGGTAATGTCGGTTTCCTGGATCCGGGGAATGTTTTCGTTCCGGAGTGCGGATTTGAGAATGGTATTGCGTCAGGTTTGCCGTTGGTACGATCTGGATGTGGAATACAGGGGCGATGTAGATGCACGGTTTTCGGGCAGCGTGTTTCGTTCGGAGCGTATTGATAAACTACTTGAGATAATTGCCTATACTTCGGATGTGTCGTTTCAGCTCGAAGGAAGAAAGCTGATTGTAACACCGGGAGGAAAAGGCAGATAAACTGGAACAAACGGATTTACTAACCAAAACCCATAACTGAGAAAATTTATGAATTGATCCCGTAACTGACTTAGGCAGGAAATTCCAGGACAAAAAAACCGGAGTTGTTGCGACCAACTCCGGCTGGTGGTCCGGGAATTCAAAAAACGTAGATGATTTCTTGATTTTTCAACCAAACCACTTAAAAGTATGATTTTACTTTTAAACAGCCAACTTATGCGGTTAAGGCTGTTGTTAACCAAGGCCGGGCGACGGCTATCGGGCTGCGTGGAGCAGACCATCGGCGCTGTTTCCCTAAAGCAACTGATTATGCAGATTAAGCTAACTGTTATCTTTTTGTTTTTACTATTGTTTGATGCCGGCGCAAAAGGGGTTGCCCAACGGGTGACTATCGAAGTTCGCAACCCGTCGTTGAAAACGGTGATCGAAAAGATCGAGAAACAAACCGGCTTTGTATTCTTCTATAACGAAAAAGAGGTGGATCTGACCCAAAAGATCACGCTGAATGCCAAAAGCTTCGAGCTGAATGAATTGCTCGAACGGAGTTTTGGGGAGCAGGATCTGAGTTTTATCATCTTGAATAATACCATTGCCATCCGGAAAAAGGGCACAGAGGTGGTCGCTGATTTTTTCCGGAAGCCACCGGTAACAATGGCCGGTGTTGTTATCGATGCGGTTACGGGAGCACCCCTGGAGCGCGTTACCATTTTGGTGACCGATGCGGAACAGGGAGTTCTCACAAACGCCAGGGGGGAATTTTCGCTGATTGCGCCCGAAGGAAAGGAAGTTGTTTTTTCCTATGTGGGCTACGAGCCGGTGAAAATCAAGTCCCGTCATGAGTTGGGCATGGTGATCCGAATGAAGCCCGCTGTTAAGGCGATGGACGAAACCGTGGTCATTACCGGTATTTACAATCGGAAGGCTGAAAGCTTTACGGGTTCCACGCTTAAAGTTACCAATGAAGAACTCCGCAAGGTAGGTAATGCCAACGTGTTTCAGGCGTTGAAGAATATTTCTCCCTCCATGTTTCTGGACAATTTTACCATGGGCTCCAATCCGAATACCCTTCCCGATATGCAACTCCGCGGCACCTCTACTTTTGGAAGTGATGCTTCCGAAGCAGCGGCTTCGCTGAAAGGCAACTATGTTAAGAATCCCAATGAGCCGCTCTTTATTCTCGACGGTTTCGAGGCTACGGCCGAACGGATTTTTGACCTCGACATCAACCGGATTGAGTCGGTAACCATTCTGAAGGATGCGGCATCAAAAGCCATTTACGGTTCAAGGGCAGCCAACGGCGTTATTGTTGTGGAAACCAAGAAAACGACAACAGGGCAAACCCTGGTACACTATAATGGTAGCATCGACGTTGAACTTCCCGATCTGACCAGTTATAACCTGGCAAATTCCTTTGAAAAGCTCGAAGCGGAACGTTTGGACGGAATGTATATCGACAGAAGGTCTAACACAGCGCACGAAAATATCGCTCTCCAGCAGCTTTACGAATCCCGGCGGAAGCTCGCGCTTGAAGGGTTGAATACCGACTGGATAGCCAAGCCGCTCCGCAATGGGGTAGGGCAACGCCACACACTCGGCGTTGAACTTGGTGCAAGAGATCTCCGTTTGATCGCTGATGTCTCTTACAGAGATGTTCAGGGTGTTATGCGCGGCTCCTCCCGTAAGAACGTTACGGCGAACATGAACGGTTCTTATCGGCTGAACAATTTCCTGTTCCGCAATATCATGAGTGTAAACAGCAATACGGCGAATGAGTCGCCTTACGGTACATTTTCGGACTATGCCCAAATGAACCCCTACTGGCGTGCAGTAAATGCGGATGGAACCATCCCTTATCTCGCAGAACTGGGACCGAATGGAGAACGGTACACCAACCCGCTGTTCAACTCAACGATCAACACCAAGATACAGTCGACCTATTTCAACTTTACCAACAACTTCTATCTGGAGTGGACGATGATGCCGGGATTGAAAGCCATCGCCCGCGCGGGTGTTGACGTTAAGCGTTCTGATGCTGATGAGTTTTATCCCGCCGCACATACACGGTTCGACAACTACCTTAATCTCAATTCTGAAAGGTCCCGGAAGGGGTCCTATCAGGTGAATAACGGCAAGAGCAATTTCCTTTCAGGGGACTTCAACGTAAACTACTCTAAAGTTTCGGGGAAAAATAGCTTATTCACCAACGTTGGTTTCAATATCAATGAGCGTCGTTACAATGAGATCATTCACCTCGTGGAGGGGTTTTCGAGCGACAGACTTGAAAACATCATTTTCGGCCGAGCTTACGCCTATGAGTCCAGGCCTACCGGTGTGGATGCGATTTCCCGTGAAGCTGGATTTCTGGGAGCCTTCTCCTACATGTACGATGGACGTTACATGGTTGACCTCACCTATCGCCGCAGCGCCAACTCCAATTTTGGTGCCGACAGGAAATGGGGGAATTTCTGGAGTATAGGTGCCGGTTGGAATCTGCATGAAGAGCGCTTGTTCCAGAACTACAGCTGGCTGCAGCAATTCAAACTACGTGGATCGATCGGTGCAACCGGGAATCCAAACTTTACCAACAATGCTTCGATCCCCACATACCTCTACTATTTGGAATCCCAATACCAGGGTTTCCCGGGATCTTATCTGAACAGCCTGGCCAACAGCACCCTGCAATGGGAATCCAAGCTCGACTATAACCTCGGAGCCGATATTCGCATCAAAGGTTTGACCCTTCGTGCAGAACTGTACCAGAGCTACACCGAGAATCTGGTGACGGCCATGAGTGTGCCGACATCAACCGGTTTTGCCACCATGTCTGAAAACATTGGGAAGGTGAAGAACTCGGGTTTTGAGATCTACGGTAATTATGTTGTGTACCAGAAAGGAGCAAACTTCATCAGCATTAACGCAAGTATCGAGACGAATAAAAACAAAATCGTGAGTCTGTCGAACGCCATGAAGGCCTACAACGACAGAATGGATAAAAAAGCCGCGGATCTTGGAACAGGAACACCGGTGAAAAAATACTACGATGGTGCGTCGATGAATACCATCTGGGCTGTTCCTTCACTGGGGATTGATCCTTCAACCGGTCGTGAAATCTACATTGCCAGGGACGGTTCAACTACCTATAACTGGAATGCGGCCAACATGGTGGCTGCAGGAAATTCGCTTCCGGCATACCAGGGAGTGTTCGGCATCAGTGGTGAATATCGCCGCTTCGGCTTGACGGTAACTGCACGTTACCTCGGTGGTGGCGACCTGTACAATCAAACACTGGTTGACCGGGTTGAGAACGTGAATATGCTTTACAACGTAGATCGCCGCGTACTGAACGGACGCTGGCAGTATCCCGGACAACAGGTGCTGTTTAAAAAGCTGGGTACCTACGTTTATGTAAACGAAGATGGATATTCGGAGACGAGACAGGAAATGACAAGGGCAACATCCCGTTTTGTTCAGAAACGCGATGAGCTGGATATCGCAGCGGTAAACGCTTATTACTATATCAGTCCGGCAATCGCGCGAAAGCTTGGAATGCAACGCCTGAAAGTAGCGTTCAACATGAACGATCTGGTGAAATTCTCAAGTATCCGTATTGAGCGCGGAACCGAATATCCGTTCTCAAGAACGCTTTCGTTCTCTGTTTCTGCAACCTTTTAAAACTGAATCATGTTATCTCTAACAAAATATTATTGCCGGCTTTTGATCTTCTCAGCACTGATTGTGCTGTCGGCTTCCTGTAAAAAAGGATGGTTGGACGAAACCTCTTCTGCCCAGATATCCTCCGAAGCTCAGTTTTCCACCGAAGGTGGATTTCTGGATGCGTTGATGGGGGTGTATATCAGCATGACTCAGCCCGATGGATATTCCCGTGATATGGGCTGGTTTCTGATGGATCATCTTTCGAGGACCTTTGTCACATCCATCTATAGTTATGATTATCTCGACTTCGAGAACTTCAATTATTACAGCACCCGCTCGAAGCCGGTGGTTGATCGGATTTGGGCCCGGGCCTACCACACCATCGCCAATATCAACAACGCCCTCAATGCTCTTGAAGAGAAAAAGGCAATTCTTGATCCGATTAACTATACGCTGATCAAAGGTGAGCTGCTGGCGCTCAGGGCTTTCAATCATTTTGAACTGATGCGTGTTTTCGGACATTCCGGTTATGCCAACCGTCCGGAACTGGCGTCGAAAAAAGCAATTCCCTACGCTACGGAATATTCGAAAAAGTTTCCGGATCAGTACAGCTATCAGGAAACCTTCCTTAAAATGGAAAATGACATCAATGCTGCGTTGGAATTGCTGAAGAAAGACGATCCGATTTACACCAAAACCTCAAGGCCCGCGGGTTACTATGATCATGTAAATCGCAACGGTTTTTACGACAACCGTGAGCTTCGCATGAACTATTATGCCGCACTGGCACTGAAGGCTCGTGTACTTATGTGGCAAGGGACAGCTGAAAAGAAAGCGCAGGCTCTGACCATCGCCCGTGAGGTAATCAACGATGCTCCGGCTGCTCTGATTACTTCCAATCCGGGAAATAACCATGTTCTGAAAGGAGAAGATCTTTTCACCCTAAATGTGCAAAGGCTGGATGAAATTGCCGACCTGTACCTGAACGGGAATAATCAGACCCTCGGAGGTGCGGCATATCTTATTCAGGCGATGGCCGACGAGATTTACGAAACCGCCAATCCCAACATTGGTTTGGTGGATTACCGTTATACTACGCTGCTGGAACTGCAAATGCTTGGACGTGTTCCGATTCGCCTCCGTCAGGCGGGAAAATCAATCGAGTCGGGGTATCGCGAACGTTTACCCATGATCCGGATTTCCGAGATGTATTATATCGCCGCGGAAGCTCAGCTGGAAACCAATCTTGCCGGAGCCATTGCTGACCTGAATACCGTAAGGAGGGCCCGTGGAATTATCGACGATATCGATGCAGGCGCCTCCAAACAAACGGTAGAAGAGGAGATCACCAAGGAGTATCGTAAGGATTTTGTGAGCGAGGGGCAGCTTTTCTATTATTACAAACGCAAAGGCTTCACTACCTTTTCCGGGCTGCCGACAGGAAAAGTGGCCGACGATGCGCTTTATATGCTCCCGTATCCCGACAATGAGTTTGAGTTCGGGGGTAGAGTTCAATAAACCAAATTAATCAGTCAACCTAAAATAGACAGATCATGAAAAACTATATTTCATTTCTGCTGCTGACCGGATTCTTTTTTGCAGGCCTCGTTTCCTGTAAAAAATCGGATGTGCTTTCCTTTCAGGCTCAGTCTGCAGTGAACTTTACCGGAACCAGTTCCGAGTATAGTTTTCTCGGGAATGCCACCGGCGAATATATAGAAGAAATTCCCGTTCGCATTATCGGCGAAGCCTCATCAAAAGAACGCTATTTTTCTGCGGAAGTCGTAAGGGATACGGTTACCACAGCTGCTGATAATCTTTATGAAATCATTGGCGGAGTAGTTCCGGCCGACTCCTATACCGGCGTGCTTCGTGTAAAGGTTAAGAACGATCCGTCTCTCCGCACCCAAAAAGTGGCGGTAAAAGTGCGGATTATTTCTGCGGGGGATTTCGTTGCGGGGAATACGGAAACAAGCACATTTATTGTTCGCTGGTCCGAGCAAATTGTGGTTCCCGCCTGGACCTATTTCCGGTACTTCTTTACTTCCGTGGCCAGTACCAAGGCTTATCAGCTGATCGTGCAAACCACCGGGTTAAAAACGCTTACCGCTACCGAGTATCAACGTGTCGTTACTCCCGCCGGTGCGGAGGCGCTCGGACGGGTTTTTGGCGACTACGTAAAGCAATGGAACCTGGATCATCCGAATGATATTCTCCTGCATGATGATGGAACCCAGGCTGGTCAGCCGATCGTTCCGCTATATTGGACAAAATCGAAATATAACTAATCGATTCCGTTTATTGTTTAACATGTGATGCCCCGCATCTCTTTTATACGACAACAAATGACAAGAAAAGTCTTGAAATATTTATGTGCTGCATTTCTTTTGGGGCTGGCTTTTGCCGCTTGCCGGAAAGATGACAGTACGCTTGATACAAACAAGATTCAGGCGGTAGATATCGATACTGCCGGAATCGGCGCACTTTCGGTTTTTCAGTACGATACATTGATTATTCAACCGAATCTGAAATTTGGAAATATCCCGGCCGACCAACTTTCCTACGAATGGAAAATTAACCTGGCGCCCAATGATACCGTGTACGATGTACTGTCAACAGAGAAATTTCTGAAGGCAGAAATCCGTTTCCGTCCGACCTCGGCGGGTTATTACCATCAGGTCGTTTATACGGTGACCGATAACCGGAACGGACTTCGTTACACCAAGGCCTTCAACCTAAGCATTCTCAACAATATCGGGGAAGGACTCGTAATCGCCGAAAGTCACGATGGTGTGAATACGGACATCAGCCATCTGATGATGCCCTGGGTTACCCCCAACTATACCGGCGAGGATCTGAAACGTAATGTATTCTCTTCCGTAAACTTCCAGACCATCCCCGGAATTGTAAAGGATATGCGCTTCTACAAGTTTAGCGGTACCCAGGTGATAACCGGTATTACCGATAACTCGATCTTTAACATCAAAACCCTCGATTATACGCTTGCCGGTACCAACGACGACCTGTTCTTTGCTCCGCGTCCCAACCTTGCTCCTGAGGCACTGGGATATATTTATCAGGGGGATATGTACGTGGGAGAGGGTACACTTACCGGAGCCTTTATGGAAATTACGGCGAAGTTGCCCCTTCCTATCGATGCGAAGTTTGTAGTTCCGGGCAAGGTGGCGTTCAACTCCTATAATTACGACAATACCAATGTTCGGGTGAATTTCTACGACGAGGTGAATGGTCATTTTGTCTATCTTTCTTCTATCCAATCCTTTGGCGACAGAGAAATGCGCAAATATCCGTCTGTTGTTGGCGGACCATTTGATCCGGCAAATCTGCCGAACATGAAAAATCTGGCTGCCGGCACAAACGGCGATAACGACTTCGTTCATATTCTGCGTAACAAAAACACGGGTAATACCGGCATCTACCTCTTCGACCGCGGTGGCTGGGATAGCGATAACTATTTGATACTTCCCCCTACCATCAGAGGTTACTTTGATATCTCCAACGCTCCGGGAATCGCCGAAGCCCATCACTTTGTAATTACTGATGATCAGAACGTTATTTATTACGTTTCCGGAAACAAGGTACATGCCATAATTTATGGCGGCGGAAACCCGGTATATCAGGAACGCTATACGCTCGAGGCCGGTGAAGAAGTTACGGCCATGAAAGTGTTTCAGCAGGGTTTGTTCCCCTATGTAGAGGCGACACTTCCTACCAACAACAAGGTGCTGATTATGGCTACCTACAAGGGTGGCGAAGGGAAGCTGATGCTGTTCCCAATCACCAACCTCGGAATCGGAAACCTCGACAATGCGAATAAAAAAGTTTATACAGGTTTTGGAAAAATCTCCTGTGTGACCGCCCAGAAATAGGTTCCTTTATTAAACCTTTTGCATAAGGCAGGCCGGGACCCACTCCCGGCTTGCTTATGTTTCATTAATTCTCCCAAAAATTTTATGAAGTACACGTGTTTGAAAGCTTCTGCTTTTTCGCTGCTGATGATGGCCGCTGTGTTTGATGCCGACGCGCAGACCAAAAAGCAGACTGGTGTTGAAAAGAAAGATTCGACGACTGCTCAGAAAGACTCGCTTCCGAAGAAGAATAGCTACGCCGACCTGGTGAAATCACCCCAGCGCCAATCGCTCGGGTTGATGAACCTCTACTACAAAAACCAGAAACTCTATCTGGAAATACCGCTGAGCCTGATGAATAAGGATATGCTTATCGCATCCACCATTTCTGAAATCAGCGACAACCTCGAAGGATTGGTAGGTTCCAAACCTCAGGACCCCCTGCATGTTCGCTGGGTACACAACCACTCAACCCTTCTGCTCTGCAAAATGGAAACCGGTGAAATTGCCCCCGAAAGCGAAACCGGAATCCGTCAGGCCCTGCAGAAAAACAGCATCGGGGCCATCCTGAAACTCTTTCCCGTTCAGGCCTATAACCCCACAAAAACTACGGCTGTTATTGATGTTACCGACCTTTTCCTGGCCGATTTTAAGGAGCTGTCACCCTTCGGTGCCTTCAGTATGTACCGTTCAAGCGGTTACAAGATCACGGAGAGCTTTAAAAAAGATCGCTCCTTTATCGGCGAAATCAAGTCGTTCGACGATAACCTGATGGTAAAAAGCCATCTTTCCTATGAGAATACGTTTTCCAATGGACAACGGACCATCGCGAAGGATAGGCCGACAACCGTTGTGCTGACCCGTACCATGCTTGTGCTCCCCGATACGCCGGTACGTCCGCGTATCGCTGATCCGCGGATCGGTGTATTCACCACAAAGAAAAAGTTATTTACATCGGCAGATAATAAAACGGCCGACGTCTACTTCGCACGTCGTTGGAACCTGGTTCCCAAAGATCCCGCTGCTTATGCTGCCGGCCAACTTACCGAACCGGTAAAACCCATCGTTTTCTATATCGACAACGATTTTCCGGAAGAATGGAAGCCTTCCATCCGCGAAGCGGTGAACAGCTGGCAGACGCTGTTTGAATCTATCGGGTTCAAAAACGCTATTGTTGCCCGCGACTTTCCTAAAAATGATTCCACCTTCGATCCGGATAATCTTAAATTCAACTGTGTTCGTTATGCGCCCGCAGCGATCGCCAATGCCATCGGGCCTTCCTGGGTTGATCCCCGTTCCGGTGAAATCATCAACGCATCCGTATACATCTTCCACGATGTGGTGAAACTCCTCAGCAACTGGATGTTCATCCAAACAGCGCCGGCGGATAAATCCGTTCGCTCCGGTATTCTTCCGGATCAACACCTGAAAAAGGGCCTGGAGTATGTCGTGCGTCACGAAATCGGTCATTGCCTCGGCTTTATGCACAACATGGGCGCATCATCGGCAATCCCGGTTGATTCACTTCGGTCCGCATCCTTTACGTCCCAATTCGGAACCACCTACTCCATCATGGATTATGCCCGCTTCAACTACGTGGCACAGCCGGGTGATGTAGAAAAGGGGGTAAAACTGACGCCGCCGCAGTTCGGCATCTATGACCAATATATTGTTGACTGGACCTATACCTATTTCCCCGAATCTGTTTCCGCGGAAAAGGAAAAGGAAATCCTGGCGGCCAAGATTTCTGCGAAAGCCGGTGATCCCCGCTACCGTTACGGAGAACAGCAGAGCAGCATATTCGACCCGTCTTCACAAACCGAAGACCTGGGCGATGATGCAGTGAAAGCGTCAAACTACGGCGTAAGCAACCTCAAATACATTATGCAGCACTTCCATGAATGGCTGGGGGCTGCCGATAAGGATTATTCGAGAAGAAGAGCGCTCTGGGATCAGGTGCTGAATCAGTACGTGCGTTACATTAATCATGTTTACTCTTACGTGGGCGGTATTTATGTAAACGAAAAATTTGAAGGCGATCCGGTTCCGCATTTCCAATCGGTGCCGCGTGCCAGGCAGGAAGCCGCCCTCGATTGGTTGATTGCCCAATTGTATGACGTGGATTGGATTGAAGATAAATCCGTTCTTCAGGAAATGACCCTGGTAGGAACACCGGCGATGGTGCTCCGCAAACAGATTATAGCTGTTTTGCTGGAAGCTCCCCTGAAAGTGAATCTCAGTGCGATCCGATCAGACGAAAAAAATCCGCTGACCAGTGAAGAAGTGTTGGATAAGCTTTTTGCTGCAGTTTGGAAAGAAACACTCGATGGAAAGTCGCCCTCTGTTACTGCCCGTGAAATGCAAAAAGCCTATGTTTCTGCACTGATTCGTCAGTCGAAACTGGCGCCGGTATCTGCCGCTTCCGGTACGGCTATTATGGATCTGAACGAAATACCGGGGATTAAAATTGGAGCAGAACTTGCGTGCAATACCGGAATTCCCTGTGCTCATCTGGACGAGCTTGATGCCCGGAGATTGCATGCCCATAACGAAAAGATTTCTGCGTTCGGCGGTGTTAGCGTAAACTTCAATCTGGCTCCACCCCTGGAAGCCCTGTACTACGCACGTCTGAAGGAATGTCGGGCCATACTTGGGAAGGCCATTCGCCGAACCGCCGATACCAACGCGAAAATGCACTACCGACTGCTCCTGGATCAGATTACGAAAACAATTAAATAGGTGGCCATGTGGAATGCTATAAGGAATAGAAATGGAAAGAATACCGTGATAGGGAAGGCGGCCATCGTATTTTCGATGATTTGTCTCGCAGCCTATCCGGCAGGTGCCCAGAAAAAGAAGGAGGCTGAAAAAAGTACACCAGCAAAGGATACTACCGCAAAACTGAGCGCATACGAGAAGCTTTTTAAAAATAAAACCGTTCAAACCGAGAAGGGCCTTATTACTCTTCATCTTGTTGACGGCAAATTGTATTTCGAATTTCCCGTAAAACTGCTGGGCAAGCCCATGCTTATCGGGTCTGTGGCAGAAGCGGTCAGCCACTCTTCGGATGCAGCGGCGGGTGAGCAGGCACATGATCCGCTCTGTGTATATTTCGAAGAGAAGGATTCCGTGGTTCATATTCGGGAAATGCAATTTGAACAACGCCCAGCCCAGGCTTCCACAGCCATTGAGGAAGCGTTGCAGAAAAATCAGATAGCGCCGATTCTGGCGTCCTACAAGGTGCTGGCTGTCTCCCCCGACCGTTCGGCCCTTGTTTTTGAACCTACCGGATTTTTTGTCAGCGGTAAAGCCGACATGGATCCCTTTATGGAAGTGGGAGGCCTTTCCTCCCGTCGCACCAACTTCAAGGCCGACCGTTCCGTTCTTGCCGGGATCAAGGCTTTCGAAGATAATGTGATGATCAGCAGTTACCTGAGTTTCGGTGTAACCACAACCTTCTGGGGGTTTATTACGGCAGAAGACCGTCCTTCAACCGTACTGATGAAGCGTACGATCCGCCTGCTTCCGGAAGAGCCTATGCGTCCGCGGATCAACGATCCCCGCATCGGCGTATTCTACACACGTTTCGAACAGGTGGATGCTTCCGGCAAAGGAATTGCACCGATTTACTATGCCAATCGTTGGCGACTGGAGCCTTCCGATAAGGCGGCATACGAACGCGGGCAATTGGTTGAGCCGGTAAAACCGATCGTGTTTTATCTCGACAATAAGTTTCCGGAATCCTGGATTCCATGGTTGAAAGATGGTATCGAGCGCTGGAATGCAGCCTTCGAAAAAATCGGCTTCAAAAATGCCGTGGTTGTCCGCATGTATCCGGAAAACGATCCCAGCTTCGATCCGAACAATATCAAGTTTAATTGCGTAAAATATGCGCCCACCGAAACGCAGAATGCCATGGGGCCTTCGTGGGTAGATCCGAGAACCGGTGAAATTCTGAATGCATCGGTTTATCTCTACCATGGGATAGTGGACATCCTTCGGGAGTGGATTTTTGTTCAGACCGCCGCTGCGGACAAAAGAGTGCGAAAGGTGAATATTCCAATGGAAGTTGTTGGGCCTTCACTGGCCTATGTGCTTTCCCATGAAATCGGGCACTGTCTTGGCCTGATGCACAATATGGGTGCTTCTGCCGCGTTCCCGGTGGATTCACTCCGTTCTCCTTCCTTTACCCAGAAATACGGAACCACGCCGTCTATCATGGATTATGCGCGTTTCAACTTCGTGGCGCAGCCGGGCGATATGGAGCGTGGTGTGAAGATGACACCGCCGTTGTTGGGCGTCTACGATTATCATGCGATTGAATGGTTGTATAAACCCATTCCGGGTGCAAACCGTCCGGAAGACGAAGTACCTGTGCTGGAATCCATGCTTAGCAAACGTATCGTTGATCCGATGTATCGTTACAGCAAACAACAGTTTTCGGGCAATCTGGATCCGAATGCGCAGACCGAAGATCTGGGCGACGATCAGGTGAAGGCAACGCGTTACGCGATGAACAACCTGCGTTACATCATGGAGAATATGAATGAATGGGTGAAGGATGAAGATCCGGATTTTCTATTCCGGAGGAAGATGAATTTCTCCCTGATCAACATTCAGTTCTACTGGTACTGGACCCACGTGCTGCATAATCTCGGAGGTATCTATCAGTACGAAAAATACGAAGGCGATCCCTTCCCGGCCTACAAGGTTGTTCCGCGCGAGAAGCAACGGGAATCGTTGCTCTTTCTGCTGGAAACACTCGAAAATACGGCCTGGTTGAATAATCCGGAATTTGAAAAGAATATCGATGCGATAAACGGCAACGCTGGGGAGTATATGCAGTTCGCACTCTTTCCTTATCTGATGCGTTGGGTAGCCAACATCGGTTACAGTGAAGCCAAGGGCGGAGGGGAAAGTTATACCCAGGCGGAATGTATTGCCGATGTGTTCAATTATCTCTGGAAAGACGCGTTGGATGGGAAACAGGTTCGTGCTTCAGCTCTCACCATGCAGAAAGCGTTTGTACAGCTGATGATCTCCCAGTCGGGCGTTCTGAAAAATCCTGCGGCCCGCGCGACGGCCTTTGCCGGGGATGCTGAAGACGGTGTTTCTGTTTCGGAAATTGCCTTGTTGAAACTACATAACGCGGCGCTGCAGGCCGGGCTGATGCCGATGGGCTGTATGCATGCCGATGAGCGCGGCCTCCACCGGCACGAGGCGGTATCCGGAGGTCCTACCGCCGGCTTCGAATTCATGCCCAAAATTGGCTACCAGACCGAGGATATTTCTCATCTCTATTACAGCTGGCTGGTCGAAACCCAATCGGTTTTGGAGAAAGTGGTGAAAAAGCAAAAAGGAAAGTCGAAGATTGAGTATGAATATCTGCTGCTTACGGTAAAACGTGCGTTGACCGAGAAAAAATAAGCGAAGTCCGTCAGGAACATAAAAAAGGGTCGCCCAGGGGCGGCCCTTTGTATTTTCAGAAATTTTTCTTAACTTAATAGATTGGCCAGGCTGCCTCCCTTCGCAAAAATCCTGTCGATTTTCCGCTCGACAGACGGATCGGTTTCCAGGGCGGGGGCATGATGCGGTTTTACCCTCGCATCGATGACAACAGGTCCCCGGCATCCCCAATGCTTATGCTGCACAAAGGAAGAAATTCCGTAAATATCGTGGGACGGGTTGCTTCTGGTGAAAGTAACCCAGAGAAAGTTGGATATGCGTTCCGCAGTGAAGTCGGCATCGTCGCACCAGATCAACAGCGGCACCGAATTCAGCTGTTCGGTATGCGGGCCCAGTTGCGCCTGCAGGCTTGCCAGTTCCTTATCCAAAGCGTCGGCATTGTAGGAGCCCGTCGAAAAGGCGGCCACACCCGGCATCACCATCCGGATTCCACGTATCCCCGATAAATCCTGAAGCGCCGGAGGCAGTTCGGTAGCCAATTCACGTATAGGGTCGCCGTAGGCGGCAAATACCACCTTGCTTCCGCTGTTTAGTCCGGTGCCGGAATAATCGAGCGTATCAATCGTGGTATTCGTATAGAAATGGATATCGCGGTCGGTATGAATCCGTTCGAGTACAAAGCGGAGGTAGGCCGGAATATCGTGGGTGCTGAGCTGGTTGGTATCGTCGGCTGTGATAAACAAGAATTTGGCCAGACTGAGCTGTCCGGTACCCAACACATGGTTGGCGATGGTGAGCAGTTCTGCGGGTTGTTTGGTGGGCAGGTAAGGCGTATAACGCTCCTTGCCGATGGCCAGCAGCAGGGGATGTACGCCGGCAGCATCTACGGCATGCACTTCCAGCAGACCCGGAATTTCCCTGGGAATCGCGTCGCCGGTTATTTCGTGGATCAATTGCCCGAAGCTCGTATCTTCCTGGGGAGGCCTTCCCACAACGGTAAAGGGCCAAATGGCATTGTCGCGGGCATAGACCTTATGAACCCGAAGCAGAGGGAAGGGATGTTTAAGGCTGTAGTAGCCCAGGTGATCGCCGAAAGGACCTTCGGGTTTGTTTTCGCCGGGATACACTTCACCGGTAATTACGAAGTCGGCGTCGGTACTGATGCAATACCCATCTACGTAACAATAGCGGAACCGCCTGTTTCCCAGAACGCCTGCAAACGTCATTTCACTCATGCCTTCGGGCAGCGGCATTACAGCCGAAACCGTATGCGACGGTGGTCCGCCGGCAAACACACTTACCTTCAGCGGTTGTCCCTTGCTGTTAGCCCTGGTCTGGTGTACACCGATACCGCGGTGAAGCTGGTAGTGAAGACCCGCTTCGCGGTCGGGAACATAGTCGTTTCCGGAAAGCTGAATCCGGTACATGCCCAGGTTGGCGTGCAGGATACCGGGTTGATCGGGGTCTTCGGTATACACCTGCGGAAGGGTCACAAAGGCACCGCCGTCCATGGGCCAGTGATGGATTTGCGGAATATCGCTCAGTTTAATTTCATTAGCCAGCACCGGCCGCGAAGAAGGATTTTTGCGCGGTAGAGCTTTCAGCGCAGCAGCACCTGCACGCAGGTTGCGGAACGGGCTTTTTATGGCTTGTATGGGATCGTTCTTCAGTTCAATAAGCTGTTGAACCTGGCGCAGGGTGTCGCGGAAAATAAAGCGGCTGCGTTCGAGTGTACCGAAGATATTAGAGGCTGCGCGGAACCGACTGCCTTTTACATTCTCAAAGAGAAGGGCAGGCCCTTGAGCTTCATGAACCCGAAGGTGGATAGCTGCCATTTCGAGATAGGGGTCAACCTCTTCCTTGATACGAACCAATTGTCCGTTGCGTTCAAGATCCAATAAACATGCTTCCAGTGACGAATAAGCCATAATGCTGCGTTTCGTTGCAAAGATAACCGAACAGGGGTATGCCTTAAATAAAAACTCCTTTCTGCTACGTTACCAGCGCAGAAAGGAGTGAATGTATCGTTAAAGCAATCAGTAATCAGCTGTTGAATCCACCACGGTCGCGGTTGTATCCACCACCATTGCCGCGGTCGCGGTTATAGCCACCGCCGCCGTTTCCACGGTCACGGTTATATCCGTTGCCACCGCCGTGTCCTCCGCGATCGCGGTTGTAACCACCTCTGTCGCGGTTGAATCCGCCACCCTGACCACGGTCGCGGTTGAAACCACCGCCGACCTGGCCGCCACGCGGATTGTTTTCGGCTTCCTTCACGGAAATCCGTTTGCCGCCTTTAAGGCCGGCTCCGTCGAGTGCCTCGATCGTCATTTTGGCCTCCGTTTCGTCAGGGATTTCAACAAAGCCGTATCCCTTGCTTTTGCCTGTTTCCCTGTCAACAATTAACCGGGCTGAAGCAACTTCGCCGTACAGCTCAAACATTTCCCTCAAGTCTACATCGTCGAAGTCACTTGGAAGGCCTGCTACAAAAAGTTTCATTCTATTGGATTTAGTTAACTAACTATCCCGGTAATTGTTTTTCTTTTCCGGAAGTGAATCACATGTCTCTAAGCAAATATAATGAGTTAAACCAAACCTCCTAAACTAAATTAGCTAGATTGAAAAATATCTTTTCCGGGTAGATTTGCGCCGGAAAACGGGGTTTTTAGGCGTAGATTTGCCGCCGATGGATAGTTTAACCCTAATATTACTCTGCATCGCTGCTTTTGGGGCCGGATTTGTGGATGCGATTGTAGGAGGAGGAGGGCTGCTGCAGACTCCAGCCGGCCTGGTACTTTTACCGCAGTTTCCTGTTGCGGATGTGATCGGAACCCTGAAAATTCCCGCGTTCAGCGGAACCTTGCTCGCCGCCCGTCAGTATCTCCGCCGGGTTCGGATGAACTGGATTTTTCTCCTTACAATGATGGCCATGGCCGTGATGGCGGCCTCCTCGGGTTCGGCACTGCTTACCCGGGTTCCGAACGGCTTCATGAAGCCCCTGCTACTGGTTATCCTCAGTTTAATAGCGGTTTATACCTTTTTGAAGAAGAACTTCGGACAGCATGTCGAAAAAGAGCACAGTACCGCCCAAAAGTATGTTTACGGCCTTTCCATTGCCGCGGTTGTGGGCTTTTACGATGGATTCGTCGGTCCAGGCGCCGGCAGTTTCTTTGTGCTGGCATTTGTGACCATCCTGGGATTTGATTTCCTACGTGCATCGGCCCACGCAAAGATGGTTAACCTTGCCACGAATATGGGATCGATCTGTCTGTTTTTGCTGAAGGGGAAAATCATCTGGGTTATCGCAGTCCCGATGGCCGTAAGCAATGCCCTGGGGGGATGGCTGGGCGCTAAACTGGCTATCAGCAAGGGAAATCAGTTTATCCGTATTTTCTTTTTCATTGTGGTGGTGGCTACCCTGGTAAGGTTTGCGTTTGATGTATTCCGCTAACCCGGGCTTTGGTCAATTCGTTTTTTCCTGCCCTTTCCCGAGAATTTAAAGACTATTCCCAATTGAATACGCGCCGTTGAAAAAGCGACTTCATCTTCAATAATACGGGTATTAGAAGGTGTGGCATGTTCCATAAAACGGTATCTGATCCTACTGTTGAAGTAGCCGGTTCAAAACGGTATAAGAAAAAAGGCTGTACCCTGCAAGGATACAGCCTGAAATTAGGTACAGTCTGATTGCGTTACTCCATCACCTTGAGTTCCGTTCTTCTGTTCTTGGCATGTTCCTGTTCATTGCAGCGGACACCGTTGGTGCAGCCGTTTACCGGCGCTGTTTCGCCGTAACCCCTGGCAATCAGCCGACTGCGGTCAATGCCATTTTTTACGAGATAGTCGGCCAGATAGTTGGCTCTTTTCTGCGAGAGCTGCATATTGTAGGCATCGCTACCCCGGGAGTCGGTATGAGAAGAAATTTCCACCCTTAGGTCGGGATTGTCGTGCAGGAACACGATGAGTTTGCGCAGGTCGCTGCTGGCTTCATCTCTGAACGCCACCTTGTTCAGGTCGTAGTAGATGTTCTCCAGAACGATCCGTTTGCCGGGAGTCGCCTCTTCTACACCCAACTCCAATTCTACATACAATGCCTGACTTCGGTTCAGCCCTTTGGTGGTGACGCGTTCAATATTGGAAATATAGCTTTTCTTCCTTCCCACGACATTGAAATCGGATCCCGGATCCAGCTGGAAACGGAACTCTCCGCTGCCGTGTGCAGAAGAACCTTGTTTTACGCTGCTTTTGGTTTCGTTGGTCAAGGTCACCTGAACCTCACCTTCAGGCTCACCTGAAGTTTTGTTGATGGCTTTTCCTACCAATGTAAACCGGGGGTCGTTATGGGTGAGCACGATGTTGATCGCGCTTCCTGCTGAATCAAAAGCTTCGGGCGATATCGAAACCTTTGTTGCCGAAATATCGTTCAAACTGGCACTTACCACGTAATGGTTTTTAACGGTTTCCGGAAAAATCAGGATGCCGTTTTTGTCGGTCGTGCCGCGGGCCCCTTTCCCGTTTTCTCCAGTAATGAGGACTTCTGCCTTGTATAGGGGCTGGCCGGTTTGTTCATCCTTTACCAGGACGCGGATATTCCGGGTGATGTCCTTTGCCGGAGTGGTATCGGGTAGCTCGGGAATGGGCACGGGTGCGGGCTGCGGTTTTGTTTTGCTGCGATCGCGTCCGTAAATCCGGTACGATAGTCCGGCATAGGCACTGTAGGAAGAAATGGAAGAAATATCGGTCACATAGTTGACATTGGTGGGGAGGGCAATAATCTCCGAGTAGCTGTATGGCGTTTCGCTGTTGAAATGGTAGATATAGCTGATGGCTGCAGAAGCCAGCAAACGTTTGGTGATGGCGTAATTGGCCTGCAACCTAACTTTACCCGCTGCAAATAGTTTTTCATCCCAACCCGGATGATCGTACATCGACATGGAAAGAGATCCGGCAATAGGATCCACAAACAGCGCGTCGGCGCGGAGCAGGCCGCCGTTGATTCGGGATGCGCCACCGCGTAATGCCAGTTCGGCAGAGAATTTTCCTTTTCCGTACACAAAGGAGGGACCGATTCCCGCAAAATAACTTTCAAGCCTTGAGGCAGAATCGGTGTATTGCTTGGTCGCGAAAGGCAACGCTGTTTCTGTCATCCCTGTTGAGTCGTAACGGGGACTTCGGTTGCGGCTGAAGTCGACATCAAAGCCCAATCCCCAGAAACTGAAGTACCGGTCGGCACTGAAGCTGGCTCCGTAACCCAGGAGCGGCGTTTTTACGACTTTGGGCAGATTGTATTGGTGGGCAAAGTTGAGTCCCCCCCGCAATGAAAACTGTGTAAATCCTTTCTTATCCTGTGCAGTCAGCACCGTTCCCATTCCGAACAGACTGAAGGTAAAAACGATCAGGCGTTTCATAAATTTCCGTTTTCGTGAACAAAGAGAAAAAAAGGGCTGCACCGGAATACGGTACAGCCTGTCGTTTCAGAGGGATAATTATTTGGAGTTCATCAGATTAATGAGACTGATCAGTTCGGTTTCCGATACTTCCTGAAGGACAAAGTCGTATCCCACATAGTCTTTGCCAGCTGCGGGCGCGGGGATGGTGGTATCGAGCATCTGCGCATAATATTTACCATCCTGTGCAGTCATGGCGAGGAATGTACCCTCAGTTCCAACGGTAAAGGATTGTTGATAGCTGTGCAGCCCCTGTTTTCCTTCCGGTGCATTCAGGATTACATTGTAGAGTTTGATCAGGGTGTTGCTCCCGCGTTGTTTGAAGAACAGCATGGAAGGTTCTTCTCCCATATAGTTGGAGCCGGTAGACGATGCAAAATGGTTGGTGAAATAACCGAGCACGGTGGTGCGGGTACCGCCGGTATTGATCAGCGCGTCGCAGTTTCTCCAGTCGCCCAGGGCGTCCAGAACAAAGCTGGTTTGTGTACCGGCCGGGTTGGAAATGCCTACAGTTCCCAGATCCTGCCAGATCACCCCAACGGGGGCATTAACGGGGGTGCTTACCGTGGTGGGTTGGTTTTCGTGGTTGTAGCCATAAGTGGTGGTAACAATGGTGGTGTCGCCGTGCCAGATAGGAATTCCGTTACCCTGTTGGGCGTTTTCGCGGGCGCCGAGGGGAACAACAACTTCGGCACCGGCATCGTTCAGGTCTAGTTCCCTGCCGTCTTGTTCGGCCTTCACAATGAGTTCACCGAATGATCTGAGGAAATTTCCCTTCTGATCGATGGTAGGCTTGTCGCCGAGAATCATATCACTGGGCTGCATGATGTCTTTTACATGAACCCTGACATCGCCGGAAACGGGTTGGTTGTTTTTGTCGACAAAGGCGTTGGCGGGGAACGTAATTTTGGTTCCTTTTGACGTGGTCAGCGAACCACCGGCAGAGGCGTCGATGATAAAGGATTCAAATTTGGGGCCGTGCTGGGCAAAGAGGCCTTTCAGTGAGGTGGGCTCATATGGATTTCTGACTTCCTTGTTCTTCTCGCAGGAAGAAAAAAGCATTACAGAAGCTATGAGGGCTACAGAGATGGATATCTTTTTCATAAAGCTGATTTTTGATTAAGAATCGCGTGTTTCATAGGTATATAAAAAGGGGGCAACAATTGTTACCCCCTTTTTCGGATTTTTTTTCAGCTTTCTAAAGGTATCGGTATCCGCGCCCTATTCGCTCAGCCTTCCATTCTCCACGAACCTGATCTGCACAGCTTTGGTTTCATCGGCTTCCAACGGAGATCCGATGAGCAGAACGGTATATACCTTTCTGGCTTCCAGAGAAATAGTGCGGGATTTATTGATGGTTCCCTCATTATTAATGGTAATATGGGTTTCTCCGGGCTCCACTTCGGTAAATTCGGAAACGGACCCATAAGGAGCAATTTCATTGGTTATATCCTGGCCATCGTTGCTGATCTGTACCCGGGGACCGGCGGAATCGGGTATGGCATTGATGTACCGGACATAGGCTTTTCCGGAACTACCGGACATGCCCTCAAAATTGTCGTGCTTTACGATGTTGCTGTAGTTTCCTTCGGTCCCCACCACAAATATGGAATAGTATTTATCCTGCTCAAAGTTGAAATCGTTTTTGGCAAGACTCGACGTTCCGTTGAAGGATTCCACACTGCGGGTTCCGGTATAAATATTCAGGTAACCGCCGGTATAATTGGTGAAATTCAACCAATTGCTCGTGAGGTTGTTGCCTGAAAGGGCAACGCCCACGCCACCCGCATCGGGTGAAAGGTTAAACGCCATTACGGCAGCCGCGGGAATATTGGGAGCCGGATCGTTATTGTTTTTGTTACAGGCTGTCAGCAACACAACAGCAGCAAGCAAGGTGCTTCCTAACAGTTTTTTCATACGCTTCTAATTTTTTGATTTCTGAATCAGACAGAGAATATTTCCTTTGCTATAGAGAGAAAATAATGCCAAAGCGTTGCCTGCAAAGCCGTGCTTCTATTAAGTTGTGACTTCGTTAACAATGTCTTGATCTATCCTTAACAAGTGTCCGACGTTTTGTTCGGAAAACGTCAGACCTGTCAGGAATAATTGACAGGGGACTGGTTTTCCCGTCGAAATTCACGTCTTACCCGGAAGGCAAATTTGTATCTTTACGAATCGGGATCCGCATCGGATCCCCACCCCCTAAACCTGCTTCTATGGAATTTCAGATTACAGGAATCGATCCCGATTTGATCCGGAAAACCTACGATATTCCGGATGTATACAAAATGTACAGGTTTTCCTATGCCCGCACGTATATGGTCAGTTCACCCCCTGCCGATATCCTCTACAACGTATTTCGGGTAAACGGCTGCACAATGGCCAACAACCTTTTTGTGATTCGGCAAAATGTTGAACTCTTGCCTACAGTGTCCGGTCCCTTCAGCGCCATCAATTGCATGCTCCGGGGAAGCCTGCAGGTAGATCTCCATCGGCACGACCAGGAGCTTCCAATAAAAGTTTGGTTAAGGCAGGGACAGTACAATGCGTTCCAGGTGGATCAGCGGAATGAAAATCCACATCGGGCCTATTTTACACCTGGTATTTATGAGGCGCAGCATTTTGATTACACCAGAGACGCCCTGGCAACGTTGGCTCCGTCGTCGGTGGTTGTACAGGAGTGGTTGAAAAGAATCGACGAAAACCTTTCTTCCGACGCCATTATTCAGAGTCCGGGTATTGTATGGCCGGAGCTTCACCGGTTGATTGCCGAACTGAAAAACTTCACCATCAAATCCAAAATTTCGGAAGCGCTGTTCGAGAATAAACTGAAACAGGTGCTGATCATGGTTCTCGAAAGGGAAGAACACAATTCCCATCAGATGCATCGGCCCGAACAGTTTCTGATCGATACCATCGGGGCCTATATCGGCAATAATCTTGAAAAGGATCACCATCTGGAAGATCTCGCCAAATCCTATTGCTGCAGTGTGTCGAAACTGCGGAAGGATTTTGTGAAATATACCGGGAAGTCGTTTTCCGAATTTCTCGTGGAATTGCGGATGGCGCGTGCGGAAGAGTTGCTCAAGGAAGGTTACACCAATGCCCAGGTTGCCGAACGGATCGGCTACCGGAGTACTTCCAGTTTTGCCCGGCAATACAAAAAAATCTCCGGACGTACGCCGGGGCAGGAGAGGGCTGATTAGTGTCGCTCCGAACACTAAAAATGACGCTGCGGATATTGTATTATTTTCAGATTATTAAGATTTTTATCTATATGGTTGAAAATTAATCTTTAATAGCCAGTCGGTCCCCAAAGGGAGGTGGATTCTTCCTTCTCCCGGGATACATCGCCCGACGGTTGTGAGGAAGAGGTTGATTTTTCCATTTGTTTTAAAAGGTTTAACTGGTTAATGATTGATTTCGATATCCCTTTGCCGGTTTTCCGGCAAGGGATTTTTGGAAAGGTTTCTGTTTTTGAGTTTGATTTACTATTTGTTTTACGTATTTGTATACCAATCTTGTAATTGGTTCTTAACCCTAAACCCCGATTAATTTGAGGAGAAGCGTCTGCTTCTCCTCAGTGTTTATGGCAGGATAGGGACTCGAATAATATCAGCAGATCACGCCGAAATTTGACGTTTCCGTCATCACGAGCTGTTTCTTATCCGTCATAACAAGCCACTTTCTTCTCGTCATTGCGAGCCGCTTCCCCCTCTCGTCATTGCCAGCCGCAGGCGAAGCAATCCAGGAAAAGCCGTAACAATCGCAGGCGATAAATCCCGATTATACTCTTGATTCATCATTGGTCACAACAAATGATCACATACTAGTTGGACATTGCCTCTGTTGCATCGCGCTGTGCACCCTTTGCGGCACCTATTTCTTTCTGAATGATGACCAGTAGAAAGGAATCCTTCAGGTGTGGGGAGCATCTTTGCCTCAATCCCGTTCAAGATACCAGGGTGTTTCGCGGCGGAACAGAACGATCGCTTTCCGGCGCGTTGTGAAGCCGATGGACTTTGGATGGAGCAGAAATTCCAATACCGGATTCAGCGGAACATCGTGGAAGGACGCGAAGGTTTTCATCGTGTCGTTCAGCACCAGATCCGTGTACACGAAATACATCTTTGTCTGGCGTTCTATTTCACGAAAAACTTCACGGTAGGTATAAATGCCCGGCGTTATCGAAATGGTTTTGTTCGCTTCGATCTGCGATTTCGAACGATAGGGGACATGAATACAGGTTAGCATAATTAATGATAAGCAGGCGTTCCGGCCTGTGCAAATTTTCATTCGGATAAGCTTTAGCCTGGTGCAGGAAACGGAATGATAGAACTCGATCCTATCTACTTTGTACTCGTTATGACGCGAAATTTCGGTTTTGGTAACACGTCAGAATCCGCATTTTTTTCAAAAGAAATTTTGCTGCTGATTTATGTCTTCCCATGCTTTGAAAAACAGGTAAAAGCTCTATCTTAGACTGGAAAGAAGGATTGAACGGAGGCTGTGCTGATCGTAAAAACTGCCGATCTATGCAATTACCAAAACTAAAACTTTGAGTAAAGGTTGCCTTTATGGAACATTTAACCGAAGAACACCTGCTTTCGGAATTGAGAAAGGGAAATGAACGTGCTTTTGCGCAGATCATCGAACATTTCAAACCCCTGCTTCTCCTCGAAGCGTATTACATTGTTCGGGATACCGATGCTGCAGAGGATATTGTTCAGGAGCTTTTTCTGAAACTCTGGAGTAAAAGAAAGGAGCTGGAAATTAAGGGGCGCCTGACTCCCTATCTTGTTCTGGCGGTCCGAAACAATGCCATTTCCTATCTGCGGAAAATGGATGTTTTGAAAAGAAACGAAGACGGCTACGGCTATTTCCGGGACCTGGTGGTGGAATATCGCCCCTTTGAGAATCAAGAACTCGCCGTGGATCTGGAACAGGCCATCAATTCGATCAGTGCACCTGCATGCCGCCGTGTGTTTAAATTGCTGTATCTTGAAAAAAAATCGCACCGGGAGATCTCTTCCGAATTGAATATCTCCATTCAGGTGGTAAAGAATCAGGTGTATCGCGCCTTAAAAATTGTTCGTGAAAAATTGAGTCACTATAGGTAAATCCGACGTGATCCTGGTGAATTAATCTGTCTCCCCAAAAGTATGCAGGAGGATCTGGAACATATTCGAATATTGATCAGTCAGGAGATTTTCGGAACGATCGGTCCGGAAGACCTCGACTATCTGAACCGCGTCGCGGCAGAGAATCCTGTGGTCCGTGATATGCGGAAGCAGATGCTCGCGGAAGTTCCGGAGCGCGATTTGCAGAAACTCCGGAAAGCAGAACAAACGTTAACCGCTGCATCGGTATTGGGCGCATACCGGGCCCGAAAAAAACGAAGGCTCTATCTGGTGTCCTCGGCCGCAGCGCTGATCGGCCTTGTTGCGGTATTCTGGATTTATCATCGAAATAATGATCCTTCCGTGTTACTGCATCGTCGGATTGCGGAACTGGAGCCCCCTCCGGTAGAACTGAAATTCACGTCCGGTGAAATCTTTACCCTCGCGGAAAGTTCCAGTTTCCTTTCCGGAGACGCGCGCTTCATCAATAATCCGCCGATACTTACCCAGGCGGCGCCGGGAAATCCCGATGAAACGGCTGTTGTACGTACTCCCGCTGGAAAGGACTATCACGTGAAATTGGCCGACAGTTCATCCGTTCAACTGAATTCCGAGTCGGTTCTTCGTTTTCCGCTGAGCTTTTCACAAAAGGGAAGAGCCGTTGAACTCAGCGGAGAAGCCTATTTCAACATACAAGCCGATCCGGCACATCCCTTTGTGGTAAATCTGCCCAATGCGGTAGTGGAAGTGCTGGGAACCGAATTTAATATTTCCTGTTACGACAGTACCGAAACGCGGATCGCTCTGGTATCCGGTTCTGTCCGGGTTCGTTTCGGAGGACGATCCGTTATTTTGAGCGCGGGTACCGAACTGGTGATCCAAGCCGATGGGCGGTCTCATGTGGTTCCCTTCGACCGTGAAAGCCGCCTGAGCTGGCTGAGGGGAGTTTACGTATTCCACGCAGAAGACATGCGCGACGTGCTGAAAGTGGCCCGTCGTTGGTATGGCGTTGAATTTGCCATCGATAACGCGGCCTTGTATACACGAAAATTCACAGGCTTCATCAATCGCAAGGATCCCGTTACCGTCTTCCTCGATAATTTCAGGGAAACCGGTACCTTCGATTATTATCTCGACGAAAACGATGTGCTTCATCTTTACTGATCCTTGCTTTCGTTGCTTCAGGAAAAATTTTCCTCCTGATTTGAAGGCTGGACGTCATAAATAAGAAAATTATAATGTTTTAATTTTCAGGGGTTTAACATTGAAAGCTGGCATCTTGCCATGATAAAATCAGGGAAAACTTGACTTTTTTCCGGGAAAAACACGTTGTAGTTTTACATCATCAGAAATTCTTCACCGGTGAACGGATCCAGCTACCAATTCTGATCCACTGCGTTTGCACCATTCTCGCGTATTGCTTCCAGCACTTTTGTTTTGCCGATTTGATCACACTAAAAACTAAATGTCATGAAAGCACAATTCGCATCATACAGCATCCTGAAAAAAATTGTTTCGGTTTCTCTTTTTGCCGCACTGTTTGCAATGCCCGCACTGGCCGGCGATAAAAAATCGAGCGGAAACGGTCCCGACAAAGGTTCTGAAATTGAGAAGCAGGTAAATGTACAGTACGCTGGTTACACCGGAAACGCTGTTGTTTTCAAGGTGAAATACGAAAGCCCGGTTGCCCAGAAATTCGTTCTGGTCATCAAAAATGCAGAAGGCGAAGTTCTTTACCGCGAGCAGGTAAACGGAAGCAGCTTCTCACGTACCATCCACCTGTTGAAAGAAGCTGCTGAAATGTATCCTACCTTTATCTGCCAGGTTGGTGGTGAAAAGGTTGAACGCAGTTTCGCCGTAAACCTGAACACCCGCGAAGATGTTCTGGTGAATAAACTCTAATCGCTCCCTGTTTTTCAAATAGTTATAAAATTATATATCTCCCCGTTCCTAGTTTTAAAAGGGCGGGGAGATTTCATTTATACGGCCCATTTTGCCGTACGTTGAAATTTTTCGCCCTTTTTGTTGCCGGAAACTTAGATTTGCGGCTTCAAAAACTGGACAATGAAAAGACTTGTATTAGGTATCGTAGCCTGCTGGGCAGGCTTGGCGGGCATGGCACAGGACAATCTGGTAAATGCCCTGAGCGCCAACAAGAGCGACAAAGCACGTGAGAAATTCATCTTCTCGCCGGTAATCAACCTGGAAACAACGCCCGTTCGTAACCAGGGCAGCAGCGGAACCTGCTGGAGCTATTCTGGAAACTCCTTTCTCGAATCCGAAATGATCCGCGCCGGAAAAGAGCCGGTTGAACTTTCCCAAATCTACACCGCCCGTTGCGTGTACATTGAAAAAGCAAAAAACTATGTACGCATGCATGGTGCGGTCACCTGGGGCGACGGCGGTGCCCTGCACGATGTAATCAATATTTACGCGAAATACGGTGCACTTCCGCGCGAAGTATACACCGGCCTTAACTATGGTACAACTGTCAACAAATTTGCCGAAATGCAGGATGCCCTGAAGGGAATGCTGGACGGAATCATCAAAAACTCCAACGGCAAACTGACTCCGAACTGGCTGACTGCATTTACTGCCGCACTGGATGCCTATCTCGGAAAAGTTCCTGAAACCTTCACCTGGAAAGGGAAAACCTATACGCCCCAATCCTTTGCGAAGGAAGTGGTTGGCCTGAATGCGGCCGACTATGTTGAACTGGGCTCTCTCTCCACGGCTCCCTACTACCAAAAGACTTTCCTGCCGGTTCCCGATAACTGGAGCTTCGACTATATCTACAATGTGCCGATGAACGATATCACCGATATTATCGACCATGCCCTGAAAAACGGATATTCTGTTGGTTGGGCTACGGATGTGAGCGAGAAGTATTTCTCCTGGAAAAACGGCGTGGCCTATGTTCCAGAAAAGCCTTTTGAAAAAATGACCGAAGCCGAAAAAGCTGATATGTTCAACGGTCCCAAACCGGAAATGACCATTACTGAAGAACTTCGTCAGCAGGCTTTCGATAACTACGAAACCACCGACGACCACGGTATGCAGATCGTTGGAATTTCAAAAGATCAGAACGGACGCGAATACTATCTGGTTAAAAACTCCTGGGGTGAGTCGAACGACTACAAAGGATACCTTTACGTAACCAAGAACTTCGTGAAATATAAAACAACCGCCTTCCTGCTGAATAAGAACGGCATTCCGAAAGCCATTCGTCAGAAGCTTGGCCTCTAACTGAATACGATCTCCCCAAATAAAATGCCCGTCAACGACCGACGGGCATTTTTGTTTACACGATGGGATTTAACCGGGCAACAAAGCAAAACCCGCCCGCCGGCGGGCTTCGCTGTCGAGACGAGTGAGAATTAATCGCAGGATTGGTTGGCTGCTTCGCGCCATTGTTTTTTCTGGATTTCGCTTACTCCCGAATCACATTTTTCAATGGCGTCCAAACAGGCAGCCTTGAATGCTTCACAGTTCGCTTCTGTGGGCGCTTCGGCAAAGGCCAAAGCACGCTCACCTACTTTTTCGCTGGCTTTTTGGCAGTTTTCCACCCTGTTCTCCAGTTTTTCGTTTTTGTCTTTCTTGCAGCTAACCAGTGTTGACGTCGCGGCGCAGAACATCATTGCGCTGAAAATGATCTTTTTCATACTAGTAAATTTTTAGATTGGGTTAATTCGGGCGCAAAGATGAGGAGAAAAAATAATTGGTAAAATACTACTAAGTAGTAATTTATATAATTTGAAAATTTCTTATGACGAAGTTTTAAGGAAAGATGAAAAGCGCTCAAACTCAATGGATTCGGGCGTTTCAAGTGATCGATCTCCCTTAAGTTGGTATTTTCGCAGTGGAGAGGGCGAAAACAAAGCCCGTCGGGGAGACGGGTTTCGATTCATTATTTTTTCCGGAATTAGTCGCAGCTGAAATTCGCGTATTCCTCGTCGAGGATCTCTCAAAATCGCTCAGAGATCCCGAACACTGCTCGAAAGCTGCTTTAACAGCCGCGCTGAAGGCTTCGTAATTTGCCCTGACATCAGTAAAAAATAATTTATTTCAGACCTTCCTCACCATCAGCTATTTGGATGGAGGAAAGCGCCGCCAATTTTTGCATAACTTTAAGAGTCGGTTAATCATGGTTTGAACTACTTTCGTTGCGGAAATGAAAAACTGGCTTCTCTTTCTTCTTTTACTGAATCATATCAACACAACGATGTTCTTTCCCGTGATTGAGAACCCCGTTGTGAAGGATGATCTGGGCTATTACGACGAAACCAACTCGGTGGTCGAATGGTTCCAGAAAGAAGTATTGGGCCAAAAGAGCCGCTATGCCGACGACGAGGACGACGACCATCCGATCTGTTTGTTGGTGAAAAGTATCGGTTACGCGGCTTATGTAGACGCTGAAAACGAAATGGGCGTTATCCCAGGTTCGGCTGCGGCTGCGGAAAATATTCCTGTTCTCGACCTTTCTCAACTTCATAGGGGCTTTCTTTCCCGTTTTTCTCCTCCTCCCGATTTCATCTGATTCTTTTGTTGATCATCTCCGAAAGGTAATTTTTCATTTAAAAATCTAAAAGCAGAATGAAACCGTTGATAATCCGGTTTTATCGGCTGCTGTGTGTATGCGCCATGCCTTTGTCGGTGTCGGCGCAGGATACCACGTATCTGTCACTCAGCGAGGCCGAAGCCGTGTTTTTTAAACAAAATCTTTCGCTTCTGGCAGCCCATTGCCATGTAGAAGCAGAGAGAGCTGGAGAGATACAGGCAAAACTGTATCCCAACCCCATATTGGGTACAACCTTTAATCTTCACGATCCCGAAAGCCGCAAATGGCTCCATACCGGCCGCAATGGTCAGTCCACCGTAGGCATAGAACAGCTGATCCTGCTGGGTGGCAAGCGCAAAGCTGCCCTCGATGCCGCGAAAGCCAACAGTGAATGGGCAGAGGCAAACCTGAAATCGCTGATCCGGGAACTGCTGCATGAGCTCCGAACGGTGGCGTACACGCGCAGTTATCTCGGGCAGAACCTGTCGCTGAACGCGCAGCAACGGCAACAGCTGGAACTTCTGGGGGGATATCTTAAAACGCAGGTGGAGAAAAACAATATCCCGGTTAAAGACCTGATTCGTATTCAATCGGCGAAAATGCGGCTGATCAATAACGAGAACGAGTTGAGGGAAAAGATGGCAGAATACGACAGCCGAATAAAGATTCTGCTGGGTACTACGTCTTCCGTTCGAATAAAGGTGGATAGCCATAGCTTGCTTTCCTTCAACCTTCCTGTTCCGGTGGACTCGCTGTACGCGTTGGCACTACGGTTCCGGCCGGAAATGGAAATTGCCGGAGCCCGGAAGCGGGCAGCAGAAAGGGAATACGCCCTGGAGCGAAAACAGGCCATCCCCGACATTACCCTGAGTGCGGATTATGATCGCCAAAGCGGTGCTTTCCGGAACGAGTTCAATGCGGGTATTTCTATCCCTATGCCCCTGTTCAACCGGAACCAGGGCAATATCATCGCGGCCCGGCAAAGAGCCGGGGCGGCCGGTTTCGAAGCCACCCAACTGCAGCAGCAGGTATTGGCGGAAATCGATCAGGCGTATGCCAATTGGATAAATCGGATGGCCGCGTGGAAGGCGATGCGGGAAATGCCCCGTAGTGATTTTGAAGAATTGTTGAATGCCGCCACTTCAAACTACCGGAAGGGGAACCTCAATCTACTCGAATTCATGGATCTGTTCGAGTCGACCACCGATGCCTTCGATGCGGCCATCGATGCCGAGTTACAGTTGGTGCTGGCTGCCGAACAACTGCGTTATGTAAGCGGTGCACCCTTATTCTAAAACCAATAACATGAATTACATCAATTATCTGCTGCTGTTTGCAGCCTTACCCATATTTTTTTCCTGCTCTCAACCGCAGCATATGGATGCGGAGATTTCCGAAAACCGATCCGATACGGGATATCGCTGGATCAGTGTGGATACCAGCGTTGTTTATTCGAATATTAAACTCTTCGGAAAAATTGTTTCGGCGAACCATGCTAAAGCCAGGGTTTATCCGCTTTTTGATGGAGCTGTTACCCGCGTAAATGTAAGTCTGGGCGATGCCGTAAAAAAAGGACAGGTATTGGCGGTTATGAAAACCTCCCGCTTCGCGGATCTTGAAAAGGAGCGAATGGATGCCCTTACAGATATCTCCACGGCGGAGAAAAATCTGGAAGTGGCCAAGGATCTGTTTGAAGGAAAACTAAATACCGAAAGGGATGTGATCGTGGCCCAAAATGAACTGCTTGCGGCCCGTGCATCACTGAAGCGGGTAGAGGAAACCTATGCCATGCTCAAACAAAAGGCGGGAACAGATTTCACGATCGTAGCGCCCATGGACGGATTCATCATTGAAAAGAATATTAATGAAAACATGCAGATTTCGGCCGAAAAAATGGAAACGATTTTTTCCATTGCCCGAATTGATACCGTTTGGGTGCTGGCGAACGTCAATGAAACCGACATCAACAAGATTCAGTTGAACATGGAAGCGGAGATTCATACACTGAGTTATCCGGGACGTGTATTTACGGGACATGTCGATCGGGTGTATAGTTTCCTCGATCCGGAAACCCGGGCCATGCAGATCCGCATCAGTATTCCCAATCCGGATTTTCTGCTCAAGCCGGAGATGAGTACAACGGTACTGGTAAAATACCGGGAGAATAAGTCGTTGGTTTCCGTTCCTTCTTCGGCACTGATATTTGACGAGAGCAAATATTGGGTGCTGGTAAAGAACAACAATGCGAACCCGGAAATACGTCAGGTAGAAATCTATCGCGAAACCGGTGAAACCGTTTATCTCGAATCCGGTCTACAGCCCGGGGAAATCATTCTTGAATCCAACCAATTGCTTCTCTACAATCAACTGAAAAAATAATCATGCATAAGATAATTCGGTCGATCATCGGTTTTTCCCTGAAGAACCGGGTGATGACGTTATTGCTGGTAGCCGCTCTTGCGATTGCCGGAGTGGTCAGTTATCTGAAACTGCCGCTGGAGGCTTTCCCGGATGTTACCAATACACAGATCACCATTGTTACGCAATGGAAGGGAAGAAGTGCTGAGGAGGTGGAACGCTTTGTTACTTCACCTCTGGAAGTGGCAATGAATGCGGCACAGCGGAAAACGGATGTTCGCTCCGTAACCATGTTTGGTTTGTCGGTCATCAAAGTGGCGTTTGACGACGGTGTGGATGATGTGTTTGCCCGGCAGCAGATCAACAATCTGATCGGTAATGCCGAATTGCCCGAGGGGGTAAAACCGGATATTCAGCCGCCTTACGGACCCACGGGAGAAATTTACCGCTATATTCTTGTCAGTGAGAAGCGCGATTCCCGGGAATTACTGACGCTGCAGAACTGGGTTATCGACCGGCAGCTGCGCGCGGTTCCCGGCGTGGCGGATATTGTGGCTTTCGGTGGTCAGGAAAAGATTTATGAAGTAGCCGTAAACCCGGAAAAGCTGCAGAGTTATTCGATTACGTCAAGAGATGTTTACGATGCGATTGCCGGCAGCAATCTCAACGTTGGCGGCGACATTATGCAGAAGAACCAGCAGTCTTTTGTCGTTCGCGGTTTGGGGCTGCTGCATTCCATTCAGGATATTGAAAATACCATCGTTACCAACCTGCACGGGAATCCGGTTCTGGTAAAACAGGTCGCCGATGTGCGAATTGCTTCCGCTCCGCGGGTTGGACAGGTAGGTTACAACGAACAAGACGATGTGGTGGAGGGAATCATTGTCATGCGCAAGGGCGAAAACCCCTCCGAGGTACTCCGTCGTGTAAAGGAGAAAATCCACTATATCAGTGAAAACGTTCTTCCTTCGGACGTGCAGATACAACCCTTTTATGATCGTGAGAATCTGATCGATTATTGTAAGAAGACGGTAATGCACAACCTCGCGGAAGGGATCCTATTGGTGACGGTGATTGTTTTTTTGTTTATGGCCGATTGGCGTACAACACTAACGGTATCTCTGGTGATCCCGCTGGCGCTTTTGTTTGCTTTTCTTTGTCTGCATCTGAAGGGGATGAGTGCGAATCTGCTTTCCCTGGGAGCAATCGACTTTGGTATTATTATCGACGGCGCCGTGGTGATGACGGAGGGCATATTTGTAGCATTGGATAAGTTGTCGCACCGGTATGGCATGGCGCGTTTCAATACGCTTGCCAAGCTTGGGCTTATCCGGAATAAAGGGGTGGAAATGGGAAAGGCCGTTTTCTTTTCCAAGCTGATCATCGTCACCGCCCTCTTGCCGATCTTCGCATTTCAGAAAGTGGAGGGTAAGATGTTTTCGCCGCTGGCCTATACCCTGGGCTTTGCGTTGCTGGGGGCGCTGTTGTTTTCGCTTACCCTCGTGCCGGCCCTGTGTTCCTTGCTTCTTAAGAAAAACGTAAGAGAAAAACAAAATCGGATTGTGTCGTTTTTTGACCGAGTGGTGGCGCGGGGTTTCCGGTGGAGCTTCAGGCGAAAAAAAATTACACTGGTATTTTCCGGACTGATCATTGCGTTGTCGTTGATTTCCTTCCGTTGGTTGGGATCTGAATTTTTGCCGCAGCTGAACGAAGGAGCGTTATGGATTACGGCAGAAATGCCCATGAGTATTTCTCTGGAGGAGAGTTTGAAGGTGACGGCAGAGCTTCGCCGCGAGTTGCAGTCGTTTCCGGAGGTTAAACAGGTGCTGTCGCAGGCCGGACGATCAAACGATGGTACCGATCCCAACGGATTTTATTTTGTGCAGTTTCAGGTAGATCTGAAGCCCAAATCGGAATGGAAGCGGAAGCAAACGCAGGATGAATTGGTGGCGCGGATCGATCAGAAACTGCGACGCTGGCCGGGAATTATGTATAACTATTCCCAGCCCATTGTTGATAACGTGTCGGAAGCCGTAGCCGGATTCAAGGCGTCGAATGGTGTAAAGATTTATGGTCCCGACTTGTCGGTGCTGGAACAATACGCCCGGGAAGTGGAGCTGGCCCTGGCAAATGTGGAAGGCGTGAAGGACCTCGGCATCATCCGCAATATCGGACAGCCGGAGATTTCGGTATTGCTCGACGAGGAGAAAATGGCCATATACGGCGTAAAGAAAGTGGATGCGCTGAATGTTTTGGAGATGGCGATAGGCGGTAAAACGGTGAGTCAGAAATACGAAGGGGAGCAGCGCTTTGATATCCGCGTGCGGTACGATCAGCCTTTCCGGCAGTCGGAGCGCGACATCGAACGGCTGATTGTTCCCGCGGGCGAAAACCGAACCATTTTATTGGGGCAGATTTCGACGGTCCGTACCACAACGGGGCCCGCCTTTATATATCGGGAGAACAATCAGCGGTTTATCGGGATTAAATTTTCCGTAAGAGACCGGGATCAGGGAAGTACGCTGGCCGAGGCCCGGCAACGTGTGGAGGAGATGGTTAAACTGCCGACCGGATACCGTATCGACTGGGTTGGTGAATACGAGAATCAGGTTCGGGCTACCGACACCCTGGCCAAGATTGCACCGCTCAGTTTGTTTTTGATCTTCGCGTTGCTGTTTATGATGTTTGGAAATATCCGCGACGCTTCGCTGGTGTTGGTGAACGTGCCGTTTGCGCTGATTGGCAGCATTCTGGCCCTGCATATTACCGGAACCAATTTTGGTATTTCGGCCGGGGTAGGGTTTATTGCCCTGTTTGGAATCTGCATTCAAAATGGCGTGCTGCTGATTTCGGCGATGAACCAGAATTTACGTGCCAGCATGGAAGCTGAAGATGCAATACGCACCGCGGTTCGCGAGCGGACAAGGCCTGTGGTGATGACGGCATTGATGGCTGCACTGGGTTTGCTGCCCGCCGCATTGAGTACCGGTATCGGCTCGGAATCGCAGAAACCCCTGGCCATTGTTATTATCGGAGGCCTGGTCACCGCAACGGCGATGACGCTTCTGGTATTTCCGCTGATTTATTGGTGGGCCAGAATGGGCAAAGGTGGAAACAAAGAAAGGCGATGATGGTGGCGGGAATTATCATCTGCTGATCAGCAATCGGAACGATGAAGGGAGTGACACAAGAGACGCTGAAACAGCGCGATGCAGCTGGTTCCATAAAATTCCAATACGCTTCTCAGATCATCCAGGGTAACCATGTTGGGAAGTTCGTGAAACGGAACAAAACGGGTTACCCTGCTTTTTAGGGGCAATTCCCTGGAAAAAAAGATTGCCCAACGGCACATAAAAAAAACAGTATCTGATGGCAGATACTGTCCAGGAAGAACAAGGATAACGCTAAGTTCGGGTGGGTTATCCTATATAATAAAGATACAAAATCTGCCTGATATTAACGAATTTTCTTATTTAAAAATTCTCTCAAACGTTTGAATTGATCGCACATGTTATTTTTTACTACTTTTCGCGAAATGTTTGCGATATGAAAATGAAACGCCTTTCGGCTGGCCTTGCTTTTCTGTTCCTGGGAAGTCTGGCGATGGCCGGAACGGGGACCTGGAAACCCCTTTTTAACGGCAAGGATCTTTCCGGATGGAAACAACTTGGCGGCAATGCAAAGTATGTGGTTGAAAACGGAACCATCACGGGTATTACCGTTTCTGAAACACCCAATTCCTTTCTCGTAACCGAAAAAAATTACGGCGACTTTATACTGGAGCTGGAAATGTGGATGGATAATGAAGCCAACAGTGGGATACAGATCAGAAGTCTTTCCGATCCCAATTATCTCAACGGACGCGTACACGGCTATCAGGTAGAAGTGGATCCCTCCGAAAGAGGTTGGAGCGGAGGCATTTATGATGAGTCGCGCCGCGGCTGGCTGTATCCGCTGGAACTAAATCCGGATGCCAAAAACAAGTTCAAACTCGGTGCCTGGAATAAATACCGCATTGAATGCAAGGGGAATATCATCCGCACTTTTATCAATGGCGTACCCGCAGCCTATGTGATCGACAATGTAACAGCTTCGGGATTTATCGCCCTTCAGGTGCACTCCATTCCGAAGACGGATACGCCGGGCAAAAAAATCCGCTGGCGCAATATCCGGATACAGGAAGATAATGTGACCCTGACGCCTTACGACGGTAAGATGAATGTGGTTAACCTGATTCCCAATACGGTTTCTCCGGAAGAGGCAAAGCAGGGATACTCCCTGCTCTGGGATGGTGCAACAACCAAAGGCTGGCGCGGTGCCTATAAGGACGCGTTTCCAACCAAAGGCTGGGCCATCGAAAACGGCGAGCTCAGGGTGCTTAAGTCGGACGGTGGGGAATCGGTGAATGGCGGCGATATTGTTACCGAAAAAGAATATTCCGCCTTTGTGCTTCAGTTTGAGTTCAAATTGACGCCGGGTGCCAACAGCGGCGTGAAATATTTTGTGACCGAAAGCGAAAAGAATACCGGTTCTGCCATTGGTCTTGAATTTCAGGTTCTGGACGATGAGCGCCACCCGGATGCCAAACTCGGTGCCGGTGGAAACCGGACGCTTGGTTCGCTGTACGATCTGATACCTTCCTTCAAGCATCCGAATGCCAAACGCGCGATTGGAGAGTGGAACCGGGGCATGGTGATTGTTTATCCGGGCGGTAGGGTGGAACACTGGCTGAACGGCATACCCGTGCTGCACTATGAGCGCGGATCGCAATATTTTTATGCGCTGGTTGCCCGCAGCAAATATGTAAACTGGCCCAATTTCGGAATGGCACCGAAAGGACGAATCCTGCTTCAGGATCATGGTGATGCCGTTTCCTTCCGAAGCATCCGAATCAAAACTCTTTAACCAAACAAGCTTGTTATATGTCTAATTCCCGTCGTCAATTCATAAAAAATACCTCATTGGCCGCAACCGGTGTATGGTTGGGCTCTTCCGTCTTTGCTGCGAAAAGTTACCGGAGAATCATTGGTGCCAACGATCGTATACGCATCGGTGTGGTGGGATTTTCCGATCGTTTTGTGGATGCGTTATTTCCGGCATTCCGCGCGTGTGCGGCCGATTTCAATGCGGAAATTGTTGCAGTTTCCGATATCTGGAAGTTGCGCCGCGAAGCCGGTGTGGCTTTTTTGAAGGATAAAACCGGAAAGGATGTCAAAGGCTTTGTAAACAATGAAGCTCTTTACAGCAGCAAATCGGTTGATGCCGTGATTGTGAGCACCGCCGATTTTCAGCACGCCATGCACGCCATTGAAGCGGTGCAGGCAGGCTGTGATGCCTATGTGGAGAAGCCCTTTGCGGAAACCATGTCGGACAACCGCGCAGCGCTGAAAGTGATTAAGGCCAGCGACCGTATTATTCAGGTTGGATCGCAGCGCAGAAGCGGTGTGAACTATCATGCTGCCCATGAATTTATCCGCAGCGGAAAATTTGGGCCGATCACCATGGTGGAACTGGTATGGAACGTAAACCAACCCGGCCGCTGGCGTCGTCCGGATCTGGTAGCCAAATGCCGTGAGGAAGATTTGGACTGGAAGAGATTCCTGATCAACAGACCATTTGAATCCTTCGATCCGCGTAAGTTTTTGGAGTATCGTTTGTTCTGGCCCTACTCCTCCGGAATGCCCGGCCAGTGGATGAGCCATCAGATTGATACGGTACACTGGTTTACAGGACTCGACCATCCCAGAAGTGTGGTGGCTAACGGCGGTATTTACCAATGGAAAGACGGAAGAAGAAACTGGGATACCATGACGGCGGTTTTTGATTATGGTCCGGCTGATGGCAGCGAGGGATTCCAGGTGGTCTTTTCTTCGCGTATGCATAACAGTAAGGGTGGGGTAGGTGAAGTTTACTATTCCAACGGAGGTGAACTGAACCTTATTACCAATAAGATTTCTCCCACAGGGGGCATGACCGAAAAAGAAGCTGCTGCGATGGGATTGAAGGCCAACCTTCTCCCCGCGATGAACCTGTCTGAAGTGCAGACTTCGGTGGGAACGGCGGCGAGTATGGGCAGTGATCCGCTGACCATGTCGCATATGAGAAACTGGGTAGAGTGCCTGCGTTCGCGCAAAACGCCGAATGCACCTGTTGAGGCGGGATACAACCACTCTGTTGCCAACATCATGGTGAATGCGGCGGTTCGCACAGGAGCCAAAGCCACTTTTGATGCCGCCAACCAACGGGTAATGGTGGACGGCAAGGAGTTCGAATTGTAGTTCGATTCTGCTGCAGGTTCCCGTAAAGCACTTAATTTCGGGTATGGATTCGCTTACTCATATAGTGCTGGGAGCCTGCGCAGGGCAACTCATAGCCGGGAAACAACTCGGGAAAAAAGCTATGGTACTGGGCGCTCTTGCCCAGTCCATTCCTGATTTTGATTTTATTGCTTCCTTTTTTCTCGAAACATCGAGAGATCTGCTTGCGCATCGGGGGCTTACCCATTCCTGGCTGTTTGTTCTGATTCTTACGCCCATTCTGACCTGGATCAGTGTGGTCCTGCAACGCAGGCCCCTTCCCGGAGCCGGCAAATGGGCCCTACTCTGGGGAGGCGAAATGGCGATCCATCTTCTTCTGGACGCCTGCAATGCCTATGGAACCGCCTGGTGGTTCCCCTTTTCCCGCGAGCGTGTAGCCTTCCATCTTCTGTTTGTGGCCGATCCCCTGTTTTCGCTCTGGCCACTGATTGTGGCGATAATCCTGTTTTTTGCCAAACCAACGGCGCGCTGGCGGAATACGCTTGCCATAATGGCCATTGCGCTTTCCCTTACCTATACCGGCGTAAGTGGTGTTCACAAACACGGGATCGACAGGGATATGAAAGCGGCAGCCGATCGTCAGCAGATCGATATCAAACGGTATTTCAGCACACCAACCGCCTTTAACAATCTGTTGTGGTTTGTGGTGGTGGAGTCCGACAGTGGATTCTATATCGGTCATCGGTCGATCATGGACCGCCGTCCGCCGGATTCCTTCCGTTACTTTCCCCGAAATGAGCAGCTTTTGAGCGAAGTGGTGAATCAGCGCGAAGTCGAGAATCTCAAGGAGTTTTCCAACAACTATTTTGTGGTAACCCGTCAGTCGGCCGATACGATTGTATTCCATGATTTACGTTTCGGGCAAATGAACGGATGGCTCGATCCCCACTCCCCATTTGTATTTTACTATTATTTTGATCGCCCCGATGCGAACCAGCTGGTGGTGCAGCGGGGGCGGTTCTCCAGATGGAATATGGATATCGTCCGACTGTTCCTGGAGCGGATGTGCGGTGGAAATCCCCGGATTCCGGAATCTTCCCATTAACAGAATTTTTGCAAAAAAATCTTGTCTCCGAAGGGTTCGTTCGGTTTTGGGAGTTGTCTTTCCCCAAACCAATATGTGTAAAATGAAACGATTGTTTTTCTCCGGCTGCCTTATGGTTGCGGGAATGTTCGCTTCGGCCCAGGAGGTGGAATTTACGAAGGGAGAATGGAAGGCCGTTTTGGAAAGAGCCCGGAAGGAGAAAAAGCATATCATGATTGATATGTATTTCACGGGCTGTATGCCCTGTGCCCAGATGGACAAGACCACCTTCAAAAATCCGGAAGTGGGAAAGTTCATGAACGAAAACTTCATCAATTACAAGACGGATGTGATGAAGGAAGAGGATGGAATGGAATTGTCGACCCGTTTCGGAAGTACCGGCTTTCCGACCTATGTATTTTTAACGCCCGATGGGTATGTTGTGGACGTATTCAGTGGCTACACTTCAGCGGAAAATTTCATCGGGTATGCCCGGCAAGCCATGAAACGTACGGAGGCAAAGGATTATATGTTGTTTTCGAATGCCAATAATCCCGCGAAGCTTCCGGAGTTTTATGTAGAAATGATCCGCAGCAAGGGCCAGAAAAGGGATAAGGCGGCCGCTGAGAAGTTTCTGGCGGAACAGAAGGACCTGCGAAACGAAGCCGCCTATTTGGTGATGGTGACCAGCAGGCTTGATCTCCAATCGGCGCAGTATCTTACGAAGAATGCCCAGCAGCTTGCCCACGATTTTGGTCGGGTTGTGATCCGGAATAAGATGCTCGATGCAGCACCCATCGTTGGCGCAGAATATATTCGGCAGAAAGATTTTTCGGGGTATGAGAAAAATGTATTGTCTGCCGTTCGTCCCGTGTTTACCGATAAAGAGTGGGTTCGGTTTGGAAAAATATTGTGTGAAAACTTTTTCCGTTCGGCCAGGGACGTGGCCGGTTGGGTGAACTATGCCCAAACCAGTGGACTCTACGACGACCAGGATAAACTTATTCTGGTGGCACAGCTGTTGAGTTTGCCGGACATGGATCCCGCCCCGGTGAAGGGTCTGCTGGAAAATTCCGGCATCCCTCCCTTTGAACGCAACTACACGCTGGCGCTGCTCAACTGGAAACTCGGACAGAAAAAGGAGGCGCTGGCGCTTTTACAGAACGCTGCAAACGCGGCCACCTCTTCCGGAAAGACCATCTCGTCCAACGAAATGGATATGGCGAAAAAATTTATGTCAGCCCTGGAAAACAGCGACGAAACCTATGTTCCCCGGCCACTGAACCGGGTGAAGCCGCTTTCGCTTGGCGATTAGTGAAATTCTGAATATCCTTTGTTTTAAAAATCTGCTGCGTCCCGCCCGTCTGGACGCAGCTTTTTTATGCAGGGGCATCCGGGCTCAGTTCCGGCAAAATGTTTAGTTTTGTCCCATGCAAAGCTATCTCGATCTTCTCCGTCATATTCTCGATACGGGCACTGCGAAATCCGACCGAACCGGCACCGGAACGCTCAGTTGTTTTGGCTACCAGATGCGTTTCGACCTTTCTGAAGGATTTCCATTGGTGACCACCAAAAAACTCCACCTGAAAAGCATTATCCACGAACTGCTTTGGTTCCTGAGGGGCGAAACCAATATCGCCTATCTGAAGGAAAACGGAGTTTCCATCTGGGATGAATGGGCTGATGAAAAGGGGGACCTTGGTCCCGTATACGGAAAACAGTGGCGCAGCTGGGCCGGAGCCAACGGGAAAACCTACGATCAGATAGCGGATGTTCTGAATCAGATCCGCAATAATCCCGATTCAAGAAGGATGATTGTCAGTGCCTGGAATGTTGCCGATCTGCCCGATATGGCACTGATGCCCTGCCATACGATGTTTCAGTTTTATGTGGCCGACGGAAAGCTGAGTTGTCAGCTGTATCAGCGCAGTGCGGATGTTTTTCTCGGAGTGCCTTTCAATATCGCTTCCTACGCCCTGCTTACCATGATGATGGCGCAGGTTACGGGGTTGAAGCCGGGTACCTTCGTTCATACCTTTGGCGATGTACACCTTTACAGCAATCATATTGAGCAGGCGAAGACGCAGCTGAGCCGCACACCCTATCCTCTTCCGCAGATGAAGCTGAACCCGGACGTTTCCGATCTTTTTGCCTTCCGATACGAAGATTTTACACTGGAAAATTACCAGTTTCACCCGGCGATCAAAGCTCCGGTGGCTGTATAAAACCAAGAGAATGGCTGATAAACCCGTCAAAATTTCTCTGATCGTTGCCGCCGGCCTCAACAATGCGATCGGCAAGGACAACCAGCTTCTCTGGAAGCTGCCGCGCGATCTCCGTTATTTCAAGCACGTTACCTGGGCCATGCCCGTGATCATGGGTAGAAAAACCTTTGAGTCCTTCAACAAGCACCTGGCGGGTCGGGTAAATATTGTGATTACCCGTCAGAAAAATTGGGCTGCACCGAAGGTGATCGTTGCCGAAAGCTTGGCGGATGCGCTCGCAAAAGCTGCGGACACCGATTGTCGCGAGGCTTTTGTGATCGGCGGGGGCGAGATTTACCGACTTGCCTTACCCATTGCCGATCGGGTTTATATGACCAGAGTTCATGTTTCACCCGAAGCCGATACGTTCTTTCCGGAACTTCCGGAATCGGAATGGGAACTGGAAAGCCGGTTTTCGCATAAAAAGGATGCCAATAACGAATACGATTTCGATTTCGAAGTCTGGAAAAAACGCTGACATGTATCCGCCGCTGACCCTGGCATCAAAATACGTCAAATACTATCTCACAGCCGCCAACGGCAGGGGACATGGAATCCATTCGCCCTTTACCTACGCTTTTGTTCGCGAAGTGCTGATGAACCGAAAGGATTATTATGCGTACCGCGACGTGGAATTGTACCGGGAGCGCCTGCGCAACGATGATACGGTTCTGGAAATCCAGGATTTCGGTGCCGGAAGCCGGATCAGCAAAACCAAAACAAGATCGGTTTCTTCGATTGTAAAATCGGCGGCCAAATCACCCAAACTGGCACAACTGATCTTCCGGATTGCCGACTACCAACGGGCAACCCATATGCTTGAACTGGGAACTTCATTGGGAATTACCACATCCTATCTGGCCGCAGCCCGTCCGGAAGCGGAGATTACCACCATAGAAGGAGACCCATCGATTGCTTCCATCGCGGGCAGGCATTTCCGCGAATCGGGGTATCACCATATCCGGCAGCTGATCGGACATTTTGATGACCTACTTCCGAAGGTCCTGCCTCCGCAACATCCCTATGATCTGGTTTATATCGACGGGAACCACCGCTACGAACCCACGATCCGCTATTTCCGCGCCCTGCTTCCGCATATGGCCGGGTCTTCGGTTATGATTTTTGATGACATCCACTGGAGCAGCGAAATGGAACAGGCCTGGGACGAGGTCTGCAACGACCCTTCGGTTATGCTTACCATTGATTTGTTCTTTGTGGGGCTGGTTTTCTTCCGCGACAGTTTTAAGGTAAGGCAAAATTTTGCAATACGTTTTTAGCCCGGCATTGCTTTTTTTCGTATCTTCTCCTCAGAACCGTATACCATGAGGATAGGTTTACTAAAAGAGCCGGATCATGAGAATCGCGTTTCCCTTCTGCCGGAAACCGTTCAGCAGCTGAACAAAAACGGTATTGACATATGGGTGGAAACCGGTGCCGGTAAAAAAGCCTTTGCCGATGATGCGGCCTATCGTGCTGCCGGTGCAACCGTAACCAATCGCACCTCGGTTCTTGCGGAATCAGATCTCTTGCTTTCCATCCATCTCCCTTCCGATTATTCGTCCATTCCTTCCGGCCGTTGGCTGACCGGTGTCTACCAACCTCTTTTTGCCGCTTCGAAAATGCAGGAGCTGGCGAAAGCGGGGCTGGTGGTGATCAGTTTGGACATGCTTCCGCGCACATCGAGGGCCCAAAGTATGGATGTGCTCAGTTCACAGGCCAATATCGCCGGGTATAGGGCTGTTCTCCGGGCGGCGGAGCTTTATCCCCGTTACTTCCCCATGTTCATGACGGCAGCGGGGTCCGTTCCTCCGGCAAAGGTGCTGGTGCTGGGAGCGGGCGTTGCCGGCTTGCAGGCCATTGCCACCGCACGGCGTCTCGGCGCGTTGGTGGAAGTATTTGATACAAGACCCGCCGTGAAGGAAGAAGTCATGAGTCTGGGGGCAAAATTTATTGAAGTGGAAGGAGCAGCCGATCCCTCTTCGGCAGGCGGCTACGCCGTGGAACAATCGGCGGATTTTCAACGGAAGCAACGGGAACGCATAGCCGAAGCTGTTCGCCGAGCCGATATCGTTATTACGACGGCGCAGATTCCGGGGAAAAAGGCACCCATACTGGTAACCGAAGAAATGATCCGTACCATGCGGCCGGGCTCGGTTATTGTTGATCTCGCTGCGGCAACCGGCGGCAATACCGAATGTACGGAGAACGAAACAGTGGTGAGGGTTGGCGGCGTCGCCATCGCGGGGTATTCCACCCTTCCTTCCACTATGCCGGCGGATGCTTCGCGGCTGTACGGGAAAAATATCTACAATTTCCTGGCGCTTCTGAAACAACCCGATGGAAGCCACGGGCTCGTGGCCGAGGATGAACTGGTAAAGGGATGTATGATCACGAGCGGCGGAGCAATTGTTCATCCGCGTATTGCTGCCCCAAACACGCAATAAAACTCAGTTTATGTATAATTTTCTGCTTTGGTTGGATGCTTATCAGGAAATGATTTACATCGTTGTTCTGATGATATTCCTCGGCATTGAAGTGATCGGACGGGTGCCCTCCGTGCTGCACACTCCATTGATGAGCGGAGCGAACGCCATTCACGGAGTGGTTATAATCGGAGCCATCATTGTTATGGGTAAGGCCGACCCGGAAAATTATGTTGCATTGATTCTCGGTTTTCTGGCGGTAGTGCTGGGTACGATCAACGTGGTGGGCGGATTTGTGGTGACCGACAGGATGCTGGATATGTTCAGAAAGAAAAGACATTGATCACGGAATAAAACTGCTGTATGGGATATGTTTTTCTTATGCTGGGTTATCTGCTGGCTTCCGTCAGTTTTATTGTAGGGCTGAAGATGTTGTCGCACCCGGATACGGCCAAAAGAGGCAATCGCCTGGCCGCAGCGGGTATGACGATCGCGATTGTGGTGACCATCTTCCTCTATGAAGATAACGGCGAACGCCTGGGGAACTATGGCTGGATCTTCGGAGCGTTGTTTATCGGCGCCGTGATCGGGTGGATTGCCGCGCGAAAGGTTCAGATGACGGCCATGCCGGAGATGGTAAGTCTCTTCAATGGCATGGGTGGCGCCTGTGCGGCATTGATCTCCATGATCGAATTCAATCATCTCGTTCACGAAACCTTTCTGCCTCATCTTCCCCTGAGCGAAGAAACATTGAGCGGAACAATCGGTCAGGTGCCCATGACGCAGGTTCTGGTCATTATGCTTGGATTGGTCATCGGCACTGTTTCCTTTGCCGGCAGTATGATTGCCTGGGGCAAACTGAACGGCAGGGTTAACGACTTTTCCTTTCGCGGACTGCAGCTGGTAAACATTCTTCTGTTATCGGTGATATTGGCTTTCAGTACATACCTTATCGTGCGGTTTTCTACAGATTCGGCTGCGCCGGGAATTTTTGAAAATGCTCAAACGGCTGCCAACTCGTTTACGCTGCTGTTTTATCTGATTTTGGTGCTCGCCATTTTATACGGTGTATTTTTTGTGTTGCCCATCGGCGGTGCCGACATGCCCGTGGTCATTTCCTTACTGAATTCGTTCACCGGTGTGGCTGCCGCCTGTGGTGGTTTTCTCTACAACAACAAAGCCATGCTTACCGGCGGAATATTGGTGGGCGCGGCGGGTACGCTGCTCACGATTTTGATGTGCCGCGCCATGAACCGATCGCTGAAAAACGTATTGCTGGGCTCTTTCGGCGCTTCGGCAAAGTCCGGAAGCCGTTCTTCGGAACAGGGCAGCTTCAAGGAAATTACCCTTAGCGATGCAGGAATGATGATGGCGTATGCGGAAAGGGTGATGATTGTCCCCGGATATGGTTTGGCGGTTGCGCAGGCACAGCATATCTGTCACGAACTGGAAAAATTGCTCACCCAACGGGGGGTAGAAGTGGCCTATGCCATCCATCCGGTAGCAGGCAGGATGCCCGGACATATGAATGTTCTGCTTGCCGAAGCAGATGTTTCCTACGAAAAATTACTTGAACTAGAAGAGGCGAACCAGCTCCTGCCGCGAACAGATGTGGTATTGGTACTCGGTGCCAACGATGTGGTGAATCCTGCTGCCAAAACCGATCCTGCTTCTCCCATTTACGGAATGCCCATACTTGATGTGGAACAGGCCCGCCAGGTTATCGTAAACAAACGCAGTATGAAGCCCGGTTATGCCGGCATCGAAAATCCCCTGTTTTTCGGAACGAAAACCTCCATGCTGTTCGGCGATGCCAAAAAAGTTCTCCAGGAACTCGTGGCGACCATAAAAGAAATCTGACCAGGTACGGGATAAGTTTCCGAAATTTGCCCCGATGAGTTTATTACCGGAACAACTTATTGCTTCCCTTCGGCATCTTCCGGCCTTCAATGAGCAGGCTTTCCGCGAAGTACATAATCAGGAAGGAACTCCCGTATCCATACGGCTTAATCCTGCCAAGCCTTTTCCCGAAGAAGCCGGCCTCGGGCGTTACAGCGAACAGGTTCCCTGGTGCAGCCTGGGGCAGTATCTTGCCGAACGTCCCCCATTCACGTTTGATCCGCTTCTTCATGCGGGGGCTTACTATGTGCAGGAGGCGTCGTCCATGTTTGTGGCGCAGGCTTTTCTTCAACATAAACCCGAGGGAGAATCGTTGCGGGTGTTGGATCTGTGTGCGGCTCCCGGAGGGAAATCCACACTGCTGCAATCGTTGATTGGAGAGGAGGATTTGCTGGTCAGCAATGAAGTTATTCGCTCCCGTGCGTCCATTCTCGAAGAAAACTGTACGAAATGGGGTGGTGCCAATCTTGTGGTAACCAACAACGATCCCAGGGATTTCAATCGACTCAAGGGGTATTTCGATGTAGTGGTGGTTGATGCCCCCTGTTCCGGCTCCGGCCTTTTCCGTAAAGATCCGGATGCCATATCGGAATGGAGTCCGGAAAATGTGGCGCTCTGCAGTCAGCGTCAGCAACGGATATTGGCCGATATCTGGCCGGCATTGAAAGACGATGGCCTACTCATCTATTCCACCTGTTCCTATTCGGAAGAAGAAGATGAGCAGGTGGCTGACTGGATGATGGAAAATCTGGAAGCGGAATCGTTGAAGATCGCTGTTGATCCTTCCTGGGGTATTGTCGAAACCGAATCTCGCCATCAACATGCATTCGGCTATCGGTTTTATCCGAACCGATTGAGGGGCGAGGGGTTCTATCTCTCCTGTTTCCGGAAAAAATCCGTGGAGTTGGATTCCTGGACGATCCCTTCTGTCGGAAAGAAAAAAATAAACCATCCCGTTCCAACGGATCTGATCCGGAATGTCGAAAAGTTTGTTTTCCGTCCGCTGGCCGATTCCTGGCTTGCGATCCCCGCGGCATTTGAAGCCGATCTGCAATTGCTTCAATCGAGTCTGTATCTGAAAAAGGCAGGAGTTTTGCTCGGAAAGCCCTCACCGAAGGAGTGGATTCCCGAACATGCACTCGCGCTCAGCGGCATTGCCGGTGCTTCGATCCCCGTATGGGAATTGAATAGAACCGATGCGCTGCGGTACCTCCGACGTGAAATACCGGAAGGACATCCGGAATTCCGAGGTTGGGGAATGGTGACCTATGCCGGGCTTCCCCTGGGCTGGATAAAAGCGCTGCCCAATCGGATAAATAACCACTATCCACAGAATTGGCGCATATTAAAAAGGGAAGCTTGATGTTTGGGGTATGATCTTTGTGAGATATACCCCTCAGGAATATCTGTTTTTTAAAGATTGCTTAACCATAAATTTTTTCATCTTTGCAGGGATTAAAGCAGAACAGTATGCGTAGAATTATTCTGATAGCCGGTCTGATTATTTTTTCACTGAATGTTTCGATGGCCCAACAGCGCGAACTGAAAGCTGAAGGAGGCGGTACCGGAAGCCTTTATATTACCCATACTGTTGCAGCAAAGGAAGGATTGTTTTCCATTGCGCGTTTGTATGCGATCAATCCGAAAGATCTCGCCGCCTATAACGGCCTCGATGCCAATCAGGGCCTGGCCATTGGTCAGGTGCTCAAGGTTCCCCTGAACAGCACCAACTTTTCGCAGGAGCTCAATGCATCCGAACGTCAGGGCGCGGTTCCGGTTTACCATATCGTAAAAGAAAAGGAAGGAATGTATCGGGTAAGCCTCAACCACAACAAAGTGCCTTACGAAGCCATTAAAAAATGGAACAAACTTCCGGGTGAGGCGTTGACGGTGGGACAGAAACTGATTGTGGGGTATTTGGTTGGAAGCGGAAGTGCCGTTGCGACGACCCGCCCGGTAACAACCCCGGAGCCGCCTGTTCAGCAAACCGAAACCAGGGCCGTTGTTGAAGAGAAAAAGGCGGAAGTGGCCACCACACGTCCGGTAACCACCACGCAGCAAGAAACGGTCGTGAAAAAAGAAGATCCGAAACCGGTTGTTCGGAAAGAAGAAACCAAACCGATCCAACTTCCCAAAGGAAGCAGCTATTTTCAGCAGACCTACGAATTGGAACTCCGCAGCGGCAGAACCGTCAAAACCGCAACGCTCAGCGGGGCCATCTTCAAGAGTACAAGCGGATGGCAAGACGGGAAATACTATATTCTCATGAATCAGGTGCAGCCCGGCACCATTGTTAAGGTGACCAATATCGGAACCAATAAAACGATTTTTGCGAAAGTATTGGGTGAAGTGCCGGACCTTCGTCAGAACAGCGGCATCAGTTTCCGTCTCAGCAATGCCGGCGCAGCCGAACTCGGTGTTAAGGAAGACGGCCGCTTCAATGTGGAGATCAGTTATTAATAAAAGTTACGAAAAAAAATTAATATCTGCAACGATCAGGATGGCCGGAAGCCGCGCAAAAAGTCGGCAACGGCCATTTTCTTTTTTCCTTCCGGCTGAATTTCAGTGGCGTAGATATAGCCATCGGTACAGGCAAAACGCAGATAGGTTTTATAATCCGTTTCCCATTGCCCCGGTACGCCGGAAGGCTGGCCGTGTTTTCGCTCTGCGGCGTAAATTTTTAAGGTCTTACCCTGAAACTGTGTAAATGCGCCCGGATAGGGAGAAAGACCGCGTATGAGGTTAATACAGGCCTTCGCCGGGGCTTCCCAGTTGATTCTGCAGGTTTCCGTGAAAATTTTCGGGGCGTGCTTGAGCTCCGATTCGGGGTAGCTGTCCTGCGGTTTTTCCTGAATGGTTCCGTTTTCGATTCCCTGGATGGTTTTTACCAACAGCTGGGCGCCGATTTCCTTCATCTTGTCGTGCACGGTGCCTGCGTTGTCGGTTTCCAGAATGGGGAAGGATTCCTGAAGCAGAATATTTCCGGTATCGATTTCGTGTTTGAGGCGAAAGGTGGTGACGCCGGTTTGTGACTCACCGTTGATAACCGCCCAGTTGATGGGGGCAGCACCCCGGTATTGGGGGAGAAGAGAACCGTGAACATTGATGGTGCCGAGGGGAGGCATATTCCAGACGATTTCCGGCAACATGCGGAAGGCCACCACCACCTGGATATCGGCTTTGAGCGAACGAAGCTCCTCGACGAACTCAGGATTTTTCAGTTTTTCCGGCTGCAGAACGGGGAGGCCTTTCTCTACGGCGTATTGCTTCACAGCACTTTGGGTCAGCTTCATCCCACGCCCTGCGGGCTTGTCTGGTGCAGTAACGACGGCCACAATCCTATATCCGGCTTTTACCAGCGCATCGAGTGAGGCCACGGCAAATTCCGGCGTTCCCATAAATACAATTCGGAGATCTTTCATGCCGCAAAGGTAAATCCATTGACGATGAAAGAAAAGAGAATCGTGGCGCTAGGGGTAGATCAGGTATTTCTGACGGATGGCCTTGAATTTTTGAATGGCGGGCTGCCAGCTTTTCCGGATGGCTTCTTCTGATTTTCCGGCACGGATCTGTGCCATTAAGGTACTGTTCCCGGCCAGCTTGTTGAAAAAATAGGCTGTTGGGTTACCGCCTGCGGAAGCGTAGGCCGGGGTTCCGGGCGTTGGGGAAAGGAAAAATTCTTTTTTGTTGGGGAATAATTTATAGGCATCGAGCAGCCATTTCAGCTGAAGGCGGTTGTCCACTTTTTTGAATACTTCGTCGGGGCTATCGCTGATATTCCAACCATAACAACGTTTTCCGGCGAGCTTGGGAACTCCGGATCCTGGTTTCTTTTGCGGAGTGAACGAATAGAGGTGCTTTGGCAGTTCGGGGTGTCCGAAAATCTGGAAAGGTTTTTCCGTACCACGGCCTTCGCTGAGTACGGTTCCTTCGAAAAAGCAGGTGGAAGGATACCAGTAGATGGCCGACATATCGGGCAGGTTGGGCGATGGGGCTACCGCAAGGGAGTACCGGCTCTGGTGGGTATAGCCCGCACAGGGAATCACATCGAGTCGGAAATTCTTTCCCCTTTTGGCCAGAATGGCCGGGTCCAGCCAGTTTTCGCCGAGAATCATCCGGGCGTATTCTCCGATGGTCATCCCGTAAACCACGGGCACCGGCTGCATTCCGACAAAGGATCGGTAGGGCTTTTCGAGCACGGGGCCGTCAATATAAAACCCATTGGGGTTGGGGCGGTCCAGTACCATCAGGGGCTTATCCGCCTCGATAGCCGACAGCATGTATTCTTCCAATGAGGAAATATAGGTGTAGAAACGGACGCCGACGTCCTGGATATCAAACAGAAGAATATCGATTCCCTCCAGATCCTCAGGTGTGGGTCTTTTCTTTTTTCCGTACAGGGAGAGGACGGGAATGCCCGTTGTTCGGTCGATCGTATTGTCGATCTTTTCTCCGGCAGCCGCTTCTCCCCGGAAGCCGTGTTCCGGCGCGAAGATTTTTTTCACGGCAATTCCATTGTCGCGGAGATGGTCGATCAGGTGTTTGTTTTGCACCAGAGAGGTGTGATTGGCAAAAACTCCAACAGTTTTTCCCTTAAGGGAAGGGATATACGCTTCCGTCCGTTCAGCGGCCGGAATTATGGGCTCCTGGGCAAGGGATTCCACCGGTTTGAAGAGACTGAAAATCACGATCGTGGAAAGGGCAATCAGGACTTTGAAATGTTGAAAATTTTTCATCGTCGGCAATTTCATATTTAAAAAAAGGACCATCCTGGGCTCAAATTAGACAAATCTTTTAGGATGAAAATGGAGAAATGGTCTTACCTTGCCGGAAATTGTCAACATGCAACAAGTAAAAAGTGGTGATAAGGTTAAAGTTCACTATCACGGCCGTCTGACCGACGGTACTACATTTGATTCTTCAGAAGGTCGCGAACCGCTTGAGTTTGAAGTTGGTGCAGGAATGGTTATCGCAGGGTTCGATAACGGAGTGCTCGGAATGGCGGTAGGCGAAAAAAGAACGGTTGAAATTCCGGTAGATGAAGCATATGGACCCGCAAATCCGGACATGCTCGTGGAATATCCGAGAAATCAGTTCCCTGAAGATCTGAAGCCCGAAGCCGGAATGCGTCTGAACATGACCAACGGTGCCGGTCAGGTGATTCCCGTTGTGATTAAAGAAGTTAAAGAAGAAGTGGTAGTGCTCGATGCCAACCATCCTCTGGCTGGCCAGGACCTCGTATTCGATATCGAACTCGTGGAAATCGTTGGCGGTTCTCCTCTGATCGTTATGCCCTAATATATTATCCGGGATAAGAGAAAGCCACCCCATACAGGTGGCTTTCTGTTTTATTAACAATTCAATAGCAGGGTTAACTGTATTTTTGCCTGCACTTTAACTCAGACGAAACTATGTTCGAAAGCTATGCCTACACGGTCGCCGAACGATTTATGCGTTATGTTCAGATTGATACGCAGAGCGACCCGAGATCAAACACACAGCCCTCAACAGAAAAACAGAAAGACCTCAGTCGGGTTCTTGTTAAGGAGCTGAAGGAAATGGGAATTACGGATGCGGAACTCGATGAGTTTGGATATGTATACGCTACAATCCCCGCGAATACAACGAAAAAAGATGTGCCTGTGCTCTGCTTCTGTGCGCATGTGGATACATCACCCGACTCCTCCGGAACCAATGTGAAACCCATCCTTCACAAAAATTTTGATGGTTCCGATATCGTGCTGCCCGACGATCCCGCCCAGATTATTTCGACCAAAGAACATCCCTATCTGAAAGAACGTATCGGCGATGATATCATCACCGCTTCCGGTACGACTTTGCTGGGTGCCGATGATAAGGCCGGCGTTGCCGTCATTATGGATATGGCCAATTATCTGATGACGCATCCGGAAATCAAGCACGGTGCTATCCGCATTCTCTTTACTCCCGACGAAGAAATCGGAAGGGGAGTAGATAAGGTAGATATGAAAAAGCTTGGCGCCGACTTTGGATATACGCTCGATGGCGGCGAACGCGGCTCTTTCGAGGATGAAACCTTCTCTGCCGATGCGGTGAAAGTTACCATTCATGGAATCAGCGCGCACCCGGGATATGCAAAGGGAAAACTTCAGAATGCCCTTAAGGTTGCCGGACTGATTCTCAGCAGCCTGCCCCGCGATCGTTTTGCGCCGGAAGCTACCGAAGGAAGGGAAGGATTTGTACACCCGGTAAGTATGGAAGGAAGCGCAGAAGAAGCCGTGATCCGGTTTATTGTACGCGACTTCGAAACGGCCAGACTGAAAACGCACGAAGATGAGCTTGAGTCTTACGTAGCCAAAGCGGTAAGGCAGTACCCCGGCGTAACCTACACGTTCGAAGTGAAGGAGCAATATCGCAATATGAAGGAAGTGCTGGATAAACATCCGGAGGTTTCTGAATATGCGAAGGAAGCTATCCGCCGCGCAGGGGTAGAAGTGAAAACCTCCAGTGCCCGTGGCGGTACCGATGGTTCAAGACTTTCCTTTATGGGACTTCCCTGTCCGAATATTTTCACGGGGGAAATGGCCTATCACGGAAAACATGAATACGTAAGCGTTCAGGATATGCAGAAGAGTGTGCAAACCATTGTACATCTGGCGGCTATCTGGGAAGAGAAGAAATAATCCCGAAGGGAAATGTGCAGGAAGCAATAACCCGATACTGACGGCGTTATTAAAGAATGCGCATTTCCCTTCTTCTGTTTACGTTCCTTTTCGGATGGAAAGGGTTTGCCCAGAACCTCATTCCAAACGGCAGTTTTGAAGAAGAGAATATCTGCCGCGAATATCAGCAGAACTGCGCCCCCAAAGGCTGGATTGCCACCTCCCTCCGTTCCGATTATTATATTTACGAGCCTCCCCTTGCGCGGGAAGGTGCACACTTTTTGGGCATCATCGCCGGAAACTCAAGAAGGGAAGGCGCCCGGAACTTTGTCCGTACCTGTTTGCTCTCGGGCATGAGGCGGGGCAATCTTTATCATCTCAGTTTTTATATCCGGTCCCGCCACAGGGTTATGGACAGTGTGGGGATCTATTTCAGTTCAACGGACTTCCTTTTTGACAAACGACCCTGGTACGCGTTGTCTCCTCAGCTTTGGATGGACGATCGAAAGAACGCCGTTCCGCTGGAGCCTGAAATCTGGCAAAAAGTGGATTGGGAATATCGCGCTGAAGGCGACGAAGTGTTCCTCACCATCGGTAATTTTGCAAAAAAGGAAACGGCACTCACGGGCTTTGGCGACGTGGGGAGCAGCTACTATTTTTTTATCGACGATATTCGCCTCATTCCCGCCGACCCTGATGAACAGCTTTCTCCGGCGGCCGACAGCATCAAAGCGAGGATTTATGCGGAAGATTTCCGTCATAATCTGTTGGACCGATTTATCTATGCCGGACAAAAATCTCCGCCATCGGCAGTTGCGCTTCCATCAACCGTAATGACGGTAAAACAAACGGTCATCGACACCATCACCATTCCCGATGTTTATTTTGCCACCGGCAGTTCGGTTCTTTCGCCGGAGAGCAGCGGGATGCTCGAAAGTCTGTCGCAGGCCCTGGCCATGGGAAAACCCGATTCGGTGGTAATCAGCGGGCATACCGACAGCATCGGCCGATTGGCGTACAATCAGAAGCTTTCCGCAGATCGGGCGGAATCGGTGAAAGCAAGGCTCCTGGAGCATTTGGGATTGTCGCCGGAGTGCTTCCGCTCCTATGGTTTTGCCGATTTACGACCCGTATCCTCCAATACAAGTGCAGAGGGGCGGCAAAGGAACCGTCGGGTGGAAATACTGGTCTATCATACAAGACGGATTATTTTGCCCTGATATGGGCTACCAGCTTATCGGCGTGCTCCCTTGAGTTCTCAATAAACCAGACATGCGTATTCATTCCGCCGCAAACCACACCCGCAACATAGAGCCCGGGAACATTGGTCTCCATCGTTTCCGGATTATAGACCGGTTGCTTAACCTCATCGTTGCTGAGTTCCACGCCTGCGCTCCGCAATAGTGAGAAGTCGGGCTGATATCCGGTCATGGCAATTACATAGTCGTTTTCCAGTTCAATAACACCTTCCGGCGTCCGGATCAATACGGAGGTTGGCGTGATGGCATCAACGGAACTGTTGAAGAAGGCTCTGATACTGCCTTCACGGATTCTATTTTCGATATCGGGTTTGGCCCAATATTTAACGCGGCTGCCGATTTCGTTGCCACGGATAACCATAGAAACGACGGCACCCTTGCGCCAGGTTTCCAAAGCAGCATCCACAGCCGAATTGTTGGCGCCAACCACCAGTACATGCTGTAAGGCGTAGAAATGGGGATCCTTATAGTAGTGGGTGACTTTGGGTAAATCTTCGCCGGGAACGTTCATGGGGAAAGGGATATCGTAGAATCCGGTGGCAAGGACGATGTTTTTGGCCTGGTATTTTTGTGTTGGGGTGATGGCTGTAAAGGAACGGCCGGCCTTTTCGATGGTCAGCACTTTTTCTCTGAGCCGGATATTCAGTCCACCCGAAACTGCCACCCGCCGGTAATATTCAAGAGCTTCCATCCGGTTGGGTTTTGCATTGTTGGACACAAAGGGAACTCCGCCGATCTCCAGTTTCTCCGATGTGGAGAAGAAAGTCATGTTCTGCGGATAGTTGTAGAGAGAGTTGACCAGACAGCCCTTTTCCAGAATGATGTAATGGAGTCCCGCTTTTTTTGCAGCCAGCCCGCAGGCCAGTCCGATCGGACCGCCACCCACAATCAACAAATCGTATATCATTCTACGAAATTACGCAATGCGTCCGGGACTTGATTCTGCTTTATTTAACAATTATGTTAGAAAATTTTTAACAGCTCCCCTACGTTTATACCACCGAATCTTTACTTTTACGGACCAACATAAATACGTAAGAATGGGAATTATTCTTCTTCAGGCACCTGCCGCAGCTGCCGTTGACACTTTGGCTCAGGCTCAGACTACCATTGTAAGCCCCGGAACTCCCGCTTCCAGCGAAACCCTGTTCGATATCCTGGCAAAGGGGGGCGTGCTGATGATTCCGCTGGCCCTGCTGTTGGCCGTGGCTATTTATGTATTTATCGAACGTCTTGTGGCGATCAACCGAGCATCGAAAGTCGATGATAATTTCATGAGCATTATCCGCGACAATATCATTTCCGGAAACATTTCGGCCGCACGCAATCTGGCCAAGAATACCAACAATTCGGTTGCCCGCATGATCGATAAGGGTATCCAACGTATCGGAAAACCCATTGATATCATCGAAAGGAGCATGGAAAATGTTGGCCGTCTGGAACTCTATAAGATGGAAAAGAACGTGGCCATCCTCTCCGTTATCGGTTATATTGCACCGCTGTTCGGATTCCTTGGTACCATTGTTGGTATGTTCCAGCTTTTCTACGGTATCGCGTCAACCGGTGAGTACACCATTTCAACCATCGCCGGCGGTATCTATGTAAAAATGATTTCATCGGCTGCCGGTCTGATCATCGGTCTTGCTGCCTATATCGGATACAGAGTACTTTCTTCCCAAATCGACAAAGCTACCAATAAAATGGAAGTGGCCAGTGCCGACTTTATCGATATTCTCCAGGAACCTACGCGCTAATCGCTTAAACTTAACGGAATGAATTTACGTCGTCGACACAGAGAAGAAGCTGAAGTGCACACAGGCCCGTTGAATGATATTCTCTTCATTCTGCTCCTGTTCTTCCTGATTGTATCCACGCTCGCCAATCCGAACGTGATCAAGCTGTCTCAGCCCAAGGCGAAAAGCGATACCAAGGCTAAACAAACGGTTGTTGTTTCGATTGATATGAACAAGCAATATTTTGTTGGAACAACAAAAGTGACCGTGGATCAACTCAGGGAAGCACTGCTGCCCATCATACAAAAGGAAACCCAGGAGCCTTCGGTGGTTATCAATGCCGATAAATCGGTTCCGGTAGAAGATGTGGTTGCCGTAATGCGTGTTGCCCGTGAACTCGGGGCCCGCTCGGTACTGGCGGTCGATAAAAACGGCGTTCAGTAAGCCGCACGCAGCATCCGGTCTTTTCCCTGCATATCTTTCTTCAGTTCGATTTTGCAGAAGCCCTTTTCCCGGAAGAGTGCTGGTACCTCCTTCCCGAAACTTTCGTGTATTTCCATGTAAACGGCACCGTCCTCTTTCAGGTGTGATCCGGCAAACTCCGCCAGCAGCCGGTAAAACCGGAAGGGATCCTCGTCGGGCACAAAGAGCGCGAGATGTGGTTCATGATCCGTCACATGCTGTGCCATCTCCCTGCGTTCGGATAGGGGAATATAGGGCGGATTGGAAACGATAATGTCGTATCGGCCGAGTGTATTCCATTGGTTCCGATCGGTAAAGTCCATTTCGATAAAACGCAGGTCGGCCTTCAGTTTTTCGGCATTCCGCGAAGCCACCTGCAGGGCCTTTCTGCTTACGTCCAGGGCTTCTGTCTCAGCCTCCGGAATCAACTTTTTCAGGCTGATGGGAATGCAGCCGCTACCTGTTCCGATATCGATTATTTTCAGTTGTGTATCACCGTTAGATCTCGGGTCTTTTACGATCCAGTCGACCAATTCTTCGGTTTCGGGGCGCGGAATCAGCACGTCGGGGTTCACATAGAAGGGCATTCCGCTAAACCAGGCTTCTTCCAGCACATATTGTACGGGGACGGCATTCCCCAGCTTCTCTACGGCCGTTTCAATATCGGCAAGTTCGGTGGGGGATAGCAGGCGCCGGCTGTTGATGATCCGTCCCGACCGATCGAGTCCGGTTGCTTTTTCCAGGACCAGATCGGCAATATTTCCCGCTTCCCGGGTATCGTAAAGTGTTGCTATGGCCTGGCGAATATGGAAGAATGCCTCGCTGATTGTCATATTGCAAAGGTAGCCCGTATCTTTGTTTTATGGCTACCGACCTCCAATTTATGCAACGATGTATTCAGCTCGCCCAACTGGGTGCGGGCCATGTGGCGCCCAACCCCATGGTAGGCGCCGTAGTAGTACATAACGGAAGGATCATCGGGGAGGGGTACCACGAACGGTACGGCGGTCCCCATGCTGAAGTAAATGCCATCGCATCGGTAGCAGAGGAAGACCGCCCCTTGCTGAAATCTTCAACCATTTATGTTTCCCTTGAGCCCTGTGCGCACTTCGGGAAAACGCCTCCCTGTTCCGATCTGATCATCCATACCGGAATTCCGGAGGTGGTGGTGGGGATCCGAGATCCCTTTCCCGCTGTGGATGGGAAGGGAATTGAAAAGCTGACGGCTGCCGGAGTAAAGGTTCAGACCGGTGTTGGCGAAGATGAATGCCGGTTCCTGAACAGACGTTTTTTCGGATTTCATCAGAAACAGCGGCCTTATATCATTCTGAAATGGGCGCAAACGGCGAACGGAAAAGTGGATGGAGTGGGGGAAGACCGGCTCCTGATATCCGGCGACCTGACCAATAGACTGGTGCACCGCTGGCGGAGCGAGGAAGCGGCCATTATGGTCGGACGAAAAACAGTAGAAAAAGACGACCCCCTACTGGATAACCGACTCTGGACAGGCAATCCACCCATACGTGTAGTCATTGATGCGGATCTCAGGCTTTCGCCCGGGCGCCGTGTCTTCCGGGATACCGGCCGGGTGGTGATTCTGAATGGGAGGAAGGATGAGGTACAGGGAAATCTTCATTTCAAAAAAACAGACTTCAGCAATTTTGCCGCCGGTATCTGCCGGGCGCTCTATGAAGAAAACGTGCTCAGCGTGTTGATCGAAGGCGGGCCGGAAACCCTGCAATCCTTTATGGATGCGGGTTTGTGGGATGAAGCAAGAGTAATCACAAATACCTCTCTGCATGTGTCGCAAGGGTTGGATGCGCCCAAATTAAGCAGGGGTCGCCTCTCCCGGACGATGGACCTGGGTTCGGACCGGATCGATTTTTATACATCAATTTGATTCAATTCGCTATAATGCTGATATTTGCGGCCCATCGGGTTAACAATGCAGGATCAGGACTACTATTATACAATCGAACAATCTTCCACCGCTGAATTTAAAGACAGGGGAAGCCGGTTTATTGCCTATGCCTACCCTGTAAGTTCTCCCGAAGAAGTAAAACAATATCTTCAGGTACTCAAAAAAGAACACCATAAGGCTGTACACCATTGTTTTGCCTATCGGATCGGCCTCGATGGTAATCAGTTTCGCGTGAACGACGATGGTGAACCCTCCGGTTCGGCGGGACGTCCGATTCTGGGACAGATCGACAGCAAACAGCTTACCAATACGCTGGTTGTGGTGGTCCGCTATTTCGGGGGAACCCTGCTGGGCGTACCTGGACTGATCAACGCCTATAAAACCTCAACATCCCTGGCTCTTCAGCTGGTTCCCATCGTTCAGAAGCCGGTTGAAATTCCCTATAGGGTGCATTTCGACTATACATTGATGAATGAGGTAATGATGATTGTAAAACAATGTCAGTGCTCGGTACTGGCGCAGGAAATGCAGTTGTTCTGCACGCTGGAAATCGGTATTCCGAAAAAGCGGGTAGACGAAGTTCTGTACCGGCTGAAGGAGCTCCGAAATGTGGATGTAGCCCCTGTGAAATAGCCGCGGGAACAAAAACTTGCTTAAATTGCCAACAATAATCATTCAATCCGTTGTATATGCCACGCATTCTCGTACCGTTCGATTTTTCGGCCAATGCCGAAACCGCCCTTCAGCAAGCCTATTTTGTTGCGGCAGCAAGCGGTGCACAACTTGAGGTGCTGCATATTACCAACACCAAACTTGAAAAGGAATACCCTTCTTCATGGCCACGCGGTGAAGATTTGGCGGCCTATGTCCGTGCCGAGCTTGAAAGGGCAGTACAGCACAACCGGCCGGCGACCCTCAAAGGACATGTCGGAACCATCGTCACCGTCAACGAGAGTGTACTGATCAGCGGAGGCATCACCAGCCATGTGCTCGAAACCAAACCGGATCTGGTGGTTATGGGCACCCATGGCCATACAGCCCTGTTCGACAAGATTCTCGGCAGTAACACATCTTCGCTGATCAATCACGCGCTTTTCCCTATTTTGGCGGTTCCGCAGGACTGCACGGTTGGTCCGCTGGAAAACGGTATTGCCAATATTCAACTGAAACATCTCGATGAGCTTCTCCCCGCTTTGCAGAAATGGGCTGCTCTGCTGAAAACATCTATCGAAGTGGTTCAGTTCAGTACGGTTCCTCCTGTCGAAGAGCCGGCCAATGTACAGCCTGCACCCGAGTCAAATATTAAGATCACGGGAATTCTGCAGACCATTCCCGAACTTTCTCTTGCCGAAAATATTGCGGATTTTGCGGAAGCCCACGAAAAATCGTTCTGCCTGATGTTTGTGCATGAAAGAACCTGGCTGGAAAAACTGTTCGACGGCAGCATGTCGGAAAAGGTTTCCGGTATTATTCAGGTACCGCTGTTGGCGATTCCCCGTCCGAAATTGTAATCCGGGAAAATCCCGGAATCATGAAAGGCATGCGTACGGCCAAGGCATGCCTTGGCCATACACATAATAATCCTATTTTTTAAAGGAATCGCTGACAACCAGTTCCTTGCTGCCGGCTGTGTATTTGTAGAAGCCTTCACCGCTTTTTACGCCCAGTTTTCCGGCGGCTACCATGTTTACCAGCAGGGGGCAGGGTGCGTATTTCGGCTGTCCGAAGCCCTCGTGCAGCACACGGAGGATCGACAGACAAACATCCAGTCCGATAAAATCGGCCAGCTGCAGCGGCCCCATGGGATGTGCCATTCCCAGTTTCATGATGGTGTCGATGGCTTCAACCGTGGCCACCCCTTCGTGGAGGGTGGAGATCGCTTCGTTGATCATCGGCATGAGAATACGGTTGGCAACGAATCCCGGATAGTCGTTTGAAACGGCCGGGATTTTTCCGAGTTGGCGGCTCAGTTCGGTAATGATTGCAGAGGTTTCCGGGGAAGTGGCGTATCCGTTAATGATTTCCACCAGTTTCATCACCGGTACGGGGTTCATGAAATGCATACCGATCACTTTTTCCGGCCGTTTGGTAACCGATGCAATTTTGGTGATGGAAATGGAAGAGGTATTGGTGGCGAGGATGGTATTTTCCGGCGCCGCTTCGTCGAGCTGGCGGAAAATATTCAGTTTGAGTTCTGTGTTTTCGGTGGCGGCTTCCACCACGAGTTCGGCGGAGGCTACCCCTTCTTTCAGGTTGGTGGAGAGGCTGAGGTTGGCGAGGGTAGATGCTTTTTCGGCTTCTGTGAGTGTGCCTTTGGCAATCTGACGGTCGAGATTTTTGGAAATGGTTTGCTGTGCGCGTTGAAGCTGTTGTTCATTTACGTCAATCAGCGTTACAGAAAATCCATGCTGTGCGAAAACATGAGCAATGCCATTACCCATGGTTCCGGCACCGATTACGGAAACTTTTTTCATACGTGGCAATTTTGTAGGGGGCAAAAGTACTTAAACCCGCTGTGGCAGGAAAGAAAATCCGTATTTCGGAAAGAATTACTTTCTGTTCTTGAAGTCGCCCCGTTTCCAGGCCTTAATAAACTCGTTCCAGGCCATGGGATTGAGAATGTTCTGTGGGGGTGCCTGGCCGGCATAGGAGTAGCGTTGCGCCTGCTGACGCATGGTGAAATTGGTGCCTTCCCGTCCATCGCGCGGAAGCGTTCGTGCAAGCATACGCATTTTGGCTGCTTCGGTATTCTGACGGGCAATTTCAATATCGTCGTCGTTGACCTTCATATTGATGAAGTCCCGTTCGAACTGTTCCCGGGTAGGGCGGGGGCGAATGATGGTAACGGGGAGATAGGTGGTGTCTTCTACGAGCAGCTGAATGACACTGTGATGGTTCCCGACCAGATCCTTGGGTATTTCGAACAGTCTGGGTTTAAACGAAACGTGTGTAAATTCTATAATATCTCCTTTGAGAACGGCGATGGAAAATACCCCCTGGTCGTTGGTTTGGGTACCCTGGTCGCGCCCTTTTACGATAACGCTGACGCCCGGAATGGCATTGAGGGAGTCGGCCGTCATAACCACGCCGTACAATTGGACTACGGAGTCTTTGAAGTTTTCGAATTGGGCCTGGGCTACTGCGGGGATCATCAGGGCCGCCATCAAAAGGTATCGTAAAATTTTCTTCATCATTTCAAAGATAAGTAGTCAGTACCTAAATCGATTGAAATCAATCAACATTTTCACCTTGTTATAGCCTAATTTTGCAGGTGAAACTCTTTTTTAACAAAATCTTTTGGGAATGACAAAGGAGCAAGTATTGGCGGCTTTGCAGAATGTTCAGGAGCCGGATCTGGGGCAGGATATCGTTACCCTGAACATGGTGAAAGACATTGAAATTGAAGGCGACCGGGTAAGTTTTACCGTAGTGCTCACCACGCCCGCATGTCCGATGAAGGATATGATCCGGAATGCCTGCGTGAACGCTGTCCAGCTGCTTGTCAACAAGTCTGCTGTGGTTACGGTTAACTTTACCGCCAACACCTCGTCAAAGCGCACCGAAAACCAGCAGATCCTGCCCAAAGTGAAAAATATTATCGCCGTGGTTTCCGGTAAGGGCGGTGTCGGTAAATCTACCGTGGCAGCTAACCTGGCGTTGGCCCTGGCCGACGGCGGCGCGAAAGTGGGATTGATGGACGCCGATATCTACGGGCCGAGCGTGCCCATCATGTTCGGTGTTCGTGGTGAACGTCCGATGATGCGTAATGTCGACGGCAAGGGCATGATCGAACCCATGGTAAAACACGGCATCAAGCTGATGAGTATCGGTTTGCTGGTGGATGATAAAAACGCGGTGGTTTGGCGCGGCCCGATGGCCAGCTCGGCTATCCGTCAGTTCATTACGGATGTTTACTGGGATGAGCTGGACTATCTGGTCATCGACATGCCTCCCGGAACCGGGGATATTCACCTCACCGTCCTTCAGACCGTACCGGTAACGGGCGTAATTGTGGTCTCCACTCCGCAGGACGTTGCCCTGGCCGATGCGAAAAAAGGTATCGCCATGTTCGGTCAGGCTCAGATCAAGGTGCCCATTATCGGACTGGTGGAAAACATGAGCTATTTCACCCCTGCAGAACTTCCGGAAAATAAATACTATCTTTTTGGCAAGGAAGGTGCCAAAAAACTGGCAGAGGAGTACGATCTGCCTTTCCTCGGACAAATTCCGATTGTACAGTCCATCCGCGAAGGCGGCGACAAGGGCGTACCGGCGGTGATCGGTTCCGATGAAATTTCACGGAAGGCTTTCCTGGAATTTGCCGGAAATGCCGTTCGGCAGATTGCTATCCGAAATGCCCACGCAGCGCCCACACGCCCCGTAGAAATCGTGTCGTGAGCCTGCTGAATCATTCAAAATAATCTCCGGGCCGATCGCTGTGATCGGCCTGCTTTATCATCGCCAAAAAAGAGCAATATGAACAGAACAGAACTGGTGGCCGAGATCAGAAAAAAGCGATCCTACCTTTGTGTAGGACTTGATTCCGATATCACAAAAATCCCCAGACACCTGCTGTCGTACCCCGACCCGGTTTTTGAATTCAATAGAAGAATTATTGACGCCACCCGCGACTACTGTGTAGCCTACAAAATCAACACAGCTTTTTACGAAAGCTGTGGCATCAAGGGCTGGGAAACGCTTTCCAGAACACTTTCCTATATTCCGAAAACCCATTTCACCATCGCCGATGCCAAACGTGGGGATATCGGAAACACCTCTACCCAATACGCCAAAACCTTTTTCGAAACCTTTCCCTTTCATTCGGTAACCGTTGCTCCCTATATGGGTGCTGATTCCGTTCAGCCCTTCCTGGCTTATAAGGGGAAATGGACCATACTGCTGGGACTAACGTCCAATCCCGGTGCCCACGATTTTGAAATGCTTCAAACCGGCGAAGAGCGTCTTTATGAAAAAGTGCTTCGCGCAGCAGCGGGTTGGGGAACACCGGAAAACCTGATGTTTGTGATCGGAGCCACAAGAGCCGATGAGTTCGAAAACATCCGCCGCATTGTTCCGGATCACTTCTTTCTGGTGCCGGGTGTGGGCGCGCAGGGGGGAAGCTTGAAGGATATTTCCGCCAAAGCTATGAACGCAGATATCGGACTACTGATCAATGTATCCAGAGATATCATCTTTGCGTCGGTAGGAGAAGACTTTGCTGAAGAAGCCGGGAAAAAGGCGAAAAAATATCAGGAAGAAATGAGCGGATACCTACCGCAATAAATCAGCCACATCGTATTGAAAAGTCTGCCGCAGATTATCCGCGGCAGGCTTTTTTATTTAAGAAGAGAGGGTGCCAGCTGTTCCGCCCAATGTCGGTAAATCGAAGCCGAAGGATGCAGTCCATCGGCTACCACATTTTCCGGAAGATTTCCATATTTGCGGTAATGCTCGGTGATTTCGACATAATTGAGGCCATGGTCTCTGCTTTGTTTGTGGTTGATGGCGTTGAAGCGGTCGATGGCATCGGAAATTTCGCTGGCCTTTCGGTCGGCGGCAAAAGGGGTAACACCCCAGTCGGGAATACTGATCACCGTAACCTGCTGCGGATTGTTGCCGGATTTTTCCAGCGCCAGGGAAATGAGTTCGGATAACGTTGATGCATAGTCGCTTTCAGACATTCCCCTGTACTGATTGTTTACGCCGATCAGCAGCGTTACATAATCGTATCTGGGACGCAGTCGGATTTGGGCGATATGCGCCAGCAGTTCGTTGGTGGTCCATCCTGTTTTCGCGATGATCTCCGGGGCTTCAAAATTTTTACCCTGGCGGCGCAAAAGCTGCAGGGTTTGATAGGGGTAACTGTCGTGCAGGGGAACGCCTTCGCCAATGGTATAGGAATCGCCCAGGGCAAGCCATGATTTGGTTTCGGAATACATCAGCTGAAATTTTTCAATACTTCATAAAAACGGTACACATCGGAGAAGGAGCAGTACATGGGCGCCGGGGCGAGGCGGATGACACCCGGTTCGCGATAGTCGCAGATGATACCGCTTTCCATCATTTTGTTGTGGATGGCTTTCCCGTTTTCCGGGAAGTACAGGGACAGTTGTGCTCCCCGCTGATCCGGATCGGAAGGGGTGATGATTTCACAGGGCAGGGGGAGCTGCCTGAGGAGGAACTCCAGATAGGCGGTCAGTTCCCGGCTTTTCTTCCGCAGGTTTTCAATTCCGGCCTTTTCGAACAGTTCCAGAGATGCTTTTAGGGCGACCATGTTAAATACCTGCGCGGTACTGATCTGCCAACCTGCGGCTCCGGAACGCGGAATAAATCCCTTTTCCATGCGGAAGCGCGTTTTTTCGTCGTTCCCCCACCAGCCGCCGAGCCGGGGAAAGGCGGGATCGTTGCCGAAACGTTCGTGAACATACAGTCCACCCGCCGCACCAGGGCCTGCATTGAAATATTTGTAGGAACACCAAACGGCAAAATCAACGTCCCAGTCGTGCAGTTTTACCGGTATATTTCCGGCGACATGGGCCAGGTCCCAACCGGCATAGGCGCCCACCTTGTGTGCGGCAGCGGTAATGGCCGGCATATCGTAAAACTGCCCGGTATAGTAATTGATGCCGCCCATCAGGAGCACGGCTAATGATCCGCTCTGCTGATAAATCTGCTGGATAATATCTTCGGTTCGGAGAAGTTTTTCTCCGGGCCGCGGGGAGATTTCCACGATGGCCGTTGCCGGATCAAAACCGTGTTGCCGTACGAGGGTTTCGATGGCGTATTGGTCGGAGGGGAAGGCTCCGGCTTCCATAATGATCCGGAACCGTTCTTTGGTTGGCCGGTAAAAGCTCTGAAGAATGAGATGAAGATTGACGGTTAGGGTGTTCATTACCGTTACTTCGTCCTCGCTGCATCCCATGATGCGGGAGAGCGGACCGGAAAAATTGTACTGGTAGTAGAGCCAGGGATTTTTAGCGCGGAAATAGCCTTCAACGGCAAGCTCCCGCCAGTCGGAGAGCTCCTGTTTTATGGCGTCTTCTACCGATCGGGCCTGAAGTCCGAGCGAATTTCCGCAGAAATAAATGCAATCCCTGCCCTGATGCTGGGGAAAATAGAATTCCTTTTTGAATGGCGCTAATAGATCTTCAGCATCCTTTTGCTGTGCAAAGGTTGCAGAAGCTTCGAATGGTGTTTTCATAACCGGCAATATACGTCAATTGGCGTATTTCTTCTTACATTAGCACTATCTCCGCTCAAACCTAAACAACACACTATGCCACAAGATCTTTTTGAATCCCCGGACTACTTTAAGGTCGATGATCTGCTCACCGAGGAGCAGAAACTGATCCGGTCTGCCGTACGGGCCTACGTCAAAAAGGAGATTTCTCCCATAATCGAAGACTATGCCCAGAAAGCTGAATTTCCGTCCCATATTGTACCTCAACTTGGGGAACTGGGGTGTTTCGGGCCCACGATTCCGGTGGAATATGGGGGCGGCGGACTTGACTATATCAGCTATGGATTGATGATGCAGGAACTGGAACGTGGCGACAGCGGTGTTCGGTCTACAGCTTCGGTGCAGGGATCGCTGGTCATGTTTCCGATATACGCCTATGGTTCTGAGGAACAGAAAAAACGGATACTTCCGAAGCTCGCCAAAGGCGAATGGCTGGGCTGCTTCGGCCTCACGGAACCCGATCACGGCAGCAACCCCGCGGGTATGCTCACCAATATCCGTGACGAAGGAGATCATTTTATACTCAATGGAGCCAAAATGTGGATAAGTAATGCTCCATTTGCGCAGATTGCCGTAGTTTGGGCTAAGGACGATCAGGGGGAGGTACGTGGCGTGATCGTGGAGCGTGGTATGGAGGGGTTTTCGACACCAACTACCCGCGGCAAATGGAGCTTAAGAGCCAGCGCAACGGGAGAACTGGTATTCGACAATGTAAAAATTCCGAAAGAGAATATCCTTCCCAACGTCAAAGGCATGAAGGGACCGCTGAGTTGTCTTACCAAAGCACGGTACGGTATTGCCTGGGGAGCCCTCGGCGCCGCCATGGATTGTTACGATACGGCATTGCGGTATTCCAAAGAGCGGATTCAGTTCGATCGGCCCATCGGTTCCTTTCAGCTGCAGCAGAAAAAACTGGCTGAAATGATTACCGAAATTACCAAAGCTCAGTTGCTGGTATGGCGCCTCGGAACCTTGATGGACAACGGCACTGTTACTCCTGCACAGGTGAGCATGGCAAAACGGAACAGCTGTCAGATCGCCGCCAACATAGCCCGGGAGGCAAGACAGATGCTGGGAGGAATGGGAATAACGGGAGAATTTTCAGTAATGCGCCATATGATGAATCTCGAAAGTGTAATCACTTACGAAGGCACCCACGATATTCATCTCCTGATTACCGGAATGGATATAACCGGTTTTAACGCTTTCAAATAGTATTTACTACATTTGAGTTGCAACCCCGCACTGTTTTTTCTGGTCTATTTAAAAACCTGAACGATGAGAATCTTTTTGATCGGCTTTATGGGCTCCGGCAAATCCTACTGGGGAGCAAAACTGGCAAAGCAGCTCCACCTTCCTTTTTTTGACCTCGACGAAGTCGTTGTGGAAAATGAAGGAAGGTCTGTCGAAAGAATCTTCGCAGAGGAAGGGGAAGAATATTTCCGTGTAAAGGAAAAATCCCTGCTCTACGATCTGGTGGAATCACAAACCGGCGAAGAAGGGTTCGTTATCTCCTGCGGAGGCGGTACGCCATGCTTCTTCAACAATATCGAATACATGAAGAAGAACGGGAAGGTAATCTGGATCAATCCGCCCGTTGAAATTCTTTTTGAACGACTCCTGCGGGAAAAACATAAACGTCCGGTACTGAAAAACGTGAGTGATGAAGATCTCAAGCATTCTATCCAGCTGAAACTCGGTGAGAGAAAGATGTACTACGAAAAAGCCGATCTTATCATTCAGGACGAATCCATCACACTCGATCATTTCCTCGAAATCGCCGATCATGCATAAAACCTTTTTAACGCTCGCCTCTCTTCTCGGGGCGCTGTCGGTAGCCCTCGGTGCCTTTGGCGCGCATGGATTGAAAAAAATCGTTCCGCCGGAAACCGTTCAGACGTTTCAAACAGGCGTTCAATACCAGTTTTACCATACCATAGCGCTTTTTCTTGCCGCTATTCTATACAAGGAGTTCCCCAACAATTTCCTCGTGTGGGCGGGCTATGCCTTCATTGCGGGCATCGTTTTGTTTTCGGGGTCGCTGTATCTGCTTACCGCCCTGCACGATACGCAGTCTGTAGGACTGAGAAGAATCGGGATCATCACGCCTTTCGGCGGTTTGTTGTTTATCCTGGGTTGGATTTTCCTGCTGGTGGGAATCCGGAAATAATCAGAGGGGCAGGGTTAACCTCGTGAGTGTTCCGCATCCGGTTTTCTGATCGCGGCCGATTTCGAATTGCCCGTTGATGCTGTTCATCCTGCGCTTCATATTCACCAGGCCGTTTCCGAACTGACGCAGCTTTTCCATGTCAATTCCAACGCCGTTGTCGCGTATGGAGATCTGAAGTTCGTTCCCTTCGAGTTTCAATTCCATATCCACCCGCGAACACTGGGCATGCTTCAGGATATTGTTGAGGGATTCCTTTACACAAAGGAATACATTGCGTCGGCGTTCCCCGCTGATTTCATAAGAGGGGATAGAATGCGGAACGGTGATATTGCAGTGAATTTCTGTACTGTCAAAATATTCCAGGGAATAGGATCGGATATAGGCTACGAGGTTTTCAAGCGTGTCGTGCGAACTGTTCATACTCCAGATGATCGCATTCATCTTGTTGAGAAGATCATCGGCAGAGGCAGAAATTTTTTCGATTTCCGGCAGCGGGTTTGCCCGCATCTTGTTTTTGGCCAGTTCACTGAGCAGACGGATCGCTGTCATACCGCCGCCGAGTTCGTCGTGCATATCCGTTGAAATCCGATTCCTTTCTTCCTGCTGGGCAATGTAAACGGCTATCTGTTTCTCCAGTTCAATTCTCTCGTTTTCCATTCTCAGCTTTTCCTTTTCGCGGGTACGCTGAATCAGCTCTTCCCGATTTTTGTAGCTCAAACCGGCAAGGAAACAAATCAATTCGATAACCAGTCCGAGTTCATAATAAAACAGGGATTGGTTGAGTACCCTCGGAGCTCCGGGAATGTGGATCGGTCCAACAATCATCGCCAGCGAAAAGGCCGAAAGCGTGATCAATGCAATATTTCCCCAGATCAGGTAACGCATCAGCCGGTCTTTTACGCCGAGGCCGTACAGTATAAAGAAGATGCCGAGGCCCAGAAGCAGGTATTTTACGCCGTTTTCGATATTGTATTCGAGCAGGAAATCGCGCTGAAAAAAATGGACAAAGCTGTAAAGAATCAGGGAGGTGACGATCAGGATCTGCCCGCCCGTCATAAAATTGTACAGCAGCGGGTATTTCTTTTTGGTCTGCAGAAACTGGTTTACAAACATGGTATAGCAGAGTATCCCCAGACATTGAAGGACAAAATCGAGGTAGCCTTCAAAAAAGTAGTTGAAGGGATGAGAATAGTTGTAGAAATAAGTCTTGAGATACATCAGCAGTCCCATCAGAAAAGTGTACATGGCGTACGAAAGAAATTCCGGCGTAAAGGTTTGCAGATAGTTCGTCAACGAATACAATACCATCAGCAGCAGCAGCCCGGAAAACAGGTAGCCGAACATATTCAAATCACCACTTTGCTGGCGCAGCAGCGTAATCAGGATCGGCACGTAATACGAAGCCACCAGTTTGGGCTCGAGCGAGTTGATGGATGTGCGGACCGCGCGTAGGAGAACAACGTAGTCGTAGGCACCCTGGGGGGGGACGGTAATTTTCCGGAACCCTTCTTCAAAGGATTTGGCATGGGTTTGGATGGAACTGTCCGTTTGTTCGCGGAGCGAACTGTCCGGCAAAACTTCATAGATGAATATGTCCTGATAGAATAAGCCCGGATTGAAGAAAATATTTTCTGCCGTGTCGGCATTGTTTCGAACGGTGAATCGGATATAGATATCGTCGTCCACCATTCTGGCCGGAAGTACCCGCCAGGGCAGGAAATCTTCCCGGGAAATAAATTCTATTCCGTTTATAGAAGAAAGTGGTTGGTCTGTTCGTTTTTGTACGAAGTAGGAAGCGGCTTCGGAAATGATTTTTTCCGTGCGGATGGTAGCGATTTCGATGGTATCTCCCGTATTGAACTCTCCGGTCAGAAACTGTGCCTGAGCACTGCGGTTGAAGGAAAGGACCAGCGCCAGCATAACGACCGTTTGCCGGAAAAGGGCGGCAAATGAAATTTGGGCTGAGTTTTGGTCTAAAGTCTGCACGAGATAAGGTGTTGGTCGGTATAGACCGGAAAAATACGAACAAGTTGTAATATGAGGAAAGAAAGTTTTCATTAAGCTTAAAAACCGGCGTTCGAAGCTAATTTTTATCTTTGTCTATATGGCCAGTAAAGTAAAAAAAGGAAAGTATAAAGCGCCTGATCCAGATCAGTTGAAACCGGAGAAAGAAACCGCAGTGGATCTGAGACAGGTAGCCAGAGATGAGCGGACCGCCAAGATCCTTGGGGCTATCAGTTTGCTGGTTGCATTTTTTTTGTTTTTTGCCTTTGTTTCGTACCTGTTTACCTGGGATGAAGATCAGGATCAGGTATTCCGCGAAGGGGCCGGCATTCTTATGCCCAACGATCTGAAGATCGCCAATCTGCTGGGTGCTCTGGGCGCATACGTTTCGCACCTGTTTTTTTACAAGGGATTCGGAATCGCATCCTTCCTGTTCTGCTCCTTCTTTTTTATGCTGGGCGTGAACAAGCTGTTCGGAACGCAGCTGTTTTCCCTGAAACGCAATATCCGCTATGTTCTTGCCGGGGTAATCGTATTTGCTGTATTGGCTTCCTTCCTGGGACAAAGTTTTGGATTTCCCTGGGGCGGGGCCGTTGGCGATATGCTTTGTAACTGGTTGGTTGCACTGATCGGTAATATGGGAACCGCTGCTGTTCTGTTTCTCGCTGCATTTTCCTATTTCATCTGGCGCTTCAATCCAACTTTCCGCCTTCCGGAACGAAAGCCGAAACCGGAAAAAGCTCCTTCAACAGCCGAGGCAGCCGCAGCTCCTGCAGAGGCGGCCTTGTTTATCGACAGGGAAGTTGCCCGTGAGCCGGAGCCGGTTCAGCCGGAAACTTCCCTGAATACGATGAAGGGGGCCGGAGGGGTTGTCGTCATTCCTCCGCGTCCGGAAATAGAGGAAGAACTGCAACTCGTTCTGATCGAAAAGGACGAACCCGAAGTATTGCCGGTAAACGGTTCCGACACGGAAGAAGCCGTGGAAGACGAGGAAATGGAAGAGGAGCTGGTGGAAGAAGAACCGGCGTCGGAAGAGGAAGATCCCGGCGTATTCCCTGCCATACCGGAGGAAGAAGAAATACCGACGCTTCAACTGCATCAGGGCGGACTGAAAAAAGGGACATCGCCCTTGTCTAAAGACGAACTGGAACTTGAGATCAAGCAGGTGAATGGGGCTGAAGAGTCCGAAGAAGACGAGGCGGCAAGGGTTGCAGAACTTCCGCCCTACGAACCCACCCTCGATCTCCGGAATTACCGATATCCCAAAATCGAACTGCTGGAATCGCACGGTAGTGAAAAGATTATTCATGACCCGGAAGAACTGGAGAACAACAAGAATCAGATCATCAACACCCTGAAGAACTACGATATTTCCATCCAGAAAATCTTCGCTACGGTGGGACCCACCGTAACGCTTTACGAAATCGTTCCGGCTGCGGGTGTACGGATTTCGCGGATCAAGAACCTGGAAGACGATATCGCCCTCAGTCTCGCGGCATTGGGTATCCGAATTATTGCTCCGATTCCCGGCAAGGGAACCATCGGAATCGAAGTGCCCAATGTGAAAAAGACCATTGTAAGCATGAGGAGTCTTCTGGCTTCCGATAAATTTGTCAACAACAGCTATTCGCTTCCGATCGCCATCGGAAAGACCATCAATAACGAAAACTTTATCGTTGACCTCGCCAGTATGCCGCACCTGCTGATGGCCGGTGCTACGGGTCAGGGTAAATCGGTTGGTCTCAACGCTATCCTCGTATCGCTTCTCTACAAGAAACATCCTTCACAGCTGAAGTTGGTGTTGGTTGACCCGAAAAAAGTAGAGCTCAGCATCTACCGGATCATTGAGAAGCATTTCCTGGCCAAACTTCCGGGAGAAGAAGAGGCGATCATCACCGATACCAAAAAGGTAATCAATACACTGAATGCCCTTTGTATCGAAATGGATAACCGTTACGATCTGCTCAAGGAAGCGGGTTGCCGGAATATCCGCGAATACAACGATAAATTTGTAAAACGTCGCCTCAATCCGCAGAAGGGACACCAGTACCTGCCCTTTATTGTACTGGTGGTCGATGAGTTTGCGGATCTGATCATGACAGCCGGTAAGGAAGTGGAAATGCCGATTGCCCGTCTTGCACAGCTGGCACGCGCCGTGGGTATTCACCTCATCATTGCTACACAACGTCCTTCCGTAAACATTATCACCGGTACCATTAAGGCGAACTTCCCTGCACGGATCGCCTTCAAGGTTTCTTCGAAAATCGATTCACGGACCATTCTTGATACCGGTGGTGCGGAGCAGCTGATCGGTAAGGGCGATATGCTTATTTCCTACAACGGCGAAATCACCCGTCTGCAATGTGCGTTTGTGGATACTCCGGAGGTGGAGAAAGTGACCGAATTTATCGGCGAACAGAAGGGCTATCCGCAGGCCTTTATGCTTCCGGAATATGTTGACGAGAAGGATATGGACGCCCGGGATACTCCGCTGGGCGATCGCGATGAGTTGTTTGAAGAAGCTGCCCGTTTGATTGTTCAGAATCAGGTAGGCTCTACCTCGCTCATTCAGCGGAGGATGAAGCTGGGCTATAACCGTGCCGGACGCCTTATGGACCAATTGGAGGCGGCGGGTGTGGTGGGACCCAGCGCCGGCAGCAAGGCCAGGGAGGTGCTTATAAAAACCGAATACGAACTCGAACAGTTTCTCGAAGAAAGGGGTTAGGGAAATGTTAAAGCCCTGAAATTCGCTAAACCCCGCATTGTTTCTGCAGTCTTATCACCGGAATTCGATTCCGAAGAAAATAGTATATGAAAAAATTTATCCTGTTTCTGGCGGTTTGTTTAACCGCAGTGTCCGTCCTCCAGGCACAGTCTGTTAAGAAGTCTCCGGCCCATCCTGTGGTGAGCGACCCCGACGCAAAGGCCATTTTGGACAAGGTGAGCGCCAAATTCCGAAGCTTTACGAGTGTACAGGCAAGATTCGCCTTCCGTGCCGAGGATGCTGCCGGTAAAACGCGCGAGAACCGCAGTGGTACGGTTCTGATGAAAGGTAACCGATACCGGATCTCGGCGGGAGGGGATGAAATGATCTGCGACGGCTCTACGCTTTGGAACTACAGTCACGAAATAAACGAGGTGCAGATCACCAGGGCCGATGAGGTTGCCAAAGCCTTTACGCCTCAGAAACTGTTTTCAGCCTCCT
>Ga0207415_1000105_pt1 | contig 88261 bp, 66 predicted proteins | sample Passage237A_FD_187369 | JGI IMG/M metagenome (GOLD analysis project Ga0207415, IMG submission 187369) | Cellulose adapted compost microbial communities from Newby Island Compost Facility, Milpitas, CA, USA - Passage2 37A (SPAdes) (version 3) ... | reverse complement strand
ATACGTCGGAATACACTCCAGGGTGTACCACTGCATTTCCGTCTCAATCTCAACAACTGGGTGAGCATCGGTGCCGGCGCTTTTGCGCAGTTAACGCTTACCGAACAGGTACGTACAGAAAAAATTGCCTATCTCTCCGAAATTCAGCGCCCGGACAACATCCTTTCAACGGCCCGCAGCTTGGAAAACGAGTCCACGGAATGGTTTACCGGATTCAATGCGGCTCCCTTTGCCGATATTCAGGTGGGACGCGTGAAACAAGGACCCGCCCTGGGGTTCCGTTATATGCGTATGCTAAAGGGGCAGGGTGCCAACCAAATGATGTTGTACGGGATATTCCGGCTTTAGCCGAATAAACCGCTTAATTCCATAACTTCAGGCTCATATTTCGGGATATGGGCGAATTGCGCGGATCATCAACATACTTCAAACTCTTTCGAATAACCGCCGTTTGCGGACTGCTGCTGTTTGTCCTGCGCGGCGACAAACCGGTTGAAAAAGTAGAACCGGATCCACAAACGTCTTCCGAACTTCATCAGTTCCGGGAGGCCGACGATCTTGAAAACTGGATTTATACGCTGATTCAGTGGGCTGCCGAAAAGCCTTCTCAAAATATTCAGGCCTTCGACGAAGCTTCTGCCGGGATCTGGCGTCGGCCCAATACTCCGGAAGAAATTCAGGCCTGGTTGGATCTTTTGGTGAACAGAGGCTATATGTGGCTGGTGACCGGCGATATCGTTTCTTCCACCGCTGCCTACAACGACGCTTTCGAGTGGGCCAGAAACCATCCGGAAATTGCCGACGACCGTTTGGTTCTGGAATCCATCCTTAAGCCGTTGGGAAATAACTATACCCGTTTGGGCGATTATGAACAGGCCCTTTTTGTTCACCGGAAGGCGTTGCAGGTCGAAGAGTATCTGGGTGATCATGCCGCAATGGGTGGTACATTAAGCAATATGGCGAATGCTGCAGCCGGCATGGGAAATCCGGAGCTTGCCCTCGACTTCTGCAGAAAGGGGATCCGTCTGGCCGGTACCATTCCTTCGTTGAAAGGGCTTTTGCTATCCGAGTGTGCAGATGCCTATGCACAGCTGGGAAAAACGGACAGTGCGAAAATAAGTATCCGCCAAAGCATCAAACTACTGGAGCCTTTTTCGGAAGATGGACAAGCGGGATTCTGGCTTTTGATGGCCTATCAGGTGGCCGGAGATATCTTCGCGGATAGTTTTCGGTTGGCGGGTGCCTATCTAAATAAGGCATATCAACTCGAAAAAACGCTGCTTCAGAAATTCGGTAACCTGCGCACCCGCGAACGCGCAAAGCTTTACTACAGGCTGACCAATCATTCCTACAGGCAACACCGGTATTCCGAATCGAATGATTGGGCCGACTCCTGCCTTTCGTTGCTGATTCCCGGCAAAGACTTTAGAGATCTTGAAAAAAACAATCTTTTTGGGGAGAATACCCTGATGGACCTCCTGTTCATCAAAGCGGCAATGGTTGCTGATGCCGGCCATTATGAGGAAGCCTTAAGGTTGTATGGACTGTGTTTTGACACCGAAATCAAACTTCGCCACGAATATATTTCCACCGCGGCAAGGGAAAAACTGATTGCCGATGCAAGAGCTCGCTATGAACAGGCCATTGCCCTGGCCTGGAAAGCCTATGTAAGCTCCGGTAATTCGGATTACCGGTATTCCATGCTCAATTTTATCGAACGAAGCAAGGCACAGCTCCTGCTCGAAGATATGATGGAAGAAGAGAAATTCAGGTCGCAGCGTCCGGAAAACGACAGCTCCTATCACCGGATCAACCTTTTGGAGAAGGCGCTGGTTTATTACGATAAGGAACTGCAACAAAAAGACACGAACGACGTTGATCGTGAGGCATTGATCCGTTTGCATAAACAAACCGCCTGGGAACTCTCCAAGTTGAAAAAAGCCTACCGGCCTGAGCTTTCGGAGGATTTGGTACAGCCCGACAGTATTGCCGGATTGGCCATACCCGGGCAACGCTTCCGCTCCTATTTTGCCGGAGAAAAAGCGGTATATATGGTGGAGACCGACACCGGTGGTATCCGGCTTGCCGCTTGCGTCGAGATTGATGAAAAGTGGAAACAAAAGTTCAAACGTTTCACAGAAACCTACTTTGATAACGGGCCTGAAAAAATATTGAACAGTCCGGACGCCTATTGCCGGGATGCGGCAGAAATATTCCGGCTGTACTTCGGAGAACATCCTCCCGACACGGGCTTGCATTATATATTGCTTCCGGACGGTATCCTCAACCGGATTCCGGTAGAAGTGTTACTGACAAAGGATGTTGAAACCGGAACCATGCCGGGAAAATGGCCCTATGTTCTCCAACAGCATCTTATTTCCTATGCCTATTCCTTTCAGACCTATCGGAATCAGAAATTCCAACGTTCATCCGGTAAGGGGTTTACTGGATTTTTTGTGACGCAAACACGGGACCTTGAGCCCCTGGAATCGGTTATCCTCGAAAAGGAATTTATTCAAAAAGCGATCGGCTCCGGTACATGGATGATCGATTCGATGGCCACTACCGAAGCGTTTTCCGATGCACTGGGTAAGCGTTCCATCGTGCATGTGAGTACCCATGCTTCTTCGCAAAACGACAGCATCCGCTCCCCACGCATTGAATTCTACAATGCACCTTTTTACATGTTTGAATGGAAAGTGCTCTCCGGGCATCCGGATATGGTGGTTCTAAGCGCCTGTCAGTCGGGCGACGGACGGCTGGTCGAAGGTGAAGGTGTATTGAGTTTGGCAAGAGCATTTACGGCCGGCGGAACCAATGCCGTTGTTGCTGCCTTGTGGAATGTCAACGATGAAGCGGCGGCGCATATTATGAAATCCTATTACCACAACCTGATTCAATCGGTTCCCGCAGCGGAGGCCCTGCGTCGTTCGAAATTGGATTGGTTGAGCAACAATACGGTAGCTGATGTATACAAGTTACCGTATTATTGGGCTGCCATGAATTATCACGGCAACCCATTTCCCGTCCTCAGCAATTCCTTTGAAAATATCGGTCCGTTCAAAAAATATTTGTGGTTATCCATTTCTGCGATCCTGGTTGCCGCTGTTGCGTCTTTCCTGGCGTTGCGGCGCTCTGCGTTCCGAATTTCCCGATGATCGGTTTTGTGAAGGTTCATAGCGCCGCGTCGGCTGCTGTGGCCTGGCTTCGGAACGTCGGTTTCCGCTGCCCGGGTCAGTGGGCTTCGTACGGATAACGGGACGTTCGGTTCTACCTGGAGCGGTGGAATTGGAGCCAGGGTTGGTGGGAGTAATCGGTCGTGTCGTTACGCCTTCCCTTCTGCTTCCATTGTTGGTAGGCGGTGGTACATTCTGATCGCTTTGATTTCTTCCGGGGCGGGTACCGTTATTGTATCCGGGTCGTCCATTCTGATCGGCTTCATTTCTTCCGGAGCGGGTACCGTTATTGTATCCGGGTCGTCCATTCTGATCGGCTTCATTTCTTCCGGGGCGGGTACCGTTATTGTATCCGGGTCGTCCATTCTGATCGGCTTCATTTCTTCCGGGGCGGGTACCGTTATTGTATCCGGGTCGTCCGCTCTGATCGCTTTGATTTCTTCCGGGGCGGGTGCCGTTATTGTATCCGGGTCGTCCGTTCTGATCGGCTTCATTTCTTCCGGGGCGGGTATCGTTATTGATACCGGTCCTTCCATTGGGCCTGCCCTCATTGCGTCTCGGTCTGTTGACGGCTCCCGGACGGCCATTGGAGGCATAACCCGGCCGCATACGATCCGGTACGCGATGTCTGTCGTGTGTTACAATCGCCGTTCTGTTGCGGTAAATATTGGTTGTCTGGTTAATGGTGATGTAGGTGTTGCGCGCATGCGTATAGTGTGCATGACTATAGTATCCCCCGGCATGCGGGCGTGTATACCAACCAAATGCCGGTCGGTAAATTCTTGGTCCCCACCATCCGCCGCACCAGCTGTGCCAGGGGCGGTAATATGTGGTATTGAACCATCCGAAATGGATATTGATCCCGAAACTCCATCCGGTCCAGGGGTTATACCACATATTGAACCCCCAGGTCCAGGGCCTTGGAAAATAGTATCGTCCGTACCAGGGGCGATAATAATAGCCGGTACCGTAAACGATGGTGGGGCCACACACAAAGGTATTCAGATAACCGGGGGTATATCCCATGTACACGTAGGTCGGCGTAACATCGTAGATATAAACATACTTCACGTTGTATACGGGGCTGCTGGGCGGAATAAGTTCAACCTCTGCGGGCCTTGTAGTAGCTACAACCCAGGGACCCTGGGGTGAAGCCGACTCAAACCAAACGCCGTTGTCAACCGCGTAGTAACGGTTTCCATACCTCAACACCGTAGCCGAAGTGTTTTGGGCATACTGGAGGTTTGTACCTTCTACGTCATCAAATCTCGGTGCACCGTCATACTGAATATCCGCTGTTGCCTTCTGTCGGTCAACCTTCGCAGTTTGGGGCACCTGCGCATCCAGGATGGCTTCCCGGGCTTCGGGGGTACCGGGGACGCTGGCCAATACATGATCCTTGGGCGAACCTTCGGGAATTTTCGCAAAATCAGCTGGCAGTTCCGGCGGATCTGAGTATTTCCACTGCCCCTTCAATCCGGATGTGGAGTAGTACCAGCGCCCGGCCAGCAGTACATAATATTTCTGACTGGAAACGTCAACAAAAATATCGTTGGCCGAGTTTTCTGCATAAAGAAGTTCAGTACCTTCAATCGGAACAAACTGAGGTTCGCCCTGGGTTTGGATCAACTCAGCGGGCTCCGTACTTACAATCACTTCCTGAGGTGAGGCAGCAGAATTTTGTTCCGTCGGCGAGTCCAGATCGTTGTATCCGGATTGTTTTTCCTGTTCTGCCTGAATTTCCTTTTTAATTCTTTCGAGTACGGAAGGAACTGAACGCACCGGAGCATAGGGGCCGGTCGCTGCCACGGACTGGTACCAAACTCCGGCACCTTCAAGATAGAAGCGGTTGTTGGTTCGTACAATAGTATACGGGGTGTTCACCACAAATTCTACACCCCAATCTTCGTTTTTTTCCAAACGGGGAGCCCCATCAATCACCACCAGCATGGTGGGTTTTGTGGTGTAGTAAATATTGGGGGCGGTATGCTTTATACCATTCTGTAATTTATTTTCAGCGGCGTAGTTGTTCAGCCTTTCCTGAAGGTAGTTCTGTTCAAACCTTATATCCAGTTTCGGCAACTGTGTTTCCAGAGTTGTTTTCAGATAGTTAACCCGCGAAGCACTCAGATTTTCGGGCAACTTAAGATTCGGAACCTTTACCGAAGTGACCTGACGGGAACTTCCGTTCTCGGATAAGGTTGCCAGCATCCAGGTGGTCCCGAAAATTGGCTCATCCTTCCCCTTTTCCAATACCGAAACGGCGGCCTTCGCTTTTAACTGGTTGCCCTCCAGCGACTCCGGTTGGATGGAATAGATCTTAATTTCACTCCCGTCGGCACCGATCACGCGCTTTGGCCACTCATTGGAAGGATTGGAAAAGGCGGACAGGAATAGGAAGCTGCCCAAAACCGAGAAAACAACTTTCATTGCCTGGTTCATAAACGTTAACATTTTTATTGGGGACTATCATCCCAAACACAATGTTAGACGCATTCGGAAGGCGAAAGTTTGCGGCCTGAAACACAAGAATTTGTTAATGATTTGTATTGTAGGTTGTAGGTTCAAGGCATGCCGTAAGTTCAAGGCATGCCTTGAACCTACAACCTATCGTTTTTTCCGTTTTTTGGCCATTTTTTCTTCGTGCTCCTTAATCAGCAATTCCCAGTTATCGTTCGGCACTTCTTCGGAAAAGAGAATGGTTTCCTTATAGTCTTTGGGATTGATCTGCATAACGGAGATTTCCTTTCCAATGAATTTTTGGATGGCTTCGAGCAGGGGCTTTTCTTCGTCGCTGCAGAACGATACGGCCTGCCCTTTCTGCATGCCCCTTCCCGTCCGTCCAACGCGGTGCACATAGTTTTCGGCAACATCCGGAAGGTCGTAGTTGACAACGTAATCCACCTCCGGTATATCAATCCCTCTTGCGCTCACGTCGGTTGCAATCAGCACTTTGACCTTGCCGGTTCGGAAATCTTCCATTACCGCCAGCCGATCCTGCTGTTCCTTGTCGCCATGCATGGTAAGCGTTTGTATGGCGACGCGTTCCATAGCTTTGGAAACCCGTTCGGCGCGGACTTTCGTTCGGACGAATACCAGAATCTTCTTCTCCGGAAACTCCCGGATCAGCCGTTCCAGAAAGAAACGTTTGTCGTCCATCTGTACAAAGGCTACCGCGTGGCTTACATTTTTTGAAACCGGATCCTTGGGTGAAATTTGAATCCGGATCGGGTTGCGCACAACCGAATAGGCTAGGTCCTTGATTTCAGCGTTTATGGTGGCAGAGAAAAACAGCGTCTGATGCCGGGGCGGCATATGTCGTTTCACATCCCGGATATCCTTGAAGAACCCCAGTGCCAGCATTTGATCGGCCTCATCCAGAACAAGTATCCGGATGGTACTCAGGTCAATATGCTGCTGGTGAATCAGGTCAAACATCCGTCCTGGTGTGGTAACCAGAATATCGACTCCTTTTTTTAGGGCCCTGATCTGGCTATCCTGTTCGGTTCCGCCATATAGTGCGAGGATGGAAAGATCGGTGTATTTACCGATAGATTCGAACACGCCGGCAATCTGAATCGCCAATTCACGTGTTGGCACGAGCACCAGGCTCCTGATCGGACGTTTTTTCCGCCCGGAGCGAAGGCTTTCCTGCTGCAACAGGTGTAGAACCGGAATTGCAAATGCAGCGGTTTTTCCCGTTCCGGTTTGTGCGATTGCCAGCACATCTTCCCCTTTCAGAATAGAAGGTATGGCCTTGTACTGGATATCCGTCGGCTTTTTGAAGCCGAGTTCTGCAAGGCTTTCTTTAATGTCCGGAGAAATATTGTATTGTTCGAACTTCATGATTCCTTCCCACTTATTTCCGAACCGGCAGCAACTCAAAAGAGTTCCTGCTGGTTGGTATTTTCATTTTTATTGTCCCATTCAAAATTAACGGCTTTTTTGTCAACAAGTTTATTGCCCACGGCTTTCCACCCCATGACTTCAACAAAGTCCGCTATTTTGATTTTTTGAACATCCGGAGCGGTCTTTTTACCTGTTTTAAGGATAAGAACCGGCTTTTCAGCGGTGGTAACGGCTTCCAGATAGTTGCCCTCCCCTTCTTTAATGAACTGAAATTTGGTTTTGGGTGTGGTGGTTTCGATGCGGAAACGCTTCACATTGAACTGCAGTTTATCGGCGTAATAGTAGATGGCCGTGATAATTTTGTCGGCGTTAAACAGTTCAATAAGCAACACTTTATCTGGATCAAAACGTTGTGTCAGTTCCTGATCCGTAATTTCATAGGTTCCGTCGTTGTAGATGACCAACAGTTGATCTTCGGGGTTAAAGCTTCCCAGATACTGGCCTTTTTCCTCGGTATTGAGTCGTCCGAACTGATCATCGAACCAGAGTTTTCTTGCGCTGAGAGTCGATTTCCCGGCCTCCTTGAACTTAATGTTCTTGACCGGATATTTGGTTACCTGGTTGCCGAGAACACCTCTGGCCTTGATCTCCAGCGTTTCAAAATAAAAATCGAATTCCTTGTTACGGGCACTGCTGCTGGGGCTGAGCAACACCTTAACGACTTCGGCCTCACCGTTGGGGTTAACCGAAAAATACAACACCTTCGACTTGGGATCGGGTTTGATCAGGGCGTATTCCTTGTCTCGGGTAACGCCGGTTACATTAAAGCGTTTGGCGTAGGTGATACCGGTTTTACCGTCTACATAAATCATGTTGTAGGTTGTCCGTTCATCATTTTTCTGGAAGACCGCAACATGCAGGATATCCTTGCCGATAAATACCTTGTCGGCCATCTTCACCACCTTCATTTTGCCGGCTTTTGTGAAGGCGATAATATCATCCAGATCAGAACAGTCGGTAACAAATTCATCTTTCTTCAGTCCTGAACCGATAAAGCCATCGGCACGGTTAACATACAGTTTGGTGTTGGCGATAGCCACTTGTTTGGCCTGTATCGCTTCAAATGCGCGGATTTCGGTCTTGCGCTCGCGCCCCTTTCCGAATTTTTTCAGCAGGTTTTCGAAATAGGCAACGGCGAAATCGGTCAGATTATCGAGATCGTATTTTACCTGTTTGATTTCTGCTTCCAGTCCGCGGATCTGTTCGTTTAGTTCATCGATATCCAGGCGATATATCCGTCGTACCGGCTTTTCGGTTAGCTTAACGATGTCTTCGCGGCGGATCTCGCGTTTCAGTTTTTTCTTGAATGGTGTAAAAGCTTTGTCGATGGCTTCCAATACCGTTTCCCAGGTCTCGTGTTTCTTTTCGAGTTCCTTGTATATCTTTTCTTCGAAGAAGATTTTTTCGAGAGAAGTATAATGCCATTTCTCCTGAAGTTCACCCAATTTAATTTCCAGCTCTTTCTTCAGCAGGTCGCGGGTTTGGTCTGCAGAATATTTCAGGAGTTCAGAAACTCCGAGGAACCGCGGTTTATCTTCCACGATTACGCAGGCGTTGGGCGAAATGCTGATTTCGCAATCGGTAAATGCGTACAGCGCGTCGATCGTGATATCGGGCGATATTCCCGGGGCCAGATCCACCTGAATTTCTACTTCTGCCGCGGTATTATCGGTAACTTTTTTGATTTTGATCTTACCCTGATCGTTGGCTTTGATAATCGAATCGATCAGTGATGAGGTGGTAACACCGTAAGGAACGCTTTTGATGAGCAGGGTTTTCTTATCGGCTTCTTCAATAATCGCACGAACACGAATCTTTCCTCCCCTCTTACCATCGTTGTAGTTGGTGGGATCGATCATTCCCCCTGTTTGGAAATCCGGAACCAGTTCAAATTTCTTACCCTTGAGGTATTTGATGGAAGCGTCCAGAAGTTCGCAGAAGTTGTGCGGCAGAATTTTGGTTGCCAAACCTACGGCGATACCGTCGGCTCCCTGCGCCAGAAGTAGCGGGAATTTCACGGGCAGTGTTACGGGTTCATTTTTTCTTCCGTCGTAACTGAGTTGCCATTCGGTGGTTTTGTTGTTGAAGGCAATTTCAAGTGCGAGCTTACTCAGGCGGGCTTCGATATAACGGGGTGCCGCTGCTTCATCTCCCGTACGAACGTCCCCCCAGTTACCCTGGGTCTCAATCAGGAGATCCTTTTGTCCCATATTCACCAAAGCATCGCCGATCGACTGATCCCCGTGTGGGTGATACTGCATACTTTGTCCGATGATGTTGGCCACCTTGTTAAAGCGTCCATCATCCATTTCCTTCATAGCGTGCAGAATCCTGCGCTGTACCGGCTTCAAGCCATCTTCAATCGCCGGTACGGCTCTTTCAAGAATCACATAGGATGCGTAATCGAGAAACCAGTCCTTGTATTGCTGCTGGACGCCGGTTTCCTTGTCTCCCGATTCATTGACATTTAAAATTTCCTTGCTCATATTCTCTTTATTATAACCAGCCTGTTTTCAGTTAACGCTTCTGATTCCGGCCGTTATGTTAATTTGTTTTGAATCAACTTAACCATGTCGCCAACCCTTTCAATCAGCGCCATTTCTTCCGGTGCACCCCGAATCCCGAATTTCTTTTCAACCTCGCTCAACACCGAAATCTGGGTCAGCGAATCCCATCCATCCAGATGATCGGCACTCAACTCTTCGGTGAGGGTCAGATTCTGATCGTTCAGGTACTGCTGAAGAACAGACTCCAGTTGCAGTACAATTTCGGTTTTCGATACAACAGCCATACAATCGGTATTAGTCAGCTTCGTATAGTTCGATGGGTTGCTCGTTGGGGTCGTAAAAAAACAGGAATCGTTTACCTGTAATTTCGTCCACACGAATATCCTCAATCCGAACACCATGCCGGATAAGCCATCCCCGGGCAGCTTCCAGAGCATCAACGGAAAAGGCCAGATGCCTGAGCCCCTTTGCTTCGGGATAACTTGCTCGCTCCAGAGTTTCCGGGAACGAAAAAAGTTCAATCGTATAGGTTCCGTTTACCGCAAGATCCAACTTGTACGAATTCCTTTCGTTCCTGTAGGTTTCGTTGATAACGCTGAACCCCAGCACTTCGGTATAAAACTGTCTGCTGACTTCGTAGTTATCGGTGAGGATGGCAATATGATGGATTCCGGTAATTCCCAGCATAGCCTATTCGGTTGGTTCGGGTGTCGCGCCGGGCAACTTCACTTCAAAATCTTTCCATGCACGGGATGCATCCCCGTTGAGTTCTACCTTACCGGCGGCAATCATTTCTTTCAATCGCCAGGCGATGAAAGCATCACCGGTTTTGATCTTCATCCGGTTCAGCGTGTTCGTAATTACCCGACTTGCTTTCTGCCATTCTGCGGTAAGGTTGGCCAGTATTTCCTTATCATAAAACTCATCCGGCTTCCCGACAATTTTTTTTCCACCTTCCAGAATACGCACCATTGCATTTTCATCCATCAGCTTTTTCCACTCGTCCGGATCCACTTCCAGTTCGCTGGGCGTGATCAGGCGGGCCAGTTTTTTTGCCTTTCTGAATTCACTCACCTGGATTTGGCTAAGCCAAGTGGGATAGAAGATACCGCCCTTTTCGTTGATAAAGGGAAGGTTGTTCAGGTAAAGCACGTAAATACGGCCCTGAAAGGGTTTCAGGAAATGGAGAAGCCAATAGTAGCCGCAGACATCGTGTTGATTCTGGGCCATCCAGATCCACAGAATTTCATCGGGATTCCGGTTCAGGGTACCTACGATTTCGGCTATGGTTTTGAAGTCATCGATCTCATCGGTATCCATCTTTCCTGCGTATTCCGAGCCGGCGAGTACCTGACGCCACCAGTTTTTACGCTGTTCGCGGCCTTCGCCGAGGTATCCGTTTTCGAGGGGGCCCACGGCATAATCATCGGCAATCAGCACTACCTCACCCTGAAGATCTTCATTTTGTTCGATGGCCTGACGCAGTATGGCAACATCGGGTTCGTTAAACACAATATGGATCATATCTTCTGTTTAAGGCCGTATTAGTTTAATGCGGGTTCTGTAATGTCGATCTCCATGCGGAGATTGTTGATGATGAAATCCTGGCGCTGCTGGGTGTTTTTGCCCATATAGTATTCCAGTATCTGCTGAATATGTGTTTCCGGCATGATCATAACCGGTTGAAGACGGATGTCTTCCCCGATAAATTGCCCGAATTCTTCCGGTGAAATCTCACCCAATCCCTTGAATCGGGTAATTTCCGGTTTACCTCCGAGCTTTTTGATGGCTTCCTGTTTTTCGGTTTCGTCGTAGCAGTAAATGGTTTCCTGCTTGTTGCGTACCCGGAACAGCGGTGTCTCCAGAATGTAAACATGCCCGTTTCTGACCAGATCAGGGAAAAACTGAAGGAAGAATGTGAGCATCAGGAGTCGGATATGCATTCCGTCTACATCGGCATCGGTAGAAATAACGATGTTGTTGTAGCGGAGTCCTTCCATACCGTCCTCGATATTCAGTGCATGCTGCAGAAGGTTGAACTCTTCGTTTTCGTACACCACTTTTTTAGTGAGGCCAAAGCAGTTCAGCGGTTTGCCCCTCAGGCTGAATACTGCCTGGGTTTCCACGTTTCTGGCCTTGGTGATCGATCCGCTCGCCGAGTCACCTTCGGTAATAAAAATGGTGCTCTCGAGTTGTTTCTGACGGAATTCTTCCTTGTTTTTGGACGGTTGTTCGTCGTTCAGGTGAATCCGGCAGTCGCGGAGTTTTTTGTTGTGCAGGTTGGCCTTTTTGGCTCTTTCGTTCGCCAGTTTTTTGATACCGGCCAGTTCCTTTCTTTCCCGTTCACTCTGTTCGATACGCTTTTTCAGAGCATCGGCCACCGCTGGGTTTCTGTGCAGGTAGTCGTCGAGATGTTTGGAAAGAAAATCGTTGACGAAATTCTTCATGCTCGGGCCGTTTTCATAAACGACCTGTGAGCCGAGTTTGGTTTTGGTCTGGGATTCGAACACGGGTTCCTGAACCCTTACGGCGATGGCCGCGCAGATGCTGCCCCGGATATCGGCGGCTTCGTAGTCTTTTTTGTAAAAATCACGGATGGTTTTTACAAATGCCTCCCGGAATGCCTGCTGATGGGTGCCCCCCTGTGTGGTAAACTGACCGTTTACAAAGGAGTAGATATCTTCCCCATAGTCGTTGTTGTGTGAAATCGCCACCTCAATGTCTTCCCCTTTCAGGTGGATGATCGGGTAGCGGAGTTCTTCGGGGTTGGTACGACGTTGGAGCAGATCCAGCAGACCGTTTTTGCTGACGTACTTCTTCCCGTTGAAATTGATCACCAGGCCTGCGTTCAGGTAGCAGTAATTCCACATCTGGGCATCCAGGTATTCGGGAATGAAATGAAAATGTTTGAATACGGTGTCATCGGGGGTGAATACCACCAGGGTACCGTTTTCTTCGGTGGTAGGAACTTCCTTATGCTCCTTAATCAGTACACCGCGTTCAAATTCGGCTTTTTTCATCTTGCCGTCGCGGACGCTCTGAACCATGAAGCGCGAGCTTAATGCGTTAACGGCTTTGGTACCTACACCGTTCAGGCCCACACTTTTCTGGAAAGCCTTACTATCGTATTTGGCACCCGTATTGATCTTGCTGACAACGTCCACCAGTTTTCCCAAAGGAATTCCCCGGCCATAGTCGCGTACCGTCACTTCCCTGCCTTCGATGGTAATGTCGATCCGGTTCCCATTACCCATCATATGTTCATCGATACAGTTGTCTACAATCTCCTTCACCAGCACGTAGATTCCATCATCGGTACTGGAGCCATCGCCAAGTTTTCCGATGTACATTCCCGGACGGAGGCGGATGTGTTCCCGCCAGTCCAGGCTTCGTATCGAATCTTCGTTATAGTTCGAATTATTCTTTTCTGCCATATGTATCTTTTACTTTATCGGATTTTATCGTGGGGCAAATTCGGAATTAATAACCATTTGATTAAAAATAAATTACGCACCGTGGAAAAAACCGGGCAAATATACTAATAAATTTAGCATTTTTTTGCTTATTTTTGTAGTCTTACAACCCTCACATTCTACCCCTTCAGGGCATAATAGGCCTGATTTTCTGCTTACTACCCATTAACACTCAGCAAGGAATTTGAAGAGAAAAATAAGCAGAAGTTATGTATACATTTGGATTGTTGGAAAAAGGCTGTTACTACCTGATACAGGAGAAACAGGATGCCCCGGTGGTGATGATTCAGGTGAACCTGAAAACTGACCAATGTATGTTCGTTTCGTACCATGGAGACACAGAATTCACCGCCTGGAAGAGGCAGACAGATACCATATTCGATATCATCGAACTGCTCGAGGAGAAAGATGTGAGAGCATGGGAAGCACTTTATGTAAATAACGAAGACGCCTACAACGGCGACGAGGAATAGTGCGGAAGACTGCCCGGAATTTGGTATAATTTTTTCGAAGGAGTTGGTATGACAGACCGGCAGGATAAATACAGGGGAATACGTGACTTGTTTTATTACAGTATCGCTGTTCTCACCATTATTCCGCTTGCTCCTGTCATAAACCGATTCCTTCCGCCGATGATGATTGGAAAGTGGAATGCGGACCTAATCGTTGCCGTTCTACTTTCCGCTCTTCTGGTTCGGCTGATCACCTGGATTTTTAAGCCCCTGATCATCCCTGCCTTCCTCATTATCATGGCCATGCTCACCGTAAATGAATTTAACCGGGGCTATTCCTTCCATAATGTCCTCAAAGATTACCGTAATATCGTCGTCAACAACTGGCGTCATCGCGACCTGAAGGAAAAGGAACTCTTTATCCGGCCGGCCCTCTTCGAAACGGCGACCCAACAATTGGTTCGCGAACTGAAATCCCGGGTCGACTACAAGGACTCCCTGGTCCGGAACTTCGCTGTAAAAGAATCTCTACGCTATTTTGATGAATACTATCCCAAATACGGAGCCTCTGTACGCTGGCTTTCGCTTTTCCGATCCATCAACGGCCAGTTTAAATACGTTTCCGACGCCCAACGCGATGAATACTTTGCCTGGCCCCGCGAAACCATCCAGAATGGAATGGGCGGCGATTGCGACGACCATACGATCCTGATGACCTCGGCCATGAAGGCCATCGGTTGCCGAACCCGGATGATCATTACCCAGGGGCATGTTTATCCGGAAATCTATTGCGGCGACAGCGAATCTTTTGAAAAAATCAAACAGGCCATCCTGCACCTTTTTGCGGAAAATATGAGCCAGGGATTGCATTACCGTGAATTCAACGGAGAGTATTGGCTGAACCTCGATTATTCGGCCAAACACCCCGGCGGCCCCTATCTTAATGATCTGGCCTACGCTGTAATCGACCTTTGATTAATTCTCCTTTTCGAATAATCCTCGGATAACAATACTTGCACACATGCATCCGAATATGGCCGGCATATACGAAATCGTACCGATCAATGATTTCTTGGGAAAGGCTTTTTCCGATTCAATTACCCGCTCCTTATCAATCATTTCTGGAGAGAAAACGACCGGAATGCCTTTGGTGACGCCAAGTTTACGAAGTTGCTTGCGTACATAAAAGGCGAGCCGACATTGGTGGGTGTTGCTGATATCGGCGATCTGAACAAGGGAAGGATCCACCTTTCCTCCTGCTCCGAAAGCACTGGCAACGGGAACACCATGATCCACGCAGGTTTTCAGGAAATGAACTTTTGGCGAAAGGGTATCAATACAGTCTACTGCATAGTCAAATTCTGCACTTTCCAGAAGTGCCGACATGTCTTCTTTGCGGAGATACTGTGTGATCACCCTAAGTTCAATGGCGGGATTGATATCTTTAAGCCGGGCGGCCATGACTTCCGCCTTCAGCTGGCCCTCGGTTGAATGAAGCGCGGGTATCTGGCGGTTACAGTTCGATAATTCCACCTTGTCGCCATCCACGATCGTCATTTTCCCAACGCCTGCACGTGCAATCATTTCCGCACAAATGCCGCCTACACCGCCTAGTCCAACAACCAATACGTGTTTGTCTAGAAGTCTTTCCGCCTTTTCTTCGCCCAGCAATAATTCAGTGCGGCTTAACCAATAGGGAATCATCTTTTTCGGTTTATCCTGTTGTGTATTAAGGTTCTTTGTAAATTGTAGCGGCAAAATTCTGAAGCGGATGTTTAAATGCAAAATTTTAGGGGCTCTGTTTTTTATCCTTCCACTGTTTGCGGCGGCACAGGAAAATTATCGCGTCGATACCGTGGCACTAAAGCCCGGCAACAGCTTCAGAGGCCTTTCGGTAGTGAACGATCGGGTAATTTGGGTTAGCGGAAATAAGGGTACCGTAGGGCGAAGCATTGATGGAGGCAAATCCTGGAAATGGATCGTGGTGCCGGGATTTGAAAATGCGGAATTCCGGGATATTGAAGCGTTTGACGCGGATACGGCATTGGTGATGGCCAGTGGCGAACCCGCATATATATTGAAAACCTATAATGGTGGTGAGAGTTGGAAACGGGTATATGAAAATCCCGATAAGGGAATGTTTTTGGACGCGATGGAATTTTGGAACAACCACGCTGGTATTGTGATCGGTGATCCGATCGACGGCCGGTTTTTCGTAGCCCGAACCTTCGACGGTGGGCAAACCTGGGAAGACTTGCCGGAGAAATACCGTCCACTGGCGGATAGCGGTGAGGCCTTGTTCGCCGCCAGCGGCACGTGTATGTCGAAGCTCGACAGGGATGAAGCGATTTTTGTTACCGGCGGATCCCGTTCCCGCTTTTTTTATCGGGGCAAGTCGGTTGTTCTACCGCTCGCCCAGGGAAGCGAGGCTGCCGGTGCCAATAGCGTAGCCGCGCGCGATGTAAAGCGCCGCCGGGGAAGTCGAACCCTGATTGTGGTAGGCGGCGATTATCGAAACGATACGGTGTCTGAAGGCAATTGCGCCTATACAAAAGACGGTGGCAAAACCTGGTTGGTACCCGAGACACCACCGGCCGGTTATCGCTCCTGCGTCATCTATCTCGGAAAACAGAAAGTATTTACCTGCGGAAGCTCAGGCGTTGATATTTCGAATGACGGGGGCCAAAACTTCCGTTTGATCACCCGCGATGGCTATCATGTATGCAGAAAGGCCAAAGACGGGAAATCTGTCTTTCTCGCCGGGAATGGCAAAATTGCCCAGCTGGTCATTTTTTAAACATCACGGCCACTGCGGCCAGGAGAAGTCCAAACGATACCAGATACCGCCAGTGGAAGGGTTCCCTGAGGTACCATACCGCAAAGACGCTGAACACCACCAGGGTGATAACTTCCTGCGTCATTTTCAACTCAAATCCGCTCCAGCCGTTGGCATAACCGGTGCGATTAGCGGGTATCATCAGACAATATTCAAAAAATGCGATCCCCCAGCTGATCAGAATAGCTTTCCAGAGGGGAAAATTTTGTTGACGTAGGTGCCCATACCAGGCGAACGTCATGAAAATATTGGAGAGAACCAACAGAAAAATAGTGCGCATAGTACTGATTCTGAGAATTACCTAAAAAAAATGTCGGCCTTGACCGACACCCTGTTAGATAACAAGAAATTTGCAACCTCAAATTGCTCCGCTAAGTTAGTTCCCCGATTTTATTTAACCAATAGCATCAACCAAATTTTAGGGAGAATTTGACTTTTGTATAATTAGTTCAGACTTCTAAAGTCTACCGGTACCAGTTTACTTACCCCCGGTTCCTGCATCGTCACCCCGTAAATTACGTCTACGGCGCTCATTGTCATCTTGTTGTGTGTAACGATGATGAACTGGCTGGTTTCGCTGAAGCGGCGGATCATATTGGTAAATTTACCCACGTTGGCATCGTCAAGGGGGGCGTCCACCTCATCCAGAATACAGAACGGGGCCGGTTTGATCAGATAGATCGCGAAAAGCATGGCCGTAGCGGTGAGGGTCTTTTCTCCCCCGCTGAGCTGGGTAATCGTTGATGGGCGTTTCCCTTTGGGCTTCGCGATGATATCGATACCGGTTTCTGCCAGATTTTCGGGATTTTCCAGAATAAGATCGCATTGGTCTTCTTCGGTGAACAAGGCTTTAAATACCTTGATGAAGTTTTCTTTCACCTGGTTAAAGGTATCGAGGAATTTCTGGTTGGCCGTAGCTTCCACCTCCTGAATGGTTTGCAGCAGCGATTCCTTCGCCGTAACCAGGTCATTCTTTTGTTCGAGAATAAACTCATAACGTTTCTTCATCTCCTGGAAGGCCTCGATGGCGGTGGGGTTTACTTCACCCATGTTTTCCAAACGCTTCTTCATGCGTTCGGCGCTGGCCTGAAGATCTTCCAGGGGCGTTGTAGTGGTGCGGGCCTGATCGAGGATCTCGTCCAGATTAACGCGGAACTCGACACTCAGCCTTTCTTTCATGGAAGCCAGCTGAAGTTTGAGTTCGGTGAGTTTGTCCTTGATCTCGTTCATCGAGCTGTCGAGCTGATCCTTGATCTTTTGTTTCTGGCGGAGCGCGGTTTCTTTTTCGCTCAATGCGTTCCGCAGGTTGAAGAAGGCCTGGTCGGCCTGGTTCAGTTTTGTTTCTTCCTCTTCCTTCTTCCGCATGAGTTCGATAAGTGCCTGTGAAGCACTTTCGAGCAGTTCGCGGGATTCTGCAATATTTTCGATGGTTCCCTGCAGTTGTACCTTGTTCTGCTCAATTTGTACCGTCAGGTCCTGAAGCTGGTTTTTCTTGAATACCTGTTCCTGCTTCAGTGCATTTACCTTGCTCTGCTGGCGGGTTACCTGCAGATTATAGTCGTTGAACTGCGCATTCGCCTGACTGTACTGTTGTTCGGCTTCCGTATAGGCCTGTTCGAGTTCGGCCAGTTTACCGGTTACCTGATCCAGTTCATCGTTCAGTCTGAGCAGTGCTTCGCGGACATGGGCAACTTCCTGATTGGTTTTTTCGATGGCGGCCTCATGATCGCGCAGCCTGTTTGTGGACGACTGTTGCTGGGCATGCAGGTTTTCAATTTTATTCTGAATGGAAAATACGCCGTTGGTGAGTCGGTTGATTTCCTCCTGGGTTTGACGGATGGCCTGCTCTTTCAGCTGTTCGTTGAAGGCAATCAACTGGTTGTTCTTGTTCTGTATGTTGGCTTTGAGCTGATCAACCACAATTTGCTGTGCCTCGATTTCTTCCTGCAGCTTTTCGAGATTTTTGGCCCGACCGATTTTCTTTCCTTCAAAAAGTCCCACGCTACCGCCGGTAAGGGTGTATTCTCCCTTCACGTATTTCCCCGTTTTTTCCAGAATGACGCGTCCTCCATTGAGCTGAAGGGCTGCCTCATCCTGGGCGATATACACATTGCCCAGCAGATGATAGGCCAATGGCTTGTATTTATCTTCCACTTCAATTACCTGAAGTGCGGGGATGGTACCTTCCGGATGGTCGTTCTTGGTATCAGCCGCCTTTACCTGATCGAGCAGGAAGAAATTGGCCTTACCTTTTTTGTTTTCGTCGAGCAGGTGAACGGCTTTAAGACCTTCCTGCAGGTTGTCAACGATATAGTAGTTCAGGTAGGGTTCCAGAACATTTTCTACAGCCGCCCGATATTCTTCCTTAACATAAATGATGTCCTGAAGAATGGGGGCATGGTGATTCCAGTTCGGGTTTTTATGCAGGAATTTGATGGATTCCGGATAGCCTTCCATGGAGTCGATCAGGCTCTTGAGCAAGGCATGTTCGTTCTTACGGGCGTCGAGTTTTCTGCTTTCCTCTGCCAGTTCGTTGCGAAGTTGTTCCAGTTCCTGCTGGGTTTGAACAATCTGTTCCCGGGTTCTTTCGTGTTGTTCCTGAAGTTGAACCAGGCTGGATTTTTTGTCGGCCAGTTCTTTTTCCTTCTCCTGTTTTTCGGTTTCCAGCTGAGCAATCTGGCCATCGCGGGATGCCTGTTCTTCCTTAATCTGAGCGATCGTGCGCTGCAGGTTCTGAATAGAGGTATCGGCGACCGCGACCTGCTTTTCCGCCTCAAACTGGTTTCGTTGGATTTGTTGGCTGGCCTTGCGGATATCGTCGATGGCGAGTCGTTTCTCGTCGAAAAGACGACGCTTCTGGTCCACTACATCGCGGATATCATCGAGATTGAACTGAAGCGTTTCGAGTACGCCCTCCCCCTCTTCAATCTGCTGAACGGTGAAGGCGATGGATTCGTCCAAACCTTTCAGCTGGCCATCGGCCTTGTCGAGGAAGTCCTTCAGGCTGCTTTCTCTTTCCTGAAGATAATGAAGTTTCTGTGAGGCCAGGTTTTTCTCGTTTTCCTTGGTGCGCAGGGTTTGAAGAAGGTCGTTGAATTCGTGCTGCATAGCCTGGAGGGCCCGCTCTTTTTCAATAAATCCCAGCTTCTCCTGCTCCACGGCCGCTTCTTCTCCCGCGATTTCTGCCTCCAGTTTCAGGCGCTTGTCGTGCTCAGCCTCCTGTTGCTGGTTCAGTTCCTTGTAGGTAATATTAAACCCTTCGAGGGCGGCTTTTGCCAGCTCGATGGAAACTTCCTTGTATTCTTTTTTGATTTCGTAGTACTTCTCTGCTTTTTTTGCCTGGTTTTCCAGCGATTTCAACTGGTTGTTGATTTCGAAGAGAAGGTCTTCAATCCGGTTGAGGTCCTGTTCGGTGGCGTCAAGTTTTTGCTTGGCTTCCTTTTTCCGGGTTTTATAGATGGAGATACCCGCAGCCTGCTCAAGCATGCGTCGGCGGCTGTTATCCTTGTCCTTAATAATATCATCCACCATCCCAAGTTCGATGATCGCGTAAGAGTCCGTAGAAACGCCCGTATCCATAAACAGGTTATGGATATCCTTCAGGCGGCAGGAAACATCGTTGAGACGGTATTCACTTTCCCCGCTCTTGTAGAATTTCCGGGTAATGGTTACCGTATTGAATTCGGTGGGGAGCAGGTTTTTAGTGTTCTCAAAGGTGAGCGACACTTCCGCCAAACCACTTGCCGAGCGTGTCTTGGAACCGTTGAATACCAAGCTTTCCAGGTTTTCCGAACGGAGATTACTGATTTTGTGCTCTCCGATTACCCAACGGATGGAATCGACAATATTACTTTTTCCGCATCCGTTCGGCCCTACAATTCCCGTAATATTCTGGTCAAAATTAACTACCGTTTTATCGGCAAAACTTTTGAATCCTTTGATTTCTAATCTCTTTAAACGCACGATGCTTTATTTACTTGGATGGCAAATATAATTTTTTGGAACTGCGTTCCGAATACCCCTATAGGCGAGTTATTCCCGAGTTATTCACGGGTTATCAACATTTTCGCCTCAAAATGTGGATAAACCTGAGCGCTCCCTCGAAGGATGGAAGTAACGATGGTGAAAATGAACATTTTACAGTCCCCGGTTTTCCGTGCTTCCGTTCATAACTAAATCTGTTTTAATGTGAATTTCTTTTTTATCCGGGTCGTTTTCTGTAACTTTAAACTGTGTTAAAGACCAAAAACATACACAAGAGGTTATTGCTTTGCTATTTCCTGAACCTCATCTCTTCGGCAGACTGCGTACCGGACTGACGCTTCCCATCTTTATGCTCCCAGTTTGACCCAACCGCTAAACCCGGATGATTCTTTCATTCCCAAATAAGCTATTTATGTCTATGCATAACCGAAATTTCTATGTCGATTCCGAAATCGGCACGCTCAAACGTTTATTGATCCATAGTCCCGATGGTGGTATCGGGAAAATCATCCCCTCCACCTTTGCCGACAACCTATACGACGATATCGTTCATCTCCGGAAGATGCAGGCGGAGTACAACGAGTACGTCCGCCTTCTCCTGTATTTCGTTGACCCTGAAAAGAGTGCCTACGTAAACAAATGCCTTCTCTCCGGGGATCCCGACCTTCAGAAAAACTGTTTTATACCGGGAAAGCCGGAATATTTCAACTCCGACAAGGTGCTGGAGGCCCAGCAACTTCTGGCCCGGATGCTGGAAAATGAAAATGTTTGCCTTCGTCTGGTAACGGCCATTTGTTCCTACGAAGAAACGGGCTACCGCGTGCAACAGAAGCTGGAAAGCATTGCCGACAAAAACATCCTGGCTAAAGTACTGATTACGGGTATTCTGCCGGCAGCGTTGGCCGGCGAACCGGAGGATCAATTTATTTTTCCGCCGATTCCCAACTTTATTTTCACCCGGGATATCGCCATTATGATCAAGGATCATATCCTCCTGAGCCGGATGGCCACAACCGCCCGCAAACGCGAGTCGGTTCTATCCAAATACCTGGCCATCTATTGCCTTTTTCCGGATCACCCCGAAAAAGTCATAGAGATCGTCGAAGACAGCGACTATTTTCTCTACGAAGTCGAGGAAAGGCGTGAACAGCTGATTTCCATCGAAGGTGGAGATATTATGATGATCCATCCGCAACATCTGCTGGTGGGCTGCAGTGAGCGGACGTCGGAGAATGCGGTAAATGAGATCGTGCATACGGTTTTCAGCAAACCGGAACTGGGTATTGAAAAGATTTCCGTTGTCCGGATTCCCAAGAAAAGAGCGCAGATGCATGTGGATACGATATTCACCCAGGTGAAACGCAACGTGTGGGTGCTGTACGGAAAATATTCCGAACTGCTTTTTGAAAAGGAGAATATCCACCGCTTCAGCTATCTCAAGGATCTGCACCGCAACACCGTTGCACTTCCTGCCCAGGAAACAACCATACTTCGCTTCGAAAAACCGGTTACAGAAACCTATAACCCAAGTCGAAACTACCTGGTGGAAACCGGAATACGCGGACTGGAAGGATTGCTGAGGGATATCAGCGTGAATGATTTTGGTTGCACCGAAGCCGATGTGAAAATCATCTACAGCGGTGACAATGTTTTCCCCTATGATGATCGTGAACAATGGACGGACAGCTGCAATGTAGTGGCGCTGAAAGAAGGCGTAGTAATCGGCTACGACCGGAACGACAGAACTTCGAATGCTTTTGCAGCGGCGGGATTCTCGATTATGACGACGCAGGAAGCCTTCAATCTTTTTGAAAACGGTGCCGATCCCCATTCTCTGAAGGATACTCTGATCCTACTCCCCTCTTCTGAGCTGTCGAGAGGACGCGGCGGTTCACATTGTATGAGTATGCCGCTGCTTCGTGAACCTTTTATTTAACGCCAACCAATGACCATGCAAAACAGTGCGCACCTTATCATGATACGCCCGGCGGCCTTCGGTTACAACGCGCAAACAGCCGTGAACAACGAATTTCAGAAGCCAGACACCGATCAAAATGTGCAGGAAAAGGCATTGGCGGAATTTGACGCCTTCGTATCCCTGCTTCTGGATAATAACATTGATGTAACCGTGATCCAGGATACAACGGAACCGCACACGCCCGACTCGATCTTTCCCAATAACTGGTTTTCCTTTCACAACGGCATTTTTATGCTGTATCCAATGTTTGCGGAGAACCGTCGCCTTGAACGGAAAAACGAGACCGTCCGGCAGATCCTGCAGAAGTTCCCTGCCGACCGGATTGAGGACCTTTCCGTATTTGAACAGGAAAACCGCTTCCTCGAGGGAACCGGTAGTATGGTATTGGACCGCGAAAACCGGCTGGCCTATGCCTGCCTTTCGCCGCGCACCGATGAGCGGGTGCTCGGAGAGTTTTGTCGGAAACTGGATTACCGGCCTGTTATGTTTCATGCGTACGGGAGCAACGGCATGCCCGTTTATCATACCAATGTATTGATGACGGTAGCGGATCATTATGTGGTTATTTGTACAGAATCCATTACCGATCCGGATGAAAGAAAAAACGTGGAGCAAACGATCGGCAATACCGGTAAAGAGATAGTGCCCATTACGATGGAACAAATGAATTCCTTCGCCGGAAATATGCTTCAGGTCGTGAACAGGAATCAGGAAAAAGTGCTCATCATGTCTACCCGGGCATTCCACTCCCTGAGTTCAGAACAGATCAAACGTTTGCGCAAATTTAACGGGATTCTGCATGCCGATCTCAGCACCATCGAAACCAATGGTGGTGGAAGCGCGAGATGCATGCTGGCCGAGGTTTTCCAGTAATCCGATGCGATTTTTTTTAATAAAAAATGTAAACATTAGGATAAAAAAAATGTTTACATTTCTCCGTCCAAAGCGTATCGGATACACGTTATTTTTCCTGTTCGTGTTACGCGGGTGTAAATGCCTTCCGTGGAATCAATTCATTTCCTTATTTTTGGGACTTGATGATGTTTGAATGAAAATTTTTCAAAGATTTCGTTCAAATATAAAACACACCGAATCAAACACCCGAATTTATTGACATGGAAAAGAAAGTAACCAAAATCGGCGTACTCACGTCCGGGGGGGACTCACCCGGAATGAACGCTGCGGTCCGTGCTGTGGTACGTACCGGTATCTATCATGGATTGGAGGTTTTTGGTATTATGCGGGGGTATTCAGGACTGATCGAAAACGATATTTTCAAGATGGAATCGCGAAGTGTGGCCAATATCATCCAGCGCGGCGGTACCATTTTGAAAACGGCCCGAAGCAAGGAATTTTTGGAGCCTGCGGGTCGTAAGATTGCGTATGACAATTTGAAAAAACTCGGCATTAACGGACTGGTGGTGATCGGCGGTGATGGTTCCTTCAAGGGAGCTCAGAAATTTTCGAATGAATTTGATATTCCCTGCATCGGATTGCCGGGAACCATTGATAAAGATATTGCGGGAACGGATTTCACCATTGGCTTTGATACCGCGGTGAACACAGCCGTTGAGGCAATTGACAAAATCCGGGATACGGCGGATGCACACGACCGTCTTTTCATTATTGAAGTGATGGGACGCGATGCCGGATATATTGCGCTGCACAGCGGCATTGCAACGGGTGCAGAAAACATTCTGATTCCGGAAAGAAAAACAGACATCGAAGCCCTGATCAGTTCACTCCAGGAAAAAGCCAAACGGAAAAAGCTCGTAAACCTTATTGTTGTGGCGGAAGGCGATGGCTTTGGTGGTGCCAATGAAGTAGCCAAAGTGATTAAGGAAAGACTGAATGCGGATACCCGTACCACAGTATTGGGGCATATCCAACGCGGCGGTGCTCCCAGCTGCCTCGACCGGTTGATCGCCAGCCGTATGGGATATGCTGCCGTAGAATGTCTGCTCGAAGGGCGTTACAATGTAATGGTGGGCATCGTCAACAATAAGATTCACTATACACCGCTGGATAAGGCTGTTAAGGCCAAACAAAAAATCAGTGAGGAATGGCTGAAGATTGTTAAGATTCTTGCTTCCTGATATAATTGTGGGCAGCGGTTTGTTCCCTGCCCTTTTTTATGCCGGTGCAAACCGGCGCATTACTCAAAACAAAACTCGAACATGTCTAAGAATGTAGAAAAGTACCTGCACAAGCAAATGGACCGTGAGGCAGGAATCAAGCACACGTATCACCGGACAAAGATTGTGGCCACCGTGGGACCGGCCTGTGACACGTACGAAAAGTTGCTGGAGTTGGTAAAAGCGGGTGTGAACGTTTTCAGGCTTAACTTCTCGCATGGAACGCACGAAGACAAGGCTCGGGTGATTGAGCATATCCGAAGCATCAATAAAACCGAGCCATACAACATCGCTATTCTGGCCGACCTTCAGGGGCCGAAACTCAGGGTTGGCGAAATTGAAAACGGTGCCCTGGATATCGAGACCGGTGATATCCTCACTTTTACGTCCAAAGAAAAAGTCGTGGGTACCAAGGAGAAGATTTATGTTTCCTACCCCAACCTGCACGAGGATGTTAAACCCGGCGATAAAATCCTGATCGACGACGGAAAAATTGAAGTGGTTGTGGTGGAAGTGAACAAAGCTTCGGGCGATATCAAGGTGGCCGTTACCTACGGCGGAAGACTGCTTCCCAAAAAAGGAGTAAACCTTCCCGATACGGCGATCTCCCTGCCGGCTATGACCGAAAAGGATATTGCCGACTTTGAATTTATCGTAGAACAGAAACTCGACTGGGTTGCGCTCTCCTTTGTTCGTAAGGCGGAGGATATGGTGGACCTGAAACGAAGAATCCGCGAAAAGGGATCCGATATCAAGGCTATGGCCAAAATCGAAATGCCCTCCGCTCTCGCTGATCTCCGCAACATAATTATCGAATCGGATGGTGTGATGATCGCCCGGGGCGACCTGGGTGTTGAACTTCCCGTGGAAAAGGTGCCGATGGCGCAACGCGATATCATCCGCAAGTGTATCCACCGTGCAAAACCCGTAATTGTAGCCACCCAGATGATGGAGAGCATGATGGAAAGGGTAAAACCCAACCGAAGCGAAATCACCGACGTGGCCAATGCCGTGTTGGAAGGTGCCGATGCCGTGATGCTGAGCGGCGAAACCGCTATGGGTAAACATCCCCCGCTGGTGGTAAGCACCATGAAAAAAATCATTATGGAGGTGGAAGCGACGGAATACCGTTACAATCGCGAAGAAGATCTGGCGCCCCAACCCCACTCTCCCTCCTTCCTCAGTGATGCGATCTGTTACAACGGCTGTAAGATTGCCAAAGATGTAAATGCCGATGCGCTGATCGGTATGACACAAAGCGGGTACACCGGATTTATTCTTTCCAGTTACCGTCCGAAATCTCCTCTTTATATCTTCACCAAGGAGCGATCCCTCGTGAATCAGCTCAGCCTGAGCTGGGGTGTACGGGCCTTCTACTACGATGAGGAAGAAAGCCTCGATGATATCCTGATGGACCAGATTCAGATCCTGAAGGAAAGAGGCTTTGTTAAGCCCGGTGATATTGTGGTGAATACCGGAAGTACGCCGGTTAACCTGCATCTTCCCACCAATATTCTGAAGATCTCCAAGGTAGAGTAATTCAATAGGGTGAAACGATATCAAGGCTCCGGATCTGATCCGGGGCCTTTTTTTATGGCTTTAACATTTTTTTGGCGATTTTTTCATGTTACCCAACGCATGTTTACGGGCGATCGGTCGTCTGATATGGATTAATCGATTGACCATTATTCCGACTCAACCCCCGAAGTAAAATGAAGCTGATTGTATCGAGCATTGTATGTCTGACGTTTGTACTGTTCTCCCAACCAACTTTTGCACAAACCAACAAAGGCACGGTGAAAGGCGTGATTCTTAGTGCCGAAACCGGAAAGCCGCTGGAAAACGCCACCGTCAGTTTGTTGCTGCAACAGGATTCTACAACTGTTGGATATAAGGTTTCTGCCAAAAACGGAAGTTTTTCGTTCGCCGGAATCAACTATGGTGACTATTTCCTGGCCATCACCTATATCGGCCATTCCGTAAAAGAATATCCGTTCAGTTTGTCCCGTCCGGAACTGGTACTGGATTCCATACATCTCCTGCCCGAATCCGCTACACTTGACGAAGTGGTGGTAAGCTTTAAAAAGCCTCCCATTGTAGTGAAGGAAGATACACTTGAATTCAACGCCGATTCCTACAAGGTAAAGCCTGAATCGCTTGCCGAAGACCTGCTTAAAAAACTGCCCGGTATTGAAGTAGACCGCGATGGCAATATTACGGCTCAGGGACAGGAAGTGACCAAAGTTTATGTAGATGGTAAGCCCTTTTTCGGTGGCGATTTCAAAATGGCCACCCAAAATCTTCCGGCAGATATCATTGATAAGATTCAACTGATTGATCAGAAATCCGACAAGGCCCGGTTTACGAAGGTAGACGATGGGCAGCGGGAAAAGATCATTAATATCACCATCAAGAAAAACAAGAAGGTCGGTTATTTCGGACGGGCCTCTGCCGGAGCCGGTACCGACGATCGGTACAATGCCCGCATGAATCTCAACCGGTTCAAGAATTCCAGACAAATGTCGGTATTCGGTTCCGCCAACAACGTCAATGCCTCGGATAAAAACGGGGGTGGTGGAGGCGGCAAGGATAAGGATGGGCTCAATACCACCCAGCGTCTTGGATTCAACTATCGGAACAGCTTCAAGAACAAACTCGACCTGTCCTCGTCCATTGCCTGGAACAATAACAATTCACTGAACATCAAAGACCTTGCACGTCAGGATCTGCGCGCCGATACCAATACGGGATACAATGAGCAATCGCGGGCCAAACGAAGCAACCAACGCTTTAACTGGAACGCCGATCTGGAATACAAGCCCGATTCGATGACCGAGATTCGTGGACGAATCAATGCCACCTATTCGATGGGGGAAAATAGCCAGCAAAGTACGTTTCAACGTCTTAAAGATTTCTACGGTCAGCTCAGTGAAGGTAGGCGTATAAACTCCAGCGAAAGCAACAACCTGAATTTCTCCGGGGATTTCAATTATATGCGCCGCTTTAAAAAAGCCGGCCGCTCAATTACCTTCGGGCTTTCGGCGAATACCAGCGATAACGGTTCCGATTCCTATCTTGATTACGAAAACCTAGGCGTGACCGAAAATTATACACCGTTTTCGGATATCCGGAAACAGTATACCGAAAAGAACTCCAGAAATAACAACGCGAGGTTCAGTTTTTCCTATACCGAACCTATTCTGGAAAAGTATCTGCTTGATTTTTCCTATGGCTATGCATTCAACAAAGCAAACGACGATACCCGAACCTTCGATTGGCTGAATGGTGAATACACCGACGTCAACGATTCACTCACCAATTTCTTCCGTAATAATTCCCATACTCAGGATGCAGCCTTGAAATTTGTGGGAACCGGAAAAAACTATACCTATAACTTTGGTGCAAGAATGCAGGACATTACCCGCGAGAACTTTAACGTGAGCAAGGATATTCTTGCCAAACAAAGCTTCACCAATGTGGTTCCTTCTGCAGGAATCTCCTTCTTCAACAAAAAAGGACGAAACGCAAACATCTTTTATAACGGCGACATCAAGCAGCCGACGCTTCAGCAATTGCAGCCGGTTCCGGAAGCCAGCAACCCGATGTATCAATTTCTCGGAAACCCGGATCTGGTGAACGAATATTCGCACAATTTTTCCTATAAATACGAGGAGTTTATTTCTTCCAAAGAAATTTCGATCAGTGCGAACGGTCGGTTAACAACCGTAGAAAACAAAATCATCAACTACTCCGATTGGGATTCAACCGGTAAACAGTTTGCGCGCCCCATCAATATTGATGGTACTTGGAATACCGGCCTCTGGGCAAATACCTCTTTCCCCATCATCCGAAAGGTACTGCGCGTCTCTTTTAATACGGGCGGTAGCTATAACAAGGGCAAGGCCTTTGTACGTCAGCCCCTGTACGATGGATTGGGTAAAAAAGTTGGTGATACCTCTATGCTGAATACCTCCACCGGCATTACCTACAACTTCGGGGGTGGTTTAAATCTCGATGTGAACGATATCCTTTCCTTCTCCTATCGTGGTCGGATGAACAAAAACAACGTCCGTTATTCGGATGAGGAGAACATGAATACGAATTTCTCCAGCTATACCCATTCCTTCGATTTGGATCTGGATGTTCCTGGTGGCATTACGATGAAAACCGGATTTGATGTGCGCACCAATAAGGGGGGGACCGCAACCTATAACCAAAGTGTTTATTTCTGGAATGCCGAACTCTCCAAGCACTTCCTTAAACGCCGCCTCTTTGTATCACTGCAGGGATACGACCTTCTCAACCAGAATCAGAACGTAAACCGCTCTGTAACGGCCAATGCCATTGTCGACGAAATCAGCAATGCCCTTAACCGGTACTTCATGCTGTCCGTATCCTACCGGCTGAATAAGTTCGGAGCGGGTGGTAAAGGTGGCAAAAGGCCGGTCGGCGGCGGAAACAACGGTGGTGGAAAACCCCGGATGAGTGAAGCGGGTGGTAGCTTTAACACCACCATCGGCAGCTGATAATGCAAAACGTAATTGAAAACTCCGTTCGTCTTTTTGAACGGAGTTTTTTTATTTCCGTTTTAAAGAGAAGCCGCAGCAAACGACCGACGGGCTGACGCAAAAATCAATTTCAATTTTCCTGTTTTTCCCTACATTTACCCAACTTTCATCGAGATATTCAATCCAGCGTTTATGAAAAAATTATTGGTATTTCTGTTGCTCCTGATGCTGCAGCAGGCAGGAATCTCCGCGCAAACGATTGATCAGGAATGGTTCAAAAAAAACTATACCAAACTTGAGCAGTACATTACCATGCGCGACGGGGTGAAGCTGTTTACGTCCATTTATCTACCCAAAGATTCTTCGGAAAAACATCCGATACTGATGACGAGGACACCCTATTCCTGCGCTCCCTACGGCAACGAATACCGAAATTTTACGAGTAACCATTACCGTGAGTACCTGAAAGAAGGTTACATTCTGGTATATCAGGATGTACGCGGAAGATGGATGAGCGAAAGCGAGTTCGAAGACGTACGACCCTATCTTCCCAACAAACGCCAGAAGACCGACATCGATGAAACCACTGACACCTACGATACCGTCGAATGGCTGGTAAAAAATCTGAAACAGAATAACGGCAACGTAGGGGTATTCGGGATTTCCTATCCCGGATTCTATTCTTCCATGGCAGCGGCTTCCGGACATCCGGCCATCAAAGCTGTGAGTCCTCAGGCCCCCGTAACCGACTGGTTTATGGGCGACGATTTCCATCATAACGGAGCCTTCTTTCTGATGGATGCCTTTTCCTTCTACAGTGGATTTGGGAAACCCCGACCCGCCCCCACTACGTCGGGCCCGAAGGGTTTTGATTTCCCGCATAACGATGCCTATCGATTTTACCTGGAACAGGGAACATTGGCCAACCTGACCCGTTTGACCGGCGACAGCATCCGCTTCTGGAAGCAAATGATGGAACATCCCAATTACGACAGCTGGTGGCAGGCCAGAGACGCCCGGAAAGCCCTGTTCCAACTGAAACCCACTATGCTGATTGTCGGCGGGCTCTTTGATGCGGAAGATTGCTATGGTGCCTGGAATACCTACAAGGCCATTGAAAAGCAGAGTCCCGGGGTCAAAAATAATCTGGTGATGGGGCCTTGGTTTCACGGACAATGGGCAAGAGGAAACGGCAGCTCTCTCGGCAATGTCCGTTTCGGATCCAAAACATCGGAGTGGTATGCCGAAAATATTGAGATCCCCTTCTTCAATTATTACCTGAAAGGCAAAGGAAGCGAACCCAAGATCGCGGAAGCGACCATATTCTATACGGGGATCAACAAATGGAGACAGCACGACACCTGGCCGCCTGCGGGTGTTGATGAAACACCGCTGTATTTTGCCAATGGAGGAAAACTCTCATTTAGCGCCCCTTCCGAAACTTCGGGTGAAACCCGTTATGTCAGCGATCCGTCGAAGCCCGTTCCTTTTACACCCGAGATATCACTACGCAGATCACGGGAATATATGACCGAGGATCAGCGCTTTGCCTCCAGGAGGCCCGATGTGGTGGTTTTCCAGACTGAGGTTCTCGAAGAGGATCTTACGCTGGCGGGGCCGGTGCTGGCCGATCTAAGGGTAAAGCTCTCGACAACCGACGCGGACTTTGTAGTTAAGTTAATTGACGTTTTCCCGGATACGTTTGAATATCCATCCGATTGGCCACTCGAGGAAAACGCTTCCCTCAATTACCCCATGGGTGGCTATCAGATGCTTGTTCGCGGCGAAATAATGCGTGGCCGATTCCGTAACAGCTTCGAGAAGCCCGAGGCTTTTGTACCCGGAAAGATAGAAACGGTTCGTTTTCAATTGCCGGATGTGGCGCACACTTTTCGCAAAGGCCATCGGCTGATGATTCAAGTACAGAGTTCCTGGTTCCCGTTGGTCGACAGGAACCCGCAACAATTTGTGAACGTCTATACCTGTACGGAAAAAGATTTTATCCCCTCGGAGATTCGGATCCAGCATAACAGCGGTGCAGCTTCCGCGGTCGTGCTTCCGGTTTTGAAATAGAGCCGGTAGGTACGTTTTCAGTGGAACCAGGTTGGAAAAAACAAAATGCGGAAAAACGGGGTTATGTTTCGGAAGATGGGACGTGAAAGTGAAGACCCCATCTTTAAAAGATACGAAATTTTCCGGAGAACGCCAATGATCCCGGTCAGGTGATCTTCGTGTTTTAGTCTAAGGAGTTGTAACCCAATCTATATAAAGATCCAAGCCGCCCGCGCAGCGACGTAAATCGACGCAAACGTTTGCGGTATTTTGCGATATTCTGCAAAATATTGCAATTTTTGCTGGCATTTTTAAGGAATTGGTTCTAATTTCGTAGTCAACTTCAAACATCACTGATATGAGCATGGTAGATTCCTTCGAGAAAATTCCGGTTGCCATTTTTCCCACACCCAAAGATGGTTCCCGATATGCGGCTGCAGAAATTGCCGAACTGATCCGCGAAAAACAAAAACTCGGTCAAAAATGTGTGCTCGGCCTCGCCACAGGATCCACTCCGATTTCCCTCTATGCCGAACTCGTTCGCATGCATCGGGAAGAAGGGCTGAGTTTTAAAAATGTTGTAACCTTCAACCTCGACGAGTATTACCCGATTGATAAGGATGCGCTGCAGAGCTACAACAGCTTTATGCACCGTCAGCTGTTTGATCATGTAGATATCGATCCGGCCAATATCCATATTCCGGATGGAGAAACACCCAAGGAACATATCCGTCAGCATTGCGCCGATTACGAAAGAAAAATTGAAGAGGCCGGCGGCATAGATCTTCAGGTGTTGGGTATCGGTAACAATGGACATATTGGTTTCAACGAACCCGGTTCTCCCCTGTTTTCAAAAACACGTTTGATTACCTTGGAGAATTCGACACGAATCGCCAATTCCCATGAGTTCAGAAATATTTCACAGGTTCCGCGCTTGGCCATTACGATGGGTATGAGTACGATTCTCCGTGCGCGCCGCATCATATTGATGGCCTGGGGTAACAAGGCACCGATTGTTCAGAAGGCTGTGGAAGGACCCGTTACCGAACAAGTCCCGGCTTCCCTGCTTCAGGATCACGAGAATTGTGTATTTGTACTTGATGAACTTGCGGCAGCGGAACTTACACGTTTCAAATCGCCGTGGCTAACCGGTGAATGTGAGTGGGATCAAAGAACGATCCGCAAAGCTGTTGTAAATATGGCGTTGAAATTGGGCAAGCCGGTTCTCTCCCTCACCAACAGCGATTACAACGATAACGGTTTAAGTGATCTTCTGGTTGAAAAGGGCGATGCTTACGAAATCAATCTGCAGGTATACTATATGCTTCGCGATTCGATTACGGGATGGCCGGGCGGAAAACCCAACGCGGTGATTCCTGCGCATCCGGAGCGCTCAGAGCCCTATCCGAAACGTTGTCTGATCTTCTCACCACACCCCGATGACGATATCATTTCCATGGGCGGCACCTTTATGCGCCTTCACGACCAGGGACATGAAGTGCACGTTGCTTATCAGACATCCGGCAACATTGCCGTTACCGACGAGTTTGTAACACGTTTCCTGGATTTTGCCGTGGGCTTTGAAGAAATTGTTGGTATTGATAACGGACGTTCGAAGGAAGTACTGGCCGAAGCCAAGCAATTCCTCGCGGGCAAAAAGAAGAACGAAATTGATACTCCGATGATCCGTTCCATCAAGGGTTTGATCAGAAGAGGTGAAGCAGCGGCAACCTGCAGATATGTAGGTTTGAAAGAAGGTCAATGGCATTTCATGAATCTTCCCTTCTACGAAACCGGAGCCATTCAGAAAAATCCGATGGGAGAAGAGGATGTTCGGATTACGATGGAGTTGCTCAGAAAAATCAAACCGCATCAGGTATATTGTGCCGGTGACCTTGCGGATCCGCACGGTACACATAAGGTATGTCTGGATATCGTCTTTGAGGCGATGCGTCGTCTGAAAGCAGCAGGAGACGAATGGATCAAGGACTGCTGGGTTTGGCTGTACAAGGGCGCATGGCAGGAATGGGATATCGCGGAAATTGAAATGGCGATCCCGATGAGTCCGGATCAGGTGATGAAGAAGCGTTTCGGGATCTTCATTCACCAGTCTCAGAAAGATATGGTCCCCTTCCAGGGATCCGATTCGAGGGAGTTCTGGCAAAGAGCGGAAGATCGGAACGCCAATACTGCAAATCTTTATGCGCAGCTGGGACTGACGCAATATGCAGCGATGGAAGCTTTTGTTCGCTGGCACTACTAATTCTTTTTCGTATTTCACACAGTGGTTTTTTAAATCGCATGGTTTCGTCCATGCGATTTTTTTATACATCTGTTTTTGGCCCACTTTTTGTTAATATATCCGCATCAGGTTTCCAGTATCTGATAAATACTAATTAAGTGTACTGCATTCCGGCGTTCACGGAGTCCTCTCTTTGTTCAGTTTGTTCATAGACTGGATACACATTCATATTGTTTAAGTTCTCCCCTTTTTCTCCTGTTCTTGTTTTTTTTAATTTTTTTACGGCCGAATTAATCCGAACCTAACCGAATGGCCGTAGTATCCAATTTATCCGTGAACCAAAATTATCCGCGCATCCTGTGCTTCCGGATAGCTGTGCGGATAACTGTATTGCTGCTGTTTGTTGCATTATTCACCAGTTCTTTATCCGCCCAATGTACCCGTAAGGTACGTCGTTATGCCACCGTGCAGAAAACGAATGCCGGTCTGCTAACCTGGGTCACCAATCCCGGCAATGCCGTTGACGGCGACGTAAAGACCTATTCTGAGTTAACCCGGGTATTGGGCGTAGGCGGATTGATTACCGTTACCCAATTTCTGCAGTTCCCCAATCCAATTCCTGCCGGTACGGAACTTATCGTGAAGATGAAATTCCCGACCAGTATTCTTTCCGTTCTGGGGGGGGTAGAAGTTCAACCATTTACCGGCCTGAATGAAAATGTACTCTTGGGGTGGCGGGCCACTGCCGCAGGCAGATCCTGGGGGGATGCGGAACTTCTTTCTCTCCTGAACGGTGCAGGAGATATGGAAGTTAAGGTGGTTCCGGCCAAGACCGATGGAACGCCCGTTGCATACGAGGGTGTGTGGATTCGTTTGGCTGGTGTTGCGGTGGGTCAGACACTTCCGGTATATCACGCGTATGTGCTCGAGGACGCTGTCGGCAATTTGGATTGCGATAAACCGATTGATGTACTGGCCGGAGTACGTGCCGGTACTGCGGTGGGTGGCATTGCAAGTGCAACGGGATCCATTACCGGAAGCACCGATCCTCTGGGTACAAACGATACCGGAAAATGGGAAGCAATTGACGACGACCCGGAATTAAAAACCTATGCGCAACTCAATCTGGGTGTGCAGGTACTGAGTGAAGTTTTTCATACTACTATATTCAATACGCCTTCCGAAGCCGGTGACACCGTTCGCCTCGCACTGCAGAATTCCGTCCCGTCCCTTCTATCTCTGGAGTTGCTCACCGGCTTTTCGGTCCAGGCGTATATGGGGAAAACCCCGGTAGGCGCGCCGATTACCAGCGCTGCCAATTTTCTGAGTTTAAGTCTGCTTAAACCCGCGGACCAAATCTACGAATTGAAGGTGCCTGTTAATGCAGGCTCCTTCGATCGCGTGGAAATCCGTATGGGGGGCGTTGTGGGGGCCCTTTCTTCACTGAGAATTTATAATGTCAGCCGGATTATGAAATCACCGGAGATGTCGGTAAAACTGAACAGTGTTTCGTTTTCCGGTCCTCTATGTTCGGATCAATTGGGCGGTTTACGCTTCAGCGTTCAACCAGAAAATTGTACCAGCTATACCTGGCTCAATGCCGACGGTACACCGGCCGTTGGAACCCTGTCGGACGGCGGCACCGTGTTTACGCCCACCATCACCCAGGCAGGCATCTACACGTTCCGGGTAAAGGCAAGCCGGACCGGCTGTATCAGCAGCACGGCAGAATCCAGTTTGGGCGAGGAAACCGGTCCGCTAACGGTGTTGGAGCGTCCGTCTAATCCGGTAATCACCATTAGTCAATAAACACACATCAATACAAAATTCCATTCCAAAAAAGTCACGAGTTATGAAAAGAATATCCTTAGCGTTTCTGGTTGCCCTGATGATGACGGCCTCGACCGTCTCGGCCCAAACGATCGATGATGTAAATGATCTGACCGAGTTGTCTGAAAAAGTAAATGCCGCTGTTATCTGCGAAGTGGGGGGAAGTTTTACCCTAACTGCAGCGGAAGGCGGAACGCTGCCTCCCGGAATTGAGCGCAGATGGAGCTGGGAAGAGGTGAAATCAACCGGTGCGACGCCCATTTCCGGAGTTACCACCAAAACACTTAGTTCTGCGGATCTGGGAACACTCACACCCGGTTACCATACCTATCGTGTAACTGAAAAATATGTCAACACAACAACTTCAGCGGAATACTGTCCGTCTGATCCGACTGAATATACGGTATTTGTTCTGCCCGCATTCAGCACCTCATCACAACTGACCAGTGGAGAAAATTCACTGATCTATTGTGAAACCGATTTGCCTGCCGGAACTGACGGTGCGTCCGGTCCGATTAAATTTAAGGCCAACCTCACCTTCCCAACTACCATGAATGTTGCGGGAAAAACCGACGGCGGTGGTTCTCTGGTGGCGATCACCAATCCATTGACCTCAGATTTCGCAATGGAATACCGCTGGTTCAAAGTTCCGGCCGGAACCGATATCACCACCTTTGATCCGGAAACTGCCGCACCGGAAAGTTTGGTAGCAACCACTTCTACCGACACGTATACCGTTGCGGAAACGTCTACCGGAAGCTTCAACTATTTTGTCGTTGCAACCTATAAGATCAAGGATGATTGTTCAGTAGCAAAAGCTGCAGTAACCCATGCAGGCAACCCTGTTGTGGTAACAGTTCTTCCGAGACCTTCCAAACCCACAATTACGATTCAGTAATCAATGTCTTGTTCCAGGCTCATATTAACACTGACACTAAGCTGGCTATTCGGAAGTTTGTATGCCCAGTCGAACTCCGAAGCGCGGATAAGGTATATCAAGCCAGGTGAAAAAGTCAGGTTGGTTGGAGCGCCTGCGTCGGCCTATCAATGGTTTCTAAATGGGAAGCCGATTGCGGGTGCCTCCAGCCTGGAACTCATTGCTTCGGAAGAAGGAATGTACACCCTTCAGGTGTACAATGAACAGGGATGTCCTTCCGAAATGTCGGAGCCTGTGATTATTTCCATTACAAGGCCTTCTGAATATCTTACCATACCCAACATCATCACGCCAAACGGAGATGGAAAGAACGATTATTTTGTAATCAAAGGATTGGAACGTTACCCGGAAAACGAGCTGATTATTTTAAACAGATGGGGAAGCCACGTATTTGAGCAACGTCGTTACAATCACAGATGGAACGGAGACGGCTTAAGTGAAGGGACATATTTCTATCTGTTGAAGATTAGGGATGAATCCGGACAGTTGCAGGTGTTCAGAGGTTATCTTACATTGATGCGACCCAAATAGCGAATCATGAAAAACCGGATATTCACACTGTTGCTTTTGATGGTTTGTTCTGCTGCAATGGCGCAGCAGGACCCGCAGTTTACCCAGTATGTTTTCAATCTTGGCTATATCAATCCTTCGTATGTGGGTAGCCGGGAGGAAGCGGTTGTCAATGCATTCTATCGGAATCAATGGACCGGAGTCAAAGGTGCACCGCGCACCATGTCGGTGTCCGTCGATGGTTCTACTGCAGAGAATCGTGTTGGGCTGGGATTAACGGTGGATGTGGACAAGATCGGGGCACAAAACAGATCTTCCCTTTACGGTAATTATGCCTACAAAATTCCCTTTGATAACGACGCTACCCTTGCACTTGGTATCGGCGCCGGATTTGTACAGAATGGAATCGACGGCACCATGCTGAATCCCCTCGATGTCGACGATCCCTATTTGCTGGAAGGAAAACAGAATTCCATTTCCTTCGACGCCAGAGCGGGTATTTTCTATTCAAAAGAAGAATTTTTTATCGGATTTTCAACCGACAACCTGGTGGCGAGCAAAACGAAGAAAACAAAAACGATCCTGAAAGGCTACTCGCCCAGGGCCCACTATTATCTTACCGGAGGGGCTTTGGTTCCGCTGAATGAAACGGTTTATCTCAAGCCGATGTTTTTATTGAAGGATGATGCAGGTGGCCCGACCAGTTTTGACCTGAATGCATTCTTCCTCTTCAATGAAACCATCTGGGTTGGCGGAGGATATCGTACCGGCGTAAGTCTATACCCCAAAAAACATCTCCAGAGCGATCTGGCCAAACGAAGTTCCTTTTCGGGAATGGTAGATGTGTTTGCGACACCAAAGTTCCGTATTGGTTACGCCTATGACTATGCGCTGAATGCCCTTCAGGGATACAACAACGGCACACACGAAATTTCCGTCACGTTTTATTTCGGAAGCGACGATAATCCACTGTTGAAGCAAATACGTTGTTACCGATTCTGAGCGGTCTGGCCGGCTGTTGGATTTCCTTCATCAAATCCCTGGCCAGCAAACGATAAACATTAAACTGGGCCTGAAGCGATAATCGATGTGCCGCCGAGGCAAATCGTTGAACGAACATAAAATTCCCGTCGTAATGAGCTTTTGCCGAATTAATCAAATGGGAAAATACGGCATTGCATATATCTTTTGAACCCGACTCCCCCCCATGATCGCCGGTGTATTCCATATATGCCGGCTTTTTTGATTTACCGGTCCGGTATAGTGCAAACTGATACATTCCGTTCAGTAATTGAACGGCGGGACTCTGATTGTATTGATCTTTATCAAACTGTATTTGTGAAAATACCTGTTCAACAAACACGGAAAGTGAGGTATAGCGTCTTCTAAACAAGAAAATATGGGCACCGAGCAGTACCAGAAGGTGCGTAAAATGCGGAAATTCATCCGACAACATTTCATAATCATCCACCACAGAAAATAACGCTTCATCCGTTTTTTCTTCATAGATCTGATAACGGGCCAACTCAAGCGCAGCCGACATCATGGTTTCCGCTCTCCTGAATCCCACGAACGATTTTTTGCGGGTAGAAAGTCTGAATTCACGGAGCCAGATTTCGGATTGAGAAACGTCAAGTCGCAGCATACTGCACATGAACAAGGAAAGCAGCAGCGATGGAATAAGTCGTTCGTCGGAACAGATTTTCAGTAGCGTAATCAGGAATGTTTCATTCGACTTGTTCAGATACCGGAAGAATATCGAGCTTGTCTTGAAATACAGAATAAACTGATTTTCCTGGTCAAGTTTCTGCAGAAGGTCAAAATTCGGGTTTCCGGAAGCGACCTGCTGATGAACGAGAAACTCAAAAAGCTCAAATTTTTCGTGTTCAGGAATAGTCTGGGAACGGAAAATCTCCATTACCGCAGTAGGTTCTTTCTCACAGAAACTTTCCGTCAGATACCATTTGATGAATCCCGTACGGGGAAAAGCTTTTTCGGAAGATGTGTAAAGTTCGTCGATAAAATTTCTTGAAATGATATAATTATTTTTCTTTATCAGATACCAGCTCAGAAAATAATCCTTTAGGTATTGCGTGGTAAAACTGATTTTGGAAGCCGGATACAGATAATGTGCTGAGATCCTTTCTTCTGTTACGATATTCTGGTCTTTTAGGTGGAGATAGATTTGAAGATTTTCGTTGTTCAGTCGGATCAGTTTGTCTCTGTTGTCGGATTTTCCGTCGACCATTTCCAATTCTACCAGGTTTTCCAGAAAATTTAAAGCACCGGCCGAATTGGAAGGATTGGAAAAATGAAATCGTAAATTAATCTCATTAATTTTAAAAATAATATATTCCTCCGAATCGAATGGTACGGGACCGGAAGCGATCATTCTGGACAAGATATCCAGATGCAGTGGATAAGAAAGGAAAGAAATAAAATTATCCGAGAAGTTTTCGACTGTTTTTCCCGGAACGTCGAACCTATAAAGAATTTTTTTTATCTCTGCTTTCGTTAACGGAAGGGCATGATTTAGCCAGTTAGCATCCGGGTAGGATTCGTCGATGAATACCTTGTTATGATGGAACGATGCGGTAATGAATGAAAGGACGATCTTTTCCCAAATCGAGGGGCGAATGGAAACAATGATTTTTATCCAATCGTAGTCGGCATGGAAATTTACGAATTCAATAATGCCCGCACCAATATGTTTGAGTTTTTCCGCCGTGAATGTTCGTTCATCAAATCCATCGATGACGATGATGAATTTTTGATTTTTATCAATTTTATATTCCTCTAAGGAGATGTCCTTATTAACTTCTAAGACTCTTTTGAACCATTCAGTAAGTGAATTTTTGTTTTTCGTGATGGTGTACAGTTGATGTACGCTCACATAGGAACAAATATCATCCGGATAAAGTGGATTGTCACCCAACCAGAGTTTGAGGATCGACTGTGCCAGACCCACCGATTTTCCATAACCTGCCGGCGCGATAATCGGCGCGATACTTTTTTGACTTTTGATAAATTTTTTGATGTAGTCGGTGAACTCGTCCCGGTGAATGGTTTTGGAAAAATGAATACCGGAAGCATTTTGTGTAGCCCTCAGCGTATAAAATGAATACTGAATGGCCTGTGCTTTAAGTTTCTCCCAACTATTGAGCTCCGGGGTTCCCTTGCTGAGGTAAAAGCTGTTGTAGTACGCGTCCCAGTTCTTGTAACCAAGGTATCCGGAGAAGGTGTCCAGTGTGTACAACGAGAAGTTAAAGTTCCGTTTTGCAAAACCGAATAGTCTCTTGAGTGTGGTTTCGCTCACATGGTTTCCGGTTTTTTTAAAGATCGAGGCAGAAAGCAGTTTACAATCAGAAGGCTGCATCGATTTTTTTTCATATACAGTCATTAGGTCTTCTGTAAGCTTCCCTAATACGGCTTCGTCTAGGTGGATTCTCATTATAGCATTATTTGCATTCACCGGTCTTTCGGATCCCTGTACCGATGACTGCGTTCACGAATAAGGTTTTATTCAGTTTTGCAATGTAAACAAAGAAATAACGAATTGCAATTTCTGAACAAAATGAACAGGCCAGTAATGGCTCGGGAATATGAATATTGGATTGTTACGTGAACATAATGAATAAAATTGAAACAAACCAAAACTTTATGTTTGTGCAATTCTATCCGTGCAAATACCAACCGAACTATGAAAAAACTCTACGTACTACGAAGACAGTCAACAGTAGTTTCCTTCATTTTTTTGCAGTTTCTACTTATTGGCGCATTAGTGTTTTTTGGTAATAAGGGCTATTCTCAAAGAACCTATGCAACAGTAGCTCCGTCTACAGGAAGGAACGCAGGTGTGCAGCTTGTCGGTTTGATTGGTGGTTTCACCGAAACAACCGACGACAATGTCGCCAAAATCACTGGTGCAGCGAATGCCGCTGTAGGCGACGATGCATCTTTTGCGACCCTTCATGTAATGGATGTCAACCTCCTTCTCCTGGAGGTTTTTGGCCAATCGTGGCTGCAGATGAAGTATGATCACACGTTGCCTGCCGGGAAGACGACCTTTATCCGGATCGATCCTCCCGCCCATTCTGGAATTTCCCTATCCACACTCGATCTTCTTAATCTATTGGGAGACGCGGTGAACGTTGAAGCCTATGCCGGTGCGACAGCAAGCAGCAATGGTACGCTGATCAACTCACAGCATGTCACCTTTTCGATTATCAAGAACATTGAAGGCAAATACTATATTGCCGTAACGAGTGCACAACCCTACAACTCTGTAAGGGTCACCTTAACCTTCAGCTCCGGCCTTCTTGGTCTTGCGCTGGGAGCCAATTATCAGATGCGTATTTATAATGCATTTTATGAAGGTCAGTTCCCCGGCGACTGCGGGCTCCCCTGGGCAACCGATGAGGGTGATATTACCGGAATCGGATTGAACCTTGGCGTGTTGAAAAGTCTGGGCATTAACCTAAGCACTGTTGTGGCTGATCCAACCAATGCGATCGACAACAACCCCAATTCCGCCTCCGTCATTACGCCGGGAGTACTCAATGTTGCGGGTACAGCTTCACAAACCGTGTTCATGAACGGGTCCGGTGGTGCCGATGACGTTGTTCGTATGATACTTTCGTTGCCCGCCAGTATCCTCCAACTGAATCTCTTTAATAATATTTCTGTACAAGCCTATAATGGTAATACCCCAGTAGGCGGGCAAAAAACACTTCGAGATCTTCTTCTCGATCTGGACCTACTCAGCCTGTTCGCCAACAGCAACAAAGTGACGGTATATTATAAACCGGGAGGTCCTTTCGATCGTGTTAAAATCAATTACTCTGCACTTGTGGGTGTGGGTGGTAATATTCTTGGTGGCGGCCTCAGTGTTTACGATGTAGCCCGTGCCCCGGAAAAACCAACCGTATTAAATCTCACAAACGATACCGTGAGTGTTTGTCTGGGCTCCACCCCTACCCTCACTGTTGATGCAAAATCGGGATACGTTTACAAATGGTATAACGACTCAACCGCTGTTACACCGATCGCAACCGGAACCAGCTACGCACCGCCGATTGCTGATCTGCAGGCTGGAAACAACAAATATTTTGTATCCGCTACAGTGGTTGGTTGCGCCGTAGAATCAGAACGTACCAAAATCAACGTCGTTGTTAATCCTCCGGCCGTTGCATCCGACATTGCCGTGTCCGATGGCGAAATCTGTTCCGGATACAATGCCGTCATTACACCGGCATCCACCATTCCGGGTGCGGTATTCCAATGGTATAAAGACAATGCCCGTACACAGCCCATTACCAATGGACTTACGGAAGGCACTGTTGTTTACCAGATTTCCGGAAACGGCGTACTGTCCGTTTCAGGCCTTCCCAAAAATGCCGGTGCTGTTACGTACTATGTGAGTGTTTCCGGAACCGGAAAATGTGAAAACGCTCCCGGCACACTCAAGCCGGTAACCGTAACGGTGAAACCGAGCCCGGATGCTCCGATGGTTTCGGCTTCTGCCACGACGGTTCCTGCCGGACAGTCTGTGGTTCTTACGGCTACTTCCAACGAACCCAATGCGCTCTTCTCCTGGTATACCACCTCCACCGGAGGATCTGCTATTGGTAACGGAAATCAGTTTGTGACACCGCCTCTGACAAGCTCTGCAACCTACTACGTAGAAGTTACCGGAGAAAACGGATGCGTTTCTCCGACGAGAGCGCAGATTACCATTAACGTAACACCATCCGGTCCCGTTTCACCGATCGGATGTGAGGCTGCCGTTAACGATCTGGCTGCCGGTGTTGATGGCGTACTTGGAATCGGCGCAGGTGTAAGCAACCGTGCACTCGCTGTCGATAACAATCCCAATACAGGATCCACACTGGTTATGCCCGTTGGTCTGCTGGCATCGGTGTATCATCGTGTTGGTTTTAATGGATTGTCTGGTGCCGGCGACACCGTATTGGTCCGCCTGTCTTCTGCCGGTAAACTATTGTCGCTGGCGCTCCTGCCGTCGGTAACCATTACCACCTATAACGGTAGCAACAGCAACAACGACGAGCTTCCGGTTAACAGTCCGCTGCTTGTATTGGAGCTCCTGAGTTCCGGCCAGGAAGCCATTATTAAATATGTGCCCACCCAGGCTTTTGACGGCGTGGAAGTAAGACTCAATTCCGGTGTTCTCGGGGCACTCACGTCAATTAATTTCAACTACGCACAGCGTATTGTTGCAACGCCGACCGCTCAGGTGTCTGCTGCCGGTTCGATTTGTCCGAACGGTACGGCAACGCTGAATGTTCAGAATCCTGTTCCGGGTGTTGTATATAAATGGTACGATGCTTCCGGAAACTATCAATCCGGAAAAGATGGTGTTTCCTTCACGACACCGGCATTGACTTCGGATACGAAGTTTTATGTTGAAGCCACACGTAACGGATGTGCCAGCGCAAGAGCGGAGGTAGCCGTGGATCTTACCGAAGTTCCCGCCATACCTCAACTTGCTTCCACTTCTGTTACTACCTGCGCAGGCAGCGATGTGAGCCTCACCGTTCTCAACGCTCAGCCCGGTGCTACCTACAGATGGTTCAAGGGTGCTACGGAGATTGGTACCGGTACAACCATTACCATCCCGAATGTCACCACCAACGGCACCTATTCTGTCGTGGGAGAAAACGCCTGCGGAATCGCCTCTGCCGCAACGGAAATCAACATTACAGCTGGTATGCTCGGTGCACCCACCGTACTTCCTGCTACCCAAACCATCCAGGTTGGCCAGCAGGCTGCATTTACCGCATCCACCTCCACTTCCGGAGCTACAATCGAATGGTATAACGCCGCTGATCAACTGCAGGCGTCTACCCCGGTATTTACTACTCCGGTAATGAATACACCCGGTACCTATACCTACTATGCGAAGGCGGTATCCGGAGCATGTACTTCGGATAAGGCAACCGTTACCCTGGTGGTAACCGGAGCACAACCTGTTGCCCCGACACTTTGTGAACTTCCGACCAGTGAAACACATGGTGTTACCGGTATCGCACTTGGTGGTGGCGTATTCAATGCAGGGGCTGCGATCGACGACGACGCCAACACGTCGTCACTGCTGGCATTACCCGTTGGTGTGTTGGCTACTGCATGGCAGAAAGTCAACTTTGCCGGTCAATCCAATATTGGAGACACCGTGGTAATGAAAATTTCCTCTCCTGCAAGTCTGCTTACCGTAGGTGTTCTTCCGGCCCTGTCGGTTACTACCTACAACGGAGCAGCCAGCAATAACGATACAAAGACACTCGATAACCCGTTGCTGAAAGTTCAGCTACTGGGTGGTGGAAGCGAGGCGCTGATAAGCTTTGTTCCGACTGCGGTATTCGATGCAGTGGAATTCAAATTCACCGGCGGGCTCGTATCTTTACTGAACTCTGTTCAGCTGAATTACGTACGCAGAGGTATTGTAGCTCCTTCCCTGGATGTTACGACCACTACCATCTGTGCCGGTGATGTAGCTACGCTGTCTGTGGTAAATCCGCAGCCGGGTATCACCTACAAATGGTATCAGGGAGCAACCTATCTGGCGGCGAAAGACGGTGCCGTTCTGGTAACCGATCCTTTGCCTGCAGGCAGCCATCTGTTTACCGTAAGAGCTTCCCGCAATGGTTGTGAAAGCTTTGGTACCAACATTTCCGTGCAGGCGCAGGAATTGCCATCGCCACCTGTACCTTCTGCATCCAATCCTGCATCGATCTGTCAGGGTTCTACCGCTACACTCAGTGTAACCACCGTGGGTGGTATGACCTATAACTGGTACGATGCTTCCAATAATCAGATTGCTGTTAACTCCAGCAGCTACAATGTGCCCTCGAACCTTGTTCCCGGTACCTATACCTACTATGTTGAAGCGATCAACAGCAACAACTGTTCATCTTCTTCAAGAGCAACGGTAACGCTGACGGTGAACCGACTGGCATCTGCTGCCGACGTTAATGCCGCCAATCAATCGGTATGTCTCGGTTCGGATGTAGTTATTACACCGACCAGCAGCATATCCAACCCTGTGTTCACCTGGTATGAAGACAATGCAAAAACAAGTCCGATTACTTCCGGTGTCAACGGAGCCGGTGTCCTTACCAAAACTGGACTCACCGCCGGAACCTATACCTACTACGTGAGCGTTAGCGGTACCGGTGTTTGTGAAAACGGATCGGGAAATCTTAAAGCGGTTGAAGTGGTGGTTAAACCCAATACCAACCCAACAACAGAGATTACCGCGCTTCCCGTAACAGTTTGCTCCGGAACAAGAGCTCAACTTACTGCATTTGCCAACCTTGGTATTACCAACCCGGTATTCACCTGGTACAGCGATGCGGCCCTTACCAACGTTGTGGCAACTACCGCCAGCTTCACTACACCTGAGTTGTCGGCCAGCCGCAGCTATTATGTGACGGTTTCCGGCGACAACAGATGTGCGGGATCTGCAGCCAATGCCAAAGAAGTAATGGTAACCGTACAACAAGGTCCCGACCTGGTAACGGTTTCTACCGAAGGAACCACCGCCTGCCATGGCAGCATTACTACCCTGCTTGTAGAAAATCCGCAAACGGGTATTACCTACGAATGGTATAGTGCCGCAACCGGTGGTGTTAAACTCGGCGAAGGAACAAGCTTCACCACACCGGCCATCACCACCGCTACCAACTATTATGTAAGCGCAACCAACGGTACCTGCAACACCCTCAGCAGAACAAGAGTTCTGGTAAATGTTGTAGATCCGACCCCTGTTCCGGGCATCGACGCCGGTTCAGACCTTACCATCTGTGAGGGAACGACGGCCACGCTGAAAATCAGCGAGCCTGCTCCCAACCTGGTGTACAGTTGGTACGATGCGCCGGTTAACGGAAACCTCCTCCACAGAGGTACTCAGTTTACAACGGATCCCCTTCAGTCTGGTCAAACATTCTATGTGTCTGCTGCCCAGGCCAACGGATGTGTGAGCGCCCTCAAGGATGTTGCAGTAGCCGTGAACCCCGCTCCGGCTGCACCTGCGGTTACCACTGCCAATCAGGAAGTCTGCAGAAACAGCAACGTAATCCTTTCAGTTAACAATCCCCAGTCCGGATTTACCTATCACTGGTATACCCAGGCTACCGGAGGAACACCGGTATACACCGGAACCTCCTATACCATCAACGGTATTCAGAACAGTGTGACCTACTATATCGAAGCCGTTAACGCCAACTCCTGCGGAAGCATTACCAGAGGATCGGCTACGGTAACCGTAATGCCGGATCCCGGTACCGCAACCGTAACAACAAGTGCACCTGCGGTGTGTTCCGGAGAAGCTGTTGTACTGAGTGCTTCCTCTTCCGTACCGGGTGCAAGCTTCCGCTGGTATACAACAGCAACGGGTGGAGCTTCATTCTACACCGGAGCCGTTCTTACAACCGGAGCCATTACTACGGATACATCGTTCTATGTTGAGGTGGTAAATGCCGGTGGTTGTCCGGGAAGTACCAGAGTGAAAACCGATATCGGTATACTTCGTCAGCTGGCTGCTCCTCAACCCGTGGTTGAAAGCATTACGCCTACCTCCATCACATTCGGATGGCCGACCGTACCCGGAGCAACCGGATATGAGATTTCACTCGACAACGGCGTTTCCTATATTCCTGTAAGTGGTGGCGCAAGCGGACTGAGCTATACCGTTGCCGGTCTCCAGCCCAACACCGAAATCTCCGTTCAGGTAAGAAGCCTGGGACTCGGCTCCTGTCAAACAAGCCCCGCGTCCGGCAGAATTACCGGCAAAACAGAAAATCCGCTCGGCAACAGCGTATTCATCCCCAACGCCTTCACTCCGAACGGCGATGGCAGAAACGATGAATTCCTGGTGTACGGAACCGCAATCCAGTCTGTTCACATGCTTATCTACAATCAGTACGGTGAGCAACTGTTCGAATCCAAAGACAAGGGGCGTGGATGGGATGGTAAATTCAACGGAAAGCCTCAACCCGCAGGTGTATACGTATACACCATCCGTATCACCATGCAGGACGGTACGACCATGACCAAAAAGGGAACTGTTAACTTAATACGCTAATATTTTATGAAAAATAAATTATCGATCCTATTCTGTCTGATTTTATCAGCAGCAGGCATCCGTAGCTTTGCGCAGGTTGATCCGCATTTCTCACAATACTATGCAAATCCGATGTGGCTTAACCCCGCACTGACCGGCGTTATCGACGGCGACTACCGCGTAACGGCCAACTACCGGAATCAATGGAATAATCTCGACAAGCCCTTCTCTACGGTGGGCTTGTCGGGTGAGTTTGTCACCAACAAGAACCTCAATCTTGGTGTGAACATACTCGATCAATCTGCCGGTAATGCTGGTTACCATTTAACTACCGGTTACGCCAGTCTCTCCTATACCGGAATGAAATTCGGCGCACAGGGCTACCAGCGCGTAACCTTCGGACTGCAGGCCGGCGTACTGAACCGTCGCTTTGATCCTTCCAAACTGCAGTTTGGCGATGCCTGGGATCCGATCAACGGATACAATCCCGGAGGAAGCCTCGAAACGTTCAACAAAACGTCCAAAGCCACATTCGATGCGGGTGCGGGTATTCTTTACTACGATGGCGATCCTTCCAAACAAACCAATCTGTATGGTGGGTTCTCCGCATTCCACCTGACACAGCCGAAAGATCCCTATGGGACCGGAGAGCAGGAAAAAATGCCGATGCGTTATCTGGGACACGCCGGTGCCAAGATCCGTCTTAACGAAGACTTCAGCCTTACGCCCAACGCTATTTATATGCGTCAGGGAAAGAGCTCTGTAAAAATGTTGGGGGCTTACGCCGAAATGAAAGCGAACACGTTTGTTGACGTGATGGTGGGTGCCAACTACCGAATCGATGATGCCGTTGTTGCCTTTGCCGGCCTTCACTACAACAATTTTGTTCTCGGTGTCAGCTACGATGCAAATGTTTCAAATCTGAACAAAGTTGCCGGAGCAAGCAATGCGTTTGAAATCTCTCTCTCCTTTATCGGAAGAAGATCCAAACAGTACGGCGCTGAACATTTTATCTGCCCAAGACTTTAAAACCTTGTTATGAGAAGAAACAAAATATCCCTGATGCTTTTGCTCGGAACCCTGGCTTATGGTCCGGCTTCAGCACAGTTTGGTTATAATTTGAAAAGAACTGCAGACATCTATTTTGCCAAAGGCGATTTTTACTCTGCAGCGAACTACTATCAGAAATACATCAACGGGTCGAATACCGCTGAACAGAAAAAAACAAACTATCCGCCCTATCTGCTGTCTGCCGTTCGCAGCAACAAGGACGCAAAGGCGCAGGCGAAGGAGTACGAAAGGGTAATCTATAATCTTGCAGAGTCCTACCGCAAATACTACGATTATACGAACGCAGAAAAATGGTATGCGGAAGCGACAAACTTTGACAAGGATGTTTACCCCCTCTCCCGCTATTGGTACGGGGTTTGTTTACGCGCCAACGGAAAATATGCGGAGGCCGAACAGCAACTGGATCAGTTTATTTCGTCGTACACCGCCCGGGATGAATATTACGAAAATGCCTCCCGTGAACTGGCCAACTGCCGTTTTATTCAAAAGGAATATGCCGACAGCAACAAGAGTCTGATTCACATCAACAAGATCGGAGGCAATATTAATATGGGAGGCGCCAACTATGCACCGATGTGGATGGACAAAAACACGTTTGTGTTTACTTCTTCCCGTGCAGACAGCAGCGACTTCAAGAAAGGTAAAAACCCCTATGTAAACCATCTCTACAAGGCTACCCTAACCGATTCCGGTTTAACCGGCCTGACGAGAATTTCAATTCCCTATCCGGCTAAAAGTGAGCAGGGTGTCGCTGCCTTCACTTCGGATGGGAAACGCATGTACCTCACCCGGTGGACTTCCGAAAACGCAAAAAACATCGGGGCCCTCTATATGAGCGAAAACAACGGCAATGAATGGACGGAGCCGGTGAAATTGAGCAATGTCAATGTGGACGGCTTCAGCTCTCAACAGCCCTTTGTAACAAAGGATGGAAAATACCTTTTGTTTTCCTCCGACATGCCCGGAGGCGCGGGTAAATACGATATCTGGTATGCGCCCCTGGACGCTTCCGGATTACCCGGTACGGCCATCAACATGGGCCTTACCATCAACAGTTCAGCCGACGAACAGGCGCCCTTTCTTCACGAGGAAAGCCGTACGCTCGTGTTTGCCAGCAACGGCCGCGTAGGTATGGGTGGGTTTGACCTGTTCCACGCGCAGGGTGATTTCAACCGCTGGTCGGAACCCGCCAATATGGGCTACCCGGTAAACTCGACCAAAGACGATATCTACTTTACCACAAAGGGAACACGTTTCGCGCTTTCCGACGCCTATGTAAGCTCCGACCGTAATTCAACCTGCTGCCTTGAGCTCTACAGCGTGAAGAAAGCCAATCTCTTCATCACCGGTAAGGTACTCGACTGCGCTACCAAAGAAAGTTTAACCGGTGGTCAGGTATCTGTTGTGGATGTGAACACCAATCAGATCATTCACAAACAAACCATCAACGCAACGGGAATGTATGGTTTCGAAATGGAAACCTTTACGCCGGTACGTGTGGTTGCAGAAAAAGCCGATTACCATACGAAATCGATTTCCATTGAGTCGCCCAACGAAATGCGGAGAGATACGCTGATGAACTCCACGTTCTGTTTGACAGCCATTCCTCCCAAACCCTTTGTTGTGGGTAAGCCGGTTGTGATGAAGGATATCTACTACGATTTCAACAAGGCAACCCTGCGTCCGGAATCCTATCCGGTGCTGGATACGCTGGCAAAAATCATCCGCATGTATCCGGATATTCTGGTTCAGCTGAGCGCGCATACCGACAGCAAGGGTAGCGACGAATACAACCTGAAACTTTCAGAAGCCCGCGCGAAAAGCTGTATGGACTATCTGATCAAGATTGGTATCAATCCGCGTAACCTGACCAGCAAGGGTTACGGCGAGTCTATGCCGGTGGCGCCGAACACCATCAACGGACGTGACAATCCGGATGGACGGGCACTTAACAGAAGGACAGAATTTATGGTCATACATTATTGATCGGAAAACGATCGCAACGACTTGGACGGTTCATTTTGCACGTGTGAGGCTGTCTTTTTTTTAAGATGGCCTCCATTTTTACCCTTTGCCAATTTTCCTAAACTGTAGCAAAAGAACTATCCGGTTCGTCCGGATGAACGACCGTTCAATATCCTTGTTTTTCCCTTGTAAGCAATCAAAAAACCGGGAAACAGGGGTTTAGAGGGATAGGGCAAAGTATCCTCTGTTGCAGAGCTTCTTTCGGAGCTCTGCATTCTTTTATGTTTTTTATGCAGTTAACAAGGGGGCTCTTTCTGGAGCCCCCGCTTTATTTTCGAGATACTGATCAGAAGAGTTCGGAACGTAGAAATGTGCGACCTTTAGTTTCGCTTTTAAAATAAAGAGAGATTATCAATATCGTTGGGTGTCCGGGAGAACCCTCACGTTTCGGGGAAGTTGAGGGCAATTCTGGAGAGGAGGGCCGGTGCATTACGGATGCACCGCTTATCTTTTTTTTCCTGGATTGCTTCGCCTTCGGCTCGCAATGACGTGAGGGGGACGTCTCAAAATGACGAAAAGGGAAATACTCGAATGACGGGTGGCGAGCGGCTCTCAATAACGAGAGGGATGGCTTACGATATTGCCTGGGTGTCGCGTCATTGCGAGGGCTCCGCCCGAAGCAATCCAGTATTGTACAAGTCGAGAATTCCTCGCGGTGGAGTGTGTAGCAGAGCGGGACCCCAGCGACAGAATTTGGAGTATCTCCCCCTGATTAGCGAACCGAACGATGAACGGTTCGACGCAATGGAAGCCGATCAGGGTGATGGCGCGGGTTAAATAAAAAAAGTCACGGAGCCGGAGCTCCGCGACAGTGTAAGTTGTTACAAGAGGAACAATGAACCGAACGTACAACGGTTCGACGCAAGAGACGATGAAGAGAGATGTGCAGCCGACCCCATACTTATTCCTACACGTCTGATTTCCCGTTCTGTTATTCTTTTTTTAGCCGGCTGCATCTCTCTGTTCACCTGTGGTAGCCTCGGCCCCTTCTGCATTCTGTCCGCTCTTCATCTACTCTTCCAGATAGCCGAACTTACCCTGATTATAGTCGCGCAGCGCCTGTTCCAGTTCTTCGTGTCGGTTCATCAGGAAGGGACCGTACGCTGCAATCGGCTCATTGATGGGCTCTCCGCTCAATACCAATACAACGGCATTTTCGTTGGCGGTGACCTTTATTCGTTCGCCGTCGTTTTGAAACAAAACAAAATGATCGGTCGGAGCTTCCTGAGTATCGTTAACGGTAATATTACCTTCAATAACCAGGAGGCCGGTATTGAAGTTTTCGGGCAGTGAAAATTCGACGGATTTGCCGGCATTGAGATGCAGGTTGTACATTTCGATCGGCGTAAAGGTTCTGGCCGGACCTTTGGTGCCGGCGAATTCACCTGCCAGAACCTCTACCCTTCCGGCATTATCGGGCAGATTTACCTGACCGATATTTTCCTTTGTGAGGGTTTGGTATTGGGGAGGCGACATTTTGTCTTTGGCAGGAAGGTTAACCCAAAGCTGCACCATCTGGAACGTTCCGCCGTTTTTGGAGAACGCTTCGGAATGGTATTCCTTATGCAGTACACCTGACGCTGCGGTCATCCATTGTACTTCGCCCTGTCCGATGACGCCGCTGTTGCCGGCGCTGTCGTGGTGGGCCACTTCACCGTGGTACGCAATGGTTACGGTTTCAAAGCCACGGTGTGGGTGCACGCCTACTCCCCTTGGTGTATCCGTAGGCCCGAACTCAATCTTCGCATTGTAATCGAGAAGAAAGAAGGGACTCATCCGCTTGTTGCCCATGTTATAACCACTCGGGAAAAAATTGTGTACCCTGAATCCGTCGCCAACCATGTGTGGCGCGGGAGGTGCAAGCACCTGTTGTACTGCTTTATTTTTCATATACACGCCTTTTCTGTTTGTATGTCGATATTGACAATACAAAACTAGGTCGGGAAATCACGGCGGATCTTGATGTATGATAAGAAATCTCAGCGTTTGAAATTGCGGCGGGCGAGTTCTTTCCGCACCCGGCTGAGCGACTCCGGAGTGATGCCCAGGTAGGTGGCGATCATCCATTGCGGAACCCGTAGGAGAAGATCGGGATAACGGGCTACGAAGTCGAGATACCGCTCCTCCGCCGTTGCGGCGAGGAGCATGATGATGCGTTTCTGCATCAGGATGCTGTTGGTATGCAATAGTCGGATGAGGTAGGAATTGAAGGAAGGCGCAACCGATTCGGAGCGTTCGTAGAAATCGAGTCCTATACTGATGATTTCCGAATCCTCGATGGCATCGATAAAAAACAACGACGGTTCGTGGTGATAGAAGCTGCTCCTGTCGCCGATCCAGTAGTTTTCCGGCGCAAAATGAACCACGTGTTCCTTTCCATTGCCGTCGATGGTATAGGCACGCAGCAGCCCTTTGGCTACGAAGAAGGTTTTGCTGTGCTGTTCCTCCTGTTTCAGCAGAACAGTTCCTTTTTTTACGGATTTCTGCTGAACACCGGACGCAATATGCCCGAATTCTTCGTCGGAAAGTGTGGTATTTTTCTGTATATATTCCTTAAACCGTGCGAGCATAAAAGGGATTCGGCAGATAAAAAGGAAAGGTAAAATTTTTCTGCAAAATTTGTAATTTAGTATACGGTAAGCACCAGAGAATCCACCACTTCTTTGACATTTTGTAAACCCTACAAATGGATTGAGTGATGGAACTCAGAACCGACGAAGAGCTGCTGAGCGCATTCCGCGCTGGCAGCGAAGACGCTTTTTCCGCCATTTTTCGGCGTTACAAGGCCCATCTGATGATGGAGTCCTACCTGATCCTCCGTGACCCGGAAATGGCCAAGGATGTTGTACAGGAGCTCTTTCTCCGCCTTTGGGATCGCCGCGATAACGTGCCGATCCGGGAAAAGCTTTATGCCTACCTGTTGTTTGCAGTTCGCAACAATAGTTTTGCCCAGTTGAAAAGAAAGAATTCGCTCAACAAAAAGAAAGTGGGCTATGCCTGGCAACGCGATCGGACGGCTACCTTGTTTCCTCTGGAAAACAGAGAACTTGGCGAGGCATTGGAGGCCGCTATCGGACATATTTCGGCACCGGCCTGCCGGAGGGCTTTTAGGCTCCAGTATCTGGATGGGAAGTCGAATCAGGAAATTTCAAAGGAGATGAACATTCAGGTTCAGGTGGTAAAAAACCAGATCAGCCGGGGGCTGAAAATCGTGCGAAACTTTCTCCGGGAAAGGGATATACCCTAAAGATATTACAATTTTATAATATCTATAGGTCATTTAATTGTAATATCCGCTCAAAGCCGACCCATTTCGCGGCTTAAGGGCGGATATTTGCATTTTTTATTATTAAATGGCGTAATTTTGTAGATATTACCTACAGCTGATCACAGAGCCAAAATTCCTGCCGCAGCTTCTGCCTGAAGTAAAATGTCCTCAAGGCGGGTTAAATTTGAATAAAATTTCCCGTAAGGATGCCATTTGAACTGAAAAAAAGCGGTTTGCGGCCAGGAGGTTAGCCTGTAAAAGTGTAAAAGATATATGGACAACGACAATCAAATACTGGAAGATCTCGCGAACAGTGAATATGAGTATGGCTTTGTGACCGACATCGAAATGGAAGTTGCGCCTGCCGGACTCAGTGAAGCGATCGTGAGGGAGATCTCTGCGAAAAAGAACGAGCCGGAATGGCTGCTCGAGTGGCGGCTGAAGGGATTGCGGGCTTTTGAAAAAGCCGAAACACCCACCTGGCAGAATTTTAAAATGCCGGAAATCGATTTTCAGAAGATTTCCTATTATGCTGTACCCAAAAAGAAAGCGCAGTATGAAAGTTTGGATCAGGTAGATCCCGAACTGCTGAAAACATTTGAAAAATTGGGTATTCCCCTTTCCGAACAGAAAGCACTGGCCGGTGTGGCGGTAGACGCAGTTTTCGACAGCGTTTCCGTAGCTACCACCTATAAGGAGGAACTGGCCAAACACGGCATTATCTTCTGTTCAATTTCTGAAGCGGTGGAGAAACATCCGGAGTTGGTGAAAAAATACCTGGGATCGGTGGTTCCCCACTCCGACAATATTTTTGCATCGCTCAACACAGCGGTATTCTCCGACGGATCTTTCGTATACATTCCCAAAGGTGTACACTGCCCCATGGAACTGTCGACCTATTTCCGGATCAATACCCAGAATACGGGTCAGTTCGAAAGAACCCTTATCATTGCCGATGAAGGCAGCTATGTGAGTTACCTGGAAGGTTGTACGGCCCCCATGCGTGATGAAAACCAACTGCACGCAGCAGTTGTGGAACTCATTGCCATGAAGGATGCGGAAATCAAGTACTCCACCGTACAAAACTGGTATCCCGGCGATAAGGACGGTAACGGCGGTATCTACAACTTTGTTACAAAACGGGGTGCATGCCGTGGCGAACGCTCCAAGATTTCCTGGACTCAGGTGGAAACCGGTTCTGCCATTACCTGGAAATATCCTTCCGTTCTCCTTATGGGCGACCATTCGGTAGGCGAATTCTACTCTGTGGCGGTTACCAAAAACCGCCAGATTGCGGACACCGGCACAAAGATTCACCATATCGGTGCACATACCCGCAGCCGGATTATTTCCAAGGGAATTTCTGCCGGTCAGGGCCAGAACAGCTACCGCGGACTTGTTCAGGTAGGCAGCAAGGCCAACCACGCCCGGAATTTTACACAGTGCGATTCGCTGCTGATTGGAAACGAATGCGGCGCCCACACGTTCCCTTATATCGAATCCAAAAACAACACGGTTACCATAGAACACGAAGCCACCACTTCCAAAATCGGAGAAGATCAAATCTTCTACCTCAATCAGAGAGGTATCGATACGGAGAAGGCTGTGGCCCTTATTGTGAATGGTTATGCCAAAGAAGTGCTCAACCAACTTCCCATGGAATTTGCCGTTGAAGCCCAGAAATTATTGTCGCTGACCCTTGAAGGCAGCGTGGGATAGTATTGTAACACGAATGTATAAACGCAAAATTTAAAGGAACAGAAGAATGCTTACGATAAAAAATCTGCATGCATCCGTTGATGGAAAAGAGATACTGAAAGGGATCGACCTTCAGGTGAATGCCGGAGAAGTGCACGCGATCATGGGACCCAACGGTTCCGGTAAAAGTTCGTTGGCCTCGGTACTCGCAGGTCGCGACAACTATGAAGTTACAGAAGGTGAAGTTTGGTTTCAGGGAAAAAACCTGCTCGAACTAAGTCCGGAAGACAGAGCCCGGGAAGGGGTATTTCTGGCCTTCCAGTATCCGGTAGAAATTCCGGGTGTTTCCAATATCAACTTCCTGAAAACAGCACTGGGTGAAATCCGTGCCTATCATAATCTTCCTCCCCTCTCCTCCAAAGAGTTCCTCAAGCTGGCGAAGGAAAAACAACAGTTGGTTTCCTTCAATGCCAAACTGGCCAACCGATCGTTGAACGAAGGATTCTCCGGTGGAGAAAAAAAGAGAAACGAAATCTTCCAGCTCGCCATGCTCGAGCCTAAACTTTCGATTCTCGACGAAACCGATTCCGGACTCGATATCGATGCCCTTAGAATCGTATCCAACGGCGTTAACAAACTCCGCACCAAGGAAAACGCTTTCGTACTGATCACCCACTATCAGCGTCTGCTCGATTACATCGTTCCCGACATTGTTCACGTGCTTTACGACGGTAGAATTGTTCGCTCCGGAGACAAAGACCTGGCTCTTAAACTGGAAGAAAAAGGATACGATTGGCTTAAAGAAGAATTATCCGTTCAGGAATCACCCATTCAATAACGACCATGGCAACCAATGTAGCAACACCGTTATACCAGCAGTTAACGGCAGAATTTGAGGCTGCCCGTAATTCCGGATCAGAGGCCATTTCCGCCCTCCGCAACAATGCGTTTTCTTTCTTCCGCGAAAAGGGATTCCCCTCCATCCGCGAAGAAGATTGGCGTTTTACCAATCTGGTTCCCTTCCTCGACGTGCCTCTGGAATTTACGCCGGCACCGGTGAGCGAAGAAGAACTGAAAAAAGCTGTTGAAACCAATCTGATTCCCGAACTCGACGGTTACCGTCTTGTCCTGGTTAACGGATCCATCAATAAAAATCTTTCCGTCCTTCCCGAAGGCGACAACCTGACGGTTCAGCCGCTTAAAAATATCAGCGACTCCGAATCTTTCCGTGAACTTACACGCTACAAGGACGGTGTGGGAGGCAATTCACTTGTGGCACTCAACACCGCCCTGTTCAGCGATGGGTATTACATCGAAGTGAAGAAAAATGCGGAAATCGACAAACCTGTTCTGCTCCTGCATATTTATACCTGCGGGCAAAACACATTTGTTCAGCCCCGTCACATGCTGGTAGCCAACCCATCCTCAAAAATTGAGCTGGTTGAGCGCTCCGTAGTGCTGAAACAGGACAGTGTGTTCGTAGCCAACAGCGTTTGCGAAATTGTGGTGAAGGAGAATGCCCGGGTATCGCAGTACCTGATTCAATACAATCAGAAAAATGAAAGATGGCTGAATTACACCCACGTAAATCAGGCCCGAAGCAGCCGCTACGATAACTATACCGTCACATTGCCGGGATCCGACCTGGTTCGGAACAACCTGGATGTATCGCTGAACGGTACCACTACCGAGTCGCATCTTTACGGACTTTATCTGGTAGCCGGAAATCAGGTTACCGATAACCACACGGCAGTTCATCATATTCACCCGAACTGCCAGAGCAACGAACTGTATAAGGGCGTAATCAAAGACAGTGGTAAAGCTGTTTTTAACGGTAAGGTATATGTGGAGAAGGAAGCGCAGCAAACCAACGCTTACCAACAGAATAACAATCTGCTGCTGAGCGACAAAGCTCAGGTATATGCCAAACCTCAGCTTGAAATTTTTGCTGATGATGTTAAATGTTCGCACGGATGTACCATCGGGCAGTTTAACCCGGAGTCGCTCTTCTATCTCCGCTCACGCGGTATCGGTGAAGAAGCTTCCCGCAAACTGCTGATAGAAGCGTTTGCCTTTGACATTATCGACAAGTTTGGCAACGAGGCAGTTAAAAACTATGTCCGAGAGCTGCTTTACGCCAATCTCTAATCTTCAGAAGCGTAAAATTATGACGCAGACCAAATTGAACATACAGGAAATCCGCAAGGATTTTCCGATTCTCGGTACCACGGTATACGGGAAGCCGCTGGTTTACTTCGACAATGCTGCGACAACCCAGAAGCCACGTCAGGTACTGGATGTGCTGAGTAGGTACTATGAAACGCTTAACAGTAACGTTCACCGCGGTGTTCATTATCTGAGTCAGGAAGCTACCTCAGCTTTTGAAGAAGCCCGAAAAAAAGTGGCCGGTTTTATCAATGCCAAACACGATCACGAAATCATTTTCACCAAAGGAACAACCGAAGGCGTGAATCTGGTTGCCTCCTGCTTCGGACGTAAATTCCTGAAGAAGGGCGACAGTATTCTGATCTCGGCCATGGAACACCACTCCAATATTGTACCCTGGCAATTGATTTGTGAAGAAAGGGAAGCTACGCTGAAGGTTATCCCCATTAACACCAACGGGGAACTTATCCTCGACGATCTTGACTCCCTTATGGATGAAACCGTGAAACTGGTGGCATTCACCTATGTCTCCAATTCACTGGCCACCGTCAATCCCGTTGAAACCATTGTTGGTCTTGCGCACAGCAAGGGCATTCCGGTATTGCTGGATGCCGCCCAGGCGGTTCAGCATATCCCGGTAGATGTTCAGCAGCTGGATGTGGACTTCATGGTTTTCTCCGGTCATAAAATGTATGGTCCTACCGGCGTTGGTATACTCTACGGCAAGGAAGAGTGGCTGGACAAACTGCCTCCCTATCAGGGCGGCGGTGAAATGATTCGTACGGTTAGCTTTGATCGGACAACATTCAATGGTCTTCCATTCAAATTTGAAGCGGGCACACCGGATATTTCCGGAGGAATTGCCCTCGGTGCGGCGGTGGATTATATTAAGAGCATTGGGATAGAAAATATATACGAGGCCGAACACGAACTGCTCGTTTACGCGCAGGAACAACTTAGTACAATCGAGAATATCCGTTTTATCGGAACAGCCAAAAACAGGTCCGGCGCCATTTCCTTCCTGGTGGGCGATCTTCATCCGTTTGATACAGGCGATCTGCTCGACAAGATGGGGATTGCCGTTCGAACCGGTCACCATTGCACGCAGCCTGTGATGGATTTCTTCAAAATCCCCGGTACGGTGCGCGCTTCGTTCTCCTTCTACAATACGAAGGAAGAAATTGACCGTCTGGTAGAGGGATTGAAAAAGGCGGTGGCCATGTTAAGCTAAATTGAGGTTATGACGATTAACGAAATTCAGGACGAGATAATTGAAGAATTTGAGTTGTATGGCGACTGGATGGAAAAATACGAAGCCATCATCCAGCTCGGAAAGGAACTGCCGTTGATCAGCGAAGAATTTAGAAAGGACGAAAACCTGATTCGTGGATGTCAGAGCCGTGTTTGGCTCCATGCCGAATACCGGGATGGCCGAATCTTTTTCACTGCAGACAGTGATGCGGTGATTACCAAGGGGCTGATCAGCATGGTGATCAAGGTCCTAAACGGGCAGACACCCAAAGACATTGCAGAAGCTGATCTGTACTTTGTCAATAAAATTGGACTGAACAGCCATCTCTCTCCTACCCGTTCAAACGGACTTCATTCGATGCTGAAGCAAATGAAGTCGTATGCCGTAGCTTATCTGGTTAAAGAATTGAATAAATAAGGGGGTATGAGTGCAACCGTTTTACGCGATAAAATAGAGGATGCCCTGCGCACCGTTTACGATCCGGAAATTCCGGTAAACGTAATGGAACTGGGACTTGTGTATTCTATCGATATTAAAGACAACAACGATGTCAGCATAACCATGACACTCACCGCTCCGGCCTGTCCTGCGGCCAACGAAATTATCTTTGACGCAGAGTCAAAGGTAAGGGCGGTAGAAGGTGTTAACGACGTACATATTCATCTTACCTTCGATCCACCCTGGAATCGGGATATGATGAGTGAGGAAGCCAAACTCGAACTCGGATTCCTGTAATATTATTGCGCATTTCCCGGATAGCGTTCTACAATTTTGGCCACGGCTTCCGGGATTTTTTTATCCGGATTTTTTACCGGTTGATCCACCCGTCCGTTTCCGATTCCCTGCCAAATGAGCTTATTGGTGGAGGCATCGATCAGGTCGATGAAAAGGGTGCCTTCCTGATAATAATCCACATTATACTGTGATGTTGAAAACATCGGCATTCCACCCCACATATAAGGCCTGTAAAATCCTCCGTACCCATAATAATCGGTAGTGCGGCTAACATCCTTTCTTTCTTTCAGCATGGTTACCACATTGATGTAGAGATCCGGATTCGAACGGGTTTCTGTTAGTCCTTTCTTTTCAAATTCGCTTTTTACGGCATTGATGATCCGGTCTTTATTCAGTTCGCTGATGTAACCCGATTTTTCCTTCAGTTCGTAGAAGGCAAAGGTTCTGTATTTGCTGAAATCTGTAGCGTTTTCATAATCTGTGGACACCGAAAGTGCCGGTGCACAGGAAAACAGTACCACAGCCATCGAACAGGCCATCAAGGCTTCTTTAATTGGTTGCATAGCTTCATATTTGGTGAACAATCAACTATGCCTATTCAATAATCCTGCCTTGGGGGTTAAGGGTGAATTTGCGGAGGAATCTATTCCCGAATATATATACATATATATATTATTGATATTCAATAATATGCAGGACTCGTATCAAAAAATTGTATTGACCGAGATTCGGTAAAATAATTAGGCCCCGGTAGACACCGGAGCCTAAATGGTTTTATCCATTAAACCTTATCCTATGAAAGCACAAAGATACTCGAACCGAATATCCTGCGCCGTAAAGAAATTGTTAATTGCCCCTTCCAGCTATACACCGAACCGTTTCGGGTATACTTAGAATTCCTCTCTTTCGAGAAGCAGAATGGCGCTCTGCGGAACGATGAAATATTTTTCATTTTCATACATCACTTCGGTAGCTCCGCTGAGCAGGAAGATCGCCAGGTCACCTTCACGGGCCTGGAGTGGAACATAACGGATCTGTTCTTCTTCCGATTTCCACGGTTCATCTTCCACCGGCAGGGGGATAGCGTACCCCGGCCCGGCCTTGATAACGTAACCCTGCTGAACTTTTTCTTTTTCCTGAACCCCGGGAGGAAGATATAACCCACTGGGAGTACGGTCAGCTGCAGTTGTGGGACGGATCAACAGCCTGTCCCCAATCACAATCAGTTTCTTGAACTTATTATCAGATGTGACGTGCATAGATCAGACATTTGTACAAAATTACAATTGCCGACGACAATTCCATGCGATATATTGACGGAAGGCATATCTCCTGTTCCCCGTTTCGGGCTCGCTAAGCCCGATGGCCTGCCGCTTTAAGTTTATTGAATCCAGCCGCAAAAACGAAGATCACGACGTAGCAGATAATCGGAAGATAATAGGCCGATGCCACATCTGTATCGGCCACCCTTCCCATGATCAGCGGGAAGAATGCGCCGCCGACCACGCCCATGGAAATAAAGGACGACGCCTGCTGTGTTTTTTCTCCGAGATCCTTCAGGCCAAGACTGAAGATCGTGGGGAACATAATGCTGAAAAAGAAATTGATCATCAGGAGCGCTATAAAGGACGGGGTTCCCCAGCTTTGGGCAACGATGGTACACATCACGATATTTCCGGCGGTAAATGCCGCCAGAAGTTTGTTCGGGGCAATAAAACGCATCAGCCAGGTACCTACAAATCGCCCTGCTGTCATCATACCCATAAAAAGGACCATATAACTTCCCGCCTTTTCATCGCTGAAGCCCATTTTTTCGTGCCCGTAATTGATAAAGAAAGCCCAGGTTCCCGCCTGTGCCGCCACATTAAAGAATTGAGCCACCACGGCGAAAACAAAATGACGCTGTTGAATGAGCTTGCCGACAAAGGGTTTGGATTCGTGGAGATCCGCACCGGAATGGGGATCCTGAAGTGCAGGAACCTTAACCAGGGCGAAAGCCAGTGCGATACCCAGGATAACGATGCCGATCCACATATACAATGACCGTACGGCACCGAGTTCGTCGCCACTGACGTGTACGGATCGTAACAGAAAATAGGTTCCGATGGCGGGGCCAATCATCGTACCTACCGCGTTGAAGGATTGGGAAAAGTTGATCCGCCGATCGCTGGTTCGCTGATCACCCAGGGCGGCGACAAAAGGATGGGCAACGGTTTCCAGCGTAGCCATTCCGCAGCCCAGTATGAAGAGGGCGATGCGGAAAAAGGCAAAGGAAGAATTGTCGGCCGCCGGCACAAAAAGAAAGGTGCCGAGGGCAAACAGACTCAGCCCCAGAAGAACGCCGGACTTGTAGCCAAACCTTTTCATAAAGAGACCGGCAGGAATACTCATGACCGCATAGGCACCGAAGACAGAGAGCTGAATCAGGCCCGACTCCGCCTTGGTCACGTTTAATACTTCCTGAAAATGTTTGTTGAGAACATCGCTCATCGAGTGGGCAATGCCCCAGAGCATAAATAGAGAGGTTACAAAAATCAGAATAACGATGTACTGTTTTTCGGTAAAGGCGGGTTTGGTTGACATTATCGGGTTTTGTTTTCAAATGACGCAATCGTACATAAGAAGGATCCAAACCTTTATTCGTTCACCGATTCCGGTGCACCGTTGAACAAGGGGCGTCCTTCAAATGTAATAAGTTTCAGCGCCGTTTCCCGCCGGAATCTGGTCAATTCCGGTCAAAGTCTTACCTTTTCAGTCTGGTCAAAAATACGAATAATGTCGAATGTTGGACTCATAATTGAAGAACGTCCCGCGGATATCGGGAATTTTCTCGTTGGACGCCTGCTTCCCTTTCGTGGAAAAAGAATGGTTGGCCCCTATATCTTCATCGATCATATGGGACCTGCGGCATTAAACGATCATCAAAACATCGACGTAGGGCCTCATCCGCATATCGGACTGTCTACCCTCACCTATCTGTTTGAAGGAAATATTCTGCACCGGGACAGCCTGGGAACCGAAATTGAAATACAGGCCGGTGCTGTAAACTGGATGACAGCCGGGAAAGGAATCGTTCATTCGGAAAGAACTCCGGATTATCTCCGTCATTCCGATAAAACACTTCATGGCCTTCAGATCTGGGTGGCCTTACCCGCCGACAAGGAAGATATGGATCCCAGTTTTCATCACGTGGAAGCCACGGACATCCCCTACTGGGAGGAAGGGGGGATTTCGATTCGGCTGATTGCCGGAGAGGCCTTTGGACGGCGGTCGCCGGTACCCGTTTTCAGTCGGCAGTTTTTTCTGGAAATCTACAGTTTGTCGGAACAGACGTTAAGCATCGGCGACCAGTTATTCGGAGAAGCCGGAATGTATATACTGAAGGGAGCCGTGGAGAGCGATGGCCATATTTATGAGCCCAAACGCATATTGGTAGCGAAGGATGCCCGCCTCTGTTCCTTTACCATCAAAGCCGATACCACGCTTTATATTTTCGGCGGCGAGCCCTTTCCGGAAGAGCGGTTCATCTACTGGAACTTCGTATCAACAAGCCGTGAAAAGATCGAGGCTGCCAAGCAACGATGGATCAATCAGGAATTTGATCCGGTACCCGGAGAAACAGAATATGTTCCCCTTCCGGAACAGCCCGGAGCCCAACCTGCATCAAGCCATATCAAAAATTAAAGCCTCATTTATGAGAGAGGAATTTTTACATCTTCCGCTCGTTCGTAACGACGAAAATAGCCGGTTTGAACTGGAAGTCGACGGACATACCGCCTTCATTGAGTTTAAGCAACGAGATGAGAAAATAACGCTGATTCATACCGAATCGCCTCCCGAGCTGGAAGGTCGCGGGGCCGCAACCGCTTTGGTGGAAAAAACATTGAACTATATCGAATCGAACGGGTACAAGATGGTTCCGTTTTGTCCGTTCGTGTTGTCCTATCTCAAACGCCACCCTGAGTGGAATCGTCTACGGGCCGACAACAAGGGTACCTGAGTGCCGGCGGTGGCGGCTCTTGCGAAAACCGCAGGAATATTGTAACTTCGTATTAAGACTCGTCAGGAAATGGTGTCTTCCTGTTCCAACCGCCCCGAGGGGCTGATGGCGCCTACAAATGAAAAGGAATTCTGCTGCGCACCAATGAAGCGGCACCAAAATTTGTAGGATGAAAGAACTGAAAAAATCTACCCACCCCCTCGGAATCGCCTCCCATCTGTTTAAATGGACTCTTCTCGCATTTCCGGTTTCCTGTATCGTCGGATCTGCCGTGGCATTTTTTCTCTGGCTGCTTGACACGGTTACGGATATACGCTTTTCCCATCCCTGGCTTTTGTATTTACTCCCGGTTGCCGGTGTATTGATTTATTTCGCGTACCGTTATTTTGGGAAGAATTCGGAGAAGGGCAACAACCTGATTATCGAACAGATTCATGAACCTGGAGGAGGCGTACCCACACGGATGGCCCCTCTGGTCTTGTTTTCAACGATCGTTACGCATCTTTTCGGCGGATCTGCAGGACGCGAGGGAACGGCCGTGCAGATGGGCGGAAGCCTCGCGCATTTTATAGGCGACCGACTCAAGCTTTCGAAGGAAGACATCCGGATTATTCTGATGACCGGGGTTGCCGCCGGATTTGGCGCCGTGTTTGGAACGCCGGTCACGGGCTGTGTGTTTGCGCTCGAAGTCATCGCGATTGGAACGATGCGGTACACGGCCCTGGTTCCCTGTTTGGCAGCATCCGTACTGGCCGATATTACCTGCTCAGCCTGGGGAGTTGGACACACAAAATATTCCATTCGGTTCAGCGCTGCCGAATTCAATACCTTCCCAAATCTCTCCATCGATCCCCTCCTTCTCCTTCATGTAATCGTTGCCGGCATCGCATTCGGCCTGGCGGGGAATTTATTTTCCACAACGGTACACGGCATAAAACGATACGCTAATCGGTATATCCCCGTTCAATGGCTTATTCCCGGTGTTGGGGGCCTGGTGATCGTTCTATTGGCACAGATACCCGGTATGCAGGATTATCTCGGTTTGGGCGTAAACCATCCGGATCCGCACGCGGTATCAATAGTTTCCGCCTTTTCGGAAGGCGGCGCCGAAAATTTCAGCTGGCTTTGGAAACTGATCTTTACCGCCGTTACCATCGGTACAGGTTTTAAGGGAGGTGAAGTTACACCCTTGTTTTTTATCGGTGCAACACTGGGCAATACCATCGGCACGATTACCGGCACACCGGTCGATTTGATGGCGGGATTGGGTTTTATTGCTGTCTTTGCCGGTGCCGCCAATACGCCGATTGCCTGTACATTTATGGGCGTAGAATTGTTTGGCGGTGAGTTTCTCGTATATTATGCGGTGGCCTGTTTTACGGCGTATTATTTCGGCGGGAAGAAAGGGATTTATAGTGCGCAGTGGCACGATGTATAGAATTAGACCATCCAACTTTCCTATGAGGTCTTTAGTTTTTATAAAATCTCACTTTTTTCGATCAGGCGAGTTTGCATGCAGACGGTGAGGAAGGCCGTTTTATTTAGCCCCACATCTTCTACTTTTGCTTATTTTCCACACGCTGGTAAATCCAACAAACAGGTGAGGTGTCAATAAAATTGAAGCCTGATAAAAATTCAAAATCCGCACATCAAAATTCTATCCCGTAATCCTGTCGGAGTTGACTGCAGGGATAAAGGTCAACACACCCTCAGAAAGACTATATTAAATATCCTGATCCTCCTTCCATCCTACGCATCAAGGTTCAGCACCTGATTCAACGCCAGGGTATCGAAAAAGCATAAGACGTAAGAAGGAAAACATCGAAGCAGCCCCACGCAATCAAGCCAACCGGTCAGGTATGATGATACTTCTCATTCCGGATAATGGTACAGGCGCGGTACACCTGCTCGGCGAGCATCAGGCGAACCAACTGATGGGGAAACACGAGGCGGGACAACGACCAGGTGGCATTTGCGCGATCCATCACTTTCTTTCCCACACCAAATGCACCGCCGATCAAAAAGATCAATTGACGGGTACTGTTATTGGCCCGTTGCTGAATAAAATCCGCCAACTCTACGGAACTCCAGTTTTTACCCCGTTCATCCAACAACACCAGAAAATCATCTTTCTGAAGTGCTGCCAGCACGGCCTCCGCCTCAGCATCTTTTATATCCGATTCTACCGAATTCGAAGTCTGGCGGGCCGGAGGAATAATTTTCCAGGAAACCGGGTAGTATTTACCAATCCGTTTGGTAAAATCGGCAATTCCCTCCTTCACGTAAGATTCATCTGCTTTTCCGATCGACCAAAACTGGATTTTCATTATTGATAGCTTATATATGAAGCGCAAATTTAACGGCTGTAACGGTAACGCAATGGCCTTTTGAGCCTATCGACTGAAAATCAGCAAGAAAAATTGAAAAAAAATGCTCTCAAATTTTTTAGTTTTAAATAAATCCCTATTTTTGCACTCCCAATAACAACAACGGGTACGGCTCCGTAGCTCAACTGAATAGAGCATCTGACTACGGATCAGAAGGTTTCAGGTTTGAATCCTGACGGAGTCACAAAAAAAGCGCGGTAGTGATACTGCGCTTTTTTATTTTCCGGTATTCGGTATTATAACATTTTAACAGTTCGATTCAAATTTTCAGTTTCTTCCTTCACAAAAGCGTGTAAATTTGAAACACAACGACGAACATGACCATTACCATTACGATAATCATTATTACGGCTGTCATTTCCCTTTCAGCCTTCAATAACCCCAAAGTTATCAACGATCTGATATTTTATCCCCCCGATATCACCAACCGAAATCAATGGTATCGGTTCATCACCTGCGGCTTTATTCATGCAGACATGATGCATCTGTTCTTCAACATGTTTTCCCTGTATTTCTTTGGGCGATTTGTCGAAGGGGCGTATGCGCACACGATTACAATGGGAAAGGTTGCGTTTATCGGCTTATACGTGTCGGCTTTAGTCATTTCATTGATCCCTACGTATTTGAAGCATAAAGACGACTATTATTACAGGAGTCTGGGTGCATCCGGTGCGGTTTCAGCGGTTACTACGGCTGCCGTTCTGTATGCCCCCTGGCAAAAAATTTATCTTTTCGCCGTTCTGGGCATGCCGCTCATCGTGTACGCCATATTATTTGTTGGATTAAGTGCTTATATGAGCCGTAAAGGCGGAGGAAATATAAATCACGACGCCCACCTCTGGGGCGCGCTCTATGGCATCGTATTTACCGCGCTGTTGTTGTTTGTATTTAATCCGGATTTATTCCGTTACCTGTTAACGCGACTGATCAATCCAACTTTCTTTTAAATCAGTCGGATTGTAAGTATTTGTTTGGTGGAAGGCCGAACGGCGCATCTGTCGTCGATCCGGCGCCCGATCACCCAAATAATCCGGCCGGCCGATTCAATCACAAAAACATTCTCCTTTTCGTTGAGGGCAAGTTTTTGATCAATCAAAAAACGACTGATCTTTTTCTTCTTACCAAGGCCCTGGGGATAGAAATAATCGCCGGTTTTCCAGCGACGTACAACCAGGGGAAATTTCACGGACGTTGCATCCAAAAGGGCAATATTATTGGTGTCCGGCTTTTTGAGTTCTCCGGTATGTTCTTTGAGGGAAGCCTCCAGTGTTCCAGTTGGGAACACAAGCGGGCTTTCGATATCGTCCCAAACCTGGATTGAACTTTCCTGTTGTGCAGCAGGAGCAAGTACCAACCATTTCCGATGCCGGATGATCCGATATTCTGGAGCGATTACCTGTTTCCCCGAAGGTGCATCGAGCAGATGAATGATGTCCTGGGTTTGTGCCGGTGTAAATCCGAAGGGGCCATACAATTCATGAACAAGTGTATGTAAGGCAGGCTGCTGTTTCAGCAGAAGCACAGGGGTCTGACGATCGTTACCTGCCGGAATCAACAATTTCTTTTTCAATCGCTCAAGTTCGCGCTCATACAATACCAAGGACTCCCGGAAACGACGGATATTTTCGGTGAGATTATGATCCACTTCCGGAAACATATCCCGGATGGCCGGCAAGATATTCAGGCGAAAATTGTTTCGGGTGTACTTATCCGATAGATTGGAGGAATCTTCCACATATTCCAGCCCGTGGGCTCGGATATAGTCCAGGATTTTCGCGCGGTGGACGAACAGCAGTGGCCGAACGAGTCGCCCGTTTTTCGGCGGAATACCGCCCAGCCCCCGCAGCCCCGTTCCCCGGAAAAAATTTATGAGCAGGGTCTCGATATTGTCGTCTGCATGATGTGCAGTAAGCACAAAATCCGCAACGGCTTCCTTTGATCCAGGATCAGTCAGTTGATGAAACCATTCATAGCGGAGGTTGCGCGCCGTTTCCTGAATACCTCTACCCTCTTTTTCCGCGATTTCTACCGTGTTAAAGTGCTTTACCTCAAGCGGGAGATTCCAGTCGGCTGCGAGTTTTCGGACGAAGTTTTCGTCGCGCACACTCTCTTCTCCCCTCAATCCGAAATTACAGTGTGCCAGGGTAATCCGGAATCCGGCTTCCCGACAGAGATGTGTGAGTACAACAGAATCCGCTCCTCCGCTGATGGCAATGAGAAGTCGGTCCTGTTTCTTAAACAGGTTGTTCTGTTCAATATGTTTCAGAAAGGTTTTAAGCATTTATGCTTTCTTCACTTCCTTAGCCCAGGCGTCTTTAAGGGTTACGATCCGGTTGAAAACCAATTTTTCGGGTGTAGAATACTTATCCAGCACGAAATAGCCCTTGCGGATAAACTGATATCTTGTTTCCGGCGTTGCTTTTGCGAGTTCCGGTTCCATATAAACCTTCTGCAGAATCTGCAGGCTGTCCGGGTTGATCAGTTCATTGAAGTCGCCTTCTTCGGCAGCCGGATTTTCGGCTTTGAAAAGGCGGTCGTAGAGACGCACTTCGGCGGTGGCGGCATGTGGAACGCTGACCCAGTGAATGGTTGCCTTCACGTTAATGCCGCTGGTATCTTCTCCGCTCTTGCTTTCCGGAATATAGGTGCAACGGATCTCGGTAATGGTTCCGTTTTCATCTTTTACCACTTCATCGGCACGAACGATATAGGCGTGTTTGAGGCGAACCATTTGACCAGGTGCCAGACGGAAGAATTTTTTGGGCGGATTTTCCATGAAGTCTTCCCGTTCGATCCAGAGCTCGCGGCTGAATGGGATTTCGCGGGTACCGCCACCGTTTTCCTCTTCGGGATTGTTTTCGCCGTGGAGGATTTCCGTTTTCCCTTCCGGATAGTTGGTGATGACGAGTTTCATCGGATCCAACACAGCCATTCTGCGGAGCGCGATCTTGTTCAGGTCTTCCCGAACAAAATATTCGAGCAGGCTGAGATCGATCATATTGTCTCGCTTGGCCACACCGATTCGTTCGCAGAAATCTCGGATGGCTTTGGCGGTGTACCCTCTCCGGCGCATACCGCGGATAGTTGGCATCCGCGGATCGTCCCATCCATCCACAATTTTATCTTCAACCAGCTTTTTGAGTTTTCGTTTACTCATCACCGTGTGCGTCATGTTCAAACGGGCGAACTCATATTGCTGGGAGGGGAATATGCCGAGTTTTTGGATAAACCATTCGTAGAGCGGGCGGTGGGGTACAAATTCCAGTGTACAGATCGAATGGGTAATATGTTCGATACTGTCGCTCTGACCATGGGCAAAGTCGTACATCGGGTAGATGCACCATTTATTGCCGGTGCGGTGGTGCGGCGCATGTTTGATCCGATAGATGATCGGGTCGCGCATGTGCATGTTGGGAGAGCTCATATCGATCCGTGCACGGAGCACCTTTTCACCGTCGCGGTATTTGCCGGCACGCATGTCGCGGAAGAGGGCCAGGTTTTCTTCGGCAGACCGGCTGCGGTATGGACTGTCCGTTCCCGGCGTGGTGGGTGTTCCCTTCATCGCTGCGATTTCTTCGGAAGTAGAATCGTCGACATAGGCCAGACCGTCCTTGATGAGCTGTTCGGCAAAGTTGTAGAGTTGTTCGAAGTAGTCGGACGCATAAAATACATCCGCCCATTTGAATCCAAGCCAGCGGATATCGTCCATAATGGACTCCACGAATTCGGTATCCTCCGTTACCGGGTTGGTATCATCGAAGCGAAGATTGGTTTTTCCACCATAGCGGATACCCAGTCCAAAATTGAGGCAGATGCTTTTGGCATGCCCGATGTGTAGGTAGCCGTTGGGTTCCGGTGGGAATCGGGTAAGGAAAGGCCCCTTTAGACGCCCGTTTTTTATATCGTCTTCAATAATTTCCTCAAGAAAGTTCAATGATTTTTTCTCTTCGCTCATCTAAGGCCAGTTTAAATAGTGCAAATGTACGTATAGTTTAATACATAAGGTCTTCGTAGGCCGACCTTAATTCTCCCAGCGCGTGGCGATCGTCGGCTTTTTTGGCTGCTTCCATACCTTTTTCGTACCAGGAGAGGGCAAGATCCGTTTGTCCCTGCCGTTCCAGAAGTTTGGCCAGGTGGTAGTAGGAACCGACATAACCGGGATTTTTTTCCAGGAGTTCCTCGAATATCCGCCTTGCTTCGCCATCGTCACCGATTTTAACATACTCGAGTGCAAGGGCATGATTCAGAAAAGCATCATTGGGGTTGGCGGTAAGAAATTCCTTCAATTTGGCAATACGGTCCATATTTTTCCTTGAGATTTACGGTATTGGATGATATTCGTTCTATCTTTACATTTGTAGAAAGAAGGTTGCATAAGCAACCGAATTACACACACTAAATGCGATTGCATGAAGATTTTAGTTTGTATCAGCAAAACGCCGGACACTACGGCAAAAATAGCTTTCACCGAGAACAATACGAAATTCGCATCAGACGGTGTTCAGTACATTATCAATCCCTACGACGAATGGTATGCACTGGTTAGAGCACTGGAACTGAAGGAGAAAGACGCATCCATCGTTCTCCATCTGGTGACTGTGGGTGGAGCCGATGCGGAGCCGATTATCCGCAAGGCTCTGGCACTCGGCGGCGACGAAGCGATCCGCGTAAACGCCGACAGCAGCGACAGCTTTTACATTGCCAGTCAGATTGCACAGGTGGCAAAAGACGGCGGATATGATCTTATTTTCACCGGTAAGGAAACCATCGACTACAATGGTTCTTCCATCGGTGGTATGGTAGCCGAACTGCTCGATCTCCCCTATATTTCACTGGCCACAAAATTCGATCTGAACGGAAGTACAGCAACTGTAGTTCGCGAGGTTGAAGGTGGCGAAGAAACCGACGAGGTTTCACTTCCGGTGGTGGTCAGCTGTCAGAAAGGTATGGCCGAAGCCCGTATTCCGAATATGCGCGGTATCATGGCCGCCCGTACCAAACCGCTGAAAGTGGTTGAACCGGCTGCTGTGGACGCACTGACGTCCATTGCCGGATTTGAACTTCCGCCTGCGAAAGCCGGCGTTAAACTGATCAGCCCCGACAACGTTGGCGAGCTGGTTAAACTCCTCCACGAGGAAGCCAAAGTAATCTGACAGTAACCGGAATCTTCACCTTTCAAAAACGAATTATGTCTGTTTTAATACTGGCCGATCAGGCCGAGGGTCATATTAAGAAATCTGCGCTGGAAGCCATCAGCTACGGCGTAAAGCTGGCTGAAATGATGGGCACTACCGCAGAAGCGCTCGTGTTGGGTACCGTGGAAGATCCTTCACTGCCCGGCAAATACGGCGTAAGCAAGGTTCATCATGTTGCCGATGCCGCCCTCAACAATGTAGATGCCCAGGTGTATACCCAGGTAATTGCCGAAGCGGTGTCCAAAACCGGTGCCGCAGTGGTCGTTTTCACCAATAACATGACCGGAAGAGCCGTAGCGCCGCGTTTGTCGGCACGCCTCAAAGCCGGCCTGGTGGCCGGTGCGGTGGCCCTGCCCGAATCGACCGAGCCCTTTATTGTAAAGAAAAATGTGTTCTCCGGTAAGGCTTTTGCAAAAATTCAGGTAAATACAGCGGTTAAGATTGTAGCGCTTAACCCCAATGCCTATACCGTTACGGAAACGGGTGGTTCCGCTGCTGTGGAAACGCTGGCGGTAAATGTTCCTGCTGCAAAGGTTAAGGTAAGCGCCGTTTCCAAAGTGGAAGGAGAAATTCCCCTGAGTGAAGCAGAACGCGTAGTGAGTGGTGGCCGTGGACTGAAAGGTCCCGAGAACTGGGGAATGCTGGAAGAGCTTGCCCACCTGCTTAATGCCGGTCTGGCATGTAGCCGACCCGTAGCCGATACCCATTGGCGTCCGCACCACGAACACGTGGGACAGACCGGATTGGCTATTGCACCGAATCTTTATATCGCGATCGGAATTTCCGGTGCCATCCAGCACCTTGCCGGTGTTAACCGCAGCAAAACCATCGTGGTAATCAATAAGGATCCGGAAGCCCCCTTCTTTAAGGCAGCCGACTACGGAATTGTAGGCGATGCATTTGAGGTGGTGCCGAAACTGATCGAAGAGGTCAAAAAATTCAAGGGCATTGCCTAAGACAGCCCGATAAAATACCCAAAGGGTTAGCCCAACCGGCTAACCCTTTTTTGTGGAATTGCGTTTTTTGAGGAATTCCCATGCAGCAGCTTCGCCAAAAAAACCTATTTTCGGGGTCTTAAACGTACAAATCAGGATCTTACATACGTATGAAGAAGATTGAACTGGAAATTGTTGCCTTATCACACAGTATTACACAAACGCATTCGTACGCAGTGGTGTTGGGGGAAGTGAATGGTTTGCGCAGACTGCCAATTGTAATCGGGGGGTTCGAGGCGCAGGCTATTGCCGTGGCACTCGAAAAAATGCAGCCCAGCCGTCCGCTCACCCACGATCTCATGAAGAATTTCATGAATGCCTTTGGTGTGGAACTGCAGGAAATCGTGATCAGCGATCTCCAGGAAGGCATTTTCTATTCAAGACTGGTTTGCCACAATGAGTTGGATACGGTAGAAATCGATTCGAGAACCTCCGACGCACTGGCCCTGGCCGTTCGCTTCGGATGTCCCATTTATACCTACGATCATATCCTGGAGAGCGCGGGAATCCTGATGGATGATACCGGCACCAAAAAGAAAAAAGTAAGCTCTGCGACCCCCAACCCTGTACAATCAGAATCGTCCGGCGGCGGTGAAGACTTGAAAACCCTGTCACTCGAGGAGCTTTATGCACTTCTGAATGATGTGGTTGAACAGGAAGATTATATCCGAGCAATTGCCATCCGCAACGAAATAAACAGCCGCAAAGGCTGATCCCGGCCATGATTTGTTTTCCCCACGGAAAAATAAACCTAGGACTCGCTGTAACGGAAAAAAGACCCGATGGATACCACAATCTGGAAACCGTCTTTTATCCGGTACCCTTCTGTGACGCCCTGGAAATTCTTCCGGCTCCTGCCGGGCAAAATACCGACACCATCACCATCACGGGGCATCCCGTAGAAGGCGATCCGGAATCAAACCTTTGTATCCGTGCCGTAAAACTCCTACGTTCCGAATACCCCGAACTCCCCTACCAACGAATATACCTCCATAAGGTCATTCCCATGGGAGCCGGACTCGGCGGCGGATCCGCCGACGGCACGTTTACCTTAACCGCGCTCAACAAACGGTATCGCCTCGGATTATCACCGGAAAAATTGATTGCACTTGCCCTGCAACTGGGTAGCGACTGTCCTTTTTTTGTGCTGAACCAACCTGCGGCCGGAGCCGGGCGCGGAGAAATACTCAGGCCCCTCCCACTCGACCTCTCCGGCTACACACTGGTTCTGGTTAATCCCGGTATACATGTTTCCACCGCAAAGGCGTTTTCGGGAATCCATCCTGCACGTCCTGTTGAATCGCCGGAAACGGTTGTAAAATCTCCGGTTGCAGAATGGAAAGATCGGCTCATCAACGATTTTGAAGCAACCGTTTTTCCGCAATTTCCGAGGATTGCTGAACTCAAGGAATTTCTTTATCGCAATGGTGCCGTTTATGCAGCCATGAGCGGAACGGGAAGTACCGTTTTCGGCCTGTTCGACCAAGCCCACCCGATGCCTGCGACCTTTCCGGCTAATTGTCAGGTGTTTAGCTCTATTTTGGCAAATCCCGGAAATTCCGTAACTTTATAGTATGAAGCTTATTGTAGCAGACTTTCTCTCACAAAATCTGGATTACCTCAACCATCCCCTGGGGTAAATTAAGCCTTCATATTATCCATTTTCTCTGCCGCTGATTCAGCGGAAAATTTCTAATCGTTTATTTTCCTAAATAGTTCTGTATGCAAACGTTACCGGTTTCCGACCGTACGCGTCATTTCCTTGAATTGGAAGAAAAATTCGGCGCACACAATTATCATCCGCTCCCGGTTGTACTAACCAAAGGTGAAGGTGTTTATCTCTGGGATGTCGACAACAAAAGATACTACGATTTTCTTTCCGGTTATTCGGCTGTGAACCAGGGGCACTGCCATCCGAAAATTGTTAGCGCGCTTATTGAACAGGCGCAACGATTAACATTAACCTCCCGTGCCTTTTACAGTGATCTGTTAGGTGAATACGAAAAATACGTCACCTCCTATTTCGGCTACGACAAGGTGCTTCCGATGAACACCGGTGTTGAAGCGGTGGAAACGGCACTGAAGCTCTGCCGTCGGTGGGGATATGAGAAGAAAGGAATTCCGGAAGGGAAAGCCCGCATCATTGTATGTGCCGAAAATTTTCATGGACGAACGATCAATGTCATTTCCTTCAGCACCGATCCCACTGCACGTATCAACTACGGGCCTTTCAACGAGGGCTATGAAATCATTCCCTACAACAATTTACCGGCGCTGGAGAAAGCCCTGCAGGATAAGAACGTAGCCGGGTTCCTGGTTGAACCGATTCAGGGCGAAGCCGGGGTTGTTGTGCCGGACGAGGGATATCTTGCAAAGGCAAAACAGTATTGCACCGACGCGAATGTGTTATTCATAGCCGATGAGATCCAAAGCGGGCTGGCCCGTACCGGAAAAATGCTCTACTGCGATTATGAAAACGTTCGACCGGATATTCTGATCCTCGGCAAAGCCCTTTCCGGAGGTGTTCTGCCTATTTCCGCCGTGCTTGCCGACGACGAAATCATGCTCACCATCAAACCCGGTGAACACGGCTCTACTTATGGAGGAAATCCCCTTGCCTGCAAGGTTGCTGTTGCGGCACTGGAAGTATTGAAAGCTGAGGGAATGGCGGAAAATGCCCAGCGCATGGGCCAATTGCTTCGGGAAGGAATTGAAGCCTTGAAATCGCCGCACATCGCCCTGGTACGGGGAAAAGGATTGCTGAATGCCATTGTTATCCGCCATGCCAATCCGGATGCCGCCTGGGAACTTTGTCTGGCCTTAAAGGAAAACGGATTGCTGGCCAAGCCGACACACGGCGATAAGATTCGTTTTGCACCGCCCCTGGTGATTACAGAAGATCAGATCAACGAATGTGTGTCCATTATCGGACGGAGTTTATCGGCCCTTGATTAAAACGTTGTAATGAAAAAGTCCTGCAGCAAACACTGCAGGACTTTTTCTATTTACGATGGAAATCTTAAAGACCTTTCATTTTCCAGCCTTCGCGGTATTCCCTTCTTACAAACTGGTTAGCTGCATCGAAGTTGGTTACCTTCATGTTCGGGCCATCCCAAAGGAGTTTCATGTAGCGACCGGGATAGCTGAATCCTTTACCATCAGCTTTGGGTACGCGGTAGTCGAAGCTACGGATAGCGAGGTTACCCATCAACACGGTTTCGGTAAGCGGTCCGGCAATTTCGAAAGGAGAGCTGATATTTTGTCTTTCCTTGCTGTTGTAGCCAGCAATACAAGCTTCTACCCATTGCGCGTAGTGGCCATTGTCGCCACCTTTAACACGCTCGATGGTTTGGGGAACATTTCCGACTTCTTTCATACGCGATGTGGGAAGCAGTCGGGGATCGCGTCCGTAGGTACCACAGATCATTTTACCTTTCGTACCAATGAGCAGCGCGCCGTTTCCTCCGTCGCCCATTTTTTCGTCGGGTCCGAGTTCTTCCGGACGTGTGGGCTGAATACCACCATCCATCCAATGGAATTCCACATCGGGTTTACCGTTTTTACCGGCAAATTTGAGGGTGATATGGGAAGAGGGCGGACAACTGTCCGGGAAATATCCCCGTTTGAATTCATCTACATAAACAGAACCTACGCTACATTGCGCTTCGGTAGGGTATCCCAGTTCGAGCAAACGGAAAGGCGGTTCCATGATATGACACCCCATATCGCCCAGGGCGCCGGTACCGTAATCCCACCATCCTCTCCAGTTGAAAGGTACCAGTTTGTCGACATATTCCTTATACGGAGCTGTTCCCAGCCAGAGATCCCAATCCAGTTCCCTGGGGACCGGCTGTTTGTTGGTCGACCAGGGAATACCCTGAGGCCATACGGGGCGGTCGGTCCAGCAGTAAACAGTATGAACTTCACCGATCAATCCGGCACGGTACCAGTCGAGCATCTGACGAACACCGTCTCCGGAAGAACCCTGGTTTCCCATTTGGGTTACTACCTTATAGCGTTTTGCTGCTTCTGTAAGCATGCGCGCTTCGTAGATGTCGTGTGTAAGCGGCTTTTGAACATACACGTGTTTGCCGAGCTGCATGGCCGCGAGTGCCTGAATGGCGTGGTTGTGGTCGGGAGTTGAAACGGAAACAGCATCGATATGCTTATGTTCTTTGTCCAGCATCTCCCGGAAGTCTTTATAATATTTTGCTTTGGGAAAACTTTTTACGGTGTTGGCCGCCCTTCTGTCATCCACATCGCAGAGGAAGGCAATCTCTGCTTTTCCACTCTGATAAAAACTTGCGATATCGCTTTCACCTTTACCGCCTACGCCAATACCGGCAATCATCAGTTTATCGCTCGGGGCAACATAGCCCTTACCGCCAAGAACATGGCGGGGCACGATGAAAAAGCCGGCTGCAGCAAGGGAGGTGTTGCGCAAAAAATCTCTGCGGCTAGCGGAGGGTTGGTTTGGTTTGACTTTTTTCTCCATCAGATTAAATTTGATTCGTTAGCTTTAAGCAATCCAATTGCGGCATTAAAACTATAAAATTATTGAACGCCAAATTAAGTTTTTTAACGGACAGAAAAGCTTATTAAACAAAAATTAATTGGAAATGAAACAAACGATTGAGTGGAGTGATTTTGAAAAACTTGATATTCGAACCGGCACCATAATCGAGGCGAACGATTTCCCCAAAGCCCGCAAACCCGCCTATCGCCTGAGGATCGATTTCGGAGAGGAACTGGGCATCCGTCAATCCTCGGCACAGATAACCCGGCACTATAAACCGGAGGATCTGGTCGGACGGCAGATCATGGCGGTTGTGAATTTCCCCAAAAAACAAATTGCCGACTTTATGAGCGAATGTCTGGTACTGGGAATTTACGACACCAACAAGGATGTTATCCTTATTCAACCGGAACGGTCTGTTCCCAACGGCAGTATTATCGGATGATCATCAATGAACCCTACATGCAGATCATAGAATCGCCCCTGGGGCCGATTTGCCTTCGGGGGAACGAATCCGCTGTATGTGGAATCGAATTTGTTAATGACCATCACAAGATTACAGACTGTACACCTTCCTCCCTTCTTGAACGGTGCCGGGAAGAGCTCGACGCGTACTTTGAGGGCAAACTAACCCGATTCAGTTTTCCTATCCATCAGAATGGCACTGCGTTTCAGCAGGCGGTTTGGAAGCTGCTGCTCGAAATCCCGTTTGGGAAAACGCTTAGCTACCGCGATTTATCGCTCCGGTACGGCGACGAAAAAGCCATACGGGCGGTAGCCGCAGCCAACGGAAAAAACAGCCTTGCCATTGTGGTGCCCTGCCACAGGGTAATCGGCAGTAATCAGTCGCTGACCGGATATGCCGGCGGACTCTGGAGAAAAAAGTGGCTGCTCGAACATGAAGCCCGGTACAGCGCAGGCGTACAAACTCTATTCTGAATCACGGCAGGCATCCAGAAACTTCCACAATTTCTGACTTAATGAAGAAGATGATCCCGTGTAGCGGTTGGTCATGAGCGCAAATGCATATTCAACATTTTTTTTGCTTTTGATGTAGCCCGTATAACAACGGACTCCGTTAATGGTGCCGCTTTTCATCCGATACTGATGAACCAGTGGGAGTCCTTCATAAAACGGCTGAAACCAGATCTGTTTTTTGGCAACGGCCATAAACCGCGCGAGGGCTTCCGGTGTAACGCCATTCTGCGGCGACAATCCGCTCCCGTCCTGCACCAGAACCATTCCATCCGGTATTCCCAAACGCCCCAATTCCCGGGTCAGCATTTTTACTCCATCGGTAGTTGATCCCTTTCCATTTAATGTACCGAGGGTTTTCAATAGGGCCTCTCCATACAGATTGATGCTGTTTTTAAGAAAAGGCTTCACCAGACTATCCAACGAAGGGGAACATTGTTGCATGATCAGCTGCCCCGGACCCGTAATCAGGATTTCTTTATCCACCCTGTTCCTTCCACTCACTTCTATAGCATTGGCCATTAAAGCAGCAGACAACTCCGAAAGAAACTGGGCTGCTGGAGAGGGATAGCTGGCACTGATCCGGAAAGATGCTTCCCCGGCCGGTATGGTGCCGCGAATCGTAATCCCTTCCTGACCAGGCTGAAAATAACAATAGGCTTTATCACCTGAGCCCCTTGGGCCTGCTGTCAGCAGATTATTGATTTGATTGAAATATAATTCCGGCTCCGTCCGGATCACGGAAACCGAATCCCCGGGTTTGTTCCCACTTTTCAGAAAAATATCAAACTTGTTTTCACGCCAGTTAAATCCGGCAGCGGCAGCACCGTAATAATTGGCGAGATCCTGCCATATCCATCCATCTGGAATATCTTCTCCGGAGAACACTCCGCTATTCACGACAAGATCACCGCGAATCGTCTGGATTTTAGATTCCCTGAGCGCTTTAACAATCCGCGCAATAAAAGATTCGGCGCCCGTACCCGGAAAGCGCGGACTCCCCAGGGTGGGATCACCTGACCCGATGATATACAAATCACCGTTGAGAATACCGTCGTTTATAGGCCCGGAAACCACGACATTCGTACAGAAACGATATTCCGGTTTCAGCAGGCTGAGGGCTACTCCTGCGGTAAGCACTTTTTGCGTGCTGGCCGGCAGCAGCAGACGATCTTCCATTGCGCCAAAAACCTGTTTGCCATCGCTGATTCTGATCAAACTAAACCCGGTTAATGCGTGTTTCAATTGAGAATCCGAACCCAGCACCCTGAATGCCGCTGCAATATTCGACTGACACAGTCCAAAGACAGGCAACAAGACCAACAGTAGTAGGTTGATGGATTTTACCAAACCGAATTTTCTATTCCTGATCATACACATACCTTTACGCCGGATTTAAACGAAAATTTATGGCTCAAATATACGCTTCAATTATTACCATCGGAGATGAACTATTGATTGGTCAGATCGTGGACACCAACAGTGCCTGGATGGCGCAGCAATTGAATCAGGTTGGCATCCTGGTAAAACGAAGGCTCTCGGTGGGTGACAATTGGGATGAAATCTGGAAAGCGTTGGATTCGGAAAGCAGGGAGTCGGCTATTATTCTGATTACGGGTGGCCTGGGCCCTACTGCCGATGATATTACGAAACCGTTGCTCTGCCAATATTTTGGAGGAAAGATGGTGGTAAGTGAGGAAAAGTTAAAGCACTTGGTCGATTTGTTTCAGAATGTATTCAAACGTCCTCTACTCGACCGAAACCTGAAACAGGCTGAGGTACCCGATAATTGTACAGTATTGTTGAATCGGCGTGGTACAGCCCCCGGAATGTGGTTTGAAAAGGAGGGCCGGATTTACGTTTCCATGCCCGGAGTTCCCTTTGAAATGAAGGGAATCATGGAGGAAGATGTATTGCCCAGGCTTCAGCACCTATTTCAACTTCCCCCTGTGCTGCACCGAACTCTGGTAACGGCGGGCATCGGGGAATCCTTTCTGGCCGACAGAATTCAATCCTTTGAGTCTTCGCTTCCTCCACATATCCGACTTGCCTATCTCCCGAATTTCGGAATGGTAAAACTTAGACTGACGGCTGCCGGCCAGACCAGCAGCGATGAAATCGATATGCGATTCGCTGAATTGAAAAATCAGCTCAACGATGTGCTGGTTACAGACGAAGATTTAACCATTCAGGAGGTGGTTTACCGGCTTCTGAAAGAACGGGGGAAAACCATGGGCACGGCAGAAAGTTGTACCGGAGGTTATATTGCCCATTTGATAACCTCGATGCCCGGCGCATCGGCACTGTACAATGGTACGGTGGTAAGTTATTCCAACGAAGTTAAAAAGGATGTGCTCGGTGTTCGTGAAGAAACTTTGACGGAAACCGGAGCAGTGAGTGAAGCTACGGTAACCGAAATGGTTGTCGGAACATTAAAACAACTAAAAACAGATTATGCCGTTGCCACTTCGGGAATTATGGGTCCTGATGGCGGAACTGTACAGAAACCGGTAGGCACATTATGTATCGGCACCGGCGATAAAAACCGGGTTGTGGCGAAAACATACAAGCTCAGATATACCCGCGAACGCAATATCGAACAGGCTGCCATTCTGGCACTCAATCAGTTGAGAATGTTCATTTTAGGTGAGATCTGAGATTGGTTAAATCTAAATAACTACCTTTGCCCGGATTGCTTGCCGTACAGATCTCCGCCAAGGGCGGTCGTACGCTAAACTAAAACAAACACTAAATCTGAAAGAATCATGGCAATGGTTGACCTCGTTATGCCAAAGATGGGTGAAAGTATTATGGAAGCGACCATCCTGAGATGGCATAAAAAGCCTGGTGACAACGTTAAATTGGACGAAACCGTACTGGAGATCGCAACCGACAAGGTTGATAGTGAAGTTCCGTCTACCGCGGAAGGCACCATCGAAGAATTGCTGTTTAAGGAGAACGATGTTGTTCCCGTGGGGGCCGTTATCGCAAAGATCCGCGTTAACGGTACCGACTCTGTTGAATCTGCCCCGGAACCGGTGGTATCACAGCCACAACCACAGGCCCAACCCGTGGTAACCGAAGCACCGGAAGTGCAACCGGCAATTGAAAATCCGGCAGCGGCCGTAGCCGGAGCCCGATTTTATTCGCCGTTGGTACTCAACATCGCAGCGAGCGAAGGTATTCCTCTCTCTGAACTTGAAAGCATTGCCGGTTCGGGCTCCGATGGGAGGGTGACCAAGAAGGATATTCTCCAATATCTGGAAGATCGGAAAAACGGAAAGACGACTCCGGCAGCTACAGCCGTTGAAGCACATGCTGCACCGCAAACATCCGGCGCGGCTACAGCGGTTTCTGCTCCCGTAAAAAGCACCGGAAACGTTGAGATTGTAGAAATGGATCGTATGCGTAAGCTTATTGCCAAGCATATGACCGACAGCGTTCAGACAAGCGCCCATGTTACCAGCTTCTCTGAAGCAGACGTAACCAATATGGTTCTATGGCGCGAAAAAGTGAAAAAGGACTTTGAAAAAAGAGAAGGTGAAAAACTCACCTTTACCCCGCTCTTTATTGAAATTGTAGTCCGTTGCCTGAAGAAATTCCCCTGGCTCAATAGTTCGGTTGAGGGCGACAAAATCATCATCAAAAAAGACATCAATATCGGAATGGCTACAGCATTGCCCAGCGGGAACCTCATTGTTCCTGTAATCCGCAGTGCAGAACAACTAAATCTGGTCGGCCTTACCCGTCAGGTAAACAGCCTGGCCAATGCAGCCCGTTCCAATAAACTGAAACCCGATGATACCGCGGGAGGCACCTTCACGTTAACCAATGTCGGTACATTTGGAAGCATCATGGGCACACCGATCATCAACCAGCCACAGGTTGCCATCCTTGCTGTTGGCGCTATCAAGAAACGCCCCGTGGTTGTTGAAACGCCGCAGGGAGATTCCATTGCGATCCGTCACATGATGTATCTCTCCCTCTCCTACGATCACCGGATTATTGACGGCGCACTGGGTTCAACCTTCCTGAATGCCGTTACGCAGGAACTGGAAAACTTTGATCCGTCCCGCGCATTCTAATTGTTCGTTTACATTTTACAGGATATAAAAATGCCATCTTCTTTCGGAGATGGCATTTTTATGTAATTACGGAACGGCTTAATATTCCGTCCCCCAGGTCTATCCTTTTTCGGTAGCCGGAACACCCTCACGGATCCATTTCGCAGCCGGTGCATCTTTCAGATAATGATCAAAGAACTGGGCCAGACGGATAGACAAATCTTTTCTGTTTCTACGTTCCACCAGGTTATGATCTTCGTTGTTGTATTGAAGCATCCATACTTTTTTTCCGAGACGACGGAGCGCGGTAAAGTATTCGATACCCTGGTACCAGGGAACCGCGCCATCGGCATCGTTATGCATGATCAATAGTGGCGTATTGACTTTGTTGGCCGCGAACAGGGGGGAATTTTTGATGTAGAGATCCGGCCGCTCCCACAGTGTAGCCCCGATACGGCTTTGTGTTTTCTCGTACTGAAACTGCCGGTTCATTCCGGTTCCCCAGCGGATTCCGCCGTAGGCACTCGTCATGTTGGCTACGGGGGCGCCCGCTCCTGCTGCGGCAAACATATTGGTTCGCGTCACCAGATAAGCCACCTGGTAGCCACCCCAACTTTGGCCCTGAATACCCATTTTTTTCGCATTTACCCAGGGTTTTGACGTCATAAACTTAGCTGCGGAAACCACAGAATTGTAGGCGTCTTCTCCCGGCTGACCAGTTTTATAATAAATATTCGGATCGAACACGATATAGCCGTTGCTGACGAAATACGGGATATTAATCGTCGATGCACTGGGTGCAGGTGCTTTGTATTTGTGCAGATCGTCGGCATTCTTTTCGTAGAAATAGAAAATTACCGGGTATTTTTTGGTAGAGTCAAAGTTCTCCGGTTTATACAGCAGGCCCTCCGCCATTAGTCCGTCAAACATTTTCCATTTTACCAGCTCAACGGTGAGCCAGTTGTATTCGGATTGCTGGGGGTTGAGTGCACTTATCCTGGTAAAGTTCTTCAGGTCTGAGCTGTAGTAAACATCGGGAGATTCCTGAATATTCATCCGGGTTACAATATACGCTTCGGCATCGGCGGCCTTATCGGGACGGGTGAAACTGTAGGGTCCCATGAAGAGTTCCTCCATTTTTCCACCCTTTGCCGACTCCAGCTTGTAGAAGCCCGCATATTTGTTTTTGCGGTTAAAAGCTTCGAGAAGTACAGGCGCATCCGTACGGATATGTCTTTCTTCACGATCCACACGAATCCGCCTCAATTCTGTGTTGTTTTTGCGACCCATTCCGTTTGTAATACATACCGGAGCCTTTTGGGCGAGCGGATCAACGCTCCAGATATCGTACCGATCGTAGATCAGAACGGCTTCATCATTTTCCAACCATCCGGTAACCCCAAATGTGGGAGGGTCATCGGGATGATCATCCTCCTCGTCCCAAACGGGATATTTAATTCCTGCGCTGACGTTGCGGATTTTTCCGGTTGCCATTTCATACGAATAGAAATGACGGTCCTTCTGATTATACCAGAGCAAGAACCTTCCACCCGCCGACGGTGTAAAATAGCCGGAGTGATTCTCCCTTATTTTTTGCAGCCGCCCATCGTTGAGGTGGATAAGATAGAAATGGGAAATTTGTTTTCCGGTCCATTGCGATTGAACCCTACCCGGTTTGTTGGTACTGGCGAGTACGTAGGGCGCATCGCCTTCATTGATGAGTACAACATTTTCCAGGTCCGGGGAACCGAGTTGCAGGAAGCCGTTTCCGTTGGCCGGGATTGTAGCCAGATAGGATCTGTTCTGTTCGGTTGCCAGCTGGCGAAGTTGTTGCGGCTGGAGATAGTCATCGGCGTAGTGCCAGATATCCAAACGTGCGGTTTCGGATTCCACGATGGTGGTGTCCCTGGGTGCCTTTATGGGCGCCGTACCGAAGAAGATGCGGGTACCCGATTTACTGAAACGTATATTGGGTTGTTCGCTAACGGTAAACCCGTCAGGCATGCCGCTTGTAAAACGGTTAATTCTTAACTGAGCCGAATCGTCGCCCTTGTTAAAGGTGTACAGGCTATAGAATTTCTGCAGGGCTTTGGTGCTGCTGTCACGTTCCGCGATAAACGCCAGCTGTGTACCCTCTTCATTGAAGGTATAGGATTTGACATCATTCGCATTTCGGAAGATAACCTGCACCCTATCGTTTGCGAAATCGTAAACATGAACTTCCAGTTCGCTCGTTGAGTCCTTTTTGTTCGGAGTGACTTCCAGCACCAGGGTCGTTCCGTTCTTGTCGAAAACGTATTCGCTGACGAAGGGGAAAGATTTTCGTTTGCCGTTGATGAGGTCATACAAAACGAGTTCGGTACCTTCATTCATTCTTTTGTTGGCCGGGGTTGTATCGGGAGGCAGGAATCCGAAATCCGCGAACAGTCCATCGGACATGGATTTCACTATTCGCTTCTTCTTTTTTCCGCGGGCCTCGTTTTCGGATAGAATTTGCTGAAGGGAGTCGATTACTTTTCTCAGGCTATCGGCCAGAGGGTTGGCAACCGCCGTTTTTTTGGTGCGGGCAGCCGTATCCGCCGGAGCCTTATCCATCAATACCGCCAACCAGGCTTCGTTTTTTTCGGGAATTTTAAAGGATTTGTATTGGGTAATCCGCATTACGGAGTCCGTACCCAATTGAAGAACCGCCAGGGTATCTTTCGGCATTTCCTCAGGTTTCTTTTTTTTGATGCGGGCTTCGCGCGTGTCTTTGTGGAAGGGTTTGATGGTAAACACCAGTGCCTTATTGTTGGCCGTCAGCTTCGGTGCCGTGCCGCGATCGATAACCTTTCGGTAGGAACCATCGGTTTTCTGAACAATCAACTGGCCGTCGCCCTCCTGGGGCACTACGGTATAAACAATCCATTGACCATCGCTGCTGATTTTCCGATCGCCGGTGGATTGCCAGCTGTCATACACACTGTGGTCAATCGGCTTTTTCTGCGCCTGAACGGTACCTAAAGAAATTACCAGGGAAAAAAGGGCTAAAATTCTATTACGCATCAGATCTGATTAAGCCCGGAAGTTACTGAAAAAGCATCATTTTTTCCGACCTGCGGCAGACGACACGCGCAGCATCTGAAGGCCTACCGCAAGTAGAATTAGTGCTAGTCCAATGTAAAAGCTAAGGTTGAGATCCTTGTTTTCGTGGAATAGGGCAAAAGCGAGTACAATTCCGTAAACAGGCTCAAGATTATAACTCAGATTGATCGTAAAGGGAGAAATCTTTTTCAGTGCTTCCAGTGAGAGGTTGAACGCCCAAACCGTACACAGCCATCCGAGAATAATTAACCACAACCAATCGATGCCCACCGGATTTTGCCAGGTAATATGGAAAGATTTGAAGTAGAATGGCAGAATGGCCGACAACACCAGAAAGCCCCCCGTCATTTCATAGCGGGTAACCAATGGAGCTTCGTGTTTCTCCATAACCGACTTGTTGAGTACGGTAAACAGAGCCGCTAAAAAAGCCGCTACTATACTGAAAACGATTCCCTTTTTGTATTGCGTGTCGAAGTGAAAGATCAGCGCTACTCCGGCAACAGCAATCAGGCCAAGGGTGATTTCAACAAGATCTGGCCTTCGCTTCAGCACAATGGGTTCAATGATGGCGGAAAAGAAGCCCAATGTGGAAAAGGCGACCAGTGCTACGGATACATTGGCGTATTTTATTCCGCCGTAAAAGCAAAGCCAGTGAGCGGCGATAACACCTCCTATCCCGACGAGCCGAAAAACCGTTTTGCGCGAAAGGTTATGACCAAAATCTTTGCGCAGGCCGGCAAATAGCCAGAGCAATCCCACGGTTATGAGCATACGAAACCATACCAGCGAACCCTCATTTATTGAAATGAGTCGCCCCAGAACTCCCGTCATGCCGGCAAGTACTATGGATAGATGGAGTTGAAGGAATGCTTTTTTCATGAACGCTCTTCGCCGCCGGCCAGGATTTCCGGCTGAAAGAAAGTACGGGATTCGGCAGGTTTGTTCTTCACCCGCGCGCTGTAATTTTTGAAAATACTGTGCCACCTCAGCTTGAGCACACCGAGGATGCCTTCTTTTACGATTCCCTTATTCATTTTAGAAACACCGAATTTCCGGTCTTCAAACTGAATGGGAACTTCCACGATGCGGAATCCCAGTTTCCAGGCCGCAAATTTCATTTCAATCTGGAATGCGTAACCCACAAAGCGGATGGCATCGAGGTTGATGCTTTCCAGCACTTCCCGTTTATAGCACATGAAGCCGGCGGTTGGATCTTTTACCGGCATCCAGGTAATCAGTTGTGTATAGATGGAGCCACCACGGGAAAGGAAGACCCTGTCCCAGGGCCAGTTGACAACGCCACCGCCCTTAACATAGCGCGAACCAATGGCCACATCGCCGCCGCCTTGTTTGCAGGCCAGATACAGGCGTTGTAAGTCGGTCGGGTTGTGGGAGAAATCGGCGTCCATTTCAAATATGTAGGCATAGCCATGTTTAACGGCCCATTTAAACCCGTGAATATACGCCGTACCCAACCCGAGTTTGCCCTTTCTTTCTTCCAGAAAGAGCTGTTGGGGATATTGGTTTTGTAGTTCCTTCACGATGCCGGCGGTTCCATCGGGAGAGCTATCGTCTATCACCAGCACATGAAAATCCTGCTTCAGATCGAAGACCGCCTTAAGGATACTTGCAATATTATCCTTTTCGTTATAGGTGGGTATTACTACTAACTTTTCCAAGACTATAGAATATACAGCAAAATTACGTTATCAGAATGAGTCCTTACCGAACAGTCCACCCTTTATCCTTTCTTTAACAGCGTACGATTGAGGATTTCTGTGAGTTTTTGCTTGGTATGAAGCGGGAAATCGCCCTTCATCATCCAGTCGTAATACTGGGGTTCAGCCTTTAGGACTTCCGCTACGGATCTTCCCTTATACTTTCCGAAGTTAAATACTTCCGTGCCATTTTCCATCACAAATCTCCGGGCAAAATCCACAATCTGGTCGTCGCCGGTGAATTTGATGATCGATTCGACGCTATTGCCCAGTTGGGGATATCTTTCCAGCTGCGCCTGAAGTACTTCCCAGGTGGCAGCGGCGTCCGCCTCGGCACTGTGGGCACCATCCAGATTCTTGTTACAGTAAAACTTATAGGCCGCACTGAGGGTACGTTGTTCCATCATGTGGAATATCTTCTGGACGTCCACCAGTCTTCTGCCCTTCATGTCAAATTCCAGCCCGGCCCGCAGCATTTCCTCCATAAGGAGCGGAATATCAAAGCGGTTTGAGTTGTATCCTCCAAGGTCGCAATTGTCGAGAAATTGCTTAATCTCATTGGCTACCTGCCGGAAAGTCGGCGCGTCCTTCACCATTTCATCGGTAATTCCGTGCACATCGCTGGAAGCCTTCGGAATGGGCATTTCCGGGTTAATCAGTTTCCTTTTTACCAATTTCTGACCGTCGGTCGTGATTTTCACGATCGCGATTTCCACTATCCTGTCACTGCTAAGACTGATTCCCGTTGTTTCAAGATCGATGAACGCGAGCGGCTTTGAGAGCTGTAATGCCATGATTATTTTATACTTATGAAAACTATCGTTTCGTTAACTGTTGCGCAAAGGTAACGATATTAAAGCCACCGAAGTTACCTGAGCTCATGAATAAGAGTACGGAATTGGTAAAATCCTGGTTTTCAACCCACTTAACCAGGGAGTCCGGCTCGTTGAACACCATAAGATCCGCCCGGGCAAAGCCGGTTTTTACCACAGCGGCGTCCAGCGGCGGCATTTTCTTGATTTCCAGGGCATGGGTCGAATAAAATACGGCCGCCGCATCCGGTCCATCCAGCGCCCCGGCATATTCCTTCATGAAATCGGCGTTAAGCGAGCTGTATGTGTGTAATTCCAGAACAGCGATGATGTTTTGCCCGGGATACTGCATCCGAACGGCTTCAACGGTAGCCCGAACTTTGGACGGCGCATGGGCAAAATCGCGGTACACCACCAGATTATCGCTTTGCCCGATCTTCTCAAGTCGTCTTGCCGCACCGGTAAAACTGGAAATCGCTTTCAAAAATTCGTCGGAGGGGATGCCCAACTCCTTAACCACCAGTCCGGCTGCATTCAGATTCATCAGGTTATGATTCCCGAATACCTCCAGCGGGGTGTGTTTCCCTTCCCTTTCCAGATAAGTCCGGCCATGCGCAATGCGATGTTCCGGGACCCCATAGGGTATAAATCGGATATCCGTACGTTTCTCCTCTTCCACCAGTTTTTTCAGCACCGGGTCGGTTTCGTTGTAGATGAGTACGCCCCCCTTTTCGATCTTGCGGATAAAGATCCTGAATTGCTCCAGATAAAACTCAAAGGTGGGGAAAACGTTGATATGATCCCAGGCTATACCAGTAAGAACGGCTATATGCGGATAGAGAAAATGGAATTTGGGACGTTTTTCGACTATGCTGGCGGGGTATTCGTCGCCCTCACAAACGATCACCGGCGCATCGGAAACATTTACCGATTGTTCAAAACCTTCGAGGCGGGCACCTACCAGATAGTCAAACTCCTTTCCGGCCTGTTTCAGAACATGCATGATCATAGAGGTTGTGGTGGTTTTCCCATGGCTTCCGCCCACAACGATCCGCTTTTTGTTCTTGCTTTCCTGATAGATATATTCGGGGAAAGAATAAACGGGAATATTAAGCGACTGAGCCTTAAGTAGTTCCGGATTATCGGCACGGGCGTGCATCCCGAGGATGACGGCATCCAGGTCCGGGGTAATTTTTTCGGGATACCACCCTTCTTTAGCCGGAAGCAGCCCAACATTGCTCAGATTGGTTCGGGAAGGCTCGAATATTTCATCGTCGGAGCCGGAAATGGAATATTTTTTTTTATGCAGGGCAATGGCCAGCTGATGCATTACGCTGCCGCCAATTGAAATAAAATGGATCTTCATGAGTATCTTTACAATCGAAATACAAGGTAAGACGTTTATACACTAAACCAATAACGATGACTAAAAGATTTTTTATAGCCGTTTTAGCGTTATTCCTTGTTGCAGCATTCACGGCCTGTACGTCGGCCAGGAAAGGTTGCAAGGTCAGCAGTGGTTATGTGGGTTACTAATAAAATAGAAAATGAATTGGATTGATCTCAGCAGTCTGGAACAACTCGAAGAAATAGCCAAAAAATCGAATGAAAAGACCCAGATAATTTTCAAGCACAGTACCAGATGCTCCATCAGCAGTGTCGTCTATAATCGCCTCAAGGGATTGAGCCTGCC
>Ga0207415_1000104_pt1 | contig 88386 bp, 79 predicted proteins | sample Passage237A_FD_187369 | JGI IMG/M metagenome (GOLD analysis project Ga0207415, IMG submission 187369) | Cellulose adapted compost microbial communities from Newby Island Compost Facility, Milpitas, CA, USA - Passage2 37A (SPAdes) (version 3) ... | reverse complement strand
GTGCTGGCCCAGGATGCAATCGCTGCCGACGTCGGCGTCACCGCCGAGGTGACGGCAGAGCCCGAAGCCCCGGCCGAGAAGCCCAAGGCCCGCGGCCGTCGCCGCAAGGCCGAGCCCGCTCCCGAAGCTGCCGCCGAAGCTGCACCGGCGGAAGCCGTGACCGAGGCCGCCCCGGCCGCTGAGGCCGAAGCTGCCGCCGAGCCGCCGGCGCGACCCAAGCGCACCCGCGCCCCGCGCAAGAAGGCCGCTCCGCCGGCCGAAGCCGAGGTCGTAGCCGCTGCCGAGCAGATCGCCGCGGTGACCGCACCAGAAGCCGCCCCTGCGCCCGAGGCCCCTGCCACCGCAGCTCCGGCAGAGGAAGCTCCCGCCGAGGCGAAGGCACCGAGCCGTCGCCGCAAGAAGGAAATCCCCGAGGGCGAGATCCTGGTCAGCTCCAGCGCCGCCGCCCCGGTCGAGACTCCCGAAGCCACTGCCGAAGAGCCTAAGCCCAAAAAGGTCGGCTGGTGGCAGCGCCGCCTCGGTCTCGGCTGATCCGAGTTCACGTACTGAATCAGGAAGGGCGGGAGTGATCCCGCCCTTCTCATTTCTTGAGTCCGATTATTCAGCTAAACCATTGATAAGGCTCGTGTCGTGCCCGATTACGGCGTTCACCTGCGGGCCAGAAACCTTGCAATACGGTCGAGGCCCTGCTCCACGGACTCGCGCGTGCCGGCATAGGAGAGCCGCACGAAGCGGTTGCCGTTCACGCGGTCGAAGTCGATGCCCGGCGTCGTCGCCACGCCCGCCTCGCACACCATCGCTTGGCAGAAGCTCAACGAGTCGTTGGTGTATCGGCTCATGTCGACATAGGCGTAGAATGCCCCGTCCGGCTCGTGTCCGTCGCCGAGCCCCTGCCGCGCCAACCATTCGCCGACAATGTGGCGGTTGGCGGCGTACTGCGCCTTCTGTTGTTCGGAATAGTCGCGCTGGCCCAGCGCCACGCGCGCCGCGATCTGGCTCAGCGTCGGGGCCGAGATGAACAGGTTCTGCTGCAATATCTGCGTGCGCCGTAGGCTTGCCTCGGGCAGCACCATCCAGCCGATGCGCCAGCCGGTCATGCAGTAGTACTTCGAGAAGCTGTTGATGACGATCGCGTCGTTGCCGAACTCGAGCGCCGATACCGACGGCCCGCGATAATCAAGGCCGTGATAAATCTCGTCGGAAATCAGCCGAACGCCCAGCCGCCGGCAGGTATCGACGATCTCGGCCAGCCCCTCACGCGTCACCGCAGCGCCGGTGGGGTTGGCGGGCGAGGCGAAGAGCAGCCCGTCGAACGGCTCGGCGCGATAGGCGCGCTCGATGTCCTCGCCGCTCAGCCGCCAGCCGGTGGCGGCGGTGAGCGGAATCTCCACCGCCGTCATCCCCAGGCCGTCGAGCGTATTGAGATAGGCGGGGTAACCCGGCCGCGTCACCGCGATCTTTGCCGCCGGCTTGAAGCCGCCGAGAAAGGCGAGGATGAACCCCGATGACGAGCCCATCGTCGTCACGATCGATTCGGGGTCGACCTCAATATTGTGCTGCACCCTATAGTAGTCGGCCAGCGCCTGGCGCAGTTCGATCAGGCCGGCGAAGTGGGTGTAGCGCTGCGGCTGGTCGAGCGCAGCCGCCACAGCGGCGCGCACGGCCGGGGCCGGCGGCGAGCCCGGCTCGCCTACCTCGAGGTGCATCACCTGCCGCCCCGCCGCCTCCTCGCGGCCGGCCAGCGCGTTGATCTCCATGGCATAGAAAGGCCGAAGGCCCGTGTGCTTGTCGGCAATATCGGTCATGCGGGCTTCGCTAGACTATTGGCTGCGCCGTCTCAACCAGATTTGAACAGGACGACCTGCCGGCGACTACCAAGGTCTCGCTATTTCTGCCCAACCTCTGTACCCAGTTGGGCAAATCGCTTCGAGGGTTGCCAATGTCCCGCCTCACCGTACCCCTGGTGCTCATTGCCGGTCTTGTCATCGGCGGGCTCGGCGTATTCGTCACGCGGCCAGGGCTGACCGAGGCGCAGGTGCGCGAGATCGCCCAAGCCGTGGTGGCCGAAACGCCTAAACCGGTTTCGCTCGACAAGGCTGCCGTAGAGACCATCGTCGCCGACTTCCTCGCCAATCAGCCCAGCCAGAACACGCCCGATCCGCAGGTAGCCGAACTCGATCCCGGCAAGCTCAACCCGATGATCGAGACCTTCCTGATGGAGAACCCCTCCATCCTGCAGCGCGTCTCCGACAAGCTGCAGCAGGAGGTAGTGGCCAAGCGGAAGGAGGAGACGCGTATCCAGCTCGCCGCCCTCAAGGCTGAAATTTACGAGGATCCGGAGCACATCGTGCTCGGCAATCCCGATGGCGATGTCACGCTGGTCGAGATGTTCGACTACAACTGTGGCTACTGCCGGCAAGCCCTGCCCGATCTCGCGACGCTGCTCGACGAGGATCCCAACTTGCGAGTGATCCTCAAGGAGTTTCCGATTCTCTCGCAGGGCTCGGTTGAGGCGGCGCGCATTGCCGTGCAGGTGGGCAAGGCCGAGGTCGACTACTGGACCTTCCACCAGAAGCTCTTCACCGTCCCCGGCAAGATCGACAAGGCTGTTGCGCTTCGCGCCGCCTCGGATCTGGGGCTCAACCCGATCACGCTCGAGATGAGCATGAACACGCCCGCCGTGGCCGAGGTGATCGACCGCAACTACCGCATCGCCGACGAGCTCAAGATCACCGGCACTCCGACCTATATCATCGGCGACGAAATCATCCCGGGCGCTGTCGGCCTCGACCAGCTCCGCGCCCGCATCGCCAATATGCGCGCCTGCGGCTCCACCGAGTGCCCGCAGACTCCGGGTCAGCCGGGCTAGCCCATCTCGCCAGCCGCAAGGCGCAGCTAACGAGGGGGGAAAGGATACCTGCAGCCCCACTTCCGCCCTTTTTCGTGCATTATTCCCCGCCGCGCTTGCGTCCCGCCGGGAGGCAGGTGCACAAGGCGGAACCATGGCCAAACGCATCCTCGTCCTCAACGGACCCAACCTGAACATGCTCGGCACGCGCGAGCCGGCGACCTATGGTTCGCAAAAGCTCGCCGACATCGAGAACATGGCGATCGAAGAAGGCCGCAAGCTCGGCTTCGAAGTGACCTGCAGGCAGTCCAACATCGAGGGCGAGCTTGTCACCTGGATCCAGCAGGCGCTGGGGCAGTTCGACGCCGTCATCATCAATCCCGGCGCCTATTCGCACACCTCGATCGCCATCCACGACGCCTTCCGCGCCGTAAACCTGCCGGTGATCGAAGTTCATCTCAGCAACATCTACACCCGCGAGCCGTTCCGCCATCATTCCTATGTTTCGCCTGTGGCGCTGGGGGTGATTTGCGGGCTGGGCGCGACTGGCTATAAGCTGGCACTCCACGCACTGGCCGAAAAACTATAAGAGGCTCCCCCGCATGACCAAGGCGTCTTCCAATTCCGATCAGGACCTGATCGAGGCCATCGCCAAGCTGCTTAACGAACAGAATCTCGCCGAGATCGAGATCGAGCGCGACGATCTGCGTGTCCGCGTCACCCGCACCTATGCCGCGCAGGCCGTGCAGCAGGTGCAGGTGCCCGCCTATGCGCCGGTCCCTGCAGCTCCGGCCGTGCCGCAGCCGCCGGCCGTGCCGTCGGGTTCGGTGCCGGCCACGCCGCCCGCCGCCGAGGACCTCTCGGCCAATCCCGGCACCCTCACCTCGCCCATGGTCGGCACCGCCTACCTTGCGCCCGAGCCCGGCAAGCCACCTTTCGTGACCGTGGGAGCCCGCGTCACCGAGGGGCAGACCGTCCTCATCGTCGAGGCGATGAAGACCATGAACCAGATCCCTGCGCACCGTTCGGGCACTATCACCCGCATTCTCGTCGAAGACGCCTCGCCGGTGGAATACGGCCAGCCGCTCGTCGTCATCGAGTAAGGCGCGCGCGATGTTCCAGAAGGTCCTCATCGCCAACCGCGGCGAGATCGCGCTCCGCATCCTCAGGGCCTGCAAGGAGCTCGGCATCCAGACCGTCGCGGTCCATTCCACCGCCGACTCCAACGCCATGCATGTGCGCCTCGCCGACGAGAGCGTGTGCATCGGCCCGCCGCCCGCCAAGGACAGCTACCTCAACATCCCCTCGATCATGGCCGCCTGCGAGATCACCGGCGCCGACGCCGTGCATCCGGGCTATGGATTCCTCTCTGAGAATGCGCGCTTTGCCCGCATCCTCACCGAGCACAAGATCACCTTCATCGGGCCGTCCGAGCACCACATCCAGATCATGGGCGACAAGATCACCGCCAAGCAGACGGCGGTGGAGCTCGGCATCCCGGTGGTTCCCGGCTCGAAGGGCGAAGTCGCCACCGAGGCCGAGGCCAAGGCTACTGCGGCCGAGATCGGCTATCCCGTACTCATCAAGGCCACTGCCGGCGGCGGCGGCCGCGGCATGAAGGTGGCGCATTCCGAACTCGACCTCATCAATGCCTGGTCCACTGCCCGCTCCGAGGCCAAGGCCGCCTTCGGCAACGACTCGGTCTACATGGAGAAGTACCTCGCCCGGCCGCGCCACATCGAAGTCCAGGTGATGGGCGACGGCAAGGGCAACGCGGTCCACCTGGGCACCCGCGACTGCTCGCTGCAGCGCCGCCACCAGAAGGTGTGGGAAGAGGCTCTGGCCCCAACCGTGCCCGCCGACCAGCGCGACAGGATCGGCGAGATCTGCGCCGCCGCCATGCGCAAGCTGAAATACTCGGGTGCCGGCACCATCGAGTTCCTCTACGAGAACGGCGAGTTCTACTTCATCGAGATGAACACCCGCCTTCAGGTGGAGCACCCGGTCACCGAGCGCATCACCGGCGTCGACCTCGTCTATGAGCAGATCCGTGTCGCCTCGGGCGAAACGCTGAGCCTCAAGCAGGAAGACATCCAGTTTCACGGCCATGCCATCGAGGTGCGCATCAACGCCGAGGACCCGCAGACCTTTACGCCCTCGCCGGGCAAGATCAGCTTCTACCACCCCGCAGGCGGCGTCGGGGTCCGCGTCGATTCCGCCGTCTATGCCGGCTATTCCATCCCGCCCTACTATGACAGCCTCATCGGCAAGCTGATCGTCTATGGCCGCACCCGCGAGGAATGCCTGCAGCGCCTGCGCCGCGCCGTGGACGAGTTTGTCGTGGACGGCATCAAGACGACGCTGCCGCTGTTCCAGCGCCTCATCCGCGAGCCCGACATCGTCACGGGCAACTACGACATCCACTGGCTCGAGAAATATCTCGGCATGAAGTAGTGAATTTGGGGGCGCCGCTGGAGCCCCTTACTTTTCCGGCTCGGCGAGTGTCGCGAGCCAGCCAAGCATCTCGGCGCGGTAGCGGTCCGGGTCTTCCTTGAACGAGCGCAGGTGGTCCGCGGCCGTCCGCAGATAGACGGTCGGGGCCGTCCGCTGCTCCACCAGCCGGTCGGCAATCGTGACGGGCACGAGGCTGTCCGCACTTCCATGCGCGAGGAACAGCGGCCGCGGGAATTTCGCCACAGCGTCCAGACTCACCGCACCGGCCAAATCGACCCCGCGGTAGAAGTCGAACATGCCCAGAGCGACCGCCGCCAGCGAGTGGGCAAACGGCAGGTGCCGCGCACCAAGCTTGTCGGCCACCACAGCGGGAAAGTCGAGTGCCGGCGCATCGAGCGCCAGGGCCGCGACGCGATCCACCTGCTGCGAATGCATCAGGAACTGCCCGGCAATCCCGCCACCCATCGATTCCGCCGCGATGATGACGCTAGATGCACCGTGTTCCAGCAACCACGCCACCGCCGCATCGAGGTCGCGCCACTCCTTCATGCCAAAGCTGTAGACCGGGTCGCCCTCCGGCGCCCCGCGATCGTTGCGGTACGTGATCATCAGCGTCGGGATGCCCGCCTCGTGCAGGATCGAAAGCTGCCGATAGCCGTTCTCGCGAATGCCCCCGATGCCGTGGACATAGACCGCCCACGGCCCCTCCGGCCTGTCTCCCGGCACCAGCCAGGCCTCGGCGGGACCGAGGTTGGTTGCGTAGGTCACCGTCTCGAAGTCATAGCCGAACGCCGCCTTGGGGTCGCCACGATAGCCCAGCTCGAACGGATCCGTGGGCGGGTGGGCGTCACCTTGACCGGACCAGTCGACGCTGCCGGGCGTCAGCAGGTGGTTGACCAGCAGCGCAGTCCCCACGCCGCCCCCGATCAGGTACAGCACCGCCACCGCAACCAGCGCGACGAGTCCACGCCTCAACCACTTGCCCATCAACCACTCCCGAAACGCCGAAGCTCTGCCCTCATTCACGAGGATGTACAAGGTCGGCCGTTGTGCCCGTCCCTACACCGGACCATATTCGCCCCATGTCGCGGAAAACCGATCCCTTCGCCATCGACCTCACCCCGGAACTGATCGTCCGTGCCTATCAGGCCGGTATCTTCCCCATGGCCGAGGACGCGAGCTCGACCGACCTGTTCTGGGTCAGCCCGCAGCAGCGCGGCATCATCCCGCTCGACAGCTTCCACATTTCGCGCAGCCTGAGGAAGACTCTCCGCACCCACCCCTACACGGTGAAGGTGGACACCGATTTCGACGGAGTGATCGAGGGCTGCGCCACCGCTGGGGTCGATCGCGACACGACCTGGATCAACGCCGAGATCCGCCGCCTCTACGGCGCGCTCTTTTCGCGCGGCCTCGTCCACACGGTGGAAGTCTGGGACGGCCCTGCCCTCGTCGGCGGGCTCTATGGCGTGTCGCTCGGCTCGGCCTTCTTCGGGGAATCGATGTTTCACCGCAAGACCGACTGCTCCAAGATCGCCATGGCCAACCTGCTCTTCCGGCTCCGGGCGGGCGGCTACCGGCTGCTCGATACGCAGTTCGTCACCGATCACCTCAAGACCTTCGGCGGCATAGAGATCCCGCGCGAGGAATACGAAGTCCGCCTCGCCGACGCCCTCCGCCACCAGGCCGACTATTTCGCCATCGACCGGCTGCCGCCAGCCTAGTCGATCTGCGCCCCGCCGGTGGCGTTGGCCATGGTCATGGTCATGCCGGCGGCAAGGTCGGAGGCGAGCAGCACGGCGGCGTCGGCTACCTGGGCCAGCCGGGTGACCCGGCGCAACGGCGTGTCCTTCGAAAACTCCCGCTCCACCTCGTCCCACGTCATCCCCCATTCCTCCGCCCGCAGTTGCCAGGCGCGGCGCACGCCTGGGGCATCGGGCGAACCGGGCGAGCGTACCCAGGTCACGCGTACCTGATGCGGGCCATTCTCCACCGCCAACTGGCGCAGGAAATGCTCCACCGCTGCGCAGGCGACGCCAAAGCCGCCGACATGCGAATAGGCCTCGCGCGCCGCATTGGCGGTGATGCCGACAATGGCGCCGCCGCCATTGGCCGCCATGTGCCGCGCCATTGCCGTGCCGGTGACGAACCAGTTGCGCGGCGCGACCTCGACCACGTTGAAATAGCGCGGGAAGGCCATCTCGGTCAGCAACGCGCCCTGGCTGTCGGCCCAGCCGCAGCCGTTGAACATCACCTTCACCGGCCCGGCGCGGTCGACGATGCCGGCCAGATGCCCCTCGACCGCCGCTGGGTCGGTCGCATCCACCGGCGCCACCTCGGCCACGCCGCCCGTCGCCGCGATCTCGTCCGCGACGACCTGCAACGGATCACGATTGCGCGCCGCGAGAAACACCCGTGCACCCTCCCGCGCGAACGCCTTGGCCACTGCACCGCCAACCGCGCCCGAGGCGCCATAAACGACAGCCGTCTTCCCCCTCAGCAGCATTGCGTCAGTCCTTGAGCTTGATCGAAACGATGGTCCTGAGCTTGTCCGGGTCGGGCTCGTCGTGCGGTCCGTTGGGATAGAATTCCACCCGCGACGCGAAGTGATCGCCATCGGCCGCGCTGCGGAGGTCGAACGCCGCGTGGGCTCCCGGTCCGCCGCTCAGCGATCCTCGTTATGCCGATCTTCATGCCGGTCCTCCGCACTTTCTGCCTTGGCGCGCGCCTTGGCAGCCGCGAAATCCTCCGCCACCCCATCGCTGCGTGGACGGCCCTTGGGGCGCCAGTCATCGTCGATGAACCGCTCCAGGTAGCGGGCGAAGCAGTCGAATCCACTGTTCCAGCCCCAGCCATGTCCGTCCCGCTCCGCTTGGTTGATGAACGGCGTCTGCCGGAACAGCATGCGGGTCTTGCCGCCCTCGTCGAGGAAATCCATGGTCACAACGGTCTCGAAGCCATCGTACTCATTGATGTAGGTGAAGCTCAGCCGCCGCGGTTCCTCGATCTCGAGGTATTCGCCGCGTATGAAATGCCGGTGGCCGGGCCCATTGCTCATGCAGCGCCGCCACTTGCCCCCGACGCGGAAGTCTAGGTCGCACTCGAGCAGCCAGTAGCCCTCCGGTCCGTGCCAGCGCACCATGTGCTCAGGGTCGCGCCATAGCCGCCACACCAGTTCGCGCGGCGCGTCGAACATCCGGTCGATCTCTAGGATCAGCTGGCGCTGCTCGGCGGTGGCCTCACTGTTTCGCATCGGGGTCTCCCTTCTGAAGTTCGGCAAGGTAAGCATCCATGCGGTCGAACTGCCTGTCCCAGTGCCGCCGGTAACGTTCCACCCATCCCGCCACCTCGGCGAGCGGAGCGGCGTTGAGCTGCACCGGCCGCCACTGCGCATGGCGCGTCCGCACCACCAGGCCCGCCTGCTCCAGCACCTTCAGGTGCCGCGAGATGGCGGGCATCGAAATGTCGAAGGGCTCGGTCAGCTCGCTTACCGAAGCCTCTCCCTGGCTCAGGCGCTGGAGGATGGCGCGGCGGGTGGGATCGGCCAGGGCGGCGAAGGTGAGGGAAAGCGGGTCAGGATGCATTTCACGTCTGCGTTAAATAACGCATCTGTTAAATACCGCTCACGGAAAGGCGTCAAGCTGCTCCTGCCAGTTTTGCTCTGGGGGACAAGATGGTGGGGCGCCCTACCCCCGGTCGTCGACCTCGCCTTCGGCGGGCGGTGCAACCGGCGCAGGGCTCGCCGGGGCGGACGACTGCTCGGGCGGCGGCACGTTCGAGCTCTGCTTACAATCGGTCAGCCAGATATCGTACACGGCGTGGTCGATGGCGTTGAGCGCCGGCGAGTCGGCGAACATCCAGCCGGTGAACACCCGCTCCACCGTGCCGCGCAGGCTCACCTGGTCCACCTCGACGAATACGCTGGTGCGCTGGGTCTCGGTGGGGGGACGCGTGTAGCAGGCGCGCGGCGTGATCTGGAGGGCGCCAAACTGCACCGTCTCGTCGACATACACGTCGAAGCTCGTTATGCGCCCGGTGATCTTGTCGAGCCCGGTGAAGGCCGCCACCGGGTTGGCAATCGTATCGGCGAGCGCCGGGGTCGCCAGCGCGCCGGCCGACAGGCAAAGCGCCAGCGCGCCCATCCGGAGCATCGGAAGAACCACGGGAGTTGCCAACGCCCTATTCGGGCGACCAGGCGTCGTAGTCGCCGGTCACGCGCGGGCGCTCGCCCTTGCTCAGCAGCGAGCCGTCCGGCCGGTAGGCGAAGGCGGTGCCGGTGAGGTTGGGCTCATGCGGCTTCTCCCACGCGCGCGCGCGGTACTCGGTTTCCGAGGGCGGCACATTCGTGCGGTAATGCATCCAGCCGTGCCAGCCGGGCGGAATCTTCGAGGCTTCGGCGACGCCGCCGGCATAGATCACCATGCGGCGCTCGCGGCCATTGGGGCCGGGTTTGGTGCCGGGGCGCGAGCGGTAGTAGCGGTTGCCCAGCTCGTCGGTGCCGACATACTCGCCCTGCCGCGCAATCCACAGGCGGGTGCCCCAGGTATTGCCGCGCCACCAGGCGAGGATCTCGAGGAGAAAGTCCTTCCAGCTGAACTCAGCGCCCGTCTCGCGTGCCATGCCGTCTCGTCCAATATCCTTGCGCGGGCACAGGGATCGGAGCCCGCCGATGCGGTAGCCTCTAGCATGTTCCGGCCGTCAGCGCCTAGCACAAACGCCGCCAGTCGGACAGCGCTACATCTTGTGCCCCGGCTCTCCACAGACCGCTCCCTATGGGGTGGAAAATGTGAAGGAAATAATGCGCTTGACAGGCCTCTGGCGGAATCCGCGCGTTTCGCTTATCCGCCGAAATTCACCTTCGCGCAGGCTTTGAAGATGGCCGAATAGTGGCGAAATTCCCGGGGTTTGGAGGGGTTTCTGCCACCGTGGTCTCGCTCTGGTTCAGCGAAAATTCGGCATCGCCGATCACGAATCGGCATTGGCACTTTTCCCCGCAATCCACATATGAGATACTGGATTTAGGCGTCTGAGAACGCCGCAGCCACTACGGCTAGTGTCTGCATCGCGAGGCACGCAGTTGACCGACTCGAAGCTGCACGGCAACTCTTCAAGGGTTGCGCCGCTCCTCCCGGAAGGTGCGACGGCGTATCGGGATGAACCGGCGGCACTCGACCGGCGGAGGTCCCAACGGGGCTCGTATCACCGCCAAGGCGGCTGCGTACTACAGCGTCAACACAAGAGGCAGAAGCCGTCCATGGCGGCTCGCGGGCACGTTTGTCCGCTGATTTTGGGGAATATATAGCGAATGCGCATCGAACGGCGGTACACCAAAGCCAACCAGAGCGCCTACGAGGGGCTGCAGTTCAACTCGGTCACGAGCGAGATTCGCAACCCCGACGGCTCGACCGTGTTCAAGCTGGAGAACATCCAGGTCCCCTCCACCTGGTCGCAGGTGGCTGCCGACATCCTGGCGCAGAAATATTTCCGCAAGGCCGGTGTCGCGAAGATCCTCAAGCGCGTCGAAGAGAACGATGTTCCCTCGTGGCTCTGGCGCTCGGTTCCCGACGAGAAGGCCCTCAGCAAGCTCCCCGAGGCTGAGCGCTATGGTTCGGAAACCGACAGCCGTCAGGTCTTCGAGCGCCTCGCCGGCACCTGGACCTACTGGGGCTGGAAAGGCAAGTATTTCGACACCGAGGAGGACGCCCGCGCCTTCTTCGACGAGCTGTGCTTCATGCTGGCCACCCAGAAGGTGGCGCCGAACTCCCCGCAGTGGTTCAACACCGGCCTGCACTGGGCCTATGGCATTGACGGCCCGGGCCAGGGCCACTTCTACGTCGACCCCTTCACCCACAAGCTGGTGCAGTCGAAGTCAGCCTACGAGCATCCCCAGCCGCATGCCTGCTTCATCCAGTCGGTGACCGACGACCTCGTCAACGATGGCGGCATCATGGACCTGTGGGTGCGCGAGGCGCGCCTGTTCAAGTATGGGTCGGGTACCGGCTCGAACTTCTCCAAGTTGCGCGGCGAGGGTGAGAAGCTCTCGGGCGGCGGCAAGTCGTCGGGCCTGATGAGCTTCCTCAAGATCGGTGACCGGGCGGCCGGTGCCATCAAGTCGGGCGGCACCACCCGCCGCGCCGCCAAGATGGTGATCGTCGACGCCGATCACCCCGACATCGAGGCCTATATCGACTGGAAGGTGAAGGAGGAGCAGAAGGTCGCCGCCCTCGTCACCGGCTCCAAGGTCGTCCAGAAGCACCTCAAGGCCATTATGAAGGCCTGCGTCAACTGCGAGGGCACGGGCGACGACTGCTTCGACGTCAGCAAGAACCCCGCCCTCAAGCGCGAGGTTAAGGCGGCCAAGAAGGCGATGGTGCCCGAGAACTACGTGCAGCGCGTCATCCAGTTCGCGCGCCAGGGCTATACCGACATCGACTTCCCCACCTACGACACCGATTGGGACAGCGAGGCCTATCTCACCGTCTCCGGCCAGAACTCGAACAACTCGGTGCGCGTCACCGACGAGTTCCTGCATGCCGTCGAGAACGATGGTGATTGGGACCTCAAGGCCCGCATCACCGGCAAGGTGACCAAGACGCTCAAGGCCCGCGACCTGTGGGAGCAGATCGGCTACGCCGCGTGGGCCTCGGCCGATCCGGGCCTGCACTTCCACACCACCATCAACGAGTGGCACACCACGCCCGAAGCCGGCGAGATCGTCGCGAGCAACCCGTGCTCGGAATACATGTTCCTCGACGACACCGCCTGCAACCTGGCGTCGGTGAACCTGCTCCCCTACCGCAACGCCGACGGCACCTTCGATGTCGCCGCGTTCGAGCACACCTGCCGGCTCTGGACCATCGTCCTCGAAATCTCAGTGATGATGGCGCAGTTCCCCTCCAAGGCCATTGCCGAGCGCTCCTTCCTCTACCGCACGCTGGGCATCGGCTACGCCAATATTGGCGGCCTGCTGATGACCTCGGGCATCCCCTACGACTCGGCCGAAGGCCGCGCCATTGCCGGCGCCATCACCGCGGTGATGACCGGCGTCAGCTACGCCACCTCGGCCGAAATGGCCGGCGAGCTCGGCGCCTTCGGCGACTACGAGCGGAATGCGAAGCACATGCTGCGCGTCATCCGCAACCATCGCAACGCCGCCTATGGCAACAAGGACGGCTACGAGGATCTCTCGATCGCCCCGGTCGCGCTCGACCATGCCAACCTCAAGGACAAGGCCCTCTCCGAGCGCGCCAAGGCCGTGTGGGACGATGCGCTCCGCCTCGGCGAGAAGCACGGCTACCGCAACGCCCAGGTCTCCGTCATCGCGCCCACCGGCACTATCGGCCTCGTGATGGACTGCGACACCACCGGCATCGAGCCCGATTTCGCGCTGGTGAAGTTCAAGAAGCTCGCCGGCGGCGGCTACTTCAAGATCATCAACCGCGCCGTGCCGCCGGCACTGCGCACGCTCGGCTACACCGAAAGCCAGATCGCCGAGATCGAGGCCTATGCCGTCGGCCATGGCAACATGAACCAGGCGCCGGGCATCAACCCCTCGACCCTCAAGGCGAAGGGGTTCACCGACGAGAAGATCGACGCGCTCAACAAAGCGATGAAGTCGGCCTTCGACATCAAGTTCGTGTTCAACCAGTGGACCCTTGGCGCCGACTTCCTCAAGAGCCTCGGCGTCACCGATGCGCAGCTGAGCGACATGAGCTTCGACCTCCTGAGCTTCCTCGGCTTTTCGAAGAAGGACATCGAGGCGGCCAACACCCATGTGTGCGGCGCCATGACCCTCGAGGGTGCCCCGCACCTCAAGGAGGAGCACCTGCCAGTGTTCGATTGCGCCAATCCGTGCGGCAAGATCGGTAAGCGCTACCTGTCGGTGGAGTCGCACATCCTGATGATGGCGGCGGCGCAGCCCTTCATTTCGGGCGCCATCTCCAAGACCATCAACATGCCCAACGACGCCACCGTCGCTGACTGCAAGAACGCCTACATGCAGTCATGGAAGCTGGCGCTCAAGGCCAACGCGCTCTATCGCGACGGCTCCAAGCTGAGCCAGCCGCTCAATGCCTCGCTCATCGCTGATGACGACGAGGACGAAGACGATGCGGTCGAGACGCTCAACGCCGCCAACCAGATGGCGCGCGTGCCGCAGGTCACCGAGAAGATCGTCGAGAAGATCGTCGAGCGCGTCTCCCGCGAGCGCGAGAAGCTGCCGAACCGACGCAAGGGCTACACCCAGAAGGCCATCATCGGCGGCCACAAGGTCTACCTGCGCACCGGCGAGTTCGACGACGGGCGCCTGGGCGAAATCTTCATCGACATGCACAAGGAAGGCGCCGCCTTCCGCGCCATGATGAACAACTTCGCCATCTCGATCTCGCTCGGCCTGCAATATGGCGTGCCGCTCGACGAGTATGTGGAGGCCTTCACCTTCACCCGCTTCGAGCCGGCCGGCATGGTTCTGGGCAATGATCGGATCAAGAACGCGACCTCGATCCTCGACTACATCTTCCGCGAGCTCGCCGTGTCCTATCTCGACCGCGAGGATCTAGCCCATGTCCACACCGACACGCCGACCGCGCTCTCGAAGGGTGAAGGCGAGGGCCAGCGCCCTGCCCCGATCCCGGCGCAGAACCTCGTGTCTCGCGGCATGACCCGCGGCAAGGTGAAGGACCAGAACCTCATGCTCGTCTCGGGGGGCCTGTCGGCCGCGGCCAGCTACACTCCGCCCGCCGCCGCGAGCACCTCGACGGTCACGGCGCTGCGTTCGGCCACGGCCCTCAAGTCCGACCCTGCCCCCACCGTCCTCAACGCGGCGGAGCTGAACCCCATCCCGAGCCCCCCGGCCCAGCAGGACGCCGGCCAGCTCCGCCAGCAGGCCCTCATGCAGGGTTATACCGGCGACCAGTGCAGCAACTGCAACAGCATGCGCATGAAGGTCTCGGGCCACTGCATGGTGTGCGAGGACTGCGGCACGACGACGGGCTGCAGCTGAGGTACAGCTAGCGCATAGAACAAGTGCGTCTCTTAGAATGAAGAGTCCTGATCGATAACAAAAAGCCCGGATTTCCGGGCTTTTTCACGTCTACCTCGAACTTTCGGAATTTCCTGGCAGGGGCTTCCGCCCACGCCTATCCGGCTTACTTGGCTCGTTAGCTTGTCTGCTCAGCCGAAAAAGCCTGATGCACTTGGACCCGGCTAAGAATGGATGGGTGACGGGAGGCGAAGTCGAGTTTCTCTGGAGTGTCGTACCCTCTTCGTATGGCGGTACTCAGTGACTCCACGACATCCAGCCGAAGTGCGGTGTCTGCGGCGAAGGGATTGATCTCCTTAACAACACGGGTGATCAGACCGGCGGCAAACGCGAGCCCAAGCGGAATGATCGTGGCGATCAGGTCGCGGGCCCGCGGGCAAATCCTCTCCGAAACGTTCTTGCTTGTCGGATTCCCACTCAGCGCCACCTCAATTTCCCGGATTGGCTTCCCCTGCACCCAAGCAATTACCCCAGGTAGGAGCGCTCTGATATCCTCGGGGAGCACTGGAGCATCAACCTTCCTGGCATTGATGCGCCTAATGCTGCGAAATTGGCTAAACAGGATACCTTCGGTCGCCTCGCTATCGTCGGATAGCCACTCAATTGTCCATTGCACCCAAGACTCTATCGAATTTGGGAGGTCTCGTTCTTGAACTCTTTTCTTGAGGCGTGCGACCAGGCCCACAGAAAGCCCACTCTGCGTGGCGAGGATAGCTGATGCGGTGTCGACGCCATCAACTGATTCCGACGCTATTGCAGCCTCCAGCTGCCCAACCTTTTCGCTAAAGTCTTGAGCCGCCCCCCTTTGACGGGCAACAAACGCACCAAGAGACTTATCAAGGTCAAACAGGTGGCCAGATCCGGGGGACTCGTCATCCCTATTCATCACTGCAAACCTATTCACTGTCATTCGGCGTGCAAGTTTGACCCCCTGAGCGGGGTTATCGGCGTCCAACATTGACCCCCTAATATTTGGTTTGGGCACACTGCTCGTCCTCGAGTTGGGACGGGCGGGTGGGGGATGAAGGGCGTGGACACGATTGCGCGGATACGGCGCGAGTTCTTCGTGCGAGGCAGAACGATCAAGGAGATCGTGCGGGACCTGCATGTGTCGCGGAACACGGTGCGCAAGGTGCTGCGTTCGGGGGCGACCGAGTTCAGCTATGAACGCGAGGTGCAGCCCCGGCCCAAGCTAGGAGCCTGGACCGGCGAACTCGAGCGGATACTGACCGCCAACGAGACCAAGGCTGCCCGTGAGCGGCTAACGCTGATCCGGGTGTTCGAGGAGCTTCGGGGGCTCGGCTACGAGGGTGGCTACGATGCGGTTCGGCGCTATGCCCGGAGCTGGCGGCGGGATCGGTCGGCCTCGGTGTCAGCAGCGTTCGTTCCGCTGAGCTTTGCGCCGGGGGTGTCCTGGAATTCGTCCACGAGGATGAGCGAGTACGGGCTGACGTACCGCCGTGTTTCCACAAGCCGGGTGGCGTCGCCAATCATCGAGTCGAAATCGATCCGGCCAGCGTCGGCCAGCTTCTTGGAATAGGCTTGGGTGATCAACCAGATGACTCGAGCGAAGATCCGGGCCCGCTCCTTGTCATGGAGGGACTTGGCGCGCTCGAACAGCATGTCGAGGGTCAGCTGGCTGGAGCGGATATGCTTGATGCAGGTCCCGATGAGCTGGTGGTAGTGCTTGACCACCCGGGGGTTGACCGCCTTCTGAATCTCGTCAGGCGACCGCTGGACCAGTGGGATCTCCCGGCGCTCCAGCTCCGACTTCAGAACGGTCAACAGTGTGCCATCAGTGGCCTGTGCCGACGTCGTTTCGAAGAAGTCCATCTCGGCCTCGCGATAGCCGCGACGCTTGCGCTCTGCATGCGTGAGGTAATTGGCGAATGGCGAGGTGCCATCGGCATTTATGGCGAAGTGCTCATGCACCGTCTTGGTGGCCGGATAGTAGAAATCCGGATGGACGTGGCGCACCTCTCCGTCCTCATCATCCTTTCCCTCTTCCTCGGCGCCGCCTTCATCGCTATCGTCGTCTACATCGTCGACCGCAACCTGCTTCTCGTACTCGAACTCCACCGAGTTCAGCCACAACCAGTTGGCGATCGACTGCTCCTGCAGTGATTTCACATAGATGTCGCCAAGGGCCCGGATAGAAACCCTGTCCGCGATCTCGTCCTTCGACATGGCGACGCTCGCCCTGATCAGTTCCGCCAGCAACCGGCGCTTAGCCAATGCCTTCTCGTCGCCGGCGACTTCTTCGTCAGCCATCGTCAACCTCATGTGCTGTGTGAAAGGCAGGAAGCCTGCCCATTGTCGCCGAGCGAGGCCCCGATGGGTTCGCGGATACGGTTAGGTAGAAAACGGCGAACGAGATTTCAACGTGACGATTGACGGAACGACGCGACTTTGGGCACCACCAATCTCGGTTGGCAATGGCCACCTACTCCCATTCATATCCGTACAGCAGCAGGCAATAGTCCGTCGCAGCGTCCTGGGTCAGGGCCGGAACCGCGGACTTCTTCAGCGTTGCGCGCCATCGTTCGCCGGCAGCCGCCAGATCGCCCGGCAGGGCTCGTGGCTGGCGGAGCGTACCGTCCGGATCAAGGATGGTATCGGCTTCAAGCAGAAAACGGGCAAACCGGGCGGCATAGTACACGCCCTGTTCAAGATGGGCCGCGAGTTCGTCGCCCGGCCGGCTCGATGACGCCATGTTCAGGACGGCGTGGCATTGCACGACCTGCCTGTATTGGTCGAAGGGTCCCCGGCCGGTTGCCTCAAGCCCCAGAAGCTCATAGTCCGACGCAGTTGCAGGCCCCATGAGCGAAATGGCGCCGAATCCCAACAGTACGACTATGACCAACCGCTTCAGCTGACCTGGCGTCGATGGGTGCGATCCCGAGGACACGGCAGTTCTGCGTCCGCGACGATCCCGGCCTAGCATCGGCGATAGACCGCCGGATTGTCCCAACGGGCCCTGCCGGTACCGAGGTCAACGGAATAGGCGAAGAATTCGTTCTCATCGACCCAGACGGCAATGGTGCTCTCACCGTATTCTGGAAGCCAGGTCGTACGGCCGGAGAACTCCAGCACCTCGAAGACGGCTTCCTTGCCGGTGGCAGAACGATATCTCAGCATCCCCTCCCCCTCGGGCACGAGTTCTACTCCAGACCCACAGTCCACTACCGGTTGACCGTTGATCATACCCTCCCCTTCAGGAAATCCGATCCACCAGCGCCCCGCAAAGAGTTCGGCAAGGCCATTGGCGATGGCGGGGTTTCCTTCGCGGGGGAACTCCCGGGCTTGCGGAGCGGGAAGAAACAGGACCATGCCCAGCGTTCCCACCAGAAGCGCCAGCACAATCCTGCTCAAACGCAGGGCTCTTGTCGGCATGAAGCCACCTCCCTTCTAACGGGGCCGCCTCAGGCCCGAGATGAATTAGTACCTACACAGTTCTGGCAAACCGTGGCATCCCCGGTTCAGAGGAGGAGATGAGATGGGGCATGGCGACATCTGAGGGGAGCGCGACGGCAGGGACAAGGCTGTCCCTGCCCCCGACCGCAGGGTTGGCCGGAGCGATCGTGGTGTTCGCGGCCGCCGCTCTTGCGGCATGGTGGCTAGCGACGGCACAACCCTGGCTCGGATTGATCATGAACCCAGGGGATGATGGTCTGGTCGTGGTCAGCCGCATCCAGCGCGATGACCTTTCCGCCGGTCTGCAACCGGGCGCAAGGATCATCCGGATAGGCAGCATGCCCTTACGGGCAGTCGACGTGATCGAGGAGCCGGACACCCTGACGGAATATGGTGCGATCAATTCCTTCCGCGGACGACAGGCGACACTGTCCGAGATCATTCAACAGCCCGAGGTCGACATTGTCTGGACCCGCTCGGATGACACCCTGCATACGCTGACCTTCGCCCCCTATACTGGTAGGCCCGCATGGTCGCTACCGTTTGAATTCTGGCTGCAACTGTTCGTCGGTGGCGCGGGCGTTGTCGTCGGCGGCTGGGTATGGGCTTTGCGCAGGGATCGCGCGAGTGGCCTATTCGCGCTCTCCGGCTTTGGCCTCATGGTAGCGGCACTGTCTGCCTCGGTGTACAGCACACGAGAACTGGCGCTTTCCGCCCCATTGATGCAGGCCCTCAACGCGGGAAATTCCATCGGCACCAACATATTCGGCCTGTCTCTCGTCAGCCTGCTGCTGGTCTATCCACATCGCATCGGCAACGGGCTGGTCATCGTCGCCGCCTGGGTGATCGGAGGAGTCGCGGTCGGCGCCCATCTGCTGCAACTGATGCCCTCGCAGGCGCTGGGCAGCTATGGGCCGATGCTGGTCCAGTTCATCGTCATCGCGGCGCTGATCGCGGCCCAGTTGTTCCGCTCTCGGAGCGCGCCGCTGGCGCGGGCGGCGTTGGGATGGTTCGGCCTCTCCATCCTGTTGGGTACGGGGGTCTTCGTTTTTGCCATTGCCGTGCCGGTCCTGCTGGGACTGGAGCCTCAGACCAGCCAGGCGCATGCCTTCGGCATCATCCTGCTGATCTACTGCGGCCTCGCCGTCGGCGTCGCACGCTACCGTCTGTTCGACCTGGGCGTGTGGTCGTTCCGGCTCGTCTCCTATTTCCTCGGCGGCCTTATCCTCATCGGGCTAGATGCCCTGCTCGTCTACGGCATCGCCGTCGAGCGCATCCCGGCCTTCGGACTGGCCCTGCTAGGCGTCGCCCTCCTCTACCTGCCATTGCGGAATTTCCTCGGGGGGCTTCTGACACGACGGTCACAGATCGATCCGGCACGCTTCGGCGAAGTCTTCGATATCGCGCTTTCACGACAGCCAGCCGAGAAAGAGGCGAAATGGAGAACACTCCTCCAGAATTGCTTCGCTCCGCTCGCCATCGACACGGCCTCGCCGGTTGCGCGTGCCCGGTTGGCCGACAGCGGACAGCAAATGCTGGTCCCCGCCACTGCGGCGACGCCACCGCTGGTCATGCACTACGCCAATGGCGGCCGCAGGCTGTTCTCCCAGGCGGATGTCGGCTGGCTGCAGCAGCTGGTCGACCTCATGAAGCATGCCCTATCCAGCCGGGATGCCCACGATCATGGGGCGCAACAGGAACGGGCCCGAATGGCGCGCGATCTGCATGACAATATCGGCGCCCAACTGCTGCGGACGCTTCACAGCGCGGACAAGGATCGCAAGGACGCCATCGTAGCGGAAACGCTGACGGATCTCCGCGACATCATCAACAATGCGCAGGGTCAGGGCATGAAGCTCGCCGAAATCCTGGCCGAACTGCGGTTTGAAACCGACGACCGGGTCGGAGCGATGGGCATTGCCCTGAACTGGCAGACCCATGTCAGCGAGACCACGATCGTCGATGCGCGACTGGCTCACACGCTGCGTTCGACCATTCGCGAAGCCGCCAGCAACACGATACGGCACGCGCAGGCCACCCGATTCTCCGTGTCATTGCACGAAGGTGCAGATGATCTGACACTCGAGATTTTCGATGACGGCATTGGCCTGACGCAGGCCAAGGATGATCGTGAAGGGGGACTGATGAACATGGCAGCGCGCGCCGAGGGCCATGGCGGGGAGTTCCGCATGTCCAGTACCGGAGGAACGCGCATTCAGGTGCGTATCCCGCTGGAGGGCGCCAAGTCATGATCGTCGAAAATCTGCTCATCGTAGAAGATGTCCCCGAGGCCTTGGCGTGGTTGACGGGAGTGGCCCGCGCGGCTTTTCCGGACAGCAAAGTCGTCCAGGCACGTAGTGTCCGTGAAGCGCATTCCAGGATCGAAGGCACGCACTTGGACATGGCGCTCGTCGATCTCGGCTTGCCCGATGGCTCAGGACTGGACGTCATCCACCGCCTCAAGTCCGCTTCGCCCGATGCGATGTGCATCGTGAGCACGGTGCTGGGTGACGACGCCCATATCGTTGCCGCCCTATCCGCCGGGGCACAGGGATACATCCTGAAGGGGCAGCCTGAAGCCGTGGTAAGGCGTCAGTTGACCCAGTTGCGGCATGGCATCCCTGCCCTTTCGCCAACGATTGCGAGAAGGATCATGGACCACTTCCAGCGCACCCGACCCGTCGATGACGAGGTCGAGGCACTTACGACCCGGGAAGTGGACGTGTTGACGATGGTGTCCAAGGGTCTCCGCAATGCCGAAGCAGCTCAGATGCTGGGCCTCGCCGAGTCCACCATCGCCACCCACATCAAGAGCATCTATCGCAAGCTCGGGATCTCATCGCGCGCCGAAGCAGCTCTGCATGCATCCCGGATGGGCCTGACATGAAACCCGTCACGGCCAGGCCGGCTCCGGGACGCTGTCCAGGCACACGTCTGGCTGAAACATGCCCCGTGGCATAGGATCACGGTCGGCAGCGGGATCGTCGGTGAGTTGCGCTGCACCGTACCATAGAGCCAGGCCGATCTCTGGCACCATCAAATAGGCTGGCGCAGGGTCCCCTGCCCTCGGCGGTTCGAACCAGAACGTGAAATCCTCGTCCATTGCGTAGAATCGCAAAGCCCTCAGTGCATCGAGGGAGGCTGGATCGTCCGTGCCCATGTCGATCAATTCCTTCGGGCCATCAGGTTCCGCGTCAGATCGGCGGGGATCGGTGACCGGGATCAGCGTCATGCCGCTATAGCCGTTGGAGACCGAGAAGGTGAACCAGTAGGTTCGTTGCGGCGTACGGAGGAACAGATAGAGGTCCGAGGCCATGGACGCATGATTGCGGGATGGCGCGAAACCGATTTCGAATCGGCCTTCGTCGCTCGCAAGCGAGTAAAGTGCCCGTTCAGCCGGACATTCATCAGCGACGGCAGCTGGCGCGGCCAGCAGCGCCAGCATCATGAAGAGGATCGCCGACAGCGATCGGACAGGTCTTGGCATGGTGTCCTCCTTCAGGCTTGCAGCAGGGGTGACACGAGCAGCCCAGTGCCTATGAGCACGAGCGCAGAGCCAAAAGCACCCCAGCGCATTCGGGCGTAGCTCGGGCTTCGCAGGCCATTCCGAAACGCTCCCACCGTCGCGCTCAGACCGGGAAAGCTGCTGCCCGCCTTCTCCACTGCGTCACGTCTCAAGGCGAAGAGCCAGCGAAAGGCGCAGACCACGAAGATCGGAAGAGCAACGGCCTGAACGGCCAGCACAATGAGCAGTTCAACACGCATCCGAACCTGCCAACAGTTCAGGAGAGGATTTTGGCCGTGTGGTCTCAAGGCCCCGACGGCGCATCATCGCCCTGTGCCGCTGCCGCGCCATTGGAGTCATCAGAAGCCATCGCGCATCGGAGCGACCACATCCTGAAATGGGGCTGTGAACATCGCGTTGAAGCCGCCCCGCTTGAACGGCCGTTTATCGGCCCGGCTTCCCGTTCCAAGGCTCGACCATCCATGAGGCCTGTGGAATAGCGTCAGCATGGGACCGGCGGTCCCCGTTATGCCCGGGGCCGTGAATAGGGAAAGATCGACGTCACCCGCAAGATCGGCTTGGTCGGTCGGCAACCCGCAATAGGTTACGCCCAACGGATTGTCTGGGCCGATACGGAAACCGCTCAGGCCTTGTCCTACGGCGTTCCGCGCAAAATCGACAAGATATGCCCCTTCAATGGCTTCGGGGTCTGGGTCCAGGAAGCTGTTGCCATGATAGGCGAGCAGGCGAAGACAGGCATTACGAATGGCTGTTTGTGGATCCTCTATCCACTTGCCGAGAGGCGACGGGGGCAAATGTGATCGGGTCAGGTAAAGGTCCTCACCCGTGGTCACATCGTAGGTTTGCTCGGGCCCCATGCTGACGATGTAGCCGAGGACATTCGGATCGACGTTCCAGTCCACCAGTTGCTCAACCATCAGTGCGATGTCGCCGCGGCTGGCCCCCAGAACTGCTTCCATGCCGAAATCGGCCACAAGCGTGCTCAAGTCGTCCGAGGCAAAATATGGCGCGTGAAAGCCCAATATGCCGCCTGGCTCCACAATTCGATCATTATAGGCGCCGACCCCATCCTGACTCGAGTATCCGGTGCCCCCCAGAAATGCAAAGGCGCATGCGGAATAGCACTCGGAGTTCACCTCCACGACGGTGGTGACGGCGCGCTCCCGGAACAGTCGAGCCAGCTTCAATCCCTCGACATAGTTCCCGCCCGGGCTCTGCAGGGTGACGACCGCACAATTACTGCCCTCGGTCGGCAGAAGCGAAACGTCGCATTTTGCCTTTTCATCAAGCAGGGCGATCAGCTTCTGTGCATCCCCTTCCACCACAGGACCGGAATAGTGGATGTGGGGAACGAAGCGCTCGGGCGAATACTGGTTCGATACAAACGCGATCTCCGCCCCCATACTCGGGGTGACGACTGACATCAGAACGGTCAGAGTCAGGGCCCCCAACATCAGCCTGAAGTCAAAAGCGCTCATCTCGGTTCGGTCTCCTGCGTCGCAGCGACGATAGCGGCTCAGGCAGCAATGGACATACCCCGATCAGGGGAGAGGCACCGATGACTATCGCCGGTAGGCTGAACCTCTGCCCAACCCCATCATCGAGGTCAGAACATCCCGGCATGAACAGACGTCAGATCAGATACGCAGCGGCGGTGTGCTTCTTGTTGAGCACGCCGGTCGTTGCCCAGGAGCAAGAGGTGATCGAGCTTGGCGATGGCGCCTCCATAACCGTGGACGAATACCTGCTCGAAGCGTCCGATGAAGGTACGACGATCATTGTGAAGGCGAGACCGAACTTCGATCCCGAGCCATTCGGGGCCGTTCCCTCAGATGACTTCGCAAGACGGATTCAGCCCCTTTGCGCCGGCCTTGTCGAGCACAGCCGCGAGGCTGTCGTGGCGGAGAATACGAAGTCCGTACTGATCCGGTGGGATTTCATGCCAACCTACGACACCGGCGCGCCTGCCTCGATCGAGATCTCGCGCTTTCATGAATTCCTGTTCGCCCTCGACGAAAACCTGATGTGCATTCCCCAGCCGTTGGGTGTCGGCCTTCACAACCTGCAGCCGGACCTGCCGAGCGGCCTCCCCGTCAGCCTGCGCTACATCGAGCCGGGACCACGAGCAAAGCAGATAACGCTGACCTATGAGGTCGGCGAAGACCTCGAGACAGTCTCGAAGGAGGTACTCGAGAACGCGGCAATCGAGCTGTGCATCCTGCACGCGGATGCGGTGCTGGCCGACCGACACCAATACTACAAGCAGCTCGAAACCGGCCTTGTCGCCATCGCATTTGCTCAAGCGGACGGAACCGGACAGGAACTGGAGCGCCGTGTCCTGTTCGGGGTAAAGCAGCATGCCTGTGAGACGGGGTTGGGACCCGATCTGGTGAACGCTATTCGGGGTATCTCCGGCGGGGACGGTGCGGCCGCACCGCAAGGTGTGCAGCAATGACGGACGATGCCGGCTGGCGCGACCTGCTGGCCGATGGGGAACGCCTGCTCTGGCATGATCGTCCTGCCGGAAACATTGCCTTGGCGGATTTCCTTACCTCGAGGCTGGCATTCGGCTTCATCTTTGTGGCCTTCGCCGCGTTCTGGATGTCGACGGCAGCCGGGATGAGTCACGGCGTGGAGGGATTCGATCTATTCCCGCTGTTAGGGAGAGGTGGAGTCACGGTTGAAGTGCAACACGGTTGATAAGTTGGGAGAAGACCTCGTTGGGGGTCTGGAAGGCAAGGCATTTTCTGGGTGTGTTGTTGTAGCGCTCGACCAGTTTGGCGATGGTTTGGGGATCGAGGGTTGCCAGGTCGGTCTTGCGTGGCAGGCTGCGGCGCATGCGGCCGATGGCGTTCTCGATGCCACCCTTTTGCCAGGGGGCGTGCGGATCGCAGAAGAAGGTGCCCAGGCTGAGCTTGCAGTTGAGCTTGTAGTGCAGGGCGAACTCGGTGCCGTTGTCGAAGGTGAGGGAGCGGCGCAGGGCGCGTGGCAGTCTGGCCAGCCACGCCGAGAGGCGGCGGCGGACAGTGAGGGCGGTCTTGTTGGGCAGCCGCTCGACCTGCAGCAGGCGCGAGCTGCGCTCATGGGTGACCAGGACATACTGGCCGTAGCTGGAAAAGGCCATCAGGTCGGCCTCCCAGTGGCCCGGCGTGGAGCGGTCGTTGGCCTCGGCGGGCCGGTGCTCGATGGCGCGGCGCCGGCTGATGCGGCTGGCGGGCGAGCCGCCGCCCCGGGCCAGCCGGCCCCGGCGGTTTTTGGCCTGGGGCAGCAGCCGGTGCCAATAATCCTTCTGGGCCGAGCGGTGATAGATGAAGCGGTAGATGGACTCGTGGCTGATCAGCGTGCGACCATGCTGGCGCTCCAGCCGGCCGGCGATCTGCTCGGGTGATTGTCCCATCGCAAGGCCCTCCCTGACCCGTTCGCGCAGGTCCGGCTGGCGCGCCAGCTTGAAGCGGGCATCCCAGCGGCGGCGGCGCAGCGCCAGGGCATGCGCCCGCTCCCCATCATAGGGACCCGACCACTGCTTGGTCGGCCGGGCATTCCGGTTCACCTCCCGGCTGATCGTACTGGCCGGCCGCCCCAACTCCGCGCCGATCCGGCGGATCGACCAGCCCTGATCCCGCCGCAGCTCGATCACCACCCGCTCGCGCAGGCTCAAATGCTTGTAAGTTCCCATCGCAGCAACACCTTAGCAGGTGTTGCACTTGTTCCGTGAATTCAGGATACCCTTCGTCCTGGCGGGATTGCATCTGATGATCGGCGTACCGATCTGGGACGCCTATGAGCGGTCGCGCAGCTGGTATGCCCTCAGCGAGGAGGCCGCCTATGTCGCGACCGAACTCTTTGGCAGGCGAAAGCTGGTGCGATACGCGATTGCCGACATGAACGCCCTCGAACTCGAAGACACGGCGCTCGGAACGGTCTGGTTCAAGCGGGACGTGCAGGTGCATACGACGACGCGAAGAATGCGCAGTGGCGCCCCTCGGCGACAATCCTACATGTCGGCGACGAAAACCGGCTTCAAACGTATCAAATCCGCCCGCGTGGTCTACGGCATGATCATGCGGTTGATGCGAAATCTGGAGCGGGATCTGACGTCTTGACCTCGGCTGCGGGTACCGCCCACGACCTCGACTTGCTGCGTCCGTCGCGGTTCGGGTCCATGGCTATGGATCGACCCAATCGTAGAATACATCGGAATAGCCCAAGCCTCGTTCGAGGCAGACGGCGATCATCAGCTTGCCGTCATCGCGCCGCCGGCTGCGGATCTCTGCATCCACTACCGGCTTCATCTCAGTGAGCCGCGCCATCATCTTCTCCCCGCTCAGTCCCAGATCGCGCCCGAGGCGTGCTGCCGTGTTCGAGAGCGACTCCAGGCCTTGCTTGAGCGCCGACCGCTTTTCTCTATCGGTTTCGCTTCCCAGGACGCGCTCGAGCCCGGCCAGGCACCATACCGCATCGTTAAATTCCGCATCCGGCTGCGGCGCCTGAAGCTCGTCCAAAATGGACTGCATTTTGTCGACATCCAGCAGGCTCCCCATATCGACCGCGGCGCGGGGGCAGGACTTGTAGTCATATGACAGCGGCGGCTCGCCGCCGAAGGTGTGCGGGTTTGTGAACTCGTAGGCGGCCTGATGGTAGGATTCTACCTCCATGGTCGCCAGCGCTTCATCATCAAGGCCCAGCCCGCTCGCTTCGCGAAGCATGCGGAAATGCAGGTCGCCGATCAGGCCTTCGGCCTCCTGGGCGCTCAGTGTGCTGTCTGCCGGCATATTGCCATCCGAAATATAGTGCATGGCACCGTAGCACCACGCATGGAACCGGAACTCGGAACTGAGGGGAAAGTCCCAGCCCGCCGCCGTCAGCGTCGGCCGGTCGGGCGGTGGCGGTGGTGGTTCGGGGTGCTCCTCATCGACCTGGAGCGCTTCCAGCGGGAAACACGACTCATAGTCCCGCTCGAACCTGCCTTTGTCGCCCTGCGATATGTTGAAGCCCTCGACCTGGACCAGCGCGCGAAAATGGTAGCCGGCCTCCAGCACCTGCCTGTCGGTCGGGGGTACATGAAGAAAGCGGAAGATTCGATCCTTCCACATGTTCAACTGGCTCAGCGCCCGCTGTGCCCGTGCCACCCGTTCGGCCCCGCCGCCTACCATCCTGCGCTGGTCGAATATAGCAAGAACACTGGCACACCAGAGGTTCGCGTGCATGCCCTCGACCGGATCGACGTAAAGGGCCTTGTAACGGGCACCCTGCACGCCCTTGGCCGTGCAGGCATCATGGAGCGCCCGCTCGGAGCCCTTCAGAGACGCCGCCGCAGCCGACTGCGCCACGCCAATCGTCTCAGCTAGCATGGCCTGGTCGAAAGCGTCGCGCGCCGCACTATCCACACCAGCCGCCTCGCTCAAGACTCTGAACCGCCCAATCGCATCAGCCATGGCAAAGCCTGCCTGCTCCCGCGCTTCGGCCGCCGGATAGCGAAAACGTGCCCCTTGGTTGAAAAGCACACTGTAGCACCATGAATTGAACGCCAGTGGGTCGGACAGCAATTGCTCGATCCAGGACATCACCGGCTTTTCCGCGGCCGGCTCCGCATTGGCGCCTCCAAGGGGTTGCGCCGAGACCGCACCGGCCAGAACCAGAGGCACCAGAATGCCGAGCCAGATGAATAGCCGTGTCATTGTCGTGAACCTCGTTAGTCGAAGCAGATTTGCTGACATCCGCGTGGTGGTACCGCAAGCACGGCCACGGTACGTTCTTCCTTCGATTATCCCCGAACCGAGCCGGAACCCCATCCCCTATTCAGGGGACCGGGCCGTGCTTGCGACCAGGCGCCAGCTCGACACATCGTCTCGTATCGGCAATTCTCCATCGAGAGCGAGGGGGGTGAGGAATGCGAACTTTCATTGCGATGGTGACCGCGTCGCTGTTTCTGAGTGCCGCCGCTCCGGCTCATGCTGCCAGTGAGCAGGACCTGGCCGCATGGTTCGAACAGGGCTACCGAGCCGACGCAGGCGATGGCGTCAAGCAGGACGACACCGTTGCGTTCGAATGGTATCTGAAGGCCGCCGAGGGCGGACACGTCGCCGCGATGCGCAACCTTGCCGGCATGTATGGCAGCGGTCGAGGAACCATTGAGGATCAGGAGGCCGCAGGACGTTGGTTCAAGGCAGCGGCCGAAGGCGGCGACGCCCAGGGCCAATACGCCTATGGCAACTGGTATGTTCAGAACCCGGCAGAGAAGATCGACTGGCTGCGGAAGGCCGCTCAGCAAGGGCATAAGGAGGCCATTGCCCTGCTCGACGAGATGAATGTCGAAGTCGGGAAGCCGACGGTTGGCGAAGCTCCTCTGCTCCCGAGGCTTGCTGCAGTCTGCCTGCAGGAACAGCTGAAGGCTTCCGGATACGACGTGGGCGCGATCGATGGTGACATCGGAGGACGCTCTATCGCAGCCGCCAAGGCCTATGCCGCCGACAATGGCATGTCCGATGCTGGGCTCACCCGCGATGACGCGGAACGCTGGTGCCGGATGCTGGCCGAACGAGACGCGAAGCTCTCGGCGTTCCTCACCGCCGCCGTCGAGGAGATGGACCGGCAGAACGCCGCCTATGGACCGGCGGGGGATTTCCGCTACCTGATCGAAGGTCCCGTGCCGGAGAACGAGCTGGACCTCATCAGGACGGGTATCCAAAGGGCCGAGTCATATTTGGTTGCCAACCTCGGAGGTGGCATTCCCGAGGATGTCCGGAAAAGCATCACGGTTAAGATCGTCGCGACGGGCCGGGGCAACGAGGAACCAGGGGGCGGAGGAGCTGCCGCGACCGCGTTTGCTGACGCGACCCCACGGCCATTCTTCGACGTCCGTCACCCGCAATGGAACCAGGATACCCGGGGCCGCGGCTGGACGGTTCGCTCGGACAGCATGAAGGCTGTTGCGCACGAATACGCACACATCTGGCACGGCCAGCTGGGAGCGATCTCGGGCGTCTACCAACCACTCCCCGGATGGGTCAACGAGGGCCTCGCCGAGTACCTCGGCTATCGGGTGATGGCCGATGCTGGTGACATCGATTGGGGCAAAGCCCGCCCCTTTGTCCTCAACGGAGCGCTTCAGGATCAGTTGAAAGGACCGTTGGACGAGGTCAGCGTCTGGCCGGGCCATGTCGGTTTCGTGGCCATCGACTGGTTGGTCGACGGCAGTCCGAATGGCCTGATGAGCCTTCGCATCCTCGGCGAAGAGATCGGCAATGGCGCCAGCGTTGAAGTCTCGTTCCGCAAGGCTTTCGGCCTCGAGCTCAGCGACTTCTATGAGCAGTTCGAAGCATGGCGCCCGGCGATCCTCAAAAGCCCCCGTCGCACCTTTTCGGGGCGTCCCGAACTGAAGCTCGCCGACTGAACTCGGCGGCCGCTCCGACTGGAGCGGCCGCACCGGCTCACATGCCGGGCGGCATCGGCACCGACGGCTCGCCCTGCTCGACGGCCATCTCGTAGCCAACCTCGCCTTTTTCGATCATTGCCTCATCGATACCGAAGCAACTGGCCTGGAAGGTCTTGCCGTTCTTGTTGGGAACCCGCCAGCCCTCGCCGAGCCGCACGCAGATGGATTCGATCCGGACGCCATCGACCTCCGAGGGGACCGGGTGCGGCACATTCGCGACCGCGTCACCGAGATCCCCCGACTTCCAAACGACCTTGTTGCCGGTCATGGAGAAGAGCGTGGCATCTGCCTCAGCATTGATGTCGAGTGTCACCGCGATGTCGCTCGCCAGCAAGGAGGTCGTTGCCGATAGAGCCAGCGCAAACACCAGAACTGGGACGGTAGCGATGCGCGTCGAGAGACGGTTCATACTGATGCTCCTGGTCTGTTGAGGTTCAGTCTTCAGGGAATATGGTCTTCGTAACTGTCAAACAGCGTCGAATGTTGACCCCCGATCGGCGTCCAATATTGACCCCCTGATGCCGTGACTGATGGTCTGCGGTGGGTCTATCGCTGTCGGAAGGTCAGGCGCGGTTCTTGAAGCGCCAGCTCTCGTTGCCGGTTTCGACGATGTCGCAGTGGTGCGTGAGCCGGTCGAGGAGCGCGGTGGTCATCTTGGCGTCGCCGAAGACCGAAGGCCATTCCCCGAACGCCAGGTTGGTGGTGACGATGACCGAGGTCTGCTCGTAGAGGCGGCTGACCAGGTGGAACAGCAGTTGGCCGCCGGACTGGGCGAAGGGCAGATAGCCAAGTTCATCAAGCACGACGAAGTCGATGCAAGTGCAGCCGAAAATCTATGCACGGCAAATGTCTATGCGGCGGGGGCGCTTCGGGCCAACCCAGCCGTTAGGGAACGACAGCTAGGCGCGAGAAACCGAGGGCCGTCTACTGTGTTGGGGCGGTACCATCTTCTGCAATTCCCGCAAGCGTGGGTAACCAAGCAGAACAGAGCGATACCAGAATTGCCTTTTCGGCATCAGTTCCGTTCTTTGACGCAGGACTCGCACACGAAAGCCAGGGCTCCTCGACCCTGGCCCCCGGAGACGACCACGAAATAACTGCTCAGGCCCAGAACCGGTCCTGTGGCAGCGTCGCTTCGCTAGATCTCAGTCACGCTGCGGATCCGCACCAAGGCTGGAAGCGCCGGGCGCTGCACCTAGGCTTTGGCGTTGCGCCGGGCGAGTAATGCCCGTGCTATCGTCAGCGCCCAGACGAGCAGCGTCAGTACGCCGAGAGTCGCCGAGAGCGGCCGCTCGAAGAACCCGAGCAGGTCGCCATTGGTGCGAAGCATCGAACTCATGAACGTGCGCTCGAACAAGCCGCCAAGCACCAGCCCGAGAATGATTGGCGCGACCGGGAAGCCGTTCTCCTCCAGCAGCCAGCCGGCGACCCCGATGGTGAGCATGAGCACCACGCCATAGACCGAGTTGGTCATGGCGAAGGAGCCGACGATGCAGAAGATGATGATCATCGGCAGCAGCAGGTTGCGCGGCACGCGCAGCAGCGGCCGCGCCGCCTTGATGATGGCCCAACCGAGCGGGAGCATCACCAGGTTGGCCAGAATGAAGATCATGAACACGGCGTAGATGAACTGCGGGTTCTGGAGGAATACCGTGGGCCCGGGGTTCATGCCTTTCATATAGAGAACACCGATGACGATGGCTGTTATCGAGTCACCCGGAATGCCGAAGACCAGCGCCGGGATCCAGGCGCCACCCACCGCCGAATTGTTGGCAGCAGTGGCGTCGACGACGCCCTCTATGTGCCCGGAGCCGTACTTCTCTTTCTCTTTCGAGAAGCGCTTGGAGACGGCGTAGGAGATCCATGCCGCAATATCGGCGCCGGCACCCGGCAAGGCGCCGATCAGCGTGCCGAGCAGCGAGCCGCGCGCGATGTTGACCTTATACTTTGCCATAACCCGCCCGACCCCGGCGAACACCGGTCCTGTAGGTGCGGGCATATCCTGCTTGACGTTCTGCATCCGGATCACGCCGCGCATGATCTCGGAGATGGCAAAAAGGCCGATCATGGCGGGGATCATGTCGATGCCAGCCAGGAGGTCGACGCTGCCGAAGGTGAAACGCGGAACGCCCGCAGTCGGATCGATGCCAACGGTCGCCAGCATAAGGCCGAGCAACAGCGAGACGAACGCTTTCAAAGGATCCGCGGAGGAGACGAAAACAGCGCACGAAAGGCCCAGCGCTGCGAGCCAGAAATATTCAAAGGCGGTGAACCTTAGCGCCACCTCCGCCAGCGCAGGCGCCGCAATGATCAGCGCTGCCACGCCCACCAGACCGCCGACCACCGACACCGTCAGGTTGGTGCCGAGATTGAGGTTGAGCTGACCTTTGCGGGCCATGGCGTAGGAGTCCTCGGTATAGGCGGCCGACGCCGGTGTACCCGGCATGCGCAACAGAGCAGCCGGGATATCGCCGGCAAAGATCGCCATCGAGGAGGCGGTGACGATCGCCGCCAATGCAGGGACCGGGTCCATGAAGAACGTCACCGGCACCAGTAGCGCCACGGCCATGGTCGCAGTGAGCCCCGGCATGGCGCCGACAAACATGCCGAAGGCGGCCGAAACAACGATCACCAGGATCACATCGGGATCGGCGATGAGGCTCAGAGCGGAGAAAATGACGTCCATCGAATGGCCTCAGATGATGCCGGTGAGCAGGCCACGCGGCAGCGGCACACGCAGCACATTGGCAAAGAACCAGAAGGTGATGCCGGTAAACAGCACCGCTGTAACAAGCGCCGGCAGAGGCCGCGCGCCAAGCCACAGGAACATGCCAAGCAAGAGCAGGAAAGCGACCGGAACAAAGCCGATCCAGTCGGCGAGGAGGATGTAGAGCACGACCGCGCCGACTACCATGCCCAGCGAAATGGCATTACGCGACACCCGCAGCAGCGGGTCCAGTTCGAAGAACGGCTTTTCTCGTCCGGCAGCTGCGAGTCCGCGGATCACCAGCAGCACGCCGCAAATAGCGAAGCCCGCGCCGATCAAGGTGGGGAACAAGGCTGCCCCGTAGGGCTGTCCCGGAAGCGCGGGAAAGGTCGAGGCAATACCGATCAGCCCGATGGCGAGCAGAATGAAAAGGGCGCCGGAAACAGCATCGTTGACGCGCAAAGGCACTCTCCAGGCTCGGATGATCGCCTGCCCGTGGTGCGGGCAGGCGCAGAGGTGCGATGAAGCGGAGCGCTACTTGGCGAGACCGGCGGCAGCCATTGCCGTGGCCATCTGCGAGTCGGCTTCGGCCATGAAGCTCGCATGCTCCTCGGGCGGCAGGTAGCGCACGCCGAAACCACGCCCGGACATAAACTCGGTAAACTCACTGGAGGCGGCAGCTTCCTTCACCGCATCGCCGAGCGCCTGCGCGATGTCGGCGGGCAGATCGAGGGGCGCCGCGATGCCGCGCCAGGCGCCGACCGAGTAGTTGACGCCGAGTTCGCCGAGCGCCGGCGTGTCGGGGAAGCCGGCGATCCGCTCGGGCGCCATCACCGCGAGGGTGCGAGCGCGGCCGGCATCCACCATGCTCTGCGCTTCAGGCACCGAGCAGGTGACGATGTTGACGCCGCCAGCGGCCAGCTCCTGCATGGCCGGCGCGGCGCCTTCCGACGGCACCCAGATCACGTGATTGGCCTCGAGCCCGATCGACTGCAGCCAGCCGATCAGGGCGAGGTGCCAGATGCCGCCCTGCCCCGTACCGGAAGCGGTAAGCTGTCCCGCGGGAGCAGCCTTGACCGCCTCGACCAGTTCCTCGTAGCTGCCGTAGGCATCGGCGCTCACATGAATGCCTGCCGGGTCGATGTTGACGAGACCCAGCGGCGTATAGCTCGCCGGCGTCAGGTCGGTGAGGCCCTGATGGTGCATCATGGCGATCTCCACCGTGATCATGCCGATGGTGTAGCCATCGGGAGCGGCCGTGGCGATCGCCGAGTGGCCGACCACGCCGGACCCGCCGGTGCGGTTCACGACGTTGATCGGCTGCCCCAGCTTGCGCTCGACCAGCGAGGCGATGATGCGGGCGGTCGCGTCGGTGCCACCGCCGGCGCCCCAAGGCACCACCATGGTGATCGGCCGCGTGGGATAGTTCTGTCCGAATGCCAAAGATGGCAGGAGACCCGCCGCGCCGAGCGCAGCCCCTCCAGCCAGCAGCGAGCGGCGATTGATCGTCGTCATCGATTCGTCTCCTCCTCTATCGAACAGTTGCTCTGGGCATGTCTCACGTGCGAACGACAGATCCGCCGCGGAATTTTTCTGTTCTGTCAAATGTGAAGGCAGCAACTCAGCCGCGTCAACCCACAAGGGACGGAGAACTAGAGGTCACGGCGCTCGCTGGAACCCCGCATTGCGCCACAAAAGGCCATTGTCGGTCGCAGTGTCATAGGGCTTGACTACATAGGCCTTCAAACACCGCTGCAAACTCCATTCTCCACGCAGCCTCTACCAAGACTGCGGCAACTCAGCCTCACCCAACTCCGGCAAGTCCTCCATGGACGCGGTCATTCAGGTTGGCCGACCCTGGAGGGGCTCATGGTTGGGCAGAAACGCCCCCTCCTCACGAGCCAACAATGAGGCATCGACGCGCGGTCCCGGTCGGGCGATCGCAGACACGTTGGTGGTAAGGCCGGGTTTAGGCTGGCCTGCCTTCGCTAACCTGCCTGATGCAACCGCATGTTCGCCATCTGCGAAAGGACGTGGGGTCGCCTGGCAGGCGACGGCAACCGACCGGCCCTCATGTGCTGGCAACGATACGCGAAGGCCGGCACCCCCTCGCAAGACGCGGCACCGGGAACGTTCTGCCAGACAATTCCATCGCAGCATTACCGCTGTAAATTTACACGCAATGCGGCACTGCCACATCATAAAGGGAGCAAGAATACGTCCGAACCAATACATATCATGTAACTATAAACCGATTAATTCAAAGTTATTCGTGATTTTGTAACTTGCTTCTGCGATTGGCGGGTTGACTCCACACGTTACAACCTTAGGTTCCTGAGCGGGACTACCCGAAATGGAGAATATGACTAATGGCATTCAGCCGGAAAAGCGCGCTGGTGACGGCGTCGCTGCTTCTGGGAGCAGCGTTCGCGCTGCCTGCACAAGCACAGGAATCCTCATGCGGCACCGACCGCACCATCGACATCGCCGAAATGACCTGGCCCTCGGCCGCCGCGCTAGCGCATATCCATGCGACCATCCTGGAGAAGGGGTTCGGCTGCAACGTTGAGATCGTGACGGGCGATACCGTCCCGACCTCGTCTTCCATGTTGTCGCGCGGCACGCCGGCCGTGGCACCAGAGCTGTGGACCAGCACCATCGAGGAGCCGTGGAAACAGGGCATCGAGAGCGGCAAGGTCGTGCAACTCGGCGACGCAATCACCGACGGCACCGTGGAAGGCTGGTTCATCCCGCGCTACGTGCAGGAGGCCAACCCCGAGCTGACGACTGCCGAGGCGGTGATCGCCCGGCCCGATCTGTTCCCCGATCCCGAGCAAGCCGACCAGGGCCGCCTCTATTCCTGTCCCCCGGGCTGGGCTTGTGAACTTTCCACGACGGCGCTCTTCGAAGCGTACGAGATGGATGACAAGTGGAACCTGTTCTCGCCCGGTTCGGGCGGTGCACTCGACGCCTCGATCGCGCGGGCTTTCCTGCGCAATGAGCCGATCCTGTTCTATTATTGGGGGCCGACTGCCATCCTGGGCAAGTTCGATGCCGTGCAGCTTGATCTCGGTGAGACCAAGCCCGACGTCTATGCCTGCAACACCGACCCGGATTGCGGTGAACCGGCCGGCAAGACGGCCTATCCGTCCTCGCCGGCCGTGATTGGCGCCGCCAAGTGGATCGAAACCGAGGCCCCTGCTGTAGCGGAGTACTTCGGCAAGGTCGGCCTCACCAATGCGCAGATCAGCGAGCTTCTCGTCTATGGTGACGAGAACAAGGCTGATGCTGCCGAAACCGCCGAGAACTTCCTCAAGACCAAGGAGGATGTCTGGACGACCTGGGTATCGCCCGAGATCGCCGACAAGGTCCGCGCCAGCCTAGGCTAGCTGCCCCTCACTGCACTAGCCATGTGGCCGGGGCTCGCTCCCGGCCACATCACGTTTTTCGCCGCTCTCGCTGTCGCGCCCTTGCGCTGACCGGTGCGGCATTTTCACCAGGCATCACACATGTTTCCTGAACTCATTGATACACGACCGTTACGCCGGGCCGTCGACGACGGCCTCGGCTGGGTCGTGACCAACTGGGGCAGCGCCTTCGAGGCGGCCGCCCGCCCCCTGCTGCTGCTGCTCAACGCCATCGAGGCATTGCTGCTCGCCACTCCGTGGTGGCTCATCATCCTCCTCCTCACTGGCATCGCCTGGCTTGCAACCCGTCGCTGGACGCTGCCGGTCACGGTGCTTCTCTCGCTGTTCTTCCTTGGGCTTATGGAGCTGTGGAAGGACGCGATGAGCACTACGGCGCTGATGATCGCGGCGACGCTGACCGCCATCGTGGTATCCATTCCTGTCGGTGTCTGGATGTCGCGGTCGGCCCGCGTCCGTCAGTTCTTTACCCCGGTTCTGGACCTGATGCAGACGCTGCCGAGCTTCGTCTACCTGATCCCGACGGTGATGATCTTCGGACCCGGGAAGATTCCGGCGCTGATCGCCACCATCGTCTATGCCGCTCCGCCGCTGGTGCGACTCACCGACCTGGGGCTGCGCTCCGTTGATCCGTCAGTAATGGAAGCAAGCCGCGCGTTCGGCACGAACCCGACGCAACGCCTGGTCGGGGTTCAGATTCCGCTGGCGCTGCCCACCATCCTCGCCGGCATCAACCAGACCACGATGATGGCGCTCGCCATGGTGGTTATTGCCTCGATGATCGGCGCAGGCGGGCTCGGCTACCAGGTCCTGCAGGGCATTGGTCGACTGGAAGTCAGCCGCGGACTGTTTGCCGGGCTCGGCATCGTCGTTCTCGCCATCGTCTTCGATCGCATCACCCAGGCCTTCGGCAGGCAACTGCAGGGCCGCATCGGCATCACGGAGGCACGCGCATGACCCAGAGCACTGACCAGGACCTTGCCATTCGCATGCGGGGTGTGACCAAGATCTTCGGCACCGATCCGCAGGCGGCGCTCGCGGCCCTGCGCGATGGAAAATCCAAGGCCGAGCTGCTGGCCGAGAGCGGCCATGTTGTCGGCCTGGACGACGTGTCGCTCGACATCGCCAAGGGCCAGATCTTCGTGGTGATGGGGCTCTCGGGCTCCGGCAAGTCGACGCTCATCCGTCACGTCAACCGGCTGATGGAGCCGACGGCGGGCGAAATCTTCGTGAATGCCGAGGACGTGCTGAAGATGCCACTCGACCAGCTGCGCACCTACCGACGCACGCGGGTCTCGATGGTGTTCCAGAAGTTCGGGCTGCTGCCGCACCGTTCGGTGCTCGACAACGTCGCCTATGGCCTAGAGGTCCGCGGCATGAAAAAGGCGGAGCGCGAGGCGGAGGCCCGCAAGTGGATCGAGACTGTCGGCCTGGCGGGGTATGAGGGCGCCCGGCCGCGGCAGCTCTCGGGCGGCCAGCAGCAGCGAGTCGGGCTCGCGCGGGCGCTGGCCCTCGACACTGACATCATCCTGATGGACGAGGCGTTCTCCGCGCTCGACCCACTGATCCGCTCGGGCATGCAGGACCAACTCATGAGCCTGCAGAAGACACTCAACAAGACCATCCTGTTCATCACCCACGATTTCGACGAGGCCCTGAAAATCGGCGACCGCGTCGCAGTGCTGAAGGATGGCACAGTGCAGCAGGAGGGCCGACCCGAGGACATTGTGCTCAACCCGGCCAACGAACACATCGAGGAGTTCGTCCGCGACGTGAACAAGGCCCGCGCCATCCGGGTGCAGACGATCATGGAGGCCGGCCCGGCGGAGCCGTGCGAGCTGGCCGTACCGGCCGAGACGCGTTGCGAGGACGTGCTGCCGCTGTTCGCCGAGCACCAGTGGGTGGGCGTGCTGAACGATGCCGGCACTCAGGTCGGGCGCATCACCGCGAAGCGGGTGATCGGCGCCCTCGCCCGTCACGAGAATCGGGCCGCCGCGGCGCAGCCGGTGCGGCTGGAGGCGGCGCAGTGAGAGGGGCGTGCGATGGGGACGGCTTCGCTGATCTCCGTCATATCCTCGCATGCGACATAGTTACCGGCCGTCGAAGAACGACCGCTTCGGGCCAGAAGTCGGCGTCGCAGCATCGACGGCCTAAAGCATTTCCGTGACGGACTGGCTACGAGCTTCGGCGACGAGACAGACGTGCTGGAGGAGAAGGTCGAACCGCGTGACGGCATCGAGACCTATGTCCGCACGGCACGCTGGAGCCGGTCGGAGGCGCCGATCCTGACTGAACTCGGCATCGCGCCGAACGGCACGGTGGTGAGTTTCCTCGTGCGCGCACAGCCTACTCTCGCGGAGAGCCGCTTCCTCGACTACCAGACCCGGACGCCCCTGCGCCTGCCCTTCGAAGGAGAGTGGTTCGTGGTGTGGGGCGGGAGGACGCTGGAACAGAACTACCATGCCGCGGACCGGGCACAGCGCTTCGCCGCGGACCTGGTGATCTACCGCAACGGCTCCTCGCACCGGAGCGAGCCCCAGGCGCTCGAAAGCTACTACTGCTGGGACCAGCCGATCCTTGCCCCCGCCGACGGTACCGTCTCCATCGCCGTCAGCGACCTGCCGGACAATCCCATCGGCAACACGGACGCGCAGCATCCGGCCGGCAATCATGTGGTGCTCGATTTCGGCAATGGCGAGTTCGGGTTCCTGGGCCATATGCGGCATGGGAGCATCCGGCTTCATCCGGGCGACCGGGTTACCGCCGGGCAGGAACTGGGGCGCTGCGGCAATTCGGATAACACAACCGAGCCGCACCTCCACTTCCACCTCCAGACCCCCCCAAAACTGACCGACGGCGAGGGCCTGCCAGCCTTCTTCAACGGCTACCTCGCCGACGGCGACCCAGTCGCACGCGGCGAACCGGAGGCCGGCCAGACCATCCAGCCGGGCGCCTGAACTGCAAGGATCAACGACATGGCAAACAAGCTGATCTGGGGCATCCTCGGGGGTGCAGTGCTGGGCGCCGCCTTCGGCTATTTCGGCGGCAACACCGCCATTGGCATAGCCATCTGCACCGCGGGGGGCGCCATCGCCGCTGGGATGTGGCACTACCTTGAGAGAGGCAAGCGCGGGAGCACGTGATGCCGGCAGTCGAGATCAGGATCGAGACGCCCGCCGGAACATTCGCGGGCATAAACTATGGGGGCTCAGGGCCCGACTGCCTGCTGATCCACGGGACGGGGCAGAATGCGTTGGCCTGGCGGGCCTTTGCCCAAGACTTCACCCAAGGCTACCGGGCGGCGGCCTTCGACATGCGAGGGCATGGGCAGACGCAGGCGGAATCGGCCGATCCGGAGCAGTACTGGCGCGACATCGGCCCGATCGCCGATGCGCTGGGCATGGCAACGCCCATCATCATCGGTCACTCGACGGGCGCTTATGCCGCCGTGGCGCATGTGGCTGCGGGAGGAGCCGCGCGGGCGCTGGTCTGTATCGACGGCTTCACTCTCGACGACCGCCCCCCTCTGGTCGAGGACTGGGCGGCCACGAATACAATGCTCTTCGACCTGTTTCGCTACGGGTGGAAAGCGACCGAAACCGAGCGCGACGCCTACATCGAGCAGTGCGTGCGAACCGCCCCTGACGACGCGTTCAATGTCGGGATTGCACCTTCGCTGCTCCGGGCCATGCTCATCCGATGCTTCGTCCAGCTGAACGACGGCTGGATGAGGAGGCCGACAATGGAGGAGATCAAAGTCGTGAGTTCTCCACCGCCCGGCGCCAGGATAGCTCCCCACCGAGCCATTTATGACCAGATCGACGCCCCGATGCTCATGGTCTGGTCAAAGCACGGTCTATCTGCAGGCCGTCTCGATGAGGTCGCCGCTGTTGCGTCAGCCGCATCCGAACGGTCTCTCGTTGAAATCGACGCGTCCCACAATGTGCCGATGCAGCGCCCTACCGAGCTTGCCCGCGTCGTGAGCGGCAACCTCGACATGCTCATGTCGAGGTAGGTCGCGGGCACTTTCCTGCACCTTGGCCGCACCGGCATTGCCATGAACATGGAGACCGCTCATGCGTATGCTCGAAGCGCTTCTGCTCATCACCATTCTTGTCGCCCTTGCGGTTGTCGCGCTCCCTCGGCTGCCGCATGGGCGTTGGCGTTGGGCACTGGGCTTACTGCCGGCATTCGCGGCGCTCGTGCAGTTGGCGGTGGAGGGCTTTCGCTGGCAGATGGTACCGGCCTACGCTCTGGCCGTGCTGATAGCGGCAATGGGCGGGCTGCGCCCCAGAAAGCTCGCGGTCGCGGCATCGGCGGTACTGCTCGCGCTCGCCGTAGCGCTGCCGCTGGTCGTACCGGTGTTTCGATTCCCTCTGCCCAGCGGGACATACAATATCGGCACGCGTACGTATCACTGGGTCGATGAATCGCGCGCAGACTTCGGGGATCCTTCGATGCCGCGCGAAATTGTCGTTCAGCTCTGGTACCCCGCGACGCCACTGCCTGGCGCAGAGACCGATCACTATGTGCAGCCGGATGTCTCGATCTCGACCGGCAGTGAAACCCTGCAACTGCCGGGCTTCTATCTGAGCCATCTCAGCATGGTGCGAACGCATGCCGTCGTGGGGGCGCCCATTGCCAAGACCGACGAGCCGATGCCGGTGCTCGTCTTCTCGCCGGGTGCCCGGGGCTTTCGCCAGCACAACACCTTTCAGGTCGAGGAGCTCGTCTCTCATGGTTATGTCGTGGCCGCAATCGACCATCCAAGAGCGGCAAGTCAGGTGGTGCTGCCCGGCGGGCGACGCATCGACGCCGATCGCACCCTAATCGACATACCGCGCTTCTTCAGCGAGCCAGCGTTCGGCGAGCGGATCTTCAACTATCTTGGCGAGGACGTCGCTTTTGCTGCGACCAGAATCATCGACCTCAACCAAATGGATCCAAACTTCGCCGGACGCCTCGATACCAGCAGCATTGGCGTGTTCGGGGTCTCTCTCGGTGGCCTTGTGGCCGCTGAGGCTTGCCGCATCGACAGGCGGTTGAAGGCCTGCCTCGTCCAGGACGTCTTCGTGCCCGATGACGTGATTGAGGCGGGCGTCGACCAGCCGACAATGTGGCTTACCCGGGATGCCGACAGCATGCGCGAAGAAGGTTGGCCGGAATGGGAAGTCGCGCTGCACCAGGACAGCATGCTTAGAGCTTTCAACGGCGCCAGCGCCGAGGGCTACATCGTCCACATCCCCGGCATGTTCCACCTCAACTACACCGACTTCCCCCATACGGTCGCGACCCCGGTGGCGCAAACAATAGGTCTGATCGGCCCGATCGATTGGCGCCGGGGGCACAAAATCATCAACGCATATGCGCTAGCCTTCTTCGATCGACATCTGAGAGGACGTCCCGCAAGGTTGCTTGATGCCGGCAGCAGACACTTTCCGGGGGTTAACCTGCAGATCAAACACTAATCCATCCGACGTCCGCTTTGGGCCCAAAAGCGGACGTTGCGCCCCAAAAGCAGCTTGCGACTAAAGCTCCGTGGCCAGTAGATCGAATACGACACGGACGCGGCGGCTGGTGTTGACCTCGCGATGTGTGACGAGCCACATCGGGAAGACGATTGGCTCGAGCTCAGGCAGCACTCTGCGCACCAGCGGTTCGCGGTCACCTACCACCCCATCCAGCACACCGACGCCGAGTCCGTTCTTCACCATCTCCCACATCACCAAGTAGTTTTCCGCAAGGATGGGGAAATTGCGCTGGGTGAGTCCCAAGCCGAGGGCGTTAAGCCCCTTGAGAAAGACCCCTGAGCGGTCGATGCTTATGAAGTCGGCATGCCTCAGATCGAAGGGCAATCGGGGGTTGTGGATGCTGGCAATGTAATCGGGCGTCGCATAGAGACGAGCAGGCACGTCGCGGATCTTCCTGGCAACGAGATCGGGCTCGGTTGGCTGGAAGTTGCGGATCGCAATATCGGCCTCTCGCCGCCGCAAGTCGCTCGTCGCACTCGAAGCGATAATCTCGACGTGAATTCCGGGGTGAGTCCGCCGCAACTTGGCAATAATGGGCGGCAACAGCAATGCGGCGTGAACCTCGCTCGCAGCGATGCGGATCGTACCCTCGATTGATTGGGACTGTCCGGAAGCGGCCAGTGACACGTGGCTTGCGGCATTTCCCATGGCCCGGACATGTTCGAGCAACTCGAGCCCACTGGGCGTAAGGGTGAACCCTCGGCCAACTCGCTCGAACAGCACGACGCCGAGTTCATCCTCGAGCGCATCGACCTGCCTGCCCAAGGTTGGCTGCGCCATGCCCAAAGCGCGAGCAGCTGCCGAGAGCGACCCTTCTTCAGCCGTGACGAAGAAGGCTCTCGCCCGGTTCCAGTCGAACTTCACTGACCGCCAATCCATCCATTAATGCATATCAAATGGACCGATTTGGTCAATTTCCATGCGAAGCGCGTCGGCGTAGAGCTTGTCCAGCGCCGAAAGCCGCCGCCGGAAGTTCTCGCAACCCAGCTAGTAAACCATGGAGCCGCGATGGCTCGGATGACCGCCCGAATAGTCGTGGCGGGCAGCAGATGAGCTTTGCTCGAAGGATCGAAATGACCACTCTGGCCCGCACCACCGAGGACGACGCCGCGACGAGCACAGGCGAAAGAACGATGTTCGGAAAGGTCTGCGTCGTCACCGGCGCGACCAACGGCATCGGCCAAGCAACCGCCATCGGCCTCGCTCGGCGTGGCGCACTGGTAGTGCTCGTTGTCCGGAACGCTGAAAAGGCCGGCAAAGTCGTGGCTGAGATCGCGGCCATTCCCGGAACGAGTAGGGCGGAGGTCGTCCTTGCAGATCTCACCGAGATGCATCAGGTGCGCCGGGCCGCGGATGAAATCAGCAGCCGCTTCGATCACGTCGACGTGCTGGTCAACAATGCGGGCGGCATGTTCGACACCCACCATCAGTCGAGTGACGGCATCGAAGATGCTTACGCTGTCAATCACCTGGCGGTGTTTCTGCTGACCCTGGCCCTCCATCCGAGCTTGAAGCGCGCGTCAGAGCCGCGCGTGGTGATCGTCAGTTCGAACATCCACGAGAAGGCGACCTATGTCCGCGACTACGGCGCCCTGCTCGCACCCAAATATGCATGGTCCAAGATCTACGCGCAGACCAAGCTGCGGAACGTCATCTTTGCTCAGGCCCTGAGCGAACGGTGGAAGGCCGACGGGATCACCGTCAACAGTCTCCACCCCGGGGTCGTCGATACCGGCTTGATGAGTGGCTGGGAGAACCGGGCGATGAAGGTATTCTTTGGCATCGTCCAGCGCTTCTTCATGTCCCCCGAGCAGGGTGCTCGGACCTCGATTTTCCTCGCCTCAAGCACGTCGGTGGGGGGCGTATCAGGCCGATATTTCAGCAAGTGCGAGGTCCATCCTCACAACCCTGCTGCCGATGACATCGCCACCCAGGCCCAGCTCTGGGAGGAGTCAATGGGATTCCTTCGCAAGGCCGGCATCGACCTCTCCCTGGCCGGCGAGCCTCAACTTGTTGCTGGTCGATAGCGGCCCCAATCCGTCCCTGAAAGGACAACTCATGACCCTCGCAATACCAACAAGGGCTTATGCCCGGGTACCTCTTCCAACTGTTTGGGAAGTTCCCTGTAGACAGGGGACGCACGTTCGAAGGTGCGGATTTCGGCCAGCTCAAGTGGAACATGCGCTACGCAGGCACGAGCGCAGCCACCGATGAGCAAGATCGCCATCCATTCGCGGATGCCACAGCATCGAAATCGTAAACGGAGCGATTGCAAACGGTAGCACAAACGTGCCCACAGCGCAGCGCAGCCCTTCGGTATGCCGCTCGGGCACGGTGGCGATAAGGTCAGTGTCGCGAGCAAGGGCAACAGCGGCAGCAAAGCCGTTCACGATGATCCCTATTCGACGCTGCGCTCCGCTTGCCGCCGCTGCCTCGTCGACTTCGGAACTATGGAGCCCCCTTCGCAGAATCTGCACGTGCTCCGCAGCGCCATAGCGCTTGAGCGTCATCCTTGCGTCCAGCACGGGGTGTCCCACGCGTGCCACGCCGACCCATCGGTCGTCGAACAACGGCAGTGCCCGCAACTCAGGCGCCGTCGTCGGGTCGATCACCCCGGTTTCGAGGTCGACCTCACCCTCGCGTAGCGGTGCACTTTCCTTATCCGGCTTGGTGACGAACTGCAGGGTTACGCCGGGAGCTTCTTCGCGTGTCTGCGCGATCAGGCGTGGCCCAAATGTCTCCACGAAACCTTCGCTCGCGCGCAGGACAAAACGGCGCTCCAGTGTTGCCAGGTCAAGCTTCTCCGCTGGACGCAGGATCGCTCGCGCCCCATCGACGATCATGCCGACCTGGCCGCGAAGTTCCAGCGCCCGCGGCGTCGGAACGAGGCCGCGGCCTGCCCTGACCAGGAGCGGATCGCCAGTGACCTCCCGCAATCGCGTCAGGGCGTGGCTCATCGCTGAGGGACTAAGCCTCAGCCTTCTCGCAGCGCCAGCAACGCTGCCCTCAGCAAGCAGGACGTCCAGGGTAACGAGCAGATTGAAATCGGGCATTGCACACTCCTGCGACATGCGGCGTCTGGCGCACGAATATGATGCGAATGCTGCGCGTTCCTCAATCGTGGTCGAGTTCGTAGGTGAGGAGCTTCCAATAACAGGAGTTTCGAATGCCTGCCCGTTTCGCCCCCGTACTGTTCGGTCTCATCCTGTCTGCCCTGATGTCCCTTCTGGTTTCGGGAATCTCCACCTTCCGCAATGCCGGCCTCGTTGATGGCTTCCTTGTAATCTGGATCAGCGCCTGGCTGCCGTCCTGGCTGATCGCCTTCCCTGTCGTCCTTGTCGTCGCTCCAGTGGCCCGGCGCCTCGTGGGCTTCCTCGTCAAGGCGCCGCCCGCCCGCGCGAACTGATCGACCATGAGCATGACCTTCATGACCGGCCAACGTATGCGGCTGACAACCCTCGCCTTGACCATGTTGCTGCCATCGGCTGGAACAAGCATCGCCAATGTCGCCCTCCCGACATTGGCGCTGGAGTTCGGTGCATCCAGTCAGGATGTGCAGTGGGTGGTGATCGCCTACCTCCTTGCGACGACCACGATCATCGTGGCCGCCGGACGCCTCGGCGACATGCTCGGGCGCCGCCGCATCCTGCTCATCGGCATAGCCCTATTCGGGGTCGCCTCCGTCGCGGCTACACTAGCGCCGTCGCTTTGGCCACTCGTCGCCGCTCGTGCTGCCCAGGGTCTGGGGGCTGCGATCATGATGGCGCTTGCCGTTGCCGCCGTTGGAGACCTCGTGCCCAAGGAACGAGCTGGTGCAGCAATGGGGCTCCTCGGCAGCGTCTCGGCCGTCGGCACCGCATTGGGGCCATCGCTCGGCGGTGCGCTGATCGCCCTGTCAGGCTGGCAGGCCGTCTTTGCCTGCTTGGCAATCCTCGCGTTGGCAACTCTTGTCCTGGGTCTACTGGTCTTCCCGCGTGATCGGCATGCCGGCCACGCACCTGTCGAGCTTGATATCCCCGGCATCGGAACCCTCGCAGTATCGTTGGGCGCCTACGCTCTGGTCACGACGCTCGAGGTCGATCTCCTGGGCGCCCTGTTGATGGCCGCCGTCGCACTGGCGGCCATGGGGGCGTTCGTCTTGATCGAGCGGTCAGCAATCAGCCCGCTCGTCCAGTTGGGCGAGCTCCGCGACAGAGCCCTCAGCGCAGGTCTGGTGGCGATCGGCCTGATCTCGATCATCTTGATGTCGACGCTGATGGTAGGCCCCTTCTATTTGGCGCAGGTCCTCAGCCTCGATCCGTTTGCGACCGGATTGGTGATGTCGGTGGGTCCCGCGGTCGCGGCACTGACCGGCGTACCCGCAGGGCGTCTGGTGGATCGCATCGGTGGCGGTAGCGTCGCCTTTATCGGACTTGGCGGCGTCATCGCCGGAACGGCCCTGATGGCGCTGCTACCCGCCGCAGCCGGCGTGTCTGGCTACGTCGTGGCCTTGTCGTCCATCACGGCCGGCTACGCGTTGTTCCAGGCTGCCAACAACACGTCGGTCATGGCGGGCACGGCTGGCAACCGGCGGGGAGCCATCTCAGGGCTTCTGGCTCTGGCGAGGAACCTCGGACTGATCACTGGAGCTTCAGTGATGGGCGCGATCTTTGCAGGGACTTCCCAACTCAAAATCGCCAGCCTCCCCGCCGGTGCCGAGGCCGGCATGCGCTTGACCTTCCTCGTCGCGACACTGATCGCTCTCGCAGCGACAATGGTCACCTTATGGGGAACCCGTCAGCCTGTCGACCTAACGCCGCGCTCTTGACCTAAAACCAATCCCGGCTGACGCTGCTCGCGGACAGCGTCATAGTGTCGGAAATGACAGAAGTACGATTTAGCGACGGCGCCAGTTACGATCATATGATGGGGCCATGGAGCCGAAGCGTTGGCGAAGGCTTTCTTGGATGGTTGCAACCCTCTCCCGGGCTAGACTGGCTTGATGTCGGCTGCGGCAGTGGCGCCTTTACCAGCCTTGTCGCTGAGAGATGCGCACCGGGAGCGGTGCTGGGCATCGATCCTTCCGAGGCACAACTGGACTATGCCCGGCAGCGCGGCCTCGGGCCCGCCGTCCGGTTCGAGATCGGAGAGGCGGGCGCCCTTCCGGCTGGCGACCAGACGATCGACATGGCCGTCGCCGCCCTGGTCATCCACTTCATGCCCGATCCACTCGGTGGCGTCCTCGAGATGACCCGGGTTACCAAACCCGGCGGAAGGGTCGCCGCCTATGCCTGGGATCTGCTCAACGGCGGCTTTCCCTATGACGCGCTCTACTCCCGCATGAAATCGATCGGGTATCCGCCTCCCGACCCTCCCAGCCGCACGGCAGCAGGCCTTGATGAGCTTCACAGGATTTGGCTAGCGGCTGGCCTCACCGGCATAGAAACGCGAGCGCTCACTGTGACGCGTACCTTCACGGACTTCGACGACTACTGGCGGACCGCTATCACTTCGCCAAGGATCGCTGCTGCCGTTAGTCAAATACCGGCGGACGCGCTCGGAGACCTGAGGTTGGCTGTCGAGGCCGCATTGCCCTCCCTCCTCGACCGCAGGGTGGTGCCGCGGGCGACCGCCAACGCGATCCTTGGCAGGGTTGCCTGATCGCAATCCGGATCGGAAAAGAGGGAGCTTGGAGCGCTTCCGGCGGCGCGGTCCAGCAGCCTAAAGGTAGTGGGCAGACGTGATGGTGGCCTGGAAGAACGGCAGGTAGTCGTCGGTGCCGTAGTGATTGCCGACCTTGAGCTGACTTGGAACGGTGAAACCGCCGAACGTCGCCTCGGCCTCGGCACGACCACCGAAGGGCTGGAGTCGGAAGGTCTGGTCGGGGTTAGCATTGCTCCAACGCATGGTGACGATCTCAAGTACCCTGCCGTCCTCGTCGAGCGTCACATCCACAGGCTCGACGCCCGTCGCAAACGACAGCCGTGCGGTGTTCGGTCCCGTCTGCTCCCAGGCGACGCCGTTGGAGGGCAACAAACTCGCCGGCACCCACACCGCTTCCATGGCGGCGCGGCTCAGTGCAGATCGCACAAGATCGGCCGATGTCTGGACGCCGACCACCGGCAGCAGGCCATTGATCCAGAATCGCGTCCACCCTCTGCCGTTCACCAAGGCGTCCGAGCCGGTGATCTGCATCACGCCGGCTTTCATCTCCGGGATCCAGACGAACGCGGATGGCGGCGCCAGCACCTGGCGAGCGTGCATCGAGTAAGTCTGGAACTGCGTGGCATCGCCGAGCAGGAACGTGCCCTCCATCTCGAGCCGGACCGCGGTGCTCAACCGCGTTCCTCGCGCGATAGCGTGCCCGAAGTAGCGCTGCGCGATTTCCGGCAAGCCTACGAGTGTCGCGGGATCGAAATTGCCGGCCGCTGGCCGAATCTGCGCCTCGACCTCCGCCATGGCCCGATCGGCTTCGGCCATGGCCGACCGGTAGTAGCCGTACGCCAGCGCCAAGCCGGCAACGACGACCATGAGCGTCGCGAGGAGCATCCACTTCCACATGTTTCCTCCAAGGAAGCAGACGTTGGACTTCTTGCTGCCGCCGATCCGACATCTGGACTAGCCGCTTTCTTCAAGCTGTGTTTCGGCGTGCAAGTTTGACCCCGTTCGGTTGGGGATCGGCGTTCAAAATTGACCCCCTGACCGTCGCGGTCAGACTGCCCGTTCTGGAAGCGGACGGGCGGGTGGGGGATGAAGGGCGTGGATACGATTGCGCGGATACGGCGCGAGTTCTTCGTGCGGGGCAGAACGATCAAGGAGATCGTGCGGGACCTGCATGTGTCACGGAACACGGTGCGCAAGGTGCTGCGGTCGGGGGCGACCGAGTTCAGCTATGAACGCGAGGTCCAGCCCCGGCCCAAGCTTGGCGCATGGACCGGCGAGCTCGAGCGGATACTGACCGCCAACGAGACCAAGGCTGCCCGTGAGCGGCTGACGCTGATCCGGGTGTTCGAGGAGCTTCGGGGGCTCGGCTACGAGGGTGGCTACGATGCGGTTCGGCGCTATGCCCGGAGCTGGCGACGGGATCGGTCGGCCTCGGTATCAGCAGCGTTCGTGCCGCTGAGCTTTGCGCCGGGCGAGGCCTACCAGTTCGACTGGAGCCACGAGGTCGTGCTGATCAACGGGGTGACGGTGACCATCAAGGTCGCTCACGTGCGACTCTGCCACAGCCGCATGCTGTTCGTGCGGGCCTATCCGCGCGAGACCCAGGAGATGGTGTTCGACGCCCACGACCGGGCCTTCGCCTTCTTCAAGGGCACCTGCACGCGCGGCATCTACGACAACATGAAGACGGCGGTCGAGACCATCTTCGTGGGCAAGGAGCGGGCCTATAACCGGCGGTTCCTGCAGATGTGCGGGCACTATCTGGTCGACCCTGTCGCTTGCACGCCGGCATCGGGTTGGGAGAAGGGACAGGTCGAGAACCAGGTCGGGCTGGTGCGCGAACGCTTCTTCAGCCCGCGGCTGCGGGTCAAGAGCTATGACGAGCTCAACGCCTGGCTGCTCGACCGGTGCCTGGCCTATGCCAAGTCGCACCGGCATCCCGAGTTCCGCGACCAGACCATCTGGGAGGCGTTCGAGACCGAGCGGCCAAGCCTGGTTCCCTATGCCGGTCGATTCGACGGCTTCCATGCGGTGACTGCCTCGGTTGCCAAGACCTGCCTGGTGCGCTTCGACAACAACCGATACTCAGTCCTGGCGAGCGCCGTCGGCCGGCCCGTCGAGGTCCGGGCCTATGCCGACCGGATCGAACTGCGCCAGGACGGCAGGATGGTCGGTGAGCATCCCCGGTGCTTCGGCCGCGACCAGACGATCTTCGATCCCTGGCACTATGTGCCGGTGCTCGCCCGCAAGCCGGGTGCTCTGCGCAATGGCGCTCCGTTCAAGGACTGGGTGCTGCCCGCCGGCATCGACAAGGTCAGACGCAGGCTCACCGGCCTCGAGGACGGCAACCGGCAGATGGTCACGATCCTCACAGCGGTGCTGAGCGACGGACTGCCCGCCGTCGAGGCCGCTTGCACCCAAGCCCTTCAGGAGGGCGTCTGCTCGGCCGACGTGATCCTCAACATCCTGGCCCGGCAGCGCGAACCCGCAATGCCGATGACCATCTTGACCACGCCGCAAGCCTTGCGGCTCAGCCATGAGCCCGTGGCCGACTGTGCCCGCTACGACAGCCTGAGGAGGGCGATATGATGGAACGCTCCGAGATCCTGACCACGATGGGGGAACTCAAGCTCTACGGCATGAAGAGCGCCTATGACGAGATCATCACCAATGCCGTCAAGCGCCAGCACCAGCCCGAGCGCATCGTCGGTGATCTGCTGGCCGCCGAGATCGCCGAGAAGCAGGCCCGCTCCATAAAGTATCAGATGACAATCGCCAAGCTGCCGCTGGCCAAGGACATCGAGGACTTCGACTTCACCGGGACAGGGATCAACGAGACGCTGGTCAAGGACCTCGCCGCCGGCAACTTCCTCCCCCAAGAGCGCAACGTGGTGCTGATCGGCGGCACCGGCACCGGCAAGACCCACCTGGCCATCGCCATTGCCCGCGCCGCCATCCGCAATGGGGCCCGCGGCCGCTTCTTCAACGTCGTCGACCTGGTCAACAAGCTCGAGGCCGAGACCCGCGCGGGTCGCCAGGGACGCATGGCCGACTACCTCTCGCGCAAGGACTTCGTCGTCCTCGATGAACTCGGCTACCTGCCCTTTGCCCAGTCCGGCGGGCAGTTGCTGTTCCACCTGATCAGCCGGCTCTACGAGCAGACTTCGGTCATCGTCACCACCAACCTGGCCTTCGGCGAGTGGCCCACGGTCTTCGGCGATGCCAAGATGACCACCGCGCTCCTCGATCGGCTCACCCACCACTGCGACATCGTCGAAACCGGCAACGACAGCTGGCGCTTCAAAAACCGCGCCTGAACCCCGCTGATCCGACCCGGCTGCGCAACCCCGACCAGCTTCGCCAGATCGGATCAGCTCATCGTCGTCAGGGGGTCAATATTGCAAGCCGATCCGGGGTCAATCTTCGACGCCGTTTGACACATGGCCTCGATTACTGCCAGAAGGTTCTTGGATCGGTGGTTCACCTCACGCATGAGCAGCCGCTGCGTCTCACGGCTCCGCCGCACCTCGCTGATGTCGCGAGCGATCTTGGATACGCCGACAATCCGGCCCTGGGCGTCCATGATCGGCGAAACCGTCAGGGAGATGTCGATGAGCGTGCCGTCTTTGCGCTGCCGCTTGGTCTCGAAGTGTTCGAGCCGTTCGCCGCGACGGATACGGCTCAAAATGAGCGTCTCTTCGTCCCGGCGATCTACCGGGATCAACTTGAGTATCGACTGCCCGATCCTTTCCTCGGGGGCGTACCCAAAGATCCGCTCCGCACTGGCGTTCCAGGACGTGACGATCCCGTCGAGCGTCTTTGAGACGATCGCATCGGTCGTGCCCTCGACGATAGCTGCGAGCCACGCGTCGCTGGTAACGGTTGGAGGATGAGCGTTCATTGAGATCCAGGAAGCAGCGCCAATGGCGCCCCTGCACAACTTTTGGGCATGTTTTTGGTTCCGCAGGATGCGGCGAATTGGGAAGGGCTCGATGCGCGAGCGGCGTTGCGTTGCCGTGCAGCCGAAGGTCAGCCCGCAACCCTGAGGCGCTTATGGCCGCGCGCCTCGCCTCTGGCAACATAGCGGGTGGCTTCGTCGAAGTTCATTGGACGGCTGAATAGGAATCCTTGTCCGAACTCGCATCCCCACGCGGCGAGCTTCAGTGCTTCGCCTTGGGTCTCGATGCCTTCAGCAACGGTTTCCAACTTCATGGCCTTGGCCAGCCCGATCATGGCCTGAACGATCTCACCGCGGTTGGAGTTCGTGCCCAGCCCCGTGACGAAGGACCGATCGATCTTGATTTCGTCGACCGGCAACGTCTGGAGGTGAACGAGAGACGCATAACCGGTGCCGAAATCATCTAGGGAGATGCCGATACCCTTGTCCCGCAGCCGCTTCAACGCGTCCCGAATCTCGTCGGCCTGGTCGTCCATCAGCACCCGCTCGGTGATTTCGAGCTTTATGTCATTGCAGGAGACCATCTTGTCTTCGACGAGCGCCAACAAAGTCCGGGAGAACGCCGGGGAGATCAGGTTCTCAGTCGCCAGGTTGATCGATATCTGTCCATGCTGGGCACCTGCCTCGTTCCAGCGCGCGATATCGTCGACCACCAGTTCCACCATTCTGATCCCAATGGCGTCGGCAAGACGAGGGTCGTCGAGCGCTCCCTTAATTGCATGAGGGGAAAGAAGACCCTTGTCGGGGTGCCTTATCCGCAGCAGCGCCTCAAAGCCCCGGAGCGCTTCTGACGCCAGACTGACCACTGGCTGATAGAACGGCTCGATCCATTGCTCGCGCAGCGCGGTGCGGGCGAGTTCGAGCTCCTCGGACCGCTGGGACGCACTACTGCGAACGCCAGGATCAAACAGACGGACGCGACCCTTGCCGGTCTGCTTGGCCGAATAGAGCGCAAGGTCGGCGCGCTTGAAGACCTCGTCGGCTCCTTCGCCCGGTTGTCCAATAGTGCAGCCGATGCTGGGCCGGCAGGATCTGGACTTCTTGCTGGCCCTCATCCTGGCGTCCAACGCATCCTCAATGGAATGGGCACGATCGAGCAGGCAGCGCTCGTCAGCGATGTGCCGCGAGATTATCGCGAATTCATCGCCCCCGAGGCGCGCAACGAATTCTGTTGGCCCGACGATCCGTTGAAGATGTCGACCGAACAGGCGCAGAACGGCATCGCCGGTGAGGTGACCATATCGATCGTTGACCAGTTTGAAGTCGTCCATGTCGAGGACCATCAGACCGACCGGGTCGGTCGCGGATGCCAGTCTGCGGCGCAATTCTTCGACGAAACGTCGCCGATTGGGGAGAGACGTCAACTCATCCTGATAGGCCTGCCGTTTCAGCCGCTCGTTGGACAGGTACTGCTCGTGAACGTCCTCGACCGTTCCGTACCAGCGGAGGATGCCGCCTCCCTCGCCTCGCCGGGGGGTGGCGCGAACCCTGGCCCATCGATAGAGCCCGTCCTTCATCCGGATGCGGTAGTTGATATCCACGGGATTGCCGGTGGAAAGGGCCTCGTCCCAGCTCTCGGTTGTGGGAGCGACATCGTCAGGGTGCAGGGCCTTGAGCCATCCATTCCCCATCGCTTCCTCTTGAGGGATGCCGGTCGCATCCACCCACCGGCTGGACACACTGAGGATGTTCCCCTGCGGATCTGAGGTCCAGGGAATCTGTGGGTTTTGCTCGACTGTGTGTCGATAGTGTTCCTCGCTCTCGCGAAGTGCTTCCAGCATTCGGGCACGCTCGATCGCCAGCGACGCCAACCCACGCAAGCGCGCAAGTTCCTGATCCTCTGCAGCCGTCGGTTCGCGTGGCTCCTGGAAATAAAAACCGAACGAGGCGATGACCTCGCCCTGTGAGTTGAACACCGGCTTCGACCAACAGGCCCGAAAGCCGAGCGGGCTCATCATACCCCGCCAGCTGTCCCATAGCGGGTCCGCGGCGATGTCCCGGCTGATGACATCCCGTCGCTCGAACGCCGCGGTGCCGCAAGACCCGACACCAGTGCCGATCTTCACCTGCGGCACCGCTTCCATCATGCCGGCAGGCATATGGGGCGCTATCCCGAAGGTGAAGTATCCTCTTGCGGCGTCAACGAGCAGGACGCTGCACGTAGCTCCCGGTATCTGCCTTTCGGCAGCCCGGCAGAGCTCCGACAGAACCTCTTCGAGTTCGGCCCCGGCGATGACCATATCGAGGATGACACCCTGCGTGGTGTCCCGCAGCTCGGTCGTCAGCCAGTCATGCGCATCGATTGCGCATCCCACCCATTTGCCTTCGCCAACGTGCCGAACGCTGAGGAGGTGGCGATGGTAGGCGCCATCGTACCGGCGCACGCGCATTTCAGCCTGGACGTTCTCCAGTGTCGTTGGGACGAGCGGGAGCTGCGCCCGGAACGCGGCAGCGTCAGCAGGGTGAACGGCGTCCAGCCAACCATGCCCCAACCCCGCGCTTTGCGGCATGCCGGTGAATTCGGTCCAATGAGCGTTGTTGAACTCGATCAAACCCTGGTGGTCGCACACCCATACAAGGCCGGGCACGGCCAGGGTCAAGGTTTCGAAAAGCTGATGGTCGTTCATAGGCGCATTCCGACGTCAAATCGGTAGTGTAGTTGGAACGGGTTAATGACGCGGTGCCCGGTTAATTAGAATTCTAAGCTTGAGATGTACTGCCAAGTGGAGTGGCAGGTGTTCTGGTAATCATGGTCAATGAACGGGCGATTCGCTCGACACATTGTCTTGACCGCTGCCCGATGGGCCGGCGACCACATGCTCCGTCAGGACGCCAGACCCAGCTGTCGAACAGGCTCCGCCACGACAACACGATCCCGTCCCTGCGCCTTCGCCGAATAAAGGGCGTCGTCGGCCCGGCGCATCAGGTCTTCCGGGACTGCATCGGTGGCGCGGAGTTCTGTAACGCCGATGCTTGCCGTAATGGCGATAGTGGTGCCGTTCGCCTGAACCGCGATGGAGCCTATGGCTTCTCGCAGCCGTTCGGCCACGTCAGCTGCCCCCTGCAGGGGAGTGCCCGGCAGGAAGACACAGAACTCTTCTCCGCCTATCCGACCCAGCGTATCGGTCTGCCGGAGTTCCGCCTTGGATGCTTTCACGAGCTTGGTGAGGACTTCGTCACCCATTTCATGGCCGTGGAGATCGTTGACCTGCTTGAAATGGTCAGCGTCGATCATCAGGCAAGACAATGGTATGCCCTGACGACGCGCGAGCGCCATGTCCCGGGTCGCACTCGCAATGAACGGGCCGCGGCGCAGTGCACCGGTCAACCCATCGAGGGTTGCGACGAGACGGAGTTCGAGCTGCTCCATGGTGAGGTTCGCAAGATCGGCCAATAGGGCAAGTTCCTGCTCGCCGACATCCCTGGGCTGTCGGTCGATGCCGCATAGGGCGCCAATCGGTGTGCCATCGCTCGCTCGAAGCGGCACCCCCACGTAGAAGCGAATGTTCGGGTCGCCTTTAACGAGTGGGTTGTCGGCGAATCGGGCGTCCTGCTGGGCATCTGGGACGATCAGCGCCTGGGTCTCCAGCATGGCATGCGCGCAGAAGGACTGATTCCGCGGAGTCTCTGCTATCCCCAGACCCTGCTGGGACTTGAACCACTGCCGCTCCCGATCCACCAGTGTGATGGCGGCAATCGGCACGTTCAGAAGGGCGCTGACAAGACGGGTAATCCGGTCATACGGCGCCTCTGCCGGTGTATCGAGTATGTCGTATCTGCCCAGCGCCGCGAGGCGCAGCGTCTCGGGATCAATTGGTGTCAGCTTCGTCATGACGATGTCTACCGAGTTGGGCGCAATCAGAAACTCTAGGCTCTCGACCTGAAGATTGGGTGAAAGTCGGCGGACAAACCGCCGTGGTTGGACGCCGAGTGTAGTCGGCGCGGTTGCAACCGGATTGCAGGAGCAAACCCACGGGACAATAGTCTCCAAGGCCGCAGAATGTCGTCGTTACCGGCCTTGACTTGTCGCATACGGTCACAGTGGATGGCTTGCCTGCCGGTGCCGTGTGGACGCCTGATGCCTCGGAGCTTGGTGTTGGTACGATATTTTGGAGCGCGTCACAGAGCGGCAGCTATGAGCCGATCATCGAAGTTCGCGACGTCGATGGTATTCTTGTTGCCGAACAGCGCATTGAGTTGTTCATTTACCCGCAGTTGACAGCCTCGGTGCCAGTTGCCGCGTTTGAAGCAGACGTCGGGCAAGAACTGACAATCGTTCCATCGGTTTCGGGGCTCATTGACGAAGGGGATGTGCGTTGGGGCGTCACTCCTTCCGATTTGCCGGCATGGCTCAGCTTTGACGAGTTGTCGGGCACCATTGAGGTCGATACGGGGAGCGCCAATAGCGTCTTCGGGCTTGTCCTGACCGCCGTTGACCAGAACGATTTCGCGACCGACAACACTGACGCGTTTTCCGTTTCCATCTTGGAGGCCGGTCCCGATATCACCCCGGACCCCTTCACTATCGCGCCGGCTACAAATGTTGAGCCGCGTTGGGAGGTGACGTCCGCGGCTATAACTCCATTGGGATACGAGGCGCCTACCACCGTCGTTGTCTCTGGTGCAGCGCAGGTATCCGTAGAAGGCGGAGATTGGGGGAGCACCGCTGCGATATCTCCAGGCCAGAGCTTCTTGCTCAAGACCGTCGCCCCGGATCAGGGACAGACCCTGACGGCTGATGTCAAAGTTGGGCCAGGTGCACCCGCTACATGGTCGGTGACAAGCTGGTCTGAAACCGTTCGCACGATCTCTGCGTCAACGACAAGCGCAAATCCGCAGACGCTCTTTGGTGCCTCTTGGACAAGTCCGACGACCAGAAAGCGGCTTGTCATCAATCCGCAAGTCACCGTTTCCTCAACGGCTTCAACCGTGCCAGCGCTCACGATGAACAGCGCACTTCAAGGTGGGCTGATTATCGAGAATCGGGGGGTGATTTCCGGTGTTGGCGGCGACGGTGGGATAGCAGGCAGCACGACTGGCAAGAACGGCGGAGACGCGTTGCTGCTTCAAAGTAACGGAGTGAAGGTCATCAATACCGGCGTCATTGCAGGCGGCGGAGGTGGCGGTGGCCTCGGCGGCAAGGGTGCCAATGGCAAGCGGACTGTTGTTACCCGCAATCGTGTTCGCCGCGATGTGGATAGTCACCGTCCTTCTGTTCCATTCGGACTGGATCATGGGAGAACGGATCTCAATTCTTGCGGCCCTGGTCGGTTCCACCGTGGCATTCTTAGCAACCCTGCACTGGTTGCGAGTCCCCTGGCACTAATGACGGTAGAGGTTGCGGCCGAAGCCCTTGCGTTCGACGAGCTTACCACGATCGTTTTGACCATGAAGCGTGCGCTGACACAAATGTTCGCAACGGCTTCGGCCGAACGCCTTCGGATCTTTGCAAAGTCGCTCAGACACCAGATACGCATTCGAGGTAGAGGGACTTGTGGCTTACCCCTTTGGCCTGATGATCACCCCCGTGCCGGCATCAGTTTCGATGAACACTGCGCCGGCATCTTCAAGAACGGTCTGAATCCGTCCCAACGTCGACGGATGAGGTGAAGTCTCCCCTGTCTCAAACGTCGCAAGGGTGGAACGGCCAATCCCTGCTGCCTGTGCAAGGTCGGCTTGGTGCATAGCCAGCATGGCCCTTGCGCCCCGCACTTGGGCGGCAGTTATCGGCATGATCGGACCTCACAGAATCAATTCAGTCAGCGTTAACCATCTCTAGCACATCTCATACACGGTGTATGATTTTGACTTGAAGGATTGCTCAGGCCGGACTATCTCGTCGGTCATGGATGCCAACACGCATCCTTTCCGCGACACCGGCAACGGTGCTCGTTCCCCGCGCAGCGACGGTCACGTCTGCACCAGCGCGTCGGCATAGTCATCGCAATCCCTCAATCCCACCCGGAACCACGGTTTCCGGGCACAGGAGAAGTCATGTCTGTCGCCACAGCGCCCCGCCTCGCCCACGTCAACCACACTCCGGTCCCGGCTCGCTCGCCCAAGGATTTCCGCCGCACCCGGCACATCAAGCGCAACGTCCGCCTGCACCAGCAGGTCCGTGACCTGATCACGGCCAACCCGGACTGCCGCTACATTGGCGGCAATTCCGCGGTGGAGCACATTGCCACCCGCCTCGGGTTTGAGCCGCATGACCTGGCCATCGCTGATGTGAAGATCGGTCGCCGCATCGTCACGCTGATCGTTGTTCCTCACCGCATCTGGGATCGTCCATTTCCCTCCGCCAAGGCAATCGACCTGCGCTTCCAGGCTCGCGAGGCGGGGCATGCGGCCATCCTGGTTCCGCAGGCTGTAGTGGAGCGTGAACCCCGGCTCGGCAATTCGCAACTGCTCGCGCGCACCGTCGCCATCAAGGTCGATGCGACCTCGCGCATGGCGGTGCTCGCCCACCTTATCCAGCACGGCCCCAGCTGCCTTTCGGAGCTGGCTGGCTTGGTGACGCACACGGATCCGTTCGGCGCCGTGCTCCATCTCGTCACCACGGGTGCCATTGCCTTGAACATCGACCAGTGCATCACGCCGTACACTATGGTCGACATCCCTGCCCCTGCCGGCCGCAGCCACTAAGGGGCAACATACATGAGCATCAAGTTCTTTGGTGACGGCGAACCCGCCGTCACCTGCGCCAACCTGCGCGCTCTCGCCGATGATCTGGAACGGATGTCCGTATTCCGCCCCAGCTCCGAACTCGATGGCGCTCCCCGCATCGACGCCTGGCGCTTCTGCCTGCGTCCCCGCCCTGCCCTTGTCGGCTGGGTGTCGGATCATCCCCTCCTCGGATCGCGTCAGGTCATGACCTCCGAGATCTTCGCCATCGATCGTTGTGCCGGCTGGGTCCGCACGGCATCTCGCTTCTACACGCTCGGCGCCACTGCCGCCGCCACGGAGTTCAACTGATGACTGATCGTACCGACGACAACAGCCGCATCCTCACCTACCTGGACGCCGAGTTCGAGGCCGACACCCATGGCGGTGCGTCGCCGCGCTTTGGTCGCAAGAAGAAGGCACCCGAGGTCATCTTGCCGAGCGCCAAGGAGGTCCTGGTCGAACTCGCCCTGGGTCGCGTGGTGAGCGAGGAAACGCACCAGAAGATCTCCTCTGGTGCCATCCGCATGGTTGTCGCCAACGTACCGGATGCCGGCTGGGCCAACCCGATCGCCGACGCCCTGAGCGACATCACCGACGATCCGGTGCACACCATCGTTCGCGACAAGATTCCGCAGGCCCGCGATCTGGCAGACCATCGCTTGCCCGAGTGGGCGCACGCCGGCGAGCATATTGTTGGTGTCGCGCCCGAAGCGGATCGCGCTCTACCGCCTTTGTTGCTCTCCATTGCCGAACTGCACATTGACGTGCCGCCTCCCGACGCCGTGATGGTGGCGGAAGTGATCCGGCACTGCCAGAAGGACAAAGTTCCGGCCGAGGTGCTCGAGTTGCAGCCGCAGGTGCTGAGCTTCGACGAGTTGTGTTCGTTGATTCCTCAGGGCGGCAAGGCATCCGAGACAGTCGCCCGGCTCAAGGCCACCATCGATCGCAAGCTCAATGGTGCAGGCCGTAAGCGGAAATCCCTCCCTCGGCTCGAGGATGCCATCGAGTACGGCGCCGCCCGCGACTGGGCCCTGGCGCTGCGCGACGACATCGCCGACTATCGTCGAGGGCTCATCGGCTGGGAGGAAGTCGACCGCGGCGCGGTGTTCTATGGCCCGCCCGGTACGGGCAAGACCCTGCTGGCCCAGATGCTCGGCGAGGCTGTCGGCATTCCCACGGTAATCAGTTCGATGGCCGAACTCTTCGCGAGTTCATCGGGTTATCTGGACGGCGTCATCAAGGCGATGCGCAAGGTCTTTGACGAGGCCAAGGCGAAGAAGCCCTCGATCCTCTTCCTGGACGAGATCAACGCGATTCCGAACATCGACAAACTGGATGCCCGCGGTCGCGACTGGTGGAGCCCCGTCATTCTGGACTTCTACACGCTGCTGGACGGTGCCATGTCGGGTCGCGACGGGGTCATTGTGATCGGCGCTACCAACAGGATCGAGGACATTCATCCCGCTATCCTGCGGCCCGGCCGCCTGGAGCGCGCCATCTTCGTCGGTCCGCCCGATCAGGACGGCATCGAGCGGATCATGCGACATCACCTGGGTGACGACCTGGTCAACGAAGACCTGGGCATGCTGACGGCATTGAATGCCGCCCACCGCGCGACCGGCGCAGTGATCGAAGAGCAGGTCCGCGCCGCCCGTCGCACGGCTCGGCGGGGCAAGCGGCCGCTGACCCTCGAAGACGTCAAGAAGCAGATCGCAAACGACGACAACCGACCGCCGGACGTGTTGCAGCGCTCCGCCCTCCATGAGGCAGGCCACGCCGTGGCCGGCGTCATGCTTGGTACAGGGACGCTGAAGTCGGTATCACTCCACCCGTCCGGAACGGCCGGCGGCTTGACGCACTTCGAGGACAGCACCGGCGGACTGGTCACGCGCAGTGGCTTCGAACGCATGGTCATGCGCCTCCTGGCCGGGCGGGCAGCCGAAGAGCTCATCCTGGGTGAAGTCAGCCAGGGCGCCGGCGGCTCCGCGGACTCTGACCTCGGCTTGGCGACAAGCATCGTCACCGCAATGCACGCATCTGTCGGCCTCGGTGAGTCCCTGCTCTATCGTGCGTCACCGTCAGAAGCGCCGAAGCTGTTGGAAGACCAGCAGTTCCGTCAGGAGGTGCATGTCACCCTCCAGGACCTCTATGCCCAGACGCTGGAGTTTCTTGATAACCACGAAGCGGAGTTGCGCTCCGTATCCGAGGCGCTGCTCGAACATCGCTTCCTCAGCGGCGATCAGGTGAAGGCTGCAATGTCCGGCAAAAACGAATCGGTGGATGCAGATTCGTCGCCGGGATTCGCAAAAACGGGGTGACTGGGTGCCTAACAAGGGCCAAGAGAGACCCCCTGAGGCCACGAATCGCCGTTGTATTTTTACAACACGATTGCCGATCGGACCTCGCTTGATTCGGTCAGAACCGGCAGGAAATCGTTGCTAGAATTGGACTTTTAATCCGGTACCGCAATGTCGAGCGCCGCCATGGATTCCGGTACCTCGTCCGCATTTCGGCTCATCCATGGCCGGCGACGAAAATGGGGTCGGTTGGAAGGTCCGCCAGACGGCCATCCTGCTGTCGCCTCTGAAAAAATCTGCAGGGGGGCTCTTCCCAAGCAAAAGTTTCTGAGTCGAATCAGCATTGTCGACGGCGAAAGCTGCTGACGAAAACGCCCAGGTCTTTGCCGGACCTGGGCGCAATCTGAAAACCGGTCGCCGCTATCCCTGGCAGGTGCACGACGACCAACACAACGCGAAGGTCATGTTCGCTCAGCTTACGGGGCGACCCTTGATGGGTCAAGTCGTCAGCCTGGGCTGCATGACGAAAGGTAGGTCATGCTTCATCGTCTCCAGAGGTCCCTCCGTCCTCATGCCCCTTGGGTGCCGCCGGTCCGCGGCATCTCGTCCATCTCCGTGACGCTGCCGCCGCGTGTCCACGGCTCTCGCCGTGTCTCCATGGCCACGAAGGGTCACAACTCCAGCATCGTCGTCGACCCCACCGACATGGCCGCCAAGGAGCTTGAGTCCGGCATCGAGCATAAGGCGTTCCTCCTTCTTGGCGCAGACCCGAAGGTCGCGAGCATCGAGTGCCAGGCTCCTCCGGTTGAGTATGTGGATACCGACGGCGTCATCCACGAGCACACCTTCGACTTCCTGGTACGCTACCATGACGGCCTGCGCGACGCCGTCATGGTCAAGAAGGCCGACAAGGTGCGACGCGCGCACCTGGAGGACCTCGCGGCATTGCTCGCGGACCAGTTGCCGGAGACCTTTGCCGACTCGGTCCTTCTCATCACCGATGAAGACCTGCCGGAATGGCTTGTGGCCAACTGTCGCCTGTTGCGCTCGGCACGCCTCGACAAGCCGAGCGCATTGGATGCTGAAATCGCCCGTCGCGCCGCGATGCTGTTTGAACCGGTCTCTATTGAGGAACTCTGTCGTCCGTTCGCACCGCGGGGTTTCCGCTCGGTCGCGCGCCTGCTGTTTGCTGGCGAACTGCGCCAGGTTGCTCCTGGCCTGATCGAACCCGAAACGCTCGTCGTTGCAGCAGCCCACAAGAGCAATTGACGATGACGAAGACCAACCCTCTCAAGGCCGATCGCCTCGGCCCGTTCGCGACTGTCCGCATGGACGGCAAGGTCTATAAAGTCCTTCGTCCGACCAGCCTCGGCTGGGAGCTAGAAACGGGTGGCGCCCGACCGGAGAAGAAGTTCCTCTTCCACCGCCAGCTGGAACAGGGCGAGGACGACGGCACCATCGTGGTGACGCGCTCCCGGAGTGAGCATCCCAGTCTGCAGAGCCTGCCGCTGAAGTCGCGACGCGACATCTTCATCAAGAACTGGTGGATGAGCCGTATCGTAATCGCCCTCGGCAATCGAACCCTCGAAAGCATGGGCGATGTCGCGCTGGGAAAGTTCATTGCAGACAACCTGCCCGACATCAGGCGTGACCTGGAGGCGTGGGGGCGCGACGCCGGTTACGACCATGCTGCTGCAGCTGCGAAGCCTTCACGCAAGGCGACTGTCGGCTCCGAGATCACGACCATCGAACCGGTGCTGACGCCCCGTAGCCTGCGCCGGCTCCTACCCACGTTCGTCGAGAAGAACAAGCACCCGTTGTCCATGCGCAAGCGCACCGAGCGGTGCCGTGGTGGCGGTCGCCGCGTCGACGATCGCGTTCTCAAGATCGTCCAGGAAGAGGTCGCCCGATATGCCGGCGAGGCTAACCCCACGATCGAAGGGCTACGGCTATTGGTGAAGGCTCGGATCACCCAAAGGAACAAGGGGCTGCCGCCGGAACTCAAGCTTCTGGCGCCCTCCTGGGGGACTCTGAACCGCGTCAAGGATGAAATGCCGGAGGGGCAGAAGATCGGTGGTCGCAAGGGAGCTCGCGCGGTCAATGTCGCGCTTGGTCCATTTGGCGAAGGACCGACCTACTATCGTGTAGGTGAACGTGTCGAAATCGACTGCTGGAACATCCCGCTCTTCATCCTGCTCCAGAAGGCGGGCGTCGCGGGAGAGATCCCGAAAGACGTCGCCGACGAGCTGGTCGAGAAGGCGCACCGCATCCATGTGGCTGCCGTAGTCGAGAAAGCCACCGGCTACATCACCGGCATGCGCTTCGGCCTATCCGAAAGTGCCGAGCTGACGACAGCGGCTCTGAAGATGTCGCTTATCGACAAGACCCGGTACTCCAACTGGGCCGGCTGCGAGCAATCATGGAACCTCTATACCGGCATCGAAGAGTGTACGACGGATGCTGGCCCGGGATTCATCGGTGACCGGTTCGTGTCGGCCGTTATCCCGGCAACTAGCAGCCACGTCTATGCCGCAAGCGGATTGCCACACCTGCGTGGCCTGGTGGAGAGCATCTACTCCACCCTGCACAAGGGCTTCATCAGCAAGTTCGTCGCGCGAGCGTTCGAGAACGTAACTGCCAAGGGCGACTACGAGCCCGATAAGCGGGCCAGCCTGACGCTGGAGGAGTTTCTCCGGCTGATGACCCGCTATGTCGTCGACGTCTACCACAACATGCCCCGCAACGGGGGGCTGCGGCAGAGCCCGCATCGCGAGTTCGAGGCATTTGCTCACGCCATGGAGCCGAAAGAACCTCCGACCCCCGACGAGATCCGGGTCTGGTTCGGATTCGAAGCTGAGCGGAAGCTGGGTCCTGCCGGCGTGCGCTTCATGCACATTCACTATGACAGCGACTGGCTCGTGAAGTACCGCAACTCCGTAGGGCTCGAGGACGTGATGATCCGCGTGGACGAGGCGGACCTGGGGGCTATTTCCGTCCTGCTTGACGGCGACTGGATCACCATTCCGGCTCGGGATCACGAATTCCGCGGCGTGTCGCTTGATGAGTGGACGGATCTGCTCTCCGATCTCCGCAAGCGTTTCGGCGTCCAGTCGGAGATCGACTTCGAGCGCTATGTCGCGCCAGCCCTGCTGGAGATCGAGCGCACCAACCGTGCCGCCGAGGCGATGAAACTCGACCAGGTGTTCTGGGACGCCGAACGGTTCAAGGCCTTCGAAGACAGCAACCAGATCAACTTTGTGAACCGCACCAAGCCGGATCCCGATCAACCCACTCCGTCCTTTGGTGATCGCACTATCGGCCGCCGTTTCGGCCGCGCCAGCACATCCCCCGCTCCGGCTTCATCGGACACGGCGGACACATCTGTGCCGGCGACCGCTATGGCCAGCACTCCAGAACCTTCACAGCCCGCACGAACGCGGCGTCTCCAATACCGGGAGGACTGATTGAGCTCCCCTGCCCCGCTGCCCGAAACCGAACTCCTGACTCTGCGAAACGAACTCATGAGCAAGCCCTTCTTGACGGACGACCTGCTCAAGGTCGAGCAGGCCATCGAGCGCCGCCACCGCGCCTTGCTGCACGTTGTCGATCCCTCCGAACCCTGGTCGGGTCCGAACCGTGCAACCACCCGCGCCCTTGTCGTGGTGGGTCCTTCGCGGTCTGGCAAGACCCGCGCGGTGAACAGTGGCATCGCCCGCCTCAAGCCCCTCACGGTGACCCGGGGAACGACCATCACTCCCCTTCCGCTCCAGGTCAAAGCCCCGGAGCACTTCACTATCGAGAGTCTCGGTCGGGCCATACTCGACCGCCTGAAACTGATGCCAGCGCGCTCCCTGGGTCCATCCCGCACCGTCGAGCGGCTACACACCCGCATCCAGCTCAAGCAGCCGACTATCGTCCACATCGATGAAGCACAGCGCATGCTGACGCCCGATCGCGTGGCTCAGCATCGCCGCAACGAAGAACATGTGAAGATCTTCGGGCAGTTGCGTGCCCTGGTGGACCTCGACGGCTGGCCTATTCCTCTCGTGCTCAGCGGCACTACCGAACTGACCGGCATCCTGGAGCGGGTGGATCTGAGTTTCTTTCGCGAAATTGCCGACGTCATCGTCATGACCCCGATGATGGTGGGACGGCAGTCTGACCGCGACGACCTGGACGACGCCCTTGCCGGCGCGGCGGAGAAGGTCGGCATGGAAGTCGATCTCGGCGGCTGCAAGGACTTCTTCGACCGCCTCATCCTCGCCTCGAACCACGCTCGCGGATTGGCCTTCGACATTTGCCACGAGGCCATTCTCCTCGCAGCCGAGGCCCGGCGGAAGGCCGTCACGCTCGAAGACTTCGAGACCTTCTATGCCCGAAAAGCGGGTTGCCTGCGCGCCGCCAATCCGTTCGTCGCCACCGACTGGCACCGCATCGACCCGAAGGTCCTTCTCGCATCCATGTCCGGCGAGAAGGCACCGAAAGTCTGGGAGGTGAAATGATGAGTAACGAGATCGAGCCCTTGGCGGAGTCCTTGACCTTGATGCCGTTCGAAACCGGAGCAAGTCTCGCCTCCCGCCTGGCGGCGATGAACCGCGCGGGGAATGCCCGGCAGTTCTGCTGGGACTACTTCGTGAAGTTCGAAGAAATCGCGGCCGGCAATGTCGCGGAACTGCGGAAGCTGAGCATCCTTGCATCCGTCAATCTGGAGGCACTGATCCGCTGGTCACCTCGGCGGGTTGGTCAATACAACTTCTCGATCGGCGATGAAGTCATCACCACGTTCCGGTCGCGCCGCAGCCGGTTTCGAGTCTGCGTCGGGTGCATCGACGCGGCGCTGGCTGCTCACCCCGAGCTGCCGGCAGATGCTGCGGTGGCGGTTCCCGTATACACCTTGGTCGACCCGGTTCGGACCTGCCCGGTGCACGGCATGTCCCTGGTCCAGGTTGCCGACAAGCGCTCGTTTGGGGATCATAGCCAGGACTACGCCATTCCGATCGCCGATGCTCTTGAGGACCTCGATGAGCTTCGGGCCAGCTCGGTTCGTCGCGCGGTGTCCGACTTCGAGAACTACCTGCTCGGTCGCCTGGGTATCCGTCCCCGCAAAGCCGTGCAGCTCCTGGACGATCTTGAGATCACGCAGGTCATGACGATCTGCGAAGGTCTGGGTTCCTTCAGGCTGTACGGGCGCCATGCTGCGATTTCTGAACTCGACGAACCCGATCAGCACGCGGCGGCGCAGCGGGGCTTTGAGACGTTGGCGCGGGGTGAGGAAGGGGTGCGAGAGTTCGTAACCGATGCCCACCAACGTGCTGCGTCGGAAGATAAGGCAGGCATGTCCAGCACGATGTTCGGCCGTGTCCGAAGCCTTCTGAACTCGCAGACGCGCTCACGACGTTTCGATCCCATCAAGCAGATCCTCGTGGATCGCTTGAGTGAACTCGTCCCCTATGGCCCGGAAGATCCGCCAATCTTCGGCATGCGCCCTGCCCGTCGGTATTGGCACACCCTCATCAGCGCTGAGCGACATTACGGAGTCGCATACCGCACGATCAAGAAGAACGTTGAGCGTGCTGGTATCCACCAACGGCTGAACCTGACATTCGACAAGACCCGGTTCGCCATCCCCGCAGAGGAACTCGACGGGCTGATGACGTCGCCGGATGCGCTGATCCCGCGCATGGAGGTCATCGTCCTCACCGGCGTTCACGCAAAGGACTTCACAGCGCTGGCGGATGCCGGTCTGCTTCGTCCGATCACTGGTCGACCAGATAGTGCCAGTTCGATGTTCCGACGCGGTGACGTGACCGTCCTTGAGAAAGCGCTGCTCTCCCGGGCGGAACCGATGACGACCGAGATGCCAGGTTGGGTGACAGTTCACGCCGCATTTCTGTCGACCTCCTGGTCGCGCGCCGACGTCTTTAGGCATATCGCGTCCGGGGCGGCGGCGGTGTGTTCGGTGAAGGGCGAGAAGTCGGCTGCCTCGCTTCGGGTGAAGCTCGATGACCTGCGTCGGCTGCATCCGCTTTTCGGACGTGACGTCATTTCGATGGAGGACGCCGCGGCCATTCTGGAGGTTTCCGAAACCGTCGTGAACCGGCTGGTGAAAACGAGCTGGATCGAAGCTCACAATGTCCGATCGGAGCAAACTGGCAAGCTCAAGATTGGCCTCTGCAAGGATGACGTGCTTGCATTCCAGCGCACCTACATCCCGGTCTCGGAGATCTGGCGACGACGAGGCGGACCTATGATCAAGATCAATCCGCTACTCGGATCTCACGGTCTGCGGCCATCGTTCCCGCCCGACAAGTTGCGCTGCACCTTCTATCGTCGTGCCGAGGTTGACCAAGTGTTTCCACCATCCGCCACCAGTCCTCCAGCCGAAACTCCTGCCCCGCTGGAACCCACGCCACTGAGCTGATTGATCAGTACGCCCCTTCAAGCCCCGGTTTCGCCGGGGCTTTTTTGTTGCCATCACGAACCGTCCCCGAGCCGGTCCTAAGCGTCGGGACATTCCCAACATGCGATCGGGACAATCCCAACGCTGAGGGGACGAAATTTGCCTTATGAATCAATGCCTATTAGGACAAATCGTATGGTGTCGTACAACAAGGGCTCGACCAGTTATGGTCGGGCCCTCTCTCTTAGTCGGAACAAAAGGAAAACCTGGAGCGATGAGAGGAAGCGGGAGGCTGCCCTTCTCCCTCGGACATCAGATCAACGTATCCCTAGAGTCACTAAGGCCAGGGTTGCCCCCCGGCCTTAGGACCGCGCAGATCGCTCGACCGCGCGGGACAATTTGTAGAGTCCTGTCAAATTGCACCTGGCAACCTGCCGGAAGCAGCTACGATTGTCGATCAGGTCGAGCATCAAAAACGTGCGAAGGAGCACAATTTGATGACTTCCAAATCGCCTTACATAACCTCCAACGCTTTGATTCGATATTGCGTAGCCAAAGCGCCAGAACGCCACCGGATCATCGAGGAGTTTCGCAGTAGCGACTTTCCGCCTTTCAAGGGCTGGTATGGCGGTGAAACCGAGGGTGCCGTCAGGCGCTACATCGCATCCGGTGGGGCAGATGATGCTGCTCTGGCCGACCTAGAGGTGCTACTTCAGAAGCGTCCAGTCGACAGCAACTTTGAGGAGGCTCGGCTAATAAAGCAGTTCGAGGCTCTTCAGGGCGCCCGCGAGACACCCCTGAAACAGATCGTAACCGCTGGAACGGTAAGCTTGCTTGAAGACAAGCTTGGTCCCTTCATGGTGGAGGGGGTGCGCGTCAGTGTTCGACCGACGAACGTCGTTACTGCGAATCGCAGTGGCTACAAGCTTCCGTTCATTGGTGTCGTAAAGCCGTACTTCTCGTCGACGGATCCGCTCACCGCCGAAACGGCAGACTTGTATGGCGCGTTGCTGCATTGGTATGCCGAGGTGCAATTTGCTGATGTTACCCAAGCTGATCCGGCGCTTTGCTTCGTTCTTGACGTTTTCCAAAGGCGGGCTTTTCGCGCCCCACGGGCGTATAAGCAAAGGCGCGACCTGATCGCTTTCTCCTGCCGGGAAATCTATGAGCGGTGGACCGCACCGGCGGCTGCTAGGTCGGCAAGAGGCATCAAGGCCCGATAGCTTTGTGAAGACGCTGCCTCGATGGCGGCGCTTCGTGCCGCCATCGAACGACCTATGGGTCGGTTGCCGCCCTACTCCCTAACATGAACCGCGGCAAGCCGGCTATTGCCCCCTCGTGCCCCAGTCGACACCAGTTCCGTCGCCTAAACGCCAGAAGCTCCGTCGGGGAAGAGGACGGCCTTGGCCACTTCCTCGGCCGTCAGCATGCGGTTGAGCGGGGCGCGTCGCCCAGGATGGCTGCCATGGAGGGGATCAGGGTGCTGCCGTTCTCGGTGGCGGAAGTCGAGACGAAGCCGGTGGCTGTCCTGGCGGCGATAGGCGCGCGGCTCCCCCCTCCCAGCTGCGCTAGGCGCAAAGCGCCAAGCTCCGCTTCCCTCCCCCGCTTGCGGGAGAGGGGAGCGCGTGGCACCGCAGGTGGACTGCACGTCTCCTTACGGCTGCGACCAAGGCGCGTCTTGCAAACCGCTCTCGACTGCGGGACCATCCGCCGAGACAAGGCAACGCCGTGCATTCGACAACCATCCCCGCCGGCCGAGCGCCGCTGATCGACCGCGCCCGCAAGCGGCGAGCGATCGTCGCGGCCACAGAACCCATCGTGCTCATCGAGGCTCCGGCCGGCATGGGTAAATCTGTGCTGCTCACGCAGCTGGGGGCAGAGCTCGGCCTGCCGGTCCATCGCGCCGCGACGCCACCGCCCGAAACCAATGCACGCCTCACCCTGTGGGACATCCCCCCGCATAGCACTCCGGAGCCCCTGCCCGATGGCTTCACCTGCGGCGCCCGCCGCATCGTCGTCGCGAAGCGGCCCGGCGTCGCCCTGCCCGGCCTCGATCGCGCCGAGCTTTACGGCCATGTTCGCCGTCTCGGCATCGCGGACCTGCTGATCGAACGCGACGAACTGCTCGAAGCCCTGCCGGCGCGGCTCGCCGACCGTACCCTTGCCGCCACCCGCGGCTGGCCCCTGCTGGTCGGCGGCGCAACGCCGGGCGCCACCGGACTCCCGGGCTTCCTCGCCAGCGAGTTCCTCGCGCCGATGACCGGGGCCGAACTGGCCGCGCTCACGGCCTGGCTAGATGGCCGCGCGGTCGAGCCAGCCCTCCTGGACCTCGTGCCGCTCCTCGATCTCGTCCGCCCTGCCCTTGCCGAGGCGGTCGAGACCACCCTCGCCGTCCGCCGCAGCGATCCCGAACAGGCCGCCGCGCTCGCCGCAGGCTATGCCCGGCTCAGCCTCTTCACCGAAGCGGTCACTACCTTCCAGGCCGTGGGCCGCTACGACGATGCCTTCGCCGCCTTCGCCGCCGGGGGCGGCCGCTTCTTCCTCTATCGCCACGGCTCGGCCGCCTTCGACCGTGTCCTCTCCGGCTTCCCGCTGGACTACGCGCTCGGCAACGATACGCTGGTGATGAGCCTCGCCATGCAGGCTCTGAAACACGGCGAGGTCGCCCGCGCCCGGCACCTCCTCGCCGAACGCTTCGGCAGCGGCGTCAACGAGGTGCGTCGCGTCTTCTCCGGACGTGACCGCTACAGCACCGACCTCGTCGCGTTCCGCGTCGTCATGTTGATCTACGAGGACTACCAGCTCACCGACGAGCTCTTCGGCCAGGTGTTCTCGACGCTCGCCGACCTGCCAATCGATGCGCACATTCAGCGCGGTGCGTTCTACAACGCGGTGCTCGAACTCTACATCCGCACCCGCCAGTTTGCCGCCGCCGAGGACGTGGCGCAGCGCGCCCTCTACCATTACGAGCAGGCAGAGGTGCCGATGCTCGCCTTTTACATCGTGCTCCACCGGGCGCTGATGCGCCTCCTGATGGGCGATGCGATCAACGCCCGCCAGCACGCCGAGCAGGCCGCGCAGTATCTCCACGGCGTCGGCTTCGACAGCCCGGGCGACGCGCGGCTGCTGAAGCTGCTCGAGGCCTGCATCGACTACGAGGGCGGCAAGCCCGAATCGCTCGCCCGCTTCCTCTCGACCGAGCTCGACGACTTCGTCCATGGCGAGATCTGGCCGAGCCTCGTCGAGTTCGCGCTCCACTATGGCAGCCAGGCGCTGAGCGAGCATTTCTCCACCATCGCGGCCCGCAACTTCCTCGATCGCTGGCGCGTCTATCAGGTGTCGAACCGGCAGTTCGGGGTGATGATCGAGCTGCGCGAGGCCGCCATCCTGCAGAACGCCAACCGCTGGCAGGAAGCGGCGGAAAAGACAGCGGCGCTCGCCACCCGCATTACCCGCGCCTGGGTCGCAGCGGCCGGCGAGGAGCTCGAATGGCTCAAGGAGCGCGACGAGATAGTGCAGGCCATGTTCTGGCTGCGCCACATCGTCTACGAGCAGCCGACTCGGCCCCATCTGGAACGGCAGCTCGGCCACATCATTGCCAACCTCAACCTAACCGGCCGGCAGCGGCTGTGCGCCGAGGTGTGGCTCGCCTATGTCTACAAGCGGCAGCGCAACCTGTCGCGGGCCCGCGCCCTGCTGCAGAAGGTCTTCGAGGAGGCGGCGCGACTCGGCGCCATCGCCCCGCTCGCCGAAGAGCGCGTGTTCCTCAGCGAACTGGTCGAACAGCAGCGCATCGGACAGTATCTCGAGATATCCGCACCGGTGCGGCAAGTGCTGCGCCGCCTGCGCGACAGCGGCCTGCCCAACTCGGCGCTCGGGGCGCAGAACGGGCTCAGCCGCCGCGAAACGAAGGTGCTGATGATGATCTCCGAGGGCTCGTCCAACAAGTTCATCGCGAACGCCTTGGGCCTCAGCGAGGCGACGGTGAAGTTCCACCTCTCCAATGCATACCGCAAGCTCGGCTGCACGCGGCGGCGCGAGGCGATCAGTGCCGCGCGGGCGATGGGCCTCGTGAGCTGAAAACGCCTCTGGCAAATGGTCGCAGGTAGGCCGTTTCAACGAGCCGGCCAGCCAGGAACCTAGACTTTTTAGTCGGAAACCTAGCCATTCTTCGCCTTGAGCAGGGCGCCATACAGTTGCCAAGCTTTCTCATCGGGCTCGTGCCGACTTCCGGCCACGCAGCCCCAACAGGTGCCGGACCAGCCGGCCAACTCCCGGCGCGGGGGAATCCGCCCGGAGTGCGAGACAAGGGACAGGGAACTTCGCAGCAATGACCAAGCACAGGCTACTCGCAGCAACTGCTCTTTCGGCGCTCATGCTGGGCGCCGCGCCCGCCATGGCGGTGACCGTGACGATGAACACGGTACAGATCTTCGGCACGATCGATCCGGCCAAGATTTCCGACTACACCGACTACATGGCGGCCGTTAACCTCTATGACGGCCTCGTCACCGTCGACTCCGACGGCAACATCGTCCCCGAGCTCGCCGAGAGCTGGACGGTTTCGGACGATGCGCGGGAGGTCACCTACAAGCTGCGCGACGACGCCAGGTTCGCCGACGGCTCGCCGGTCGAGGCCAGCGACGTGGTCTACACCGTCGAGCGCCTGCTGCGCATCAACCAGGGCCCGGCCAACCTCTTCGCTGGCGTGCTCGAGCCCGGCTCGGTGACCGCCATCGACAACAAGACGGTGAAGTTCACCCTCTCCAAGACCTTCGCGCCGTTCCTCACCACCGTTCCGGCCATCTTCATCCTCAACGAGGAGCTGGTGAAGGCCAACGAGGGCGACGATGACGGCCAGACCTTCCTCGCCACCAACGTTGCCGGCGCTGGCGCCTACACCCTCAAGAGCTGGGATCGCGGCAGCCAGATGACCATCACCCGCAACCCTGACTACTGGAAGGGCTTCGGCGAGGGGTCGATCGACGAGGTGCGCTGGATCGTCACCAATGACGAGGCCACCGTGCGCTCGCTCGCCGCCTCGGGCGAGCTGACCATGTCGAGCCAGTACCAGTCGCCCGACACCTACGCGGCGCTCGAGGCCATGGGCCGGTTCTACATCGCCAAGGAAGAGACCTCGACGTCCTTCTACCTCAAGCTCAACACCAAGCTTGCGCCCACCGACGACGTGCATATCCGCAGGGCCATTGCGCTCGCCACCGACTACGAGACCATCCGCGAGGTGATCTCGCCCGGCGGTATCCTCTCGACTCCGCTGCCGAAGGCCTTCGCCGCCTTCCACGCCGACGACATTCCCGCTCCGGTCTACGACCTCGAGGCTGCCAAGGCCGAAGTGGCGAAGTCGAAGTATGCCGGCCAGCCGATCCCGATCACACTGGGCTACGTCGCCGGCACCAAGTTCGAGGAAGAGATCAGCCTCCTCCTGCAGGCCAATCTGGAGCAGCTCGGCTTCGTGGTGACGCAGCAGGCGGATCCGTGGAACCGCATCACCGAGATCGCCGGCAAGGTCGAGACCTCGCCCAACGTGAACCAGATCTTCTTCGGCCCGACCTACCCGTCGCCCGACTCGATGTTCTTCACGCAGTACCACTCCAGCGCGGCCGGCACCTGGGCCTCGATCGAGTGGCTGCAGGACCCCGAGATCGACGCGCTGATCGACGAGGCCCGCGCCACCGGCGACGTCGACAAGCAGATCGAGCTCTACAAGACCCTGCAGCACAAGCTGGTTGATCTGCAGCCCGACGTGTTCCTCAACACGCAGACCGTGCAGCACGCCATGGACAAGTGCCTCACCGGCTTCAAGGCCGTGCCGATGATGTCGTTCGACTACGACTTCACCCGCTACAGCTGGACCTGCTGATAGCCGCCTGGTGTCCCCGGCCCGCGGCCGGGGACACCTCCCCCCGCACCACGCATTCTCACTCATCAGGGCGGGCAGCCTGTGGAATTCCTCTCCTTCCTTTTCCGGCGCGTATTGTGGTCGCTCCTGGTCCTCGTGGGCCTGTCGATCGTCATCTTCGCGATTGCGCGTGTCGTCCCCGGCGATCCGGCCCGCATGGCCCTTGGCCCCACCGCCACTGCCGAGCAGGTCGCCGCCCTGCAAGAAAAGCTCGGCCTCAACAAGCCGATCGTCGAACAGTACGGCATGTTCATCTCAGGGCTGAGCCGCGGTGACCTCGGCCGCTCGCTGCTGACCGAACGCCCCGTCAACGACGACATCCGCGAAACCTTCGCCGCCACCTTCGAGCTCGTGCTCGCCACCATCACGCTGGCCTTCGTCTTCGGCGTACCGCTCGGCGTTGCAGCGGCGCGCTGGAAGGACAAGTGGCCCGATACGCTGGTGCGCGTCCTCGCCATCTTCTCGGCCGTGACGCCGAGCTTCTTTGCCGCCCTGCTGTTGCAGATTCTCGCCGGCTACGTGCTCCACATCCTGCCCACCACCGGGCGGCTGCCGCACAACATGGAGTTCGTCGCCAACATCACCGGCCTGCTGACGGTCGACTCCCTCATCGCCGGGCGCCTGGACGTCTTCGGCCAGGCCGTGCGCCACCTGCTTTTGCCGGCCACCGCGCTCGCGCTCGCCACCATGGGCCAGATCGCCCGCATCACCCGCTCGTCGATGATCGATGTGTCGAGCCAGGACTATATCGAGGCGAGCCGTGCCTTCGGCGTGCCCGAGCCGATCCGCGTCTTCAAGTACATGCTTCGTCCCAGTTTCGTGCCGCCCCTCACCATCCTCGGGCTCGAGTTCGCCTCGCTCATCGGCAACGCCTTCGTCGTCGAGCTGGTCTTCTCGTGGCCCGGCATGGCTGCCTACGGCATCCGCACCATCCTCCAGAAGGACCTCAACGCCGTAATGGGCGTGGTGATGGTCTCGGGTGTGTTCTTCGTGCTCGTGAACCTCCTCATCGACGTGCTGGTCGGCTTTGTCGATCCCCGCGTCCGCATCCGGGGGAGTCGCTGACATGGCCGCCCAGACCGTAACCAACGAACCGCGCCGGCTCTCGAACGCCTACCAAAACTGGTACCGCTTCTCGCGCAACCCCACGGCCGTCATCGGCGCCGGCATCGTTATCCTCGCGATCCTCGCGGCCATCCTGGCGCCGTGGATCACGCCCTATCCGGAGCATGTCGGCGCCGTGGTCAACTTCCGCGCCCGCCACCTGCCGCCCTCGGCCGAATACTGGTTCGGCACCGACAATGTCGGTCGTGACATCTTCACCCGCGTGATCTTCGGGCTGCGTATCTCGCTGCTGCTGGCGCTGGTGGTGCTCGGCATCGCCATCCCGGTCGGCACGACGCTGGGTCTCCTTGCCGGCTATTTCGGCGGGTGGGTCGAGATCGTCATCATGCGCCTCACCGACATCGCGCTCGCCATTCCGCCGCTGGTGATGGCGCTCGCCGTGGCGGCGGTGCTCAGCCCCGACCTCATCAACTCGATGCTCGCCATCGCCGCCTTGTGGTGGACTTGGCACACGCGCCTCATCTATTCGATCACGCGTCAGCTCAGGGCACAGGAATTCGTGGAAGCGGCCGAAACCCTCGGCGCCAGCAAGTTCCACATCCTGTTCCGCGAGATCCTGCCCAACTGCGTCTCGGCGCTGGCGGTCAAGACTTCGCTCGATGCCGGCTTCGTCATCCTCGTGGGCGCCTCGCTGAGCTTCCTCGGCCTCGGCATCCAGCCCCCCACCCCGGATCTGGGCACCATGGTCGCCTCGGGTTCGGCCTTCCTGCCCGATTACTGGTGGGAGTCGGTGCTGCCCGGCATGGCCATCCTCGTGGTCGCACTCGGCTTCAACCTGCTAGGCGACGGCCTCCGCGATCTCTTCGACGTGCAGGAGGTGCGCTGATGTCCGAAGCTCTCCTCTCCGTTCGCAACCTCTCGGTGCAGTTCACCACCTATGGCCAGACCAACCAGGTGCTGAAGGGCGTCTCGCTCGACGTCCCGGCCCGCTCGCAGATTGCGCTGGTGGGTGAATCGGGCTCGGGCAAGACCGTGACGATGCGCGCCATCATGGGCCTGCTGCGTACGCCTCCGGCGAAGATCATCGGCGGCCAGATTTTCTACGATGGCCGCGACCTGCTCACCATGCCGGACCGCGACCGCCTGAAGCTGCGCGGCACAGCCATGTCTATGGTGTTCCAGGACCCGATGAGTTCGCTCAACCCGGTCTTCACCATTGCCGACCAGATGGGCACCATCCTGAAGTATGCCGACCGCCGCCTTGGCCGCAGCCGTTCGGCGAAGGAGCGGATGGACCGCGTCCACGAGGTGCTCGGCCAGGTCCGCATGCGCGATCCCGAGCGGGTGGCCCGCTCCTACCCCATCATGCTCTCGGGCGGCATGCGCCAGCGCGTGCTGATCGCCATGGCGCTGCTCAGCGAGCCGCGCCTGCTCATCGCCGACGAGCCGGGCACGGCCCTCGACGTCACCACCCAGGCGCAGATCCTGAAGCTGCTGAAGGACCTCGTCGAGGAACGCGGCCTCGCGCTCCTCATGATCACCCACAATCTTGGCGTCGTGCGCGAGACCTCGAACTACGTCTACGTGATGAACAAGGGCGTGGTGGTCGAGCACCGCCCCACGGCCGAACTCTTCGAAGCCCCGCGCGACGACTACACCAAGGCGCTCATCGCGGCCGTGCCCCGGCTGACCGGCGGCACCAGCTTCGGCAAGTCGGGAGCTGCCGCATGAGCAACATGCTTGAAGTCGTCGGGCTCACCAAGCTCTTCCCCGTCCGTAGCGCCTTCGGCCGCAAGGCCGGCGAAGTGCGCGCCGTGGACAACGTCTCGTTCTCGATCGAGAACGGCAAGGTCTACGGCCTTGCCGGCGAAAGCGGCTCGGGCAAGTCCACCATTGCCCGCATGATCATGGGGCTGGCGCAGCCCACGAGTGGCGACATCCTGCTCGATGGGCATTCCATCACCGGCGAAACCGGCACCCGCGCCTACGGCCGCAAGGTGCAGATGGTGTTCCAGAACCCCGGCTCCTCGCTCAACCCGCGCCGCACCGTCGGCCAGTCGATCGCCGTACCGCTCGCGGCCCACGGCACGCCCTCCAGCGAGCACAAGCGGCGCATCGCCGAACTGCTCGAAATGGTGCAGCTGCCGGCCGATTTCGCCCTGCGCTATCCGCACGAGCTGTCCGGCGGCCAGAAGCAGCGCGTCGCCATCGCCCGTGCGCTCGCCGTGGCGCCACAGCTGCTCATCCTCGACGAGCCGACCTCGGCGCTCGACGTTTCGGTGCAGGCCCGCGTCATGGACCTGCTGGTCGATCTCGGCCAGCAGCTCGGGCTCACCTACCTCTTCATCTCGCACGATCTCTCGCTGATGCGGAACTTCGCCGACACCGTCGGCGTGCTCTACCTCGGCAAGATCGTCGAGACCGGTCCCACTGCGTCCGTCTTCGAGGCGCCGCAGCACGACTACACCAGGCTTCTGCTCGCCTCCGTGCCGGTCATATCGGCCGAGGAAGAGGCCTTGCGGCCAAAGATCCCGCTTATCGACGGCGAAATCCCCACCGCAGAACAACTCATCGCGCTCCGCAACGGAGCGAACCCAGTCTCCCAAAGGACATCAGAATGATCAGAATTGGCATCGACGTTGGCGGCACCAATACGGACGCCGTCATCATGGATGGTGCAACCGTCATCGCCGGCGTCAAGTCAGGCACCACCGGCGACGTGATGACCGGCGTCGTCAACGCCCTCAAGGCCGTGCTCGACGCCTCAAAGATCGACGCTTCGGCTGTCGACGTGGTGATGATCGGCACTACGCACTTTACCAATGCCGTCGTGCAGCGCCGCGACCTCGCTCAGACTGCCGCCGTACGTCTGGGCCTGCCGGCTACCGCTTCCCTGCCCCCGATGGTCGACTGGCCGGAGGACCTCAAGGCAGCCATTGGTGGCCACGGCTACCTCGCCCATGGTGGCAACGAGTTCGACGGCCGCGTCATCTCGCCCCTCGACAAGGAGGAGCTGCTCGGCATCGCCGCGGACATCAAGGCCAAGGGCATCAACACCATTGCCATCACCTCGGTGTTCTCGCCGGTTACCGGTGAGTTCGAGAAGCAGGCCGCCGAAATCTTCGCCGAGGCCCTGCCCGGCGTCCATATCACGCTGTCGAGCGACATCGGCCGCATCGGACTGCTCGAGCGCGAGAACGCGGCGATCATGAATGCCTGCCTGCGTGATCTGTCGCGTCACGTGATCGAGGCCTTCCGCAACGCCATCACCGAGACCGGCATCAAGGGCCGCTTCTACCTCACCCAGAACGACGGCACCCTGATGGATGCCGAGTTCGCCGAGAAGTTCCCGGTCCTCACCTTCGCCTCGGGCCCGACGAACTCGATGCGCGGCGCCGCTTTCCTCTCGGGCGTTCGTGACGCCATCGTTGTCGATATCGGCGGCACCACCTCGGATGTCGGCTCGCTCCACAAGGGCTTCCCGCGCCAGGCGACGGTGGCCGTTGAAGTGGGTGGCGTGCGCACCAACTTCCGCATGCCGGACGTGTTCTCGATCGGCCTCGGCGGCGGCTCGCATGTCGTCGAGAAGGACGGCGAGATCAAGGTTGGCCCGACCTCAGTAGGTTACCGCATCGCCTCAGAAGCGCTGATCTTCGGCGGCAGCACCCTCACCACTTCCGACGTCATTGTAGCGGCCGGCCGCTACGAGCTGGGCGACAAGTCGAAGGTCGCGCACCTCTCGCCCGACTTTCTCGCCCGCACCGAAGCCCGTATCCAGTCCATGCTCGAAGACTGCGTCGAGCGTTCGCGCCTCTCGCCCGAACCGCTGCCGGTCATCGTCGTGGGCGGCGGCTCGATCCTCGTCAATGGCCCCATTGGTGGGCTCGAGGTGATCAAGCCGAACCACTTCGCCGTGGCCAACGCCGTCGGCGCTGCCATTGCTCAGGTGTCGGGCGAAGTCGACCGCGTCTATTCGCTGGCCGAGATCGGCCGCGAGGAAGCCCTCAACGACGCCAAGGCGCGTGCCACCGAGGCGGCCGTTGCTGCCGGCGCGCTGCGCGAGTCGATCGAGATCGTCGATGTCGAGGACGTGCCGCTCGCCTACCTGCCCGGCAACGCCACCCGTGTCCGCGTCAAGGCCGTCGGTGAACTGCATGTCGGATAAGGGTTACGTCCTCAAGGAGGCCGATCTCCACCCGCTCGCAATCGGTGCCGCGCTGCTCGGCACCGGCGGTGGCGGCAACCCCCATGTCGGCATGCTGCGGGCCCGCGAGCTGATCCGCAAGGGTGCTGAAATCCGCGTCCTGCCGCTCGATGCGGTGCCCGATGACGCCTGGGTGGCTGAAGTCGGCGGTATCGGCGCCCCGGTCGTGGGCGTCGAGAAGATCGAGGAAGGCGGCGAGTGCTACCGCGCCATGCGCGCGGTGGAGGAAGCTGCCGGGGTGAAGATGTTCGCCACCATCTCGGCCGAAATCGGCGGCTCCAACGCCCTCGAACCGGTGATCGCCGCCGCCTATGCAGGCCTGCCGGTGATCGACGGCGACGGCATGGGCCGCGCCTTCCCCGAAGTGCAGATGACCACCTTCTTCATCTACGGCGCCAAGCCGGCCCCGGCCGCCATCGCGGACGAGAAGGGCAATGTCGTCGTCTTCAAGGAGGTCAACGACATGTTCTGGCTCGAGACCTTCGCTCGCGGGGTCGCGGTCAACATGGGCGCGGCCGCCGGCCTCGCCACGGCGCCCATGTCAGGTGCATTCGTCCGCCGCACGGCCATTCCCGGCACGGTGACGCAGGCGCTCAGCATCGGCCATACCGTGCTGGAAGCCCGCCAGAAGCGGCAGAACGTGGTGGAGCGCGTCGTCGATGCCACCGGCGGCAAGCTGTTCTTCACCGGCAAGGTCAACGACGTGCGGCGCGAGCTGGTGGGCGGCTTCGCCCGCGGCCATGCTTACCTCACCGGCGTCGGCGACTGGGAAGGCCACGAAGCCCGCATCGCCATCCAGAACGAGAACCTCGTGCTCTGGGTCGATGAGGTGCCGGTGCTGATGGTGCCCGATCTGATCGTCAACCTCGAGCTGGATACCGGCGAGCCGATCACCACCGAAGTTCTGCGCTACGGCCAGCGCATCGCGGTTCTCGGACTCCCTGCGCACGACCTGCTGAAGACCCCCGAGGCGATGAAGATCGTCGGGCCGCAGGCCTTCGGCTACCCCGAACTCACCTTCAACCCGCTCCAGCCCCAGCCGATCGTGGCCTGAGGCGAAAGGAACCCACCATGAAGTTTCTTCGCACCATCCATGCCGAGGACATGGAAGACATCGCCACCGGCGGCGCCGTTCTGGGCACCGGTGGCGGCGGCGATCCCTATGTCGGCAAGCTCATGGCCCAGCAGGCCATCAAGCAGTACGGCCCGGTGAACCTCGTCGATATCGACGAGCTGCCCGATGATGCGCTGGTGGTCCCCGTCTGCATGATGGGCGCCCCCACCGTGATGACCGAAAAGCTCCCGCAGGGCGAGGAGCTGATCAACGCCTTCCGCGCCCTCGAGCAGCTGCTCGGCCGCAAGATCGACGCCGTGCTCTGCGGCGAGGCCGGTGGCGTCAACTCCACCACCCCGTTCGTGGTGGCCGCCATGGCCGGCCTCCCGCTCGTCGATGGCGACGGCATGGGCCGCGCCTATCCCGAGCTGCAGATGGTCACCTTCACCATGCATGGCGTCTCCGCCACGCCGATGGTGCTGTGTGACGACAAGGGCAACTCGCTGGTTCTCGAAACCGTCAGCAACGCCTGGACCGAGCGCCTCGCCCGCGCCGCCACGGTGGAGATGGGCGGCTCGGCGCTGCTCGCCTTCTACTCGATGTCGGGCGCCGTGGCGAAGAAGGCCGTCGTGCGCGGCACGCTGACCCAGTGTGCCGAACTCGGCCGCACCCTGCGTGAGGCCAAGGCCAACCACGTCGATCCGGTCAACGCCGTCGTCGAGAAGCTCAGCGCCGACGTGATCTTCCACGGCCGCATCCGCGACATCGAGCGCCGCACCGTCGGCGGCTTCGCCCGCGGCAAGGCGGTGTTCGAGGGCGTCGAGGAGTGGAAGGGCCACAGCTTCCGTCTCGACTTCCAGAACGAGTTCCTGATCGCCGAGCGCGATGGCGAGATCATCGTCACCACGCCCGACCTGGTCACGGTGCTCGACGCGGAGTCCGGCATGCCGGTCACCGCCGACTCGCTGCGCTACGGCCTTCGTCTCAAGGCGCTCGCCATGCCGACCAACCCGCAGTGGCTCACGCCCGCCGGCATCGAGCTCGTCGGCCCGCGCTACTTCGGCTACGACGTCGACTATCGGCAGTATTTCGACCGCTAAGCGTTCAAACCCGGCCGGCGGCACCACCGCCGGCCACTATCCCAGGAGGTTCCGCGCCACGCGCAGGAACACCCGCGTCCCGATCGGGATCAGGTCGTCGGGAAAATCATAGTCGGGATTGTGGAGCGCCGGACAATCGACCCCGGCTCCCAGGAAGAACATCGCCGACCGCGCACCCGCGCCGAACTCCCCGAAATCTTCCGAAGCCCGCATCGGCAGCCCCTCTTCCCGATGCGCAATCCCCTCCTCATCTAGCGCCGCCCGCAACAGCCCGACTGCCTCCGCGTCGTTGACGCTCGCCACGAACACCTCGTGATAGTCGAAGCTGCAGCCGAGCCCCTGCCCTGCCGCCACTTCGCTCACCAGCGCCTCGGCATCCGCGCAGAGCGCCGCCATGCGGCCGTCGGCCCGCGTCCGCAGCGTCGCCCATATCTCGGCCGCGCCGGGCGCAATGCCGAACACCGCCTCGCCCATCGAAGCGTGCGTCACCGTCACCATGGCGAAATCGTCATCCTCGAAGCTGCCGCTGCCCAGCCCGCCAAGCGCCGGCAGCAACTGGCTCACCGCCAGCAGCGGCGACAGTCCGGTCTCCGGCATCGAGGCGTGGGCCGTCTTGCCCTCCAGCCGGATGCGCATACCGCGCGAAGCGCAGTTCACCACACCCGGCCGCAGCCGCACTTCGCCCAGCGGCACGCCGGGGAGATTGTGAAGCGAGAAAGCGTAGTCCGGCGCAATGTCGCCAAAGCGCGGATCGGTCACCACCGCCCGCGCGCCCATGCCGGTTTCCTCGGCCGGCTGGAACAGAAGCACCACCCGCCCGCGCGCCGGCCTCTGCCGCCCGAACATCCGGCCGAGCCCGGCGAGCATCGCCGTGTGCCCGTCATGCCCGCACATATGCGACTTGCCCGGCACCAGCGAGGCATGGGCCGCGCCCGACTTCTCCTCGATGGGCAGGGCGTCCAGTTCCGAGCGGAACATCACGGTGGGGCCGGCCACGCCGCTGTCATAGACCAGCGCCACGCCGTGCCCGCCGAGGCCGGTGATCACCCGATCCGGCCCCGTATCACCGAGGAAGCGGACGACCTCAGCGGCCGTCCCGGCCTCCTCGCCCGAAATTTCGGGATGCTGGTGCAGATGGCGGCGCCAGGCCGTCAGCTGCACCAGGTCATGGTTGGTAAGGCCCATGCGGCCTCAGATGCGCCCGTCCATGGCGCGGTCGAAGATTTCGAGCGCGCGCTCCCTGGTCAGCTCCACCGGGTTGCCGCCCGCCGTGGGGTCGACAATCGCCATGTCGCCGATCTTGTCGCGCTGGGCGCCGTCGACCTTGAAGTCCTTGAGCGTGTGCGGAACGCCGAGCTTGGCGCGCAGATCGATCACCGCCTTGAGGAACGCATCGAAGCTGGGTTCGAGCCCGAGATAGGCGGCGAGCCGCACAATATTGTCCTCGATGGCCGGCCGGTTCACCACCAGCACATAGGGCATGAACACCGCGTTGGTCATGCCGTGATGGGTGTCATAGAGCGCGCCCACCGGATGGCTCAGCGCGTGGATGGCGCCGAGGCCCTTCTGGAACGCCGTGGCGCCCATGGCGGCAGCGCTCATCATGTGGCCGCGCGCTTCGATGTCGTTGGGGTTCTCGGCCACCTTGGGCAGGTTCTCGAACACCAGCCGCACGCCCTCGACGCCGATGCCGTCGGCCATCGGATGGTAGCCGGGTGCGCAATAGGCCTCGAGGCAGTGCGCCAGCGCGTCCATGCCGGTACCGACCGTGATGAAGCGCGGCATGCCCACCGTCAGCTCGGGGTCGGCTATCACCACCTTTGGCATCATCAGCGGGTGGAAGATCACCTTCTTGGTGTGCGTCGTCTCGTCGGTGATGACGCCGGCTCGACCCACTTCCGAGCCAGTGCCCGCCGTGGTCGGCACCGCGATGATCGGGAAGATGCCCTTGGGGTCGGCGCGGGTCCACCAGTCGCCGATATCCTCGAAGTCCCACATCGGCCGGGTCTGGCCCGCCATGAAGGCGATCACCTTGGCCGTATCGAGGCCCGAGCCGCCGCCAAAGGCAATCACGCCGTCATAGCCCCCCTCGCGCAGCACCTTGATGCCTGCCTCGACATTGGCCGAGATCGGATTGGGCTTCACGTCGGCGAACAGGCCCGCCTCGATCCCGGCGTCCTTGAGCATCGCCAGCGTGTTCTGCGTCACCGGCAGCGGCGCAAGGCCCGCATCGGTCACCAGCAGCGGCTTGGTGATGCCGGCGCTCTTCAGCGCCTCGGGCAGCTCGGCAATGCGGCCGGCGCCGAACTTCACGGCGGTCGGGTAGTTCCAGTTTGCTTTGGTCATGTGTCGTCTCCGGCGCTTGGGCGCGCCTCAGGCCTCTTTCAGGTGATAGCTCTTGGGCTGCGTCAGGTTCTGGTAGCCGATCTCGCTCAGCGCTCCGCCCTTGCCGGTTTCCTTGACGCCGGTCCACACCAGCGCCGGGTCGAGATAGTCGCAGCGATTGGCGAACACCGTACCCGTCTCGATCCGGGCACCCAGCGCCGCCACCGCGTCGAGGTCGGCCGACCAGACCGAGGCCGTGAGGCCATAGGGGCTGTCGTTCATCAGGGTGATCGCCTCGTCGTCATTGGCAACCTTCATGATGCCGACCACGGGGCCGAAGCTTTCCTCGCGCATCACCGCCATCTGGTGGTTCACATTCACCAGCACCTGCGGCGTGAGGTAGGGCGAGCCCGGCTTGTCCTCCGGGTGCTTGCCGGCCATCAGGGCCTTCGCCCCCTTGCGCAGCGCCTCGTCGGTCTGGCCGCGCACGATGTCGGCGAACTTGGCCGCCGCCATGGGGCCTACCACGGTATCGGCTTCGAGCGGGTTGCCCAGCGTCCACCCCTTGGTGGTCTCGACGAAGCCCTCGACGAAGCGGTCATAGACGTCGGCATGCACATAGATGCGCTCGACGCCGCAGCACGACTGCCCCGAGTTGAAGAACGAGCCGTCCACCAGGTTCTCGATGGCGCTCGGCAAGTTGGCATCGGCGCGCACATAGGCCGGGTCCTTGCCGCCGAGTTCGAGCCCGAGTGTCGCGAAGGTGCCCGCGGCAGCGCGCTCGATCCGGCGTCCGCCCTCCACCGAGCCGGTGAAGTTGATATGGTCGATCTGACCCGAGCCGATCAGCTTTTCGGTGTCGGCATGGTTGAGCACGAGGTTCTGGAACAGCCCCTGCGGCAGCCCCGCGGCCTTGAAGGCCTCGGCGAAGCGCTCGCCGACCAGCAGCGTCTGGCTCGCATGCTTCAGGATCACAGCATTGCCGGCCATCAGCCCGGGCACGATGGAGTTGACGGCGGTGAGGAACGGGTAGTTCCACGGGGCAATCACCATCACGGTGCCGAGCGGCTCGCGGGCGATCCAGCGGCGGAAGCCGTCCTTGGCCGGCCGCATGGAGGGCGCCAGCGACTCTTCAGCGATGGCGATCATGTGGCGCGATCGCTCTTCCACGCCGCGCTTCTCTCCGCCGAAGCGGACGGGGCGGCCCATCTGCCAGGCCAGTTCGGGCACGATTTCGTCGTTCTTGGCCATAAGCGCATCGACGAAGCGCGTCAGGTACTCGGCGCGCTCGCGCACCGGCACTCCGGCCCAGGCACGCTGCGCTGCCCTGGCCCGCGCCACGGCCGCCTCGATCTCGGCGCCGGTCGCCACCGGCCTTTCGGCATAAACGCTGCCGTCAATGGGCGATACGATCTTGACCGTCTCGGTCATCAGAACTTCTCCGTTAGCAACTCGAGGCCGCGAACATGGCCCGCTTCGGCATAGTCGAGGATGGGGCGGTCGCGCGCTACGACGGTCGGGTCAAGTGCGTCCCGTCGCAATGATGATCGGATCGGCCGGCTCGCCATGAAGATCACCCAGAAGCATGGGCTGCACGCAAACGCTGTGATTTTGTCACCGTTACGACCGCTCGAAACCTCGCTTCAGCTCCCAGTCCGTGACGCGGCGGTCATATTCAAACTGCTCCCATTCGGCGGTGCGCACATAGTGGTCGACCACCTCCTGGCCCAGCGCCTCCGCCAGCATTTTCGAGTTGCGCAGCGCCACCGTGGCGTCGCGCAGGGTCTTGTGAACCTCACGCAGCTTTTCGCCGGCATAGGCGTCGCCCTCGAATACGGGCTCCAGTGGCAGCTTGTCCTCTATGCCCTTGAGCCCGGCCGCGATCAGCGCCGCGAACGCGAGGTAGGGGTTGAGGTCGGCGCCGCCGATGCGACACTCCACGCGGATGCCCTTGGTGTTGGCGCCGCACAGGCGAAAGCCAGAGGTGCGGTTGTCGATGCTCCACACGGCCTTGGTCGGCGCGAAGGTGCCGGCCTGGAAGCGCTTGTAGGAATTGATGTAGGGCGCGAGGAAATAGGTGATGTCGCCGGCATAGGTCAGCTGCCCGGCGAGGAAGTGCTTCATCATCTCCGACATGCCGAGCGGGTCAGAGTCGTCCACGAACTGGTTCTTCCCATCCTTGGCGAGCGACATGTGGATGTGGCTCGAGGAACCGGCGAGGCCGAAGTCCCACTTGGCCATGAAGGTCACGGCCTTGCCCTGCAAGTGGGCGATCTCCTTGGTGGCGTTCTTGATTACCACATGCCGGTCCGCCATGGTCAGCGCCTCGGCGTAGCGGACGTTGATCTCCTCCTGCCCCGGGCCCCATTCGCCCTTGGAATTCTCCACCGGAATGCCCGAGGCGGTCAGCTGCTTGCGCAGCGCCCGCATCACGCCCTCTTCCTTGGTGGTTTGGAAGATGTGGTAGTCCTCGATGTAGTAGCCCGCCGTCTTGAGATTGCGGTGGCCCTTCTCGTGGATGGTGCGGAAATCTTCGTCGAAGAGGTAGAACTCCAGCTCCGATGCGAAATTGGCCGTGAGCCCCAGCTTATCAAGCCGTGCGAGCTGCTTCTTGAGCACGGCGCGCGGGCTGTGCGGCACCGGCTCGTGATGGTGGTGGTCCACCACGTCGGCGAGGATCAGCGCAGTACCCTCGAGCCAGGTGCACTTCATCAGCGTGGCGAGGTCGGGCTTCATGACGAAGTCGCCATAGCCCTGCTCCCAGCTCGCGGCGGCGTAGCCGGGCACCGGCTCCATGTCGATGTCGTCGGCCAGCAGGTAGTTGCAGCCATGCGTTTCGTCGATAGCGCCTTCGAGGAAGAATTCGGCCTGGAAGCGCTTGCCGATCAGCCGGCCCTGCATGTCGGGAAAGGCCACGAGAACCGTGTCGATGGTGCCGTTGGCTACATCCGACCTGAGGTCGGCCAACGTATAGGCGGCCATGGAAGAAACTCCCGTAACTAACTGCTATCGATCGTGAACCGCGGGAGCCGATGGCCCCCGCGGCTGAAGGCATCAGGCGCCGTAGCGATATGGCGGGCCGGCCCTCTCCATGTCCGCATTGTACTTTTTGATGATCTCGACGACGCGGGCGCTGCGGGGGCTCTGCGCGGCGATCTGATCCCAGAACTTCACCGCCTCGTCCTGCACTTCCTTCCACTCCGTCTCGGGAATGGTCGTCAGTTCGAGCTTGCCGTTCAGGCGGTAATTGGCCTCGCCCGCCCAGTACCAGTGCTGGCGGTAGTAGTGCGAGGTGTCGATCATCATGCGGTAGAGCTGCTGCAGGTGCGGCGGCACCTCGTTCCACTTCGCCGTGTTGACGAAGTAGGATCCGGCCCATGCGCCCGAAAGCGGGTTGGTGAGGTAGTACTTGAGCACGTTGGCCCAGCCCACCGTATGCAGCTCCGTCGTGCCGCACCAGCAGATGCCGTCGAGCTCGCCGGTCTGCAGCGCGGGCTCCACGTCTTCATAGGGCAGCGACACCGGCACCACGCCCCACTTGGATAGGAACTGGCCTGCCGTGGGGAAGGTATAGACGCGCAGGCCGTTGAGGTCGGCCAGCGAGCGGATCGGCTTGGTGGTGCCGAAATTGCACGGGTCCCACGCGCCGGTCGAGAGCCAGGTAACGTCCGGGATTTCGGCATAGGCCTCTTCCCAGATTTCCTTGAGCCCGTGCCAGTGCCACAGGGCCGGCACGTCGAGCGAATAGCGCGAGGCGAGCGGGAAATAGGCACCGAACACCTTCACGTCCACCGGAGCGGCGGCGGAGTCGTCATCGCTCTGGGCCGCGTCGATAGTGCCGGTCTGCACGGCGCGGAACAGCTCGCCATGCGGCACCAGCTGGTCGGCGGTGTAGAGCTCGATCACCATTTCGCCGTTGGCGGCGGTGTTGAACCAGTCGATGGCGTTCTTCACCACGTGCTCCGCCAGGGCCGGTCCGGCATAGGTCTGCAGGCGCCAACGGATCGGGCTTTGCGCCTTCACGTAAGGCATGGAGAGTGTCGAGGCACCAACGGCGCCCGCCGTCACGAGGCCGGCCTTCTTCAGAAAACTGCGCTTGCTGAGAGTCTCAGTCATGTGGATCAATTCCCTCTATTGATAACCCGTAGTCTCAGTCGGTTCGGCGGTCAGTCTCTCCCTCGCACATCACATGGCCCGGCCGCTGTAGAGATGAGGTAGCCACAGCGCGATCTGCGGGAAGAGCATGAGGATGACGATCGTCAGCACCATCATCAGGATGAAGGGCGCGATCGAGCGGTAGATATCCACGATGGTGATTTCAGGGGGCGCGAGCGCCCGCATGAGGAACAGGTTGTAGCCGAAGGGCGGCGTGATGTAGGCGATCTGGCAGGTAATCGTGTAGAGGATGCCGAACCACACGATATCGAAGCCCAGCATCTTCACCAGCGGAATGTAGAGCGGCGCCACGATCACCAGCATGGCCGTGTCGTCGAGGAACATCCCCATTACGACGAAGCTCACCAGCATCAGGATCAGGATGCCCCAGGCATCGAGGCCGAAGGTGTTGAGCAGCAGGTTCTCGATCGCCCGCACCGCGCCCAGCCCGTCGTAGACCGACGAGAAGCAGAGCGCGCCGAGGATGATCCAGAGGAACATGCAGCTGATGAGCAGCGTCTGTTCCGTGCAAACCTTCAGTACCTTCCAGCTCAGCTTGCCCGAAAGCGCCGCTGCGATGGTGGCGAGCAGCGCGCCCACGGCCGAGCTTTCGGTGAGGCTGGTCGTACCGGAGAGGAACAGCGTCATCATGATGGCGAACACCGCCACCGGCATGATGCCTTCGCGCAGCAACACGAGCTTCTCGCGCGTGGTGATCTGGCTGCGCTCCTCCTCCGACATGGGCGGTCCAAGCTCGGGTTGGATGCGGCAGCGGATGTAGATGTAGAGCCCGAAAATCACCGCCATCAGCAGGCCGGGCAGGATGCGGGGGAGCCACAACTCGGTGATGGGCGCGCGGGCAATCATGGCGAACAGCACCAGCACCACGCTGGGCGGAACCAGGATGCCGAGCGACGAGCCGCCCTGGATCACCCCCGTAACCATGATCTTGTCGTAGCCGCGGCGCAGCAGTTCGGGCAGCGCGATGGTGGCGCCGATCGCCATGCCGGCAACGCTCAGGCCGTTGATGCAGGAGATCAGCACCATCAGGCCCAGCGTCCCGAGCGCGAGGCCGCCGCGCACTGGGCCGAACCACACATGGAACATGCGGTAGAGGTTTGAGGCGATGCCGCTCTCGCTCATCATGTAGCCCATGAAGACGAAGAACGGCACGGTGATGAGCGGATACCAGTTGAGGACCTGGAACGCCTGGTTGAACGGCATTTCCACCGCCCCGCGGCCCCACAGCCACAGGGCCGCCGCAGCGCCGACGAAGCCGATAACGCCGAAGACGCGCTGCCCTGTGAAGAGCAGCACCATCATGGTGGCGAACATGAACAGGGTGATGAGTTCCGGCGTCATGCGATCGGCCTGCCCAGCGCCTCGGCGAGGTCACGAAAGAACTGCGCGATCACCTGCAGCAGCATGAAGACGATGCCGGCCGTCATCGCCACCTTCACAGGCCACAGTATGGGCGACCAGGCGCTGTAATTCTTCTGGTTGTACTGGATGGCGTACTGCGTGCTCGAGACCGCGCCCCACAGCAGCACACCCAGAAAGAAGATCACCGCCAGAATGGTGATGGCGTCGATGATGGCGCGCCCGCGAGGCGAAAAGCGCGTGTAGAACAGGTCCATCCGCACATGCGCGCCCTTCTGCAGCGAATAGGCGCCGCCGAGCAGGAAATAACTGGCGAGCAGGAACTGCGTCATCTCCAGCGCCCAGTTCACCGGCGTACCGAAGACGGCGCGCGAGACGGTGGACCAGAGCATCACTGCGCCCATCACGAAAAACAGCAGCATGGCGAGCCGGCCAACCCACCGGTTGATCCAGTCCACGCCCTTCACGAACAACCGGATCGGCTTAGGCATGCGGGGCACTCCCCTGCACTTCGGCGCGAGACGCCGCGGCTGCCCGGGTCAATGCCCGCGCCAGCTTGCCGACCCAGCGCTCGACCCCGGCCTCATCGCGGATTTCGTCGTTGCGGATTTCGAGCATGGTGGCCTCGAGGCCGCGCCCGTCGCCGTGGTGCTCGAGGGTGTAGGTCACACCGGTCATGGCCGAATAGGGCTCGTTCCAGCCGATCAGCAGCGAAGGGTCATCGGCCGCGAGCGCCCCCTGAAGCGACCGGGTATACCGATCGTCGCGGCCATGGATCAGTCCGATTGGCCAGGGCCGCGCCTTGCCCAGAAACACCGGCGTGAACGAATGGACGCAGACGATGATCGTCTCCCGCCCCTTGCGACGGCGCTCATCCAGCACTTCCTCGATCGCCGCGTGGTAGGGCCGCCAGTAGCTGTCGATGCGGTGTTGGCGCTCGGCTTCGGGCAGGTTCTCGTTCGCGGCGATACGCGTCGCTTCCGACAGCGTCCAGAACAGTCCCGGCGAGGTGGTGTCGCGATTGGCGTCGATCACGAGGCGGGAGATGTTCGAGGCCACCAGCGGTGCATCGAGCCGCTGCGACAGCCCACGGCTCACATCGAGTGCGCCCGGATCCCATGCGATGTGGCTCAGCCTCTCCTCGTCCGTCAGCCCCATATCGCCATAAGCCGGCGGGATGTAGTGTGAGGCGTGGTCGCACACGAGCACGAACGGCGAGCTGCCATCGGCGTTCGTCAGGTCCACGACGTCCTGCCCCCGGGCGTTCATTTCCCTCACGCCTCTCCTCTTAACCAATGTAACAGTAGTTCCACAGTCTGGTATTCTGTCAATCGTGAAACGTCAGGATCAGGATCATGGACGGCAAGACAGTTGCAGCCCGGGTGCATGACCTCCACGAGTCCCTCACCGGCGCCGGCCGCAAGGCGGCGCGCGGACTACTCGGCAACTATCCAATGCTCGGGCTGGCCCCCGTAGCCGAGTTCGCCCAGGGCGCGGGGGTCAGCGCCGCGACCATCGTTCGGTTCGTCGCCCAGCTCGGCTTCAAGTCCTACCCCGATTTCCAGCGCGCCCTGCGCGAGGAACTGGAGGAGCGCTCGCGCTCCCCGCTGCAGCGCCCTGCCATCCAAACAGAGCCGTCGAGCGCCCAGAGTTTCCTGGGCGCCTTCATGGAACATGCGGCCCAGCGCACCCGCGACACCACCTCCCTCATCCCGCCCTGGGAGTTCGACGCCGTGTGCAAGGCGGTCGCCGAAGGCAAGGGCACCTGCTATCTCGCAGGCGGCCGCTTTACCGACTTCCTCGCCGGTTATCTCGAAGCGCACCTGCGGCTCGTCCGAC
>Ga0207415_1000095_pt1 | contig 95241 bp, 70 predicted proteins | sample Passage237A_FD_187369 | JGI IMG/M metagenome (GOLD analysis project Ga0207415, IMG submission 187369) | Cellulose adapted compost microbial communities from Newby Island Compost Facility, Milpitas, CA, USA - Passage2 37A (SPAdes) (version 3) ... | reverse complement strand
ACAAACAAAACAGAAATAGGGCTTCCCAAAACTCCAATATTTACCCACCTCAATTGGGGATAAGTCCACCCAAAAAACTGAAAATGCAAAAGCCGCCCCAAAATTACTTTTGAGACGGCCTCTTCCCTTTTTCGGAGAAGTGACCTCATTGCTCTTTATTTTTTTGGGGCGAGAAATCCGACGAAATTGGTATTCAGAACCGCTCCCTATCCCCTTCATAACCGGCGGTCGGTTAAAAAAAATTGCCCCTCCATTCAGAGGAGGGGCCCCGGTGTGTCCAATCAATGCATCTGCGGGATTCTCCTACAGCTGCACGTCGTTTATGCAGATTGAACAGGAGTCAAAATACGCGCTCCAACTTCCCCAACCAACATCCTGTCCATCGCCAAATTCGGTAATCGTGTCAGGAATGGCTCCTCTCTCTTAATGAAAAAGGGGCCCGTATTATCCGTTTCATCGGAAAAAAATCAAACGCCTACATCCTCTCCCCATCCTGTCATCTCTATATCCCATAATCGGGTTATTGGCGTCGTATCGACGACGACGTACTTCTATCCGACTCATTTTTCCCATTCACCAATACCGAAATGGCATACTCATACAATTTATCTTTCTGCGCTGTGGTATCGATGAAAGGCTGTGACGGATCCACCGTCGCTATTCTCCTGAACGTTGTTTCCGTCACCAGTTTGCGGTAGATACAGTATTGGAGATTCTCTGCATGATAAGGAACCGGCCAGGCTACCGAAATACCGTTTGTTCTGTTCGCCAGTTTGGGTGCATCCGGAACGCCTATCGGCAGACCAGGTACCTCTTCTACTCTGGTAACGGAAGACAAAATACTCTGGTTTCCGAATATGTCGGTAGTGGTTACCGCATATTCTTTTGAAAAACTTGTTGAGTCCAGAAAATTTGGAACTTTTAACGGAGTGGAATTCAGTTGTTTGAAATAGGTTTCGCCAGGATTTCTGGAGTAAAGAAAATATCCGACGATTCCAAGATTCCCGAAGTGGGAATGGTCCCATTCCAGGAAAACTGACAAGCCTTCACGCCTCGCAGTGATACCTCCGGGTGCCGGAAGGATAATCGGCTGTCGTATGGAAACGGAACTGAGATCGGAAATTTCACTGGTCCGTTGACTTTGGCTGATCGCTTTTACCGCATACACATATTCTCCGGAAAAGTTGGCGGCAAATGCGGTGTCCCAGTATTCGTGCGCCTTTACCGTGCCGGATACAACGGTAAGATTGGCGGGCGATGTGCCACGAAGCACCTGGTATCCGAATAAATTAAGGTCCGGTGAGGGATCCCATCGTACGTTAATTTTTCCATCAACTACCGAAGCGCGCACCCCCATGGGCTTCTGTGGTATTTCATCTTTTACGGCCCCGGCCATAACACCCATGGCTTCTGCAAAGGGAGGCTCTTCCCTCCCCTGCACCCGAAAATAAATGGGCGCCACCTTATAATAATAGGTGACGTTGGGGACCAGCCGGGTATCAAGGTAGGATGTGGCCGCCCTATCTACCGTATCGAGCACAACATAGTCGCTGCCCACTTGTCGCGATTTCAGAATCTGTATACCCGCATATACGGCTTCCCTGGGCAAGGGATTCCACGTAAGCAACAATCCATTTAGAGTATCCGTAACCATTAGCCCTGTTATTCCGGTAAACTGTTTGGCATCGACGGCAAGTACATGAAGTGTATCCGATGGCAGTCCAAGATTTCCGGCCCAGTCGGTAGGTCGGATATAGTAACGGACCCGTGCGCCGGGTGTGAGCAGCTCGTCGTATTGTACAAAAATGGAATCGCCTTCCTGATACGCCATCGATAACTGCGGAACGGGATCGAAACTACCTTTTCGGTTATCACTGCGCATGGGCTGGGCGAAATAGCAGGGACTGTTCACCAGCTTCGCACTCCAAACCGCGGTCATGCTGCTGTCCGATACGGTGAACCGGGATAACCGGAACCGAATATTGGGATCATAGCTCGGCGGGGCATCCGTAGCCAATAGTTCATCAGCCATGGTCGTCTTCACTCCACCTGAATTTAACTGAAGGGAATAACCTGCGGCCTGCCCCTTCGTCCATGTTTTATCTACATATACCAGTCCGAATGCCTCCATCACGGGACGAAGAAAAAGCAGGAAGGCCAACTGATCCGGGCCTCCGTTGAGGAGTTTGGTATAGGCTTCCTCCGCATTTTTCACCTTCAGCTGCTGAACCACAGTAGCCGTCAGCTCATCGCCCAGGCGCTGTTGCATCTCCCGGGATGAAGAGGGAAAGGTAACCGTGGCGAGCTTTCGGCTGCTGCCGTTGCCTACCGACTTATACACCTCAATGGAACTGCCTGCCGGAAGAAATTTCATCTTCTGCAGGTCGCTGTCGAAGCCCCGCAATTGCAGCACCGCACCTTCCGGGCCGGTGAGTATCCGGTTTCCTGCCCGTTGTGCTCGCACACCAACCGCAAGAATGAGCAGAGTCGAAACGAAAATATATCTAAGCATAAGCTGCGTATAATCTTTTCCGTGTTACTTATTACATCCGTTAAATGAGGGATCACCGCCCACACCTCCATCGAGCTCCCATCCGTTCTTCTGAGAAAACTTCACGCGGGCATGGGCATTCGCGCAAACCCGTCCGCCCGCCGGTGGCCAATCCCAACAGGTAGAAATTTGGTTACAACTCGGATCACATCCACCGATTTTGACGCTGAATGCTCCGGCCACCCGCCCATCAATAAACCACCCATCGGTTTCGTTTCTTCCGCCGGTAATTCCGTAACAGGCGTCAAATCCGGCATTCACACAAATCTTGACAGCACAGAGTTCGGCACCGGCCGAAAGGTCGCCTTTCAAACGGAGACGGTACTGACCGTTATTGGCGAAATTACAAAGCAGCATGGCTTCGGCGCCGGAATAGTACCAAAACTTCGCACTGGCAATCGTAATATCAAATCCATATTTTTTGGTGGGATGACCGATCTGCACACCGGTGTGGAGATAGACACCGGAGAAGGTAGTTGTACCACTTGCTGCAAGATCCGGATCCAGTTTTGCGAAATAGTAGGCGATATCGTCGTTTCGCGTATACGGATTCCTAACGTTAATTCCTACAGCCACCTTGCCGTAACTATTGAAGATACCCAACATTTTGGCGTCGACTCCGCAACCGAAGAACGCATAAGGATCCGAAGGGTTCCAGGAAAGCCTGAACAATCCTTTCATCTGGGTGCTTTGCAGGCCCTTGATCGGTTCGATATGCGAATCGATATTGACCGCAAACTGCTTTCCAGGCACATTCAACACGATTTCAGATTTGGCCAGTTTGAAATAGGACACCACTTCGAGATCGGCGGAACCCCGGATGACTGGACCGGACTCAACGGTCAGCGAAATTGGATTCAGGCGAACCAGATTTCCGAAACCGGTAATAGAAGCAGCACCGTTGATATTGACCATAAACTTCTTGCCGGCCGTCTGATAGGAAAATCCTCCCCCCACCTTTTCAATGGTGACGATACCGATCGGAATAACGATGCCGGTTTTAAACGAAGCTCCTACATCCAGATTATTTCCGTTCTTGAAATAATGGAAAGCGATATCGGCATTGATGGGAGTGGACGGAACGCCCATGGAGCCGGTTCCCTCAAACCCATTCTCCTTGATGCCCAAGGTCAGACCGGCCTTGAATACGGGGATGTCCAGTTCAGCACCGATTTTGGAAACGGAAAACTCCGTTCCGCCGCCGGCTTTGGCCTTAAACCGGATATCGCCAACCGAGAACTTCAGCATATCGAGATCGGCCTTGAATTCCCCCACCACGCCGATGCTGGGTGTCTGTCCGGCTCCGGTGTTTACGAGAATATTCTGTACCGCCAGTTTGGCAAATCCCGCATCCGCGGTAAAATTGGCGGGCGCTTCCAGCATGAACCGGCCGTCGGTCTGCACCTGGAACATGGGAATATCAATCTTCTTCGTGATGAATTTATCAAATTGAATGGACGCACTTCCGTTCAGGCTGTACACATTGGTATTGCCAACCCGTCCGAAATGAAGGGGCTCATTCGAAGGCTTCATTTTAACAATGTTGAGCAGGTTGATGCCGTTGTCGGAGAAGCTGAAATTACCACCATAAAGCGCATCCGCCATTAACGAAAGATCGCTGAAGAGGATACTGGATGTTCCGGAAGAGGGAATGGCTACGGAAAGTTTTCCGCCCAGTTTGAATCTTCCTTCACTGAATACCAGCGATTGCAGTTCGGCGCCCCATCCGGCAATATCCATTTTCGGGAGATTATCGGTTTTGATTTTCACCGTTTGCACCTGCATGTTCTTGTTGATCACCAATTCCTGCACGGTAAATTTGACGGAGGAAATAGGGCCGATGGTGGCCGTTGCCAGCGAACCGGCAAGCTGCACCCGATCCGCCGCAATTTTGGACTGGGCCAGGTCCAGGATAACGTTGAAGCCATACAGATTCAAACTATAGGGTTTCGCGTCGGGCAGGGCAAATTTAAACATGCTGTAGGCCTGCTGTGCAAGGGGTTCCGTGGTAAACAGACGTACATCGTTGATGTCGGTAAGGTCCTGCGGAAGAACAAACAACCCGGATGCGGTTTCCGTCCACTTGAAGCCCTTGTCGACCAGCAATTGGTGGGTTGAAAGCTTGAGACTACCGGCTATATATCCCTTGCCATCGGGTTTCCCGATTACCTTAAGCCCTTCCCTGGATGAAAAGGTGAGCGGCAGATAGCCGAACAGTTTCACCGGGAGATTTACTTCATCGGTCTGTACTTCGTTGTTCTGCGGTTTGGCATTACCGTTATTATCAAAGCTTACCTTAACATTGGTAAACGACAGAGAAGATCCTTCCGACAATACAAATGCCGAAGATACCGGCTTAAGGTTCACAAAACGACCGGTCCACAGTTCGCCGTTGCCATCGGGAACGGTTTTTTCGAGTTCTATTTCAAATCCGAGCAGATGTGAGATATTTTTACCCCCTCCATCTCTCAGGTCAAAATGGATCGTATTTTCCTTCCCATCTGCTATGGTGGCTTCTACGGTTTTCGAAATATATCCCGAACGGGAAGCCTTGAGCGCAACGGATCCTGCTGGTAAAAAGAGCTCGTAGGAACCATCGTCTCCTGTAGTCACCTTCGCATATTCCAGCCCTTCGGGCGTAATGCTTGCATTCGGAACAGCATTCGCTCCGCTCGTTACTTTACCGGATACGCGGATCCCCTTGTCCAGTTTTAGTACGACCGTATTCTCAATCCCGGTTTCATTGATCACCAGCGACGTTTCCAGCACCACATAGCCGGAGGAGGCCGGAGGCGAGACACGCACAATGGTTTGTCCGCCGAAGCCTTCGTACTTCCATTGTCCTGCGGCATTGGAAACATTGGAGGTATCGAATAGGCTGATGGTTGCACCGGAAATCGCCTTACCCGTTTTTTTGTCTTCAACCCTGAACAATACTTTTCCGGTTTTGCGTACCAGGTATCCGACGTCACCGATATCCTGAAAGTCCTTGTGGAGTTGAACCAGGTCCATTGCGCGGAACGTATTTGCCGTGAGGGCGATAAAGCTGGACGACAGAGGAAGGCTTGGTTCCTTCTGGGGGGCACCGGAATTGTTTACCACACCGGGGTTCACAACCGGTGTAGGGGTTGCATGTCCGAACAGTTGGGGAGAAAAACTGTATCCCTCCTGCTGGGCTTTGATAACCGTTGGAGTATTCTTCAACTGCTGTGTCCACTGTTCCGTATCCGTCAGGGTAAGCACGTTGGAAGCTGTTTGATTCACCGATACTGCCGGTACCTTTGTTGTAGGGTTCTTTTTATCACCGGCCGGATTGGCTACCTGAGCTTTTTTGCCGATGGAAACTTTTACATCCACGGAAACATAGCCCTGCTTTTCGATCTGAAGTGTATGATCCCCGGCAAAGTAACTGGTCTCGAAGACGCCGGATTCGCCCGCATCAAAATAATTGGAAGACCCTTTAAAATGCAGTCTTGCAAACGACAGGGGTTTGCCTTCCTTGTCCACAACGCGACCGACCAGTTGATACAGTTCCGGTTTGACGACGAACTCCCGGGTCACCTGCTCCCCTTTTGCAATCAGGAAGGTATGCTGCTTATTCGCCGGAGCAATCTCCATGTCCTGGTACTGTTTGGGGAGGTCCAGCAATGTAAGCGTATAGGATTTACCCTCCTTCAATACCGGCAGGTTGCCGATATAAAACTGTCCCGAAGCATCAGTTCGCACGGCATAGGCTCCGTATTGCTGTGTAAGATCGGCACCCGCCAGCCCCGGTAGTTTGCCAGACAGGTTGGGCATGGTCAGCAGATTTAAATCCTTCGACTGCTTGTCCTGATCGGCCGGCGACAGAACGGGCTTCGCATCGGTGATACTCGTATTGGTTAATACTACCGGCTTCGCGATCGAACTGCTGCTGGTTAGGGATGCCGCAGCAAAAAGTGAAACATTGTTATTGGGGGTCGAAGACAGTGTGCCCGCGGGTTGGGTACCCGGCATTGACGTCGACAATACCTGTGCAGTTCTTACGCTATTGACAACCAAACCCAGGTTGAAACCGTCCAGGGTCAACACCTCGACATCATCGGGGTTGAAAGAAACCTTGACAACGGCGTTGGCGATGGGTTCCATTCCTGTACTTCCTTTCACGATAACCTGACCGGAAACAGATGGCGATACCAGGCTCATCCGATAAGAGGCATTCACCTGTAATACATTGTTAACGGGCAATCCGAAATTCTGCACGGCAATGTCGGTTTCCCGGCGTTGGTAGTTGGCCTTAACGGGCTCAATCTCGAGATAAAGTCTTCCGGTATAAAAAAGACCGGAGAATACATGGGAAGGTGTAGCACTGTTGGTGATACCGTTTTTGTTGACCACAACATCCTGGCTGGCAACCAAACGCATTTTACGACCATTGATGGTCTTCTCCGCGTTCCCGCCGGCCACCATCATGCCCTCTTTCTGAAGATAGCTATATTGCTGGATATCGCTGATGGGTCTGTAAATATTTACTTTGAAATTGGACGCTTCACCGGCACTGTTCGCGGGCTTTTCCAAATTGATGGTGGGCGTAAAGCGGTAGGTTCGTGCTGCAAGGATATGCGTTCCCAAATCAATGGTTTCGTTCAGGTCTAGTTCGGAAATCGGGATCCGGAATTCCTTTTCATCGAAATCATCTGTTTTCACTGCCACAACAAGATGCGTGTATCGGTTCAGCCCTTCGAATTCCGGATGAAGGAGATAAGCAGTATAATTACCGTCCTGATCGGTTCTTGCGGTGGCCAGTAAGGTTGAGTTGTCCGCTTGTTTCTGATCGTTTCCGGCGGTTTTGACCAGATCTATATTGGCAAGTAAATCAGCTTCCCCCTGTTTCAACAGCAGTTTTGGCAGCGTACCATTATTCTGGGTATTGTTCTGCTGGTTTCCGCCGGAAGAAACGCCCAGCATATTCATCAGCGACGATCCGCTACGCAAACCAATCTGGGCTGAGGGATTCGGACTCTGCGACGCCGTTACTGCAGGTGAGGTCGACTTATTGTTCACCTGCGTAATCAAGGTCTGATTCGCATTGTTCTCGGCACGTATGGTAATGGTTACGCCGGCCAGGGGATATTGCTGAGCCGATTTCTTATCAGAGACGCTTATTGAATTATAGGTAACCTGTTCAGACCCGGTAGAACTGATTACTTCTTCAGCCGAAGGTTGTGATGTCGTTACATTCAGCAGGCTGGCTACATTGAGGGTGGGATCCGCTTTGGCCACCCGAAGGGGACTGCTCATCTGCAGCGTATTCTCGCCCATATAATACGACGAAACAGCGGTCTGGATACCCATTCCGTTTAAGCCGGTCGTATTGATCTTCCCCGGATCCGTACTTTTGATTCCGGAAGAGGTCACAACGATGGATTTATTGGTGGTCTGATCCTCTGATTCGCGGAACGACCAAACCAATTTGCCTTTAATAAGATTTGAAGCGTATTTGATTGGAGTCGGCGGCTGGGTTTGTTTGCCATCCCCTTGACGTACGTTTACCATGGCCGCGGCCTTCCCTCCCGAACCATAAGTAAACACAATCACTTCACTCTTACCGCCATTCCGGAAAATAGCGTTGTTAAAGGGCGATCTTGCCGTCACCTGCACCGCATATCTTCTGCCTTCTACCAGAGGCGCATAGGCTGGCCCGTAGAGAAAACTGTTTCCACGTACCACTTCCTCAAAGGCATTGATTCCGGTATTACTGAGCATGGCATCGTTGGGATTTCTGTCGGAAAGCAACTCCACCATTTTAAATACATATTCGGTACTCGGGGGTGCCGAGGGAGGTGTAGTCCAGGTAAAGAGGATATTCTGCGGCGCCAAGGCCATGATTTCCTCTTCGGCAATGGGTCGGATGAAAGTTGGTGGTTCCAGGCTCTGAACCGGAAACACATTGCTGCAACCACCGGGCGCATCTGCCGAAATGGGTTGCAGACTCTGGTAATCCAATGCCTGTATACAGATCTGATACATACCTTCCGGCAACATTCCCGTGCGGGCAAGATCTTCAGCCTTTACGTTCTGTAACACCACTGAGTTTATGTCGAACAGCTGCATTACGTCTTCGGCTGTAACCCGTTTTACTTCAAGCGGCTCCAGCTGTATGGGACGTCCGCTCTTGTAACCGGGTTTGGCCGTAATGCTGACACCATTGTCGCCCGTAATGCTTCCCGTCAGCTGCACAAACTGGGCTGTCCGCATGAAATTAGTCAGTACGATCACCACCTGACTGGGCCGTGAACGATAGTCGGCAATATTTACCTGGTATGGCGGCAGCACGGTAACCTGAACGCCAACCGACTGGCCTATCGCCTGAATCTCAAAAATCAACAGCAATAAGAAAAATAATGAAACCTTCTTAAGCATTGGAATGATGTTGAAGTTAAAATCTGTTGTTTTCCGGATCGATTTCGGTTATACTTGACCGTTAAAAATTGAACATATAACCGATTTCCGTTCGGGTTTCGGTATATTGTCTTTGTTTAACCGAATTGGCATCATCCGGGGAATTGTTGATGAGATATCCCTGTACAACCATAAAATGTTTGGGAATAAACTGCCATCTTCCCTGAAGGTTGGCGTTCAACAGCCGGCTTTTATCTTCATCGCGAACACTTTGCAGCAGAGAAACCGATGTTTTCACCACCAATTTGTTTTTGAGAAAAGGCTGATCTCCGTTCAGGGTGATACCGTAATTCTTATCCGAAATCAGATCGCTTTTTAGCTCCGTCCAGTTCAGCGAAATTCCGGCACCGGTACCCGCCTTGTTGATCTTCAGCTGGTAGCTGGCGAGTAGGTTCAGGTTGTTCAGGGTACGCGCCATCTGATCCATGGTATACGAGGTGTTGAAATCATTCAGGTTCATGTAATTGAAGGAAAAGATTCCAACATGAGTGAGTGTGGATGTGGCCAGAATATAGCGCGGTGTAACCGAGAAATTATAGGTAGTTTGCGTGATCTTAAGCGTATCGTGAAACAAAGTGGTATTTGCCTGTTGGTTGATCGAATAGTTGGAGAAATTTACGTCCACACCAAGGCGGTTGGTAATATCCAATCCCGCGATCAGCGATCCGATCACTCGATTTGATGTAGCGGATTTAAGCTTCAAAAGATTATCGTTTTGCCATCCTATGCTTCCCGACAATCGCAGCCGGTTTTTCATCAATCGTACCGACGGGGCAAACGTGTAATTTTCTACATCGGTATTGAGAAAATAGGCCCCCATCGATTTAAAGTTCGGATCGATACGACGGTACTGAAGTTTAAGCTGAACATTTTTTTCCTTATACGCCAGCGAAGCGGAAATGGCGGTCGAAAGATCACTGGTTCCGTTAACATTGATGATATCGCGAAGCGATTTGACGATCGGATTGGCGTCTACACTGTCGATATGCAGCCCAGAGGTAATATCGCGGGTATAGAGGCTCACGGCAGCATCGGATTCAAAAACAATTTTTTTGGCGATGGTGAGGCGGTTGCTTACTCCCGTAACCAGGTTCTCTCCGGGGAAGGCATTGGGAAGCAGCGACTCGTCGTAGATGGCCTTGTTCACTTTGAGGCTGTTACTGTCGTCGCGGGCTTTGAGAACGCTGAATTCGATAAAGGATTTATCGGACCCGTAGCCGATCCTGGCCGCCATTCCCTTTCGGGTGTACGACACAGGCGTAAGCGATCTTGTGAGTGTATCCACTACCGTAGCTTTACTCAGCCTGCCGTACATGAAGCCGAAGCGGAAATTGCCCGGACGGAGGTCAATGCCTCCCCCGAGCATCGTATGTCCGGCAAGGGTAAACGGTGAATAGGTAATATTCCGGTAACCACCGTGCAGGGTTACCCATTTGTATTTCGGACTAAGCCCGAACTGATTGAAGGGCTGCGCAAACTGACGGTTTTTGTTGGCAAAAGAAAAGGAAAACGGCAGGTCAACCCCATAGATGTTGACATTTACGTTACCCGACATCAGGAAAGACGAAGGAGGGTAACGTTTAACACTATCCGAAGTTTGGGCGAAAATGCCCCGGGCATCAATACCACCCGAAAACTTAACGGGCTTTGCATGTTTAAGACCTTCTATATCCTGCCCGTTCGCCCTATCCGCAAGGCAAACAAGGGTCAGGAATACGCCGACGGGTTTGGTCCAATTGAGGTTAACCATCATAGGAATAGTGCTCGGTTATTAGAATATTAAATTTAGTTATATTTCCTATAGGAACAGACTACCGACAAAGAAAACCAAACCCACCAACAAGCGGGTGTAAAAAAGCGACATAAATTGATGCATTGTTTGGGTAATTAACTGTTTATCAGTTCCTATGGGGGATTCTGGTATATGATTTGGTATCGGTTTTATCTGAAGTCCGGATTTTGTGCAACCCTTCGATTTGACCAAAACGCTGCATTCTACCCATGTTTACCAACAAGTTTTTGCGTCCTTCTCCCGCGGTTTCCGACCTTGTATCCAGCTATATGCTGGCGGAACTGAATCTGTTGCCGGCACAAAAAAACGAAGTCATCAGTGTTTACCCCAATGGCGTTGCCACCCTCGGATTCAGCTACGGAAATCCCACCATACACAGGACGCCGGATGGGATAATAAATCAACTCGGCCGCGGCTGCTTTGTAACGGGTCCACAGGAACGGGTATTCCATATGATTCCCACCGATAACCTGAGACAAATGGTGATCCTGTTCAAGCCTGGTGTGCTTTCCAAAATCCTACGGATCAGTCTGGCAGGAATACGGAACAAGATTTTTGAAGTAGGCAGTCTGGTTCCGGAAGGCGACTACATCTGCGATCGGTTGGCCAACGCACAAACGCATCAGCAGCGGATTGAAATCATTGAACGATGGATTCTCGGACGCATACACCCGGAACGCTGTTCCCCAGAACTTACACAATGCATCATTCAGGATATTCACCAGCAGGCAGGTGATGTCAAAATTCAGAAAATCTGCAGCAGCTACCGGATCAACGAACGTTATCTCGAACGGAAATTCTCCGAGCTGATCGGTATTTCGCCAAAAAAATACGCCGACATCATCCGCTTCAATTTCCTCATCGACCGGATGCGTGGCTCTGCCTCCAAAGGATGGAAAGATCTGTACGATGAAATCGGAATCACCGATTATTCCCACCTCAGCAAACAGGTCCAGAAACTCGCCGACCTTCATCCCCGAAGACTGAAGGAAAAATTAACCGACTGTAATTCCGTTCTCTACACCGAAAACATGAATGAATCTTTTAACCGCATCAATATTCTGCGCACGATTGATGAAATGGCCGTGAATTGTTTGGGTTGATTGGGCGCCGGGGCTTGCAAATACCGGATTTTTTTTGTAATTTAATTAGATGGCCTTAAGCCCTCCCTACACAAACCCTATAAAAAAAATGGGACAGGCCTGTTAAAACCTGTCCCATTTTTATGTGATCCGGTTTGGATTCGAACCAAAGACCTACTGCTTAGAAGGCAGTTGCTCTATCCAGCTGAGCTACCGGACCGAAGTGGGCTGCAAAAGTAAAAAATGTTTAGATTGCATCCAAAACGAATTCATAGACATGGATGTAAAAATTGAGCCGGGATGGAAAGCTCTGCTGAAGAATGAGTTCGAGAAAACCTATTTTCAGCAGGTGGCAACCTTTCTCAGGACCGAAAAAATGGCCGGAAAAACCATCTATCCGCCCGGTAATCAAATTTTTCATGCTTTTGATAAAACGCCTTTCGAAAAAACCAAGGTTGTCATCCTTGGCCAGGATCCCTATCACGGGCCGGGGCAAGCCCACGGACTAAGCTTCTCCGTTCCTACCGGCGTAAAAGCGCCCCCATCCCTGATAAACATTTTCAAGGAGCTCCATACCGACATCGGGATGCCGATTCCCGACCACGGAAATCTGGAAGCCTGGGCCGAACAGGGCGTGCTACTGCTCAACGCTGTACTTACCGTCCGCGCCAACGAACCCGCCAGCCACGCCAAAATCGGCTGGATGGATTTTACCGATGCCGTTATCCGCACCATTTCCGACAAATCGGAGCATGTGGTATTCCTCCTTTGGGGACGCTTTGCGCAGGAAAAACAGGTGCTGATTGACGCTACCCGCCACCTGGTACTCAAGGCTGCACACCCCTCCCCCTTCTCGGCCGACAAGGGATTCTTCGGCTGTAAACATTTTTCCAAAGCCAACGAATACCTCGTTCAGCATGGCAAGGAACCCATTAACTGGTATCTGTAACCCTCCGAAATTTTGACGTTGAAACTACTAACCGCCATTTTTGCACGCATCTGGGCCCTCTGGGGAATCATCTGGTTCATCGCAACCATGCTGGTCTTCCTCCCCTATTTTGCCATCCTCCGATTTATGGTACCCGAACCCAACCGCACCCGATTGTTTATTTCGGCATCGCGGATCTGGATGGGAATCTACATGCCGCTGATCGGTTGCCCGTTCCGCGTAAGAGGAAAAGAAAATTTCAGGAAGGGACAAAACTATATCGTGGTCTGCAACCACAACTCTTTCCTCGATGTTCCGATTACGTCACCCGGCATTCCGGGCACCAATAAAACCATCGCAAAAAAAGAGTTTGCCTCCATTCCCCTTTTCGGAATCATCTACCAGCTCGGAAGTGTACTGGTTGACCGCAAAAGTGAACAAAGCCGCAGGGAAAGTTATACCAAAATGAAGCATGTGCTGGACATGGGGATGCATATGTGCATTTACCCCGAAGGCACCCGCAATAAAACGGATGAACCGCTGAAGCCCTTTCAGGACGGTGCCTTCCGACTGGCATCAGAAACCGGTAAACCCCTCATGCCGGCCATTCTTTTCAATACCAGAAAAGCCCTCCCGGCCGACAAGCCCTTTTTTCTATTACCCCATAAGCTGGAAATGCATTTCCTGCCGCCCATAGAAGTGCAGCCCGGCGAGACCGTAAAGGAGCTCAAGGAAAAGGTGTATGAGGTGATGAAAACATTTATTGAACAACATTAGACGGGTACGGAAGGCTTGACAACCGTAGGTTTCCTTCGCAGTGTCCAACAGAAATGAAGGGATTGTACGTTCGCCCGTTCATGGGATACACGTATCAAAAGTGTATGCAACCCGTTCGATTCATTGGGCAGGAAAGAGTCGCCACAATTGGGCTCCGGCGCGCTCCGAGTTATCCATTCGTCCGGATTCCAATCAAAGGTTTCAGGAAGATTGATAGAATACCCGTTTAGCCCCGTCACCTGTGTTGGTGAAGCGGGATAACGCAATCTTAGGAGCATACGGGAAGTTTGTCTTCTGCAAACCCAGTCAACCGACTCCTGCAATCCCCTCGTTAAAATCCGGGATTGGTGTAGAAATAGCGGGTACGGTTCACCTTGAGGTCGCGCAGCAATCCCGACCTTGGACTGATCACAATGCTGAAATAACGGTAAAGCCCAACCGGAGTGATATTTATCGACATCTGCCAGCAGTGCATCTCCCGGGATATAAACATGGTGAAGGATTCCAGTTTCAGCGTACGGATATCGTAGTATCCGTTGGCTCCGGCCTTCCATTTCGGTGTAAGGTTAAAATCGCCGCCCAGGTTTAATGCCGAGTTGATGACGGTTTCATAGCCGGAGTAATCGCGCTTCAACATTCGCTGGAAATTCAGGGAGAAGGAAACGTTTACCGACCAGGGGATATTGAAATCCGTAAACTCTGCGGCATTCTGACGAGCGTAGTCGAGTTGCATCTGTTGCTCCTCCAGCGTGAGTGGCCCAAGCTCTTCGGCCGTTCTCGCAGAATCGGCCCTGGCCTTGGCATCATCCTTGGGCTTGCTCGCAAAACGTGTCGACAGGGCTATGCTACCGTTGGTTATCCTTCCGAGACTACCCAGGGAAAACTTCTTTCCCTCCCAGGCATATTTATCGATCCGGTACCCCTTCTCATCAACCTGATACGGATCGAGGGAACTGTTGGCCGTGAAGTTGATTTTCTCGAAAAGGGTGCTTCGCATGTACATACTGATGGTAGAAAGTTTGAACTGGTCGGCCATAAAGTTGTAACTGCCGTTCAGGCCAAAACCATCAATCAGGCGAACCTTCTTTACCCCATCTTCACTGGTGTCGTTTTTGGCACGCACTTTCATTTCCAGGTTATTGTCCAACCCGAAGCTCATACCGCCAAAGGTTCCTTCGCTGATCGGACCGAACAGACTTCCGTCAAACCTCGACATCCGCAGCTTCCGGCCGGATTGGTCAACCTGAATGGAATCGTAGTTTCTTTTCTGGAAATCCGGTCGGTAGCTCACGCCAACAGAGGGGCGTATGACGTGACGTATGGCCTGCACCCTGGAATTACGGAAACTTTTGGTTCCGAAAAGCGCAGTATTGAAGCCGATTCCAAACGACATCTGACGGGCGGTATAAAAGCCCTTATTGATGGTCGTATCAATACCCCCCAAACCATCATTCTTCAACGGATTCCAATTCCGCAACATCTCCTGGGAGTACCATTTTTCCTCGTAGGTTATGGACGGCGCAATCTGAAGCGGGCCAACCTGCGGCAGCGACAAGGTCAAAGGAACGGTATGTTGAAACCCGTTACGGGCTGTATCCAGCAGTTGTTTCCAACTGAACGCGGAGTCGTAGAACGAAATCTGGTTTCTGAAACTACTGTTCAATCCAATACCGAATTTTTCATACCATCTTGGCTTGCCCACCATTTCCTGGCGTTGGAAGGGATACAGCGTGCTCACGGTAAACCCAACATCGGGAAGGTTCAGGTTGATCAAACGCTGGTTATTGTTCTGGTTATGGTTGGCGTTAACGGTAAGGTTCACCTTCCCATCCCAGTTCTTGCTGTAGGAAATGGAGGAATTCAACTGGTTCTGAAAGTTGAGATAGGGGTTGTTGGGTGTGAGCTGGTTGAAACGGGTGGATCCGGCATTTACACTGGCGGAAAAACTCTGTCCCGGTCTCGCTTTTCCATCAACCGTATGGCTCCAGTTGATATTGAAGGTCTTGCTTTTGAAAAAATCGGGGTCACCCTTAAAGTTCATTTTCGTGTTCTGCATCCGGAAGGTTACGCCCCCGTTGAAGCGGTAGCGGGTCCGGTAGTCGGACTGAACCGAAAAATTCCAGCCACCGTAGGAATAGATGCTGGAAAGGAAGGTCATATCCACATGGTCGTTGATCACCTTATAGTAACCCAGCCCTTCCAGACCGATTCCGAACTGTTCGTTGGTAGCGAAAGTGGGTGCCAGCAGTCCGGAATGACGACCGCCGGAAGAAAGCGGAAAAAGGCCGAACGGAAGATAAATAGGCACCGGCACCCCCTCAAATTCGGGGTGAATGGCACCGGTAACCGCCAATTTTTTGTTCACCATTTTCATTTTGCCGGCTTTGAACGCGAAGTGCGGGTGGTCGTAGTTACAGGTGGTCACCAGGGCTTTCGAAGCAAAATATTCGTTTTCGTTTATTTTTTTGATTACCTCACCCGACACAAACATTTCACCCTGCTGGGTATAGGTCGTTTTCGTGAGGCCCCGTTGGGTCTTGAAATTAAAAATGATACTGTCTGAGGTCATCGGCGTTTCGCCGTCCACCATTTTGGGAATTCCAATCGGGTTTCCGGAAGTGTCGGTGGAAAAAGTGGCGATAACCATATTGGTAGGCTGGTCTACCATAATGCGGTCGGCATCGAGTTTGGTCGTTTTATATTCTGCCGATGCCTTTCCATACATGAAAATCTGACTTTTTTTCACATCAAATACCAGGGAGTCGACAGCGCCGTACTTCAACGGACCTTCCAGCGAGTCCTTCGAATACCGGATATTAAAGGTATCTGTCCTGACAATGGGGGTTGTATCGGTAATTTGGGAAAGGGAATCCGTAGCGATCAGGGGGCCTTCCGTGGAGTCAAGATGAATTTGACCCGAAGAATCGATTCGTGCAATGGGCAATTTTCGCGGAACTGTGTCGTTTTGAAGATCGTATGTTAAAATATTACGAAAATCCACGTATCCACGCATCTCTGCAAAACAATTAAACGTTATTACAGAGAATAGTAGCACAATTATCCCGCTAAAAATGTATTTTGGCCTAACTTTGCAACTGTTATTCATAATGCAGTGGGGCAAAAATAAGAGAATAAAGTGGTGTTGGAATTGGTTTAAATAAATATTAGGATTCTTATGCTAAGAAAAACAATCTTTGGATTAGGCATTGTATTCACACTGGTTGCCATTTCTGCGTTTAAGGGAAAAGATCCCGACAGGCCGCGCGCCAGCACCGTGCGTACAATCATACTCGACGCGGGTCATGGCGGCCACGACGCCGGCGCCATCGGCTCCTTTTCCAAAGAGAAAGATATCTGTCTGGCCGTTACACTGAAAGTAGGCGACCTGATGGCAAAAGAACTTCCCGATGTTAAGGTTTTGTACACCCGGACGACAGATGTTTACCCCGATTTGCACGAGCGTGCACGCTTTGCGAATGAAAACCGCGGCGATCTTTTTGTTTCCATCCACGTAAACGCCGCGCCGCCCAAAAAATACACCAAGATTGTTGGCTATAAATATGTCACCCGCACCCGAAAAGGGAAAAAGGTAAAGGAAAAAGTGCCCATCCGGAAAACCTTTACCGAACCGAATCCCGCGAAGGGAACGGAGACCTATATCTGGGGTGCACATAAAAACGAGGATAAGGAAATCGCCCTCCGCGAGAATGCCCCCATGATGCTCGAAGAGAATTATGAGGAAAAATATGGATCGGTCGATGTTACCTCAAGCGACTTCATCGTTCTGGCCAGCCTCAAGGCAAAACAATATTTCAGAAGGAGCGCTACGCTCGCCATGCATGTAGAAGAAGAATTCCGTAAGGTGGGCCGCGCCAGCCGCGATGTGAAGCAACGCCAGGTGGGAATTTGGGTTCTACAGGCCACGGCCATGCCCAGCATTCTGATCGAAACCGGCTATATCACCAATCTCGAAGAAGAAAAGTACCTGAACAGCGAAGAAGGTCAGCAGGAACTGGCGCGTTGTATTGTAACGGCCATTAAACGGTACAAGGTAGAACTCGACTCCTCTGGTCTGGGCGCAGGAAGTTCGGAAGACACGCCCCCGATCCAGAACACTCCCCCTCCGTCACCCCGTTCGGCCAATACCGACATGCTTCTTCCTAAAAATTGAGAATCACCGATTTAACGCCTTTTTGACGATCGTGCGGCACATTTTGTATACATTTGTTACTATATAGATATATATAAGTGACAATGAAAATATCGAATGAAACCAAAATCGGTGCACTGACGGCAATAGGCATCACGGTGTTAATCCTGGGCTTCAATTTCCTGAAGGGCAGATCCCTTTTCGAAAAACGGGATAAAATCTACGCCGAATTTCCGTCGATTGAAGGCCTGTCCGTCTCCAACCCCGTATTGATCAACGGTCTTCAGGTCGGTGCGGTTTCTGCGCTCCGGGAAAAGGACGCCAACCTCTCCGGTATCATTGTCGAAATCAATCTTACCAAAGACATCAATATTCCTGATAACTCCGTAGCTACCATTAATCCGAGCCTCGGCGGATTGGGAACCACCACCATCAACATCACCAGGGGAAACAGCACCAATTACCTGAAAAACGGTGATCATATTTCCGTTCTCCCCAAAGCCGGCGTTGTAGAAGAAGTCCGTAAGAAACTCGCCCCCACCCTTGAACGGGTGAACGATGTGATGGACTCGGTAAAGCTGACCTTCAGTTCCCTGAACAGCACTCTGGATCCGGCCATGCAAACCCATCTCAAACAAACCATGGCCAATCTCGCAGCCTCTACCGGCCACCTTCAGCAACTGCTGGATTCCCGCAACGGAGCTCTGTCCAACTCGCTGAAAAATGTAGAGAAGATCACGGATAATCTCGCCGGCAACAGCGATAAAATCAACAATGTCCTGACCAACGTTGAAAAAACTTCTCAGGATATCGCCGATGCCGATATTGCCCAAACCATGACCAGCCTTCAAAATTCCGTCAACTCCCTCAACGCGACTATTGCCAAACTGAATTCCAATGAGGGTACCGCAGGGCTGCTCATCAACGATGAACAGCTTTACCGCCACCTCGAAAATTCGGCAAGAAGTCTGAATATTTTACTGGACGATCTCAGAACCCACCCCAAACGCTATGTCAGTCTCTCCGTTTTTGGGAGAAAAGACAGATCCGGAGGACTGAAAGAACCCTTGCCGGTTCCACCAAAAACCGAAAGCGCTCCAACCCTAATTAGTGACACCGCGACGACCAAATAGAATATGAAGAATTTTTTCTGGACCGCTATAGCCGCAACCGGAGCCTTCTTCCTGATGGAAAACTCCTCCCCTAATTTCGCGCAGGGAAGAGTCCCCCACGCAGATACCATGAAGAACCTGAGAATCATCAGGGCCGCATCTCTCAGTAAAAAAACGAATCCCGTTGATACCTCCGAAATGCAGATTCTTGCCGGGGATGTTCTTGTGCTGCACGAAGGAACCTATTTTTCCTGTGACAGCGCTGTGCTCAACCGGAAACAAAATCTGCTGGAGGCTTTCGGAAAAGTGCACATCAATGATGGGGACTCCATCCACACCTACGCCGATTACCTGAGATACCATACCGACCGGCGCTATGCCTACCTGCTGAATAACGTAAAGCTCACCGATGGTAAAGGCGTGCTCACCACCAACGAGCTGGAATACGATGTGGCTCTCAAACTCGGCATCTATAAAAATGGCGGAAAAGTCGTCAATGGCCAGTCCGTACTGACCTCGCAGGAAGGATTTTACTACGCCGATTTTAAAGACGCCTATTTCAAAAACAATGTCAAACTGGTGGATCCGCAGTACCGATTGACGACGGATTCACTATTGTATAATGTTTCCACGCAAACCGCCACCTTTATTACGGCAACGGAAATCATCGATTCGAGCAGCCGCCAGATCAACACATCCGACGGTTATTACAACCTGCAGGACGGCACGGCGCAATTCGGAAAGAATCCGGTGATCCGCGATGGTGCAGTTACCATTACCGGAATACGTGTAGCCTTCGACGATAAAACCGGCATCAGCCAGGTAGAAGGAAACGGCGTCTTCATCGATACCGCCCAGGGCATTTCGGTACTCGCCAACCAACTCTTCAGCAACCGCAACACGGGCGCCTTCCTTGCCACAAAGAAACCGGTATTGATCATCCGCCAGAAAAACGATTCCATATTCGTTGCTGCGGACACGCTCTTTTCCGGGCGCCTCTCCGATATCGGGATGTACAGGGACTCCGTAATGACCGATACGCTGAAAGGACTGACAACCGTACAAAGCGATACCACCGCCCCCGCAGATACGAGTAACCGTAACCGTTATTTCGAAGCCTATCACAATGTCCGGATCTTTTCCGACTCGGTACAGGCCGTTTGCGATAGTCTTTTTTACGCAGGAACCGACTCCGTATTCCGCCTGTTCCGCGATCCCGTGGCATGGTCGAACAATACGCAGATTTCCGGCGACACCATGCATATCTATACCAAAAACCGCCAACCGGAACGCGTGCATGTATTCAACAACGGAATCGCCATCAACGAAACCGATATCGCTTTTTATAACCAGCTGGTTGGGTATACCATCAATGCCTATTTCGACGATGGCAATATCCATTTCATCAGGGCCAAAGGTGAAGCGGAAAGTGTGTATTATGTACGCGACGAAGACAGCGCCTACGTTGGGGTAAACCGTATGGGTGCGGATGTGATTGAACTTCGGTTCGAAAACAAGGAACTGAGCAAGATAGCGGTCATCAACCAGGCTTCTGCCGTTCTGACTCCCATACGCCAGGCCGACCACGAAGAAATGAAGCTGCGCGGCTTTAAATGGCAGGAAGCCCGTCGCCCGAAAACCTATTTTGAACTGTTTGAATAATGGCAATGACAAAACTAAGGGACCTCATTTACGGGAAATTTTTAACGCCGATTGACGAATTTCTGCACGACAGCCGTGCTGTGGGCATCATACTGTTTGCCTGTACCGTTATTTCCCTGACGCTTGCCAATTCGGCCTGGAGCGACTCCTATATCTCATTCTGGCATACCGAAACGCATTTCGGAGAACTCCTCCATTTGCCTCACAGTTTTGAGCATTGGATCAACGACCTCCTGATGGCTATTTTCTTTTTCCTGGTGGGAATGGAAATAAAAAGAGAGATTCTCTCCGGCGAACTGTCGTCCCTGAAAAAATCCATCCTGCCTGTTGCCGGAGCACTTGGCGGGATGATCGTACCGGCATTGATTTTTATCGCCCTGAATTCCACCACACCGTTTCATCACGGTTGGGGTATCCCCATGGCTACCGATATTGCCTTTTCGCTGGGCATTGCCAGTATACTCGGTAAGCGTGTTCCAATCGCCCTTCGTATCTTTCTGATGGCTCTGGCCATTATTGATGACCTCGGTGCCATTCTCGTGATTGCTCTGTTTTATGGTGGGGATGTTCAGCTCACCTATCTGATCGCCGCGGCCGCCGTCTGCGTGATTCTTTGGATGCTCAACCAATTACGGGTGCGCTTCGGGCTTTTTCATATTATCCTCGGCCTCATGTTATGGTATACCGTGTATTGCTCCGGAATCCACGCAACAATTGCCGGTGTATTGTTTGCCGTTTTCGTTCCGACCAACCTGCTCAGTAAATTTGAAGCCAGACTTCACGATCCGGTGAACTTCATCATACTCCCGATTTTTGCACTCGCCAATACGGCGATTGCCATCCCGTCCGATTTTGCCGGCGCCATTTCTACCAGCCTAAGCTGGGGTATCATCCTGGGCCTGGTACTTGGAAAACCGATCGGAATTACGCTGGCCGCCTGGCTTATGGTACAGTTAAAACTTGGTGCAAAACCCGAGGGAACATCCTGGACCCATGTGATCGGCGTAGGCCTTCTGGCGGGTATCGGCTTTACCATGTCTATTTTTATCGCATCCCTGGCCTTCTCCGACCGACAGTTCCAGGATATTTCCAAAATTGCCATCCTTATCGCCTCATTATTGGCAGCGGTGGCCGGAATGATTTGGTTTGCCCTCTGCCCGGTGAAAAGAAAAAACAGCATTTAACAAGTTTTTTCGGGGATGCCGACAATTTCGGTATGAGTTTGGCTGTTCTCCCTAAAAACAAGGTTATGAACAACCGAATACTGATGGTATTGGTTTTGGCCTCCCTATTCACGACCGCCGCGAACGCCCAGAATTATCAATCTGCCGTGGGGCTCCGTCTGAGCAATGGAGCTCCCGTTCTGCAGACAGGTTTGAGCATGAAACATTTCTTCTCTGAAAAATCCGCCGTCGAGGGTTTGATCAATCTTTCCGAACCGTTTGGATTCGGGCTTCTTTATGAGATTCACCAACAACTCCCGGTTGAAGGACTGCGCATGTTCGGAGGCGGAGGTGGACAACTCGCTTTCCGCAAAAACACCACCTATGCCGGATTCTCCGGGATTGCCGGACTGGACTACTGCTTTAAAGAAGTGCCGATAAACATTTCGTTGGACTGGAAACCCGAACTGAATATCAATCCCAAAACGCGCTTTGAAGCCGCAGCTTTCGGGTTTACCCTTCGCTACGCCTTCCGATAATCATTTTCACTAACTTCGCGGCATGAAGAAAAGACCCGGAGCATTCCTGTTTGACCTGAACGGAACAATCATCGATGATATGGCTTACCATTCCGAAGCCTGGTATAATATCCTGACCAACGAAATCGGTGCGAAGCTCACTAAAGAAGAGGTCGACCATAACATGTACGGTAAAAACAGCGAGGTACTGATCCGCTTGCTCGGTCCTTCCCGATTTACCGAGGAAGAAATGGAATTTTGGTCGATTGAAAAGGAAAAACGTTACCAGGCTGCCTATGCCGAAAAAATGCAGCCAATCAAGGGACTGATCGAATTTCTGGACGCCGCCTGGAATCAGAATATCCCAATGGCCATAGGTTCTGCCGCCATCCCCTTCAATATCCAGTTTATCCTGAAAGGACTGGCGCTTGAAAAATATTTTCCGGTGATTGTGAGTGCCGACGATGTTACACACAGTAAGCCTGACCCGGAAACCTTTACACTCGGTGCAGACCAGCTGGGGATTCCCTACGAGGACTGTATCGTTTTTGAAGATGCCCCCAAGGGCGTGGAAGCCGCAGCCAATGCAGGCATGAAAGCGGTTGTACTTACCACGATGCACCCGAAGGAGGAATTCTCCCAATACAACAATATCCTCGGTTTTATTGAGGATTATACCGATCCGCTGATCGCTTCCCTGCTGAAATAGCCATCAAACATTATCAGTAAAATGACGGGTTCCCCGTTCCGCTGAAAATTTCTTTTCATTGTAAAGAGAAGACTCGCCGCGCGGTATGGAAAGCGACTGCCATCCTTCTCCCCTATACATTTTGGCAATATAAACGATTTGGCCGACATGATAGGGATAATGGGCCAATTGGCGCGTAACCGCATCCAGTACCGTGTGTCCCTCATTGCGGATATAAACGATTCGCGAAAGATCGGTTTCTTTCAACCCTTCCAGCGTATTCAGCAGCTGATCCCATCCCCTGTTCCACTGCATCATCAGTTCGGAACGGGTTTCCATCCCCTCGTTGAATTCCTCATCGCGGTTGCGCCACGGTTTTTCGCCGTCGGATGTCAGAAAATCCGTAAACCGGCTTAACATATTTCCGGATACATGACGAACGATAATAGCAATGCTGTTGCTCTGTTCGTTTTCATGCCAGAAAAAGCCGGAATCGTCCACCTGATCCATTGCTTTTTCCGCCAGCGAACGGTAGTATTTGAACAGCTTTATTGCACCGGGAAGAAAGCTTGTCATAGTTGCCCATTTGTAACTACTGTAAAGTTAGGAAGAGATTCTTTTAGTTGAGCACGCCAACCATTCGTGTTAACATACTCATAACCAATTAGATAGGCGCCCCTATGGGATAATCCACCGAAAATCTGTACCTTTACTCTTTAAATACTCACGATTGCTGCCAGCCAAATTATTGAGTTGATAAGCAGCATTAGCCATGAATTTTTCCCTCAGCTTAAGCACCCAACGTTATTTCCGGTTAGGCGTCAGCACCTTTTTCTTTATCCAGGGATTGACCTTCGCGTCCTGGGCCAGCCGTATTCCCGATATCAAAGCTCGTTTGCATCTCAGTGAAGGGCAGCTGGGCGGAATTCTTTTGGCCCTGCCGCTCGGGCAACTGACGGCCATGACGCTTTCCGGCTATCTGGTCAGCCGTTTTGGAAGTAAGAAAACCCTACCGATCGGCGTACTGCTTTACCCTGCGGCCCTTGTGCTGCTGGGTGCGGTAACCCAGGTGTGGCAGATGGCCGGCGCCCTGTTCCTCTTCGGGGTCTTCGGAAATCTTTGCAATATTTCTATCAATACTCAGGGCATCGGGGTAGAACGCATTTACCGCCGCAGCATTATGGCTTCCTTTCATGGATTGTGGAGTCTTGCCGGATTTACCGGTGGCGTTATCGGTGGCATCATGGTGGCCGACAACATCAGCCCACTTCAGCATTTTTCCATCATTTATCTGATCGATATTGCGCTCCTGGCCATTGCCCACAGGTATATCCTACCACGCGATGCGGCTTCGGGAGGCCAGGCCAAAAAGAAAATCTTTGTGAAACCCGACAGGGCTATTGTACTGCTGGGTATGATCGCCTTCGCAAGCATGATCTGTGAGGGAACCATGTTCGACTGGAGCGGTATCTATTTTGAAAAAGTGGTGGACGCTCCAAAAGCGCTTACACGTCTGGGTTATATTGCATTTATGACAACTATGGCTACCGGGCGTTTTGCAGCTGATTTTCTGGTTACTCGATTCGGCATAACCCGGGTGTTGCAGATGAGTGGTATCGTCATTCTGAGTGGGATGAGCACCGCGGTACTCTTCCCCGGTCTGTTGCCGGCAACCATCGGATTTTTGCTGGTTGGCTTTGGCGTATCATCGGTAGTGCCGCTGGTTTACAGTTTGGCCGGCCGCTCCAAAACCATGCTGCCCGGCATTGCACTGGCATCGGTGTCCTCTATCGGATTTCTGGGATTCCTTATCGGGCCGCCGATTATCGGATTCATCGCCGAAGCTTCCAGCCTTCGTCTTTCCTTTATAACGGTAGCATTATTGGGTCTGGGCACAACATTCCTTGCCGGAAAAGTGCGTCAATAAACTATTTCAGCAGTTCATACACACGGGCATCCATTGGGCCCAGGGTCAATGAATCCAGGGCTAATTCTTCCCGGGTAATCACGTTCCGCATCCGCCTGTATCCGGATATGCGTTCTGAAAAACGACTCATATCGAGCGTAATCGGCTCCGAACCGGTATTGGTGGCAATCAGGATCGTTTGATCTGTTGTATACCGGAAATAAACAAAACTGTTGTTTTCCGGAAGGAACTGCATCAGCTTCCCCTCCCCCAATGCAGGCGAGCTCTTGCGGAAATGGGCCAGCTTCGAAATAAAATCGAATATCGCGTTCTGCTTCGCTGATCTCCCCGAAGCGGCAAAACAGTTAACCTCATCCTCTTTCCAACCACCCGGAAAATCTTCACGAACCTTGGCATCGGTAGGATCCTTGAAATTCTTCATCAACACTTCCGTTCCATAGTACAACTGCGGAATTCCCCGTTGCGTCAACAGCCAGGTCAATGCCACCTTCAGTTTGGCCGTATCCTCCCCCACCACCGAATAAATTCTGTTGAGATCGTGGTTGTCGAGAAAGATTTCGTTGCGCATCGGATTTTTGTAAAGAAAATCCTGAGCAAGTGTACCGTAAATCCGGTTCAGCCCTTCGGTCCATCCGGTTGACTGATTAACGCCATCAATAAACGCCGAGTTCAGGGGAAAATCCGTAACGCCCTGCAGGTTGTGCCGAAAAGAAACATCCATATTGTTTTCGCAGAAAAAGGCACTGTTGGGAACCGTATATACCCAGGCTTCACCGAAAACCGTCAGCGCAGGAAATTCATCCAGAAGCGCACGATTCAACTGGTTCAGAAAATCGGGATCGCTGTAGAAATAGGTATCCACCCGCCAGCCATCAATGCCAAAATATTCAGTCGACCAAACCGCATGCTGAATCAGAAAATTGGCGACAAAGGGATTTTTCTGATTCAGATCGGGCATAAATTTCGTGAACCACCCCTGCACGGATCTCCGACGATCGTATTCCGATGCGTAGGGATCCATCAGGGGTTGATCCCTATAGGAAGTTTGTGTGTAAACCGGCCATCGGTTAAACCATTCGTGCGAAGGAATGTCCCGCGCGAACCAATGCGCTTCACCAACATGGTTGTACACCGCGTCCTGAATGATCTTCAACCCTCGTTTCTGCATGGATTTGATCAGCCGCAAATAGGCTTCGTTTCCGCCCAGACGCGGATCAACCTTATAATGGTCGGTAAACGCATAACCATGGTAGGTAGATCGTTTTGTTCCTCCTTCATCCGTCAGCGGCATGTCGTTTTCGATAACGGGTGTCAACCAAAGGGCCGTTACGCCCAGCGATTCAAAATAGTCGAGATGCTCCTCGATTCCCTTCAGGTCGCCACCATGCCGCGCAAATTCATTATTCCGATCGGCCACTTTATCACGCATCCACGAAAACCGATCGTTGGTTGGGTCGCCGTTTGCAAAACGATCGGGCATGATCAGATAGATAAAATCCTTTGCCGTCACCCCCCGTATGCGTGTTTTACCGTTGCCGGGGTCACGCGCCAGCAGATTATAGACAAGGGTATCGGTTCTGCCTTTCCCGTTGATGTATAAATTAAACGTACCCGGTTTTGCTGATGAATGTATGGTTAAGTCAACAGCGAGATAGTGTTTGTTCTCCAGTGTGGTAACCCGCCGGACTTTCACCGCGCGGTTGTTGGTCCATACGTACTGCGCATCGATATCCGTATCCGAATGGATCAATAACTGAAGATCCGGGTTCTTCATACCGGTCCACCAGTTCGCCGGATATACATCGACTTGCTGAGCCTTGAGGCAAAATACCATCAGCACACAGCAGAAAGCAACAAGGATATTCTTTGCCATGATCAGGGAGCTTTTATACGAACTTTCGCTTTTTCATCAATTTTGAGACAGAAAAGACCGGCTACGATCATCGAAACCCCGCCGATTACCAAGGCATAAATGGCCTGGCTATCGAACAGATATTTTAAAAGAAAACCCAGGATTCCGGCGGCAACAATCTGCGGAATCACAATAAAAAAGTTGAACACCCCCATAAAATAGCCCATCTTATCCGACGGGAGTGCGCCGGCAAGCATCGCGTAGGGCACCGAAAGAATGCTGGCCCAGGCTATCCCCACACCTACCATCGATAAAAGCAGCAGATCGGGATGGTTGATAAAATAAACGGAAATCAGTCCAACACCACCGGCCATAAGGCATACCATATGCGTTATTCTTCTCCCCCATTTTTTAACGAAATAGGGAAGGCTCAAGGCGAAAAGGGCGGCAACGCCGTTGTAAACCGCAAAACACACGCCGACCCAATCGGCCCCCTTGTTGTACAAATCAGAAGTGGTATCGGAAGTACCGTAAACATGGCTCGTCAGTGCGGTGGTGGTATAGATCCACATGGCAAACAAGGCAAACCAGGAGAAAAACTGTACCACCGCAAGTCGCAGCATAATCGGAGGCATATGCACGATTCCGGTGAAGGACTCCCTCAAACCCGTAAACACCGAAGCGTTTCGGTTTTCCCGTTGCAGTTTCTCCAGATCCTCCGGGGGATACTCAGGGGTCGTAATCACAGTATACAGTACAGCGCAGAAAAATGCCAGCGCGCCGATATAAAAGGAAAGTTTCACGGAAGGTGGAATATCTCCTTCCGGAGCGGTGTTACTGATGGAGAAGTAATTGGTCAGCATATAGGGAAGCAGTGAGGCGATGACGGCCCCGGCGCCGATGAAAAAACTTTGCATGGCAAACCCGTGGGTTCTTTGCTCATCGGGCAAGAGATCGCCGACGAAGGCCCGGAAGGGTTCCATGGAAATATTGATCGACGCATCCAGCAGCCAGAGCAGGCCGGCCGCCATCCACAAGGCGGAGGAGTTGGGCATCAGAATCAGGCCGATAGACGCAAGTATGGCACCGACCAGAAAAAAAGGTCTTCGCCGGCCCAGGCGGGAATGCCAGGTGCGGTCGCTGAAATAACCGATAATGGGTTGAACGAGCAGGCCGGTGACGGGCGCGGCCAACCAGAGAATAGCCAATTTGCCTTCATCGGCGCCAAGCTTTTCAAATATCCGCGAAACATTGGCGTTCTGAAGCGCAAAACCGAACTGGATTCCCAGAAATCCAAAGCTCATGTTGAATATCTGCGCAATACCCAGACGTGGACGGGATTCATTGTTGGAGGCCATGGCAATCGTATTGGTTACCGGAAGTTAATCATTAATATGTACATTTTACACATTAATTTCCGGAAATTTTATCTGCAATGCCTACCGGGGCCTCCTGCTGGTCAGATCACAAATCCGTTGGGCAGTACAGCGCCTTTCTTGATCACCACAATTCCATCCTTTACCGTGTACAGGGAATGGTCTGAATCTTCGAGGTGAGAGCCGCCGTTGATCCGCACATCGTCGCCGATACGGCAGTTTTTATCGACCAGGGCATTTTTGATATAGCAACGTGCACCAATTCCCATCAGCGGAATCCCATGGGTTCTTGAATGTTCAATTTCTTCCAGGGTTTGATAGTAGTCGTTACCCATGATATAGCTGTTCACGATCGTGGACCCCAGGCCGATTCGCGAACGGATGCCCACAAGACAGTGCTCCAGACGGGATGCATTGATGATACACCCTTCGGCGATAATGGTTTTTTCAAGCGTGGTGCCGCTGATTTTGGAAGGCGGAAGCATCCGTGCACGGGTATAGATGGCCCGTGAATTGTCGAATAAGTTGAAAGCCGGCAGGTCCTCGGTCAGGCCAAGATTTGCCTCAAAGAAGGAATAGATATGGCCGATATCGGTCCAATAGCCCTCGTACTGATAACTAATTACCCGATGTTTCTCGATGGATTTGGGAAGAATCTCTTTACCGAAGTCGGTATCCTCCTTATTGGTTTCGGTAAGAATCTCGACGAGAAGTTTTCTGTTGAAAATATAGATACCCATCGAAGCCAGATAGTTTCTACCCTGCTTCTGCATCGCTTCGCCAGTGTCGCTAACCCATTGGCGAAGCAGCTCCTCCCCTTTCGGCTTTTCGATGAAAGCATGGATAACACCATCTTCACCGGCTTTCAGGATACCGAAATCGGAAGCTTCACGTTTGGCTACGGGAATGGTAGCGATGGTGATATCCGCCTTTTTTTCAATATGGTTGTTCAGCATCTCCATAAAATCCATCTGGTACAGCTGATCGCCGGAGAGGATCAGAATATAGTCGGCCTCATGTTGCTGCAGGTGCCTGAGCGATTTGCGTACCGCATCGGCCGTGCCCTGATACCAGGAGGGGTTATCGGGGGTTTGTTCAGCGGCCAGGATATCCACAAAGGCACTGCTGAATATGCTGAAGGAGTAAGTATTCTTGATGTGTTTATTCAGGGAGGCAGAGTTGAACTGCGTCAGTACGAACATGCGGCTGATACCCGAATTCAGGCAGTTGGAAATCGGAATGTCCACCAGACGGTACTTACCGGCAATAGGAACAGCCGGCTTACTACGTGTGGCTGTAAGGGGGTATAACCGCGTACCCGCGCCTCCTCCGAGGATAACTGCAAGAACAGACTTACTCATAATCTTTAGTTTCGATGGTTTAGTGTACCAATGATGAATATACTTCAAGATATTCCGCCGCACTCCGGTTCCAGCTGAAGTTCAGCGTCATAATCGTTTTTCTTACCTTGTCAAGCTCATCGGATCGCTTATACAAATCCAATGCCCTGTAGATGGCGTGTGTCAGTTCACCGATGGTGGGATAGTCGAACCGCACCCCGTAGCCATCCGGCTCACTGATATCCACCACCGTATCTTTCAGTCCGCCTGTACTACTTACGATGGGCACCGTTCCGTAACGCATGGCGTACATCTGGTTCAAGCCGCAGGGTTCCACACGACTCGGCATCAGCAGAAAATCGGCTCCCGCGTACATCTGATGGCTAAGCGTTTCATTGTAGCCGATAAACAGATTATAATCCACCGGAAACCGCTCCTTCAGCGCCAGCAGCTGTTCTTCCACCGCAGGCTCTCCACTGCCCAGCACCAGAATACTCATATCCCTGCCGATATGCGTGAACGCGTCGGTTATCGCCTGGGGAAGTAAATCGGCAGCTTTTTCCCCAACCAGCCTTCCGATAAATACAAAAAGCGGTTTGTCGGGATTCAGTCCGAATGCCTCACACAGGCGTTTGCGATTTTCCGTTTTTCCTTTGGCAATCGTTTTGGTTGAATAATTCAGAAAGAGATGGGCATCGGTTTGCGGATCCCACACTTCATCATCAATTCCGTTGAGAATACCGGTACATTTCGCCTTTTCATGCCGTAACAGACTTTCCAGTCCATTGGCCGCTTCAAACAGCTCGTGCATATAACTGTTGCTCACTGTGGTTACGCGCCAGGCGCATTTGATGCCACAGGCAAGCGGGTTGATGGTATTGCTCCAGTCGAGCAGACCGGCTTTCCAGTTATCGAAGGGGGGCAGCAGATGGCGTTTATCCCATCCGAACCAACCCTGGTACTGCGCGTTGTGGATGGTCAGCAATGTAGGTATGCCACCTAAATGGTTATACGCATAGCAGTTGCTGAGCATAAAGGGGATGAGGGCCGTGTGGTGATCGTGCACATGAATGATATCGGGTCGGTGTTGCCAGTGCGAAAGCCAGTCGCAGAAGGCAATCTGGAACGAAAGAAACCTTTCCGTATCGTCGTGATAACCGTAAACCCTTTCCCGGTCGAGCAAACCGTTAACATCAATCAGATAAAGGTCGAACCCTAGCCTGTTGGTCTTCTCCTTAATAACACTATAATGGGAGGAGTTGTTCCCCATATAGGCGCCCCCTTCGTGCACAAGCTCCCATTCGTTATCGTATAAGAATTTTGTGCGATACATGGGCATCACCACTTTGGCGATATGGCCCGACGACTGCTGGTATTTGGGCAAGGCCCCTACCACGTCTGCCAGTCCCCCAACCTTAGCAACGGGAAAACATTCTGCGCTTACATGTACGATTTCCATCCTAAATTGATTAACGGTCTTACCGTATTCAATTTAAGGAAGCATTTCGTATTTACCGAAAAAAACAGGTGAAAAAAGAAAGATATCTTACCGGCTGGAACTAAGGTTGTTGATTCGTCCGGCTCCTGCATAGCGTGGGCGCCAATAACTCTCGTCCAGATCCGAGATCATAACCCCTCCCGAGCTGGAAGCGTGCACAAACTTATTGTTGCGTAGATACACGCCAACATGGGAAATCGGCCTTCCTTTCCGCGTGGCAAAAAAGACCAGGTCGCCTTCGCGAAGCTGGTCGCGGGAAATACTCTGTGTGGCTTCTTTCTGTTCCCGGCTTGTTCGGGGCAGCGACAAACCGTATAGGGTCGACGCAAACAGCAGGGTAAACGCCGAGCAGTCGATCCCCGCTTTTGTATTCCCGCCCAAACGGTACGGAGTGCCGTACCAATCTTCTATAAAGGGAAGACAGGTGCAGGAGTTGAGTTCCTCAACCGGAATATCCATCAGGATGGCATATTTGAAATGAAGCGGTGTTACCCTTTCAATCACGGGTACACTCGCCATATCACTACCGCCCTTGCTTCTGAGACTGGAGGTACGTTGGCTGGCAACGCTCGACTCCTGGTCGATTTCAATATTATCGAGAAAACGCGGATGGGATTGGGATGCAGTCTTCACAGCCGCACTGTTATTCTGCGTCTTGTGCAACGTTCCGCAACCAGAAAGCACAAATAGCAATAAAGCCGGGAAAATCAGGTATTTCAAAAGACTGGTTTTTAAAATTCGTACTCAGAATACAAAAACTATGCAAAAATAAGCAATTCAATAAATTTTGTCTATATCGGAATCAATAAAATCTATCATCGCCGATGGGAGCATGTGCGTAACTTTAGTAGATAAAGGACGGGAAAACTACCAGGTAATTAGTTTATTTGCAGTTCGCTATTGACTATCATGAGATTTTCGCATTTACACACCCATACACAGTTTTCATTGCTGGACGGAGCTGCTTCGATCCAGTCTCTTTATAATAAAGCCATCAAACACAATATGCCGGCCCTGGCCATCACCGACCATGGAAACATGTTCGGCGCATTTGAGTTTGTGAGTGAAGCCTATAAACACAAAAATGAAGACGGCACCCTCAAGGTAAAACCCATTGTAGGATGCGAATTTTACGTAGTAGAAGACCGTTTCCGGAAAACATTCACCAAGGAACAACGCGATGAACGGTACCACCAGGTGCTGCTGGCCAAAAATCCACTCGGATACAGCAACCTCATCAAACTGACATCGCTCGGCTACACCGAAGGCCTGTATTCCAAATATCCGCGGATCGACAAATCTCTGATCGAAAAATATCATGAGGGACTGATTGCCACCACCTGCTGCATTGGTGCGTATGTGCCGCAAACCATTCTGCACGACGGCGAAGAAGCGGCAGAAAAGGAATTCAAATGGTGGCTCGACATCTTTGGTGAGGATTTCTTCATCGAACTGCAACGCCATAACCTTAAGGAACAGGAAATCATCAACGAAACATTGCTTCGCTTTTCAAAGAAGTACAATGTTCCGGTGATTGCCACCAACGACAGCCATTATACCGACAAGGAAGACTACAATGCTCACGATATCCTCCTTTGCATCAACACCGGCGAAAAACAGACCACACCGGGCTTTGATGATTTCGTGAACGATGAAACACAGGTCAAAAACCGCCGCTTCAAGTTTCCCAACGACCAATTCTACTTCAAGAGTCCCGAGGAAATGGCCGATCTGTTCAAGGATATCCCCCAGGCCATCAGCAATACCGATATGATTGTAGAGCGGGTGGAAGTGCTCAACCTGAAAAAAGATATCCTGCTCCCCGCCTTCCCCATTCCTAAGGAGTTTCAGGTTCACGAAGACAACAACCTGAACCAGTGGGAATACCTTCACTATCTTACCTATGAGGGGGCCAGACAGCGTTATGCCGAGCTGACCCCGGAAATCAAGGAAAGGCTGGACTTTGAGTTGTTCACCATCAAAACCATGGGATTTGCCGGTTACTTCCTGATCGTGAGCGACTTCATCAAGGCCGGCCGCGATATGGGCGTATTCATCGGCCCCGGCCGGGGATCGGCGGCAGGAAGTGCCGTAGCGTATTGCATCGGCATCACCAATATCGACCCGATCAAATATAACCTCCTGTTCGAACGTTTCCTTAACCCGGACCGTAAGAGCATGCCCGATATCGATACCGACTTCGACGATGAGGGGCGGCAAAAGGTGATCGAATACGTGGTTGAAAAATACGGTAAAAACCAGGTTGCCCAGATCATTACCTACGGTACTATGGCGGCCAAAATGAGTATCAAGGACGTTGCCCGGGTACTCGACCTGCCCCTGGCCGAATCCAATATGCTCGCGAAACTGGTGCCCGACAAGCCCGGAATTGAACTCCGCAGGGTGCTCCAGGCGCCACTGACGGCCAAAGACGGCAGCAAATCCCTGGAGGAAAAGGAAGGACTCGGTCCGGAGGATCTGGAAAACGTACGTAAACTCCGTGAAATATACAATGGCTCCGATCTTCAGGCGCGTGTACTGAAAGAGGCGGAAAGGCTCGAAGGCTCGGTACGAAGCACCGGTATCCACGCCGCCGGTATCATCATTGCACCGGACGACCTGATGAATATTATTCCGGTAAGTACGGCAAAAGACTCCGACCTTCTGGTTACCCAGATCGAAGGAAGCATCATCGAAGAAGCCGGCGTTATCAAAATGGACTTCCTGGGTCTGAAAACGCTGACCATCATCAAGGGCGCCCTCCGGATGATCAAGGAAAATCACGGAGTCGATATTGTAATCGACGATATTCCGCTCGACGATCCCAAAACCTTCGAACTTTATCAGAAAGCCGAAACCAACGGTACGTTCCAGTTCGAAAGTCCGGGAATGCAGAAATACCTCCGCGAACTGAAACCCGACCAATTCGCCGACCTGATTGCGATGAACGCCCTCTACCGCCCGGGTCCGCTAGCCTATATCCCGAACTTTATTGCACGTAAGCACGGTACGGAAGAAATCGTTTATGACCTTCCGGAAATGGAAGAATACCTGGCGGAAACCTACGGGATCACCGTATATCAGGAACAGGTGATGTTGCTGAGCCAGAAACTCGCGGGATTCTCCAAGGGAGATGCCGACGTTCTGCGTAAGGCGATGGGTAAGAAGCAAAAGGCCGTACTGGACAAAATGAAGGCTCAGTTTGTGAAAGGCGCCACGGCAAAGGGACACGACGAAAAGGTGCTGGACAAGATCTGGACCGACTGGGAAGCCTTTGCGCAATACGCGTTCAACAAATCGCACTCAACCTGTTATGCCTTCGTGGCCTACCAGACCGCCTATCTCAAAGCCCACTACCCCTCCGAATATATGGCTGCCGTACTCAACAACGCCGGTAGCATCGAAAAGATTACCTTCTTCATGGAAGAATGTAAGCGGATGGGCCTTAAGGTACTGGGTCCGGACATCAACGAATCGCAAAAGGGTTTTGCCGTAAACAAGAAGGGAGAAATCCGTTTCGGTTTGGGTGGCCTGAAAGGCGTGGGTGAAGCCGCCATCGAAAGCATCATCGAAGAGAGAACTAAAAACGGCCCCTATACCGATATCTTCGACCTGGTAAAAAGGGTGAACCAACGTGCGGTGAACAAGAAATCCATGGAATGTCTGGCCTATTCCGGAGCCTTCGACTGCTTCCCCGAATTCCATCGGGGCCAGTATTTCTACACCGTTCCCGGCGAAAACGTCACCAACCTCGAAAAAATCATCAAATTCGGGAACATCTATCAGTCGAACCAGAACCAGACTTCCAACAGTCTGTTCGGCGAAATGACCATGCCGGAAATCCCGACGCCGAAGATTCCGCCGGCCCCGGAATGGACCCTGGTGGAACTGCTGGAACACGAAAAGGATGTGACGGGTATCTTCATCAGTGGACACCCGCTCGACAACTATAAATTCGAAATGAAGCATTTCGGCATCACCGAAATTGCCGAATTCAACGAGTATAAAGCCAATATCCTTACTCAAAGCAACCGGAACCGGAACTTCCGGCTCGCAGGTCTGGTGGTGGATGCCCAGCACCGCTTAACCAAAACCGGTAAGCAGTTCGGAATATTTATGGTGGAAGACTATACCGGCAAACTCGATCTGGCTTTGTTCGGAGAGGATTATGTGCGGTATAAGGATTATTTCACTCCGGGTACCGTACTTCATATCAGCGGGGGATTCCGGAGCCGTTTCGGGCAGGAAGACAATCTCGAATTCAAGATTTCTGCGGTTACGTTGCTGGAAACCATCAAAAAAACGCAGACCAAACAGGTGATCATGGATATGCCGCCGCAATTGATTACCAAGGAGATGGTGGAATTTTTTGAAACGAATATTCGGACCTACCCCGGAAAGACCAGTCTGAAGTTTACCCTAACCGACAGGGCGGCACAGCGGAGGATCAGTTTGATTACCGCAGAAACCGGCATTGAAATGAATGACGAAATGGCTGTTTTTCTGGAAAATCACCCGGAAATTGACGTGAGGGTCCAAACCGTCAGCAATTAACATGACAAAACAACAAAATCAGGCAAATGGACGTAAATTTGCCGTTTATGCAACAAGGCTACAAATAATTAAAACCACTATTAAAAATCAAGTATTATGGCATTAGAATTTACCGATGCGAATTTCCAGTCTACCGTGCTGGAATCTGATAAACTGACCGTAGTCGACTTTTGGGCAGAATGGTGTGGTCCCTGCCGCGCCATCGGGCCGGTTATCGAAGAACTGGGTAAAGAATACGAAGGTAAAGTAAACGTGGGTAAAGTAAACGTGGACCATAACCCGAATTTGAGCGTTCAGTATGGTATCACCAGCATCCCTGCTATCCTGTTCATCAAGGGCGGTCAGGTTGTTGACAAACTGGTCGGTGCGCAACCGAAAGCCAAGTTTGTTGAGAAGATCAACGCACACCTGTAATTGAAAATACGCAGAACAGAGATATAGGGCCGTCTTTTTAGACGGCCTTTTTCGTATATTGTAGGATATAACCGTAATATGGGAGTACACTGGGAAAACCTCGGCCGCGGAGCCATCGGGATGACATTCCTGATATTGGTTTGCTATATGCTCAGCAACAATCGGAGTACCATCAATTGGAAATTAGTAGGCATGGGGCTTCTGGCCCAGGTTATGTTCGCCATGGGGGTACTCAACACCCAGATTGGAAATCAGCCCGTATTCTGGGTTTTCGCAGGAATTATGCTGGTATTCCTCATTACCGGCGAAATCCGGCGCAACGGTATTCCTCATAAAGCAAATCCCGCGGCCTTTTTCTGGTTCGCGGCAGTCATCTTTGCCTTCGTATTCTTTTTTCTGGCTGATACACAACTCTTTCCGACCCGAGGTTTTTCCTTTCTGATCGGCGCCGTATTCCTGGCCATCCTGTTCCGCTTCCTCCGGCGCAGCAGTGTGTCCCTGCTGAAGTGGTCGTTTTATATCAACATGGTTCTTCTCACCATTGCTGTTTACACCAAATGGTGCCCGCCCGATATCTTCCGCCAGATACTTCAGGGGGTGTCCACTTCATTCGTATCCCTGATCAATATCGGACATCAGGGTACCGAATTCATGTTCGGTCGGTTGGCCGATCCCAGCGACAGCTGGGCCTATGTCTTTGCCATCCAGGTATTGCCCAATATTATTTTCTTTGCTGCACTGTCGTCGATCCTGTATTACCTCGGCATTTTGCAGAAGCTCGTGTATGTGTTTGCCTATCTGTTGAACAAGCTGAATATATCCGGAGCAGAAAGCCTGTCTACCGCGGCCAATATATTCCTCGGTCAAACCGAAGCCCCGATTATGATCCGCCCCTACCTCGAGGGCATGAACCGCTCCGAGATTCTCTGTATCATGGTAGGCGGTATGGCCAACACCGCCGGAAGTGTGCTTGCCGCCTACGTAGGATTCCTGGGGGGAAACGATGTGGACCAACAGAACTATTTCGCATTGCACATGCTCAGCCAGTCCATCATGAGTGCCCCGGCCGCCATCGTCTGTTCAAAGATTCTTTTTCCGCAGCCCAAGGGCGCGGAAATCTCCAAGAGACTGGAGATTCCGCGTGAAAAGCTGGGCGATAACTTCCTTGATGCCATTTCCATGGGTACTACCGACGGCCTCAAACTGGCAGTAAACGTTGGTGCGATGCTCATTGTTTTCACCGCCGTTATGGGGCTGGTCAACGCACTAATGGGATGGATCGGCGGAGTCTCCGGCCTCAACAACACGATCGCCTCCTACACCAATGGTCAGTATCAGGAACTCTCTCTTCAGCTCATCCTGGGCTACCTGTTCGCACCGATCGCCTGGATGATCGGTGTTGCGCGGACAGACATGGTCACTATTGGCCAGTTGCTCGGGGAAAAAACCATATTGAACGAATTTGTGGCCTATGTTTCCCTCGGACGCATGAAGGCCGATAACCTCATCACCGATCCGAAATCCCTGCTCATCGCAACCTATGCCCTCTGCGGCTTTGCCAATTTTGCTTCCATCGGTATTCAGATCGGGGGCATCAGCCAGCTTGCTCCCAATCAACGCCGGAACCTAACCGAACTCGGCCTCAAATCGCTGATCGGAGGAACCATCGCCTGTCTGATGTGCGGATGTATTGCCGGCGCCCTTTTCTGATTCTGCACCGATTGGGTTTCCACGGAGAATACTCCGGGCAATACTGCAATCCAGACATCGGCGGGGCATGCAATACCGTATCGATAATTCCAGAAATGCCTGCGAGTCGGCAGCATTCCGCGCCACCTGACCAAGGTCCCGCCACTGCGCCAGGAACTTGTTTTTCTCAGGATCAATTTCAAAGAGCCATTGGATCGCCTTGTCTTCCAATTCCGTCATATAATTCAGTCTTCCATAGGTAAACACTACCGGCACCACGGCATTCAGAATGACAATATTCAACAGATGATCGCCGGTTCGTTTTGGACTTTCGGCACTTTCCTCATCAAAACGGTAATGGGTATCCCAGTAAGAAGCTGCCCGGGAACGGAAGATATCCTTCAATTCCTCTGCCGACCGGGCATCCCTGCACCGTTGAAGAAGATGTTGGGTTTTCGGAACCAATGCGGCCAATTGAGCCATTCGCACCCCGGGTAACGAAGCGGGCCGCATGCGCAGTAGTTTAACCTTCAATGCCGGGGCTTTCAACCCGTATTTTTTCATCTGATATTGGTATTCGCGGTGAAGCCGCCGGGGGTAATCGTCGGTAAACCGACCATCCAGCATCCCTGCCTGCCCCATGAGAATGGCTTCCACACTAAGCGGGTGTTCGCGCAGCCGCATCAGTACATGCCACGGAACCGATCTCACCACAGCCTCAAAAGCATCGCCGTTCACCGGTAAACCAAATGCGCGGCCAACCAGACACCACAATACCTGATCCCAGCTGAAGGTGGTCGACTCCAGCATTTTACCGATATCCACGGCTTTGCGAATCAGCCTTTGCCGGAGCAATTCAATCTTCCAGGTTTCCCAGGTCTGCCGGTTCACCCGATGAAGCAGATTACTGCACGCGATACTGCGCGGCGCCATCATCAGATCGCGGTAGTAACTCAACAGGGTGCCGGCAACCCTGCCCCTCAATTCAAACGCAGGAATATTGGGGGCCTCTTCTTCCTGCTCCCACACTACATGAAGAATCACATTTCCATAGTTGGAATCGTACTGGTGGGCATGCCGAAACCATTCGGAACTTCGGATATGGATTTCTATGTTTCCCACAAGGATATCGTCGTCCAAGCGGATAAAGCCTACCAGAAAATCAGGGCCCTGATTGCGGTTGAGTTTCCCGGGTTCCACCACTTCCAGTTTCTGGCCCTGCACGGTCCGCATATCACTCATATTGTAATACCGTTTCTCCCAGATATACTGCAACAACCTCTCCGTGATCATTGAAATTCTTTACTCAAAATTAGAACGCCCCTGTTTCCGAAGCAACCGTTCTTTAACGGTAAAACGAACGGTCAAATCACGGTCAAAAAAAAAAGGCCCGCACATCCGCGGGCCCTGATCCTATTTTTCAAATCATTATTTTCTGCTTACCCTGATTTCCTTTCCGGTGTAACGAACGGAAGCATCCGCCCGGGCAGCCGGATCAAAGGGCACAGCCCTGTCGGTGTCAACCCATTTTACCCGAAATACGCGCTTCTTCAGCATGCCCGGAAAACTTCCCTCGCGATCGGATATCGTTAGGCTCCCATCGGCCTCATTATAACGGAAATGGATAACCGAAAACTGACCTTTTTCGTAATTGTAATTCAAGTCTTCGTCTTCGTACAGGGTAAACGTTGCATCCTTTCCGGTATACACCCACAGCGTAATGGTATCGGCTTTCTTTTCTGCTGTATACTGCAGCTCCGGACCTACCGGAACAATGGAACCCTCCCTCAGAAACAAGGGCAGCCGACCCATCGGCGCAGTGCCCGTAACGAAATTGCCGCCACGGATGTATTCGCCGGAATGGGCATCATACCAGTTGGCTCCTTCGGGAAGATAAACCTTTCGCTCCCTCTGTTTGTAGGAGGTTACCGGCGCGACCAGAAAAGCCGGACCAAACATATACTGGTCATCGATATTTTTTACAGCCGGATCATTGAAATCCATAACAAGTCCGCGCATCATCGTGCCGCTGCGCAACCATGCATCGCCGGCCAACGAATAGATGTAGGGCATCAGGCGGTAACGCAGTTTATCGTAGTACACCATCGATGCATAAGCTTCGGAGCCCTCCTCCGCTACATTAAAGATTTCGCGGAACGGGAACTCCCCGTGTACCCGGAACAACGGCGTAAAAACGCCGAACTGATACCAACGGGTCATCAACTCCTGCCATTCTTCCCGATCCGGTCCGGATTTGGCATTGCGCAGGCGGGGCTCAACCGAGAATCCGCCGATATCGTGCGTCCAATACGGCAGGCCCGACAGAGAGAAATTCACGCCTCCGGATATCTGTGCCCGGAAATCTTCCCATCGTGCACCAATATCGCCGCTCCAGGTGGCCGCGGCATAACGCTGCAGTCCACCATAGGCCGAACGTGTGAGAATAAACACACGCTTTGAGGGATCCGTTGCCCGCTGCCCCTCATATACCCCCTGGGAATGTACCAGCGGATAGGCGTTCAGGAATTCCGTTCCCGAACCCAGGGCCGTTGGACTCATCATCAGCTTTCGCTCCTCCACCGGAAGATTGGAAAAAATATCCGGCTCAGAAGCGTCGAGCCACCAGGCATCCACACCCTTGGAAAACAGTTGCTCGTTGAGTTGCTTCCAGAACAGCTTGCGGGCGCCCTCACTGAACGCATCGTAAAAAGTGGAAACATAGCCCTTCCCAATCCAGTCGAGATTCTTAACGGCAATATTCCTCTTGTAAAGCCACCCGTTCTCGTTAAACGCGCGGTAGTTGGCAATATCTTTATAGAATTTCGGCCAAACCGAAATCATGAAATGCGTATGATAGTCTTTGTGAAGTGTCCGTATCATTCCCGTAACATCCGGAAACCGTGTTGAGTCAAACGCATGACTCCCCCAATCGTTTTCTTTCCAATACGACCAGTCCAGAACAATATTGTCGAGCGGAATTTTTCTTTTCCGGTATTCCCGTACGGTCTCCAGTATCTCCGCCTGCGTTTTGTAACGTTCGCGGCTTTGCCATTTTCCGTAAGCCCATTTGGGAAGCAACACGGCCGGACCTGTCAACTCCCGGTAGCCGGCGATCAGCTCATCCATATGGGCGCCTGCGATAAAATAATAGTCGATTTTATTTCCGGCATCCGACAGAAACGCCAGTCTGTTCTTCCATTCCGGTGGCGCCGGGGGCATCCAACGGAATGAGATATAGGATTGGGTTCCGGCAGGCTTCCACTCAATCTTTATTTTGTGTTTTTTTCCTTTTTCAAGTTCCACTGGAATCAGAGCCGATCCCGGATTCCAGGCCTGCCGCCATCGGTCGGCCAGCAGTGAATCATCGATCCAAAGTTTGGCATAGCTGCTGTATTTGAAAAGGATCTGATGTCGTCCGGACTGAGAAGATTCGATCGCCCCCTCCCAGGTTACGGTAGATTTATCCATTTTGAACCCCTCGGGGAGTTTTCGGAGCGCCGGAATATCATCGTAAAAAATATCCGACTCCGGTTTTACGATATCGCCGTAACGGGCGGTCAGCCATCCCTCTTCGCCATCAACCGAATAGAGCTTCAGGGCCGAAAGCGGAAGGTAACCCCGGCTATCGCCAACCCTGGTTTGGGAATAATTGTCCCAAAGAATGGCATAGCCATTGTCGGTTGAGAGAAAGGGAATTGCCACTTCCGTATTGTATTGCGCCAGTTCTACCTGAGTGCCCCGGTAATTCATAACACCGCTCTGATGCTGTCCCAGTCCATACCATCCTTCATCGTCGCTGACCGTGAAGAACTGTGCAGGCCTGAACTTGGGTTCCCCGTTGATAACGGTTGGTTCCAGTGTACGTCCGCCGGGCTCTTCAGAAATTATTTTGGTTCCATCGTTCCGGTAAAAAGCGATATCGCCGGTGCGCACCGAAATACGGGCCGTAAGGGCAGACGTGGACAGCGATACCGAATCGTTTTCTTGAAGGGCCGTCCATTTCACTTCCGGGCGTTTCCTATCGACAACCATGAGGCTTCCGGAATCGGGGCAATCGGCGGAAACGCAGGCCGTAACACGAAAGATCTTGTCGGTGATAACCTGAACCTTTACAAATGTTGCTGCGGAGCCGTGTGTACGCTGAACGGCCATCTGAATGCCTTTATCGGTTTTGGACCAGGCATTTTGCTGGGCCTGAAGTTCCGGGAACCACGGAACCGTCAGACAGAGCAGGAAGAGTTTGGGGAAAAAGTTGAGCTTTCGCATAGCATGCAATGTTTTGTCGTTAACGGAAAGATAGGATATCCGCTGGGAAAACAGAAGCAAAAAAGCCGTATCTTTGTGTTCCACCAGGGGCTGACTGGTTTTGACAGCATAGGTCTTTGAAAGTGTAAGCATGTCGTGCGTTGGATAATTAGCACGTAAATCTGAATATTCAAACTATAAATGGCAATACACAGTATGCCATGGCTGCCTAATCAGAGATTAGACATCCATTAGGGCCGCGTTGAGCAGGTTGATCTGTTACCAGGCTCCGCCGCCGACTCAAAAACAAATACAGATTGCTGCAACCGAAGGCTGTGCCGGTTGCCTAAGACCATCCAGCTAAGGAGGGTATCGGTTTGTCCGGTTCCTGTACACTCCCGACAATCAATTCCGGAATAAGCATGTAGAAAGCTTTTGAGGAATGTGTTTGGACCAGGGTTCGAATCCCTGCAGCTCCACCAAAAGGGAACCCCCAACAGGTTCCCTTTTTATTTTCCAACACGATTAGGGGATTTGGGGATGGACAGGATCTTAAACCGCGATTTTTGCTTAATCAATTTTTGTCCATCGATCTTCCTGGCTGGAAGATCGGATTGGTTGACCCAATCGGAAAAGGACCAGGTGCGCAAGGTGATTCTTCAAATGGATAAAGTCGAACGCCCTCATGGGCTGACCAAACCTTTGCACGCTTCTCCAACCGTAGTGAATGGATCCGAAGATAAGCTGATCATCCGGCTGGATGTTGTGCTGAAACGGGAACTTTTGATTTCGGAGAAAATGTAAGTGTGTTGGTTCCCCGATTTCCGGCGCGCAGGCTGAAAAAAAGAAGCGCATTAAAACAGGAGTTGTATCATGAATTTGATGGGAAGTAGAGACTTGTTTCCCAAAAACGTACCATAAACTGATATAAAATAGCTAAGATAGTGGATCAGCTAGATTTTCATCAACGGCAGGCCATGTCCCATTGTCTAGCCTAAGTCAACCTGCTTGATATACTCCGGGAATAGGACGACTTTTATTAGGTCCGAGGAGTTGAACAAAAATGGCGCAACATCCCGGCCCATTTCATTCATATCAATTTGACTGCAACGTTCAAGGATACGCTCTTTCAAATCCTGGCCATTTTTTACCCTTAACTGCATTTCCAGGTAATCGTAGTTGGGTCGGCTGGTCAGTCCCAGCAAAAAAACAATATCATAAAAATCCCTGCCCTTGTTTCTCGGCCGATTGAGAACTGTATAAAACTTCTGGGCCAGCAGCAGATCTTTGGGGGTAATTAAGATCTGGGTAAAGACGTCAAAACGGTTAAGCAGAAAGCGTTCGGTGGTAAAATCAAAATGCTGTGGCTCCGTATCCAGTTGGATCAGAATCTTTTCTTCCAGACGCCCCGAGAGCCCTTCACGAAACAAAATTTCCGGAAAACGGATATAACAATGGTAAGCCCCTTCACTCACGGTTTTCATTTCTGCAGAATAGCCCTCCTTCGACAATTCATTCTCAATAATATTGGCCAACAATTCGAAATCCGCTTTTGTCAATCCGAAATTGTCGAAGTCGAGGTATTCAGAGAAACGGCTGTTTCTGTGCACTATTCTTAAACAGGTTCCACCCAGAAAAGCAAATTTTCCAGCAAACGGACTTTGATAAACAAATTGCAAAATCTTATGCTGAAGGTATTCGCGCAGCATAAACCTTTTGAAGCTGTGCAGTTGCTCGGGATAATATTTTTGGATTTCGGCAAGGGATAGCATCACGATAACGTTTTTCTGAAAAGATGGATTCGTTTATTTAGAGTGGGACTATTGTACACCTGGGTATATTTCGATAACATCTCCCAATTCAGGAGGTTATTAATTTCATCCCTGTTAAAACGCAATGCGGCAATATCGTCGGCGGTTTTTAACCAGGGGGTCAAATAAAAGTAGTCGATCAGCGCCTTTTCAAGTTCAGCCATCCGTACCGGAAAATTTTCGTGTCGGAGAATCCGGAACCCAAAATAATACGACTCCGAAATGCTCCGGTATTGAAATACGCCGACAGGTGTTTCGTAACGGGTCGTCTTACGGGTAGCGACGGCCTGTTGAGTAAAAACCGATTCAGGGATGACGTTATAATAGGAAAAGGCCGACTCCAATGAAATATAGGACGGGGCAAGCAGGTTATTGCTTATCCTATACAAGAGATTTTCTGTGACGGTTACATCCGAAAAGATATACCATTTATTGATCAGTTTTTTGAGATAACCTTTCTCCTGCCACTCCACTAATCGCTTGGAATCGAAGTCCGGAAATGCCTTCCTAACTTCCACGGTAGGCGGTAAGTCAAACCAATTATGAATTAATAACCAGCGTCGTAGGTGTGGGCTTTGCTATTGCGATCCACTTCATCATCGCGACAGAGAATTTTACCCGTTTTTCCGATGCCCGCAAGCTGATCTGTTATTGCGGAGTTGCTCCGTTCAAACACGAGTCGGGCAGCAGCATCCGGGGCAAAACAAGGATTAGTCATCTGGCCAATAAAAAATTGAAAGCACTGCTAACCTCGGGGGCCGCAGCGGCTGTTAAATGGGATCCGGAACTAAAGCAAAAGTATGAGCAGAAACAAGCTGAAGGCAAACACAAAAGGTCTGCTTTAAACATCATCAGAGCAAAACTCATTGAACGAATGTTTGCCGTCGTCAAGAGGCAATCTCCCTATGAGAAAAAATTAGCGGCCTAAATCAACATATTTTAAAAAAAACTTGTTTTTAACTTAGAATACGCAACGGAAGCTGATTAGCATGATGGCGCTGGTCCCCAAAAATACATAAACCCGATCGGCGTAATGTAAAAAAGCAGCAGCACTTTCGTACTGCTGCTTCAAGATTTCACGTCCGTAATCCTTATCGTGAACAATCGGCCGACCACACCGCCCCATCCTTCGCATACGCGATATTGAGGCTGTTGGCGGTGATGCGGATGTATTTGGTCACATCGTCATCAACCGAAATAACCGTATTGTCGCCATCTCTCCGAAACTCAACGCCGTTGAGATCCGGAATACCGTCGGAGAAAATAAAATTATAGTTGTTGCCGACTTTCACAACGCGTACGGTACCGTCGGCAGTAGTTTTGGATTCACCACTGGTGATATACCCTATGGATCCTCTGTATGTTCCCACAAATACATCGTTGTCTGCAGGATCGTCGTCCTTGCTACATGCCGTGAACAATACAGCTCCCAAAACAAATACGCCTAATAGTTTAATCAGTGTTTTCATACTTACGAGTTTTATCCGGTTATCAAATCCTTTGTCATTCCCATTCGTTAAATTATCGTGCCACCGGGAAACACATTCCATCGACGTATTTGCAAATCCGGGATTTTTTTCGTATCTTTTAAGATAGGTCCAGTTCATTACCCGGCTCCGCAAACCTTCACCGCCCCGGAACTTTTGGGTTTTTCCCGTTTGGTGAACGACAAAACTTCCCGGACCAGTATGGGAAACCGAAGAAACAGGCTGACCCATATGAGTGTTTCCACAACAACCGCAATGAATACCGGCTGCTGGTGCTGCAGGTGTGTAGCAATTGCCCCTCCCATGTAGGCAATGAGCAGCAACGAACCCAAAAACGCGGTACGGGGCATCAGAAACAATACCAGACATACCAATTCGATAAGCCCGATTAACCAAAAGGTTCCCGAATCAAACCCCATGGAGGCCGCCTGGGCCAGTGCGGCAGGGTTATGAGTCAATTTCAGAAATGCACTGAAGCCAAATAAGAAGGTCAGTACGCCAACAAGGGCCCATCCGGAGATTTTGATTGCTTTTGTAGACATAGGCAAAATTTTAAAGCAAATCTCACGTCAAATGCTATACATTTGTAATCTGTTACAAAAAGGATAGCGGTTACAAAAAGAATACCAATGCATTCAGCAGAAACATGCCAGCAGGCGATCCTGGCCATCCGCGACACCCTTGATGTGGTTGGCGGAAAATGGAAACTGATTCTGATCACCATCCTGATGAACGGGAAAAGGCGGTTCCGTGAACTGGGGCGCGAAGCGGGCATTTCACCGCGCATTCTCTCCAAGGAGTTACACGAACTGGAGATGAATGGCCTGATTACCCGCACGGTTAAGGAAACCAAACCGGTAACTGTAGAATACGCACTCACGCCCTATGCTATGACCCTGGTTGAAGTATTGGAATCCATGCACAAATGGGGCGCGGCACATAGAGCGCGGATAAAATCGGAATGCCGCCAAGTAAAAGAAGCTGAAAAAATACAGGCACAATAGATTATCTTCGCCCTGTATGAAGCTGAATGCTGTTATCTTCGATCTAGATGGAACAGTTGCCGATACACTACCACTCTGCATAACTGCATTTCGTAAAACCATCGAACCCGTTCTCGGAAGAGGCGTCAACGATGCGGAAATCATCGCCCCTTTTGGTCGTTCCGAAGCAGGCCCCCTTCGTTCGTTTATTCCTCGCCGTTTGGATGGAGGCCAGAGCCCCTATCTGCACCACAATGAGGCCTTGAACGACGTATGCCCCCGGCCTTTCCCGGGGAGGGAGGAACTGCTGGAACACCTGAATTCGGAAGGCAATAAACGCGCAATGGTAACAGGCAAGGGAAAATGGAATACAGCGATTACCCTCCACCGCTATCAACCGGAAAGCCTTTTCCCCTTTCGGAAAACCGGGTCTTCCGAGGGAACGAACCGAACAGCAGGCATACGATCCAAACTGAAAAAACTCAACATTCCGCTTGAAGCCCCGGAACAGTGGCTGTTCTATAAACCAAACTGGCTTTTGAATCGGTATCGGATTTCAGAAAACGGATCTTGTCGCTTCTCTGACAAATCACCAAAATATTGCAAAACGAAGCTGTAAACCATGAAACAAATTCTTTCTTCCACACTCCTGGCTTCCGGACTTATGGCCGGCTCCGGCGTATCGGCACAGGATTCAACAAACCATCTCCCCTATCTTTTGGTGGGCACCTATACCCATAGCGGCAAGAGCAAGGGCATCCATGTTTTCCGATTTAACACGCAAACCGGCGATGCAACCGCTGTCGGATTCGGTAAAACCACCAATCCGTCTTACCTGGCCGTATCGCCTGATAAAAAGTATGTTTATGCCGTAAACGAAGACAGAGGGGTAAGCGGAAGGGTAAGCGCTTTTTCCTTTGATGTACAAACGGGGCACCTGGCCTTCATCAATGCGCAATCCAGCGCGGGAACAGCCCCCTGTTATGCAGCGGTTAGCCGGAACGGAAAGTTTATTTCCATAGCCAATTACAGCACCGGCAACTACCTGGTGTATCCGGTGAATAACGGCTCGATCGGCCAAGCGGTGGAAAATATTCAGGATGAAGGAAAGGGCCCTAGAAGTCCCCGTCAGGACTCCCCTCATGCGCATTGTACGGTATTTTCTCCGGACGGGCGTTACCTGTTTGCGATAGACCTGGGAACCGATAAAATCATGTCGTACCGGTTCGATGAAAACACCGGTAAGTTAAAACCTGCCGAAAAGCCTTATGTGCAGGTTGCACCCGGAAGCGGCCCGCGGCATCTGGTTTTTGAAGCCTCCGGACGTTTTGCCTATCTGATTACCGAACTCAGCGGGGAAGTTGTCGTTTTCGGGTATGAAGAAGGAAACTTTACGGAATTACAAACGGTTTCCAGTCATCCGGAAAACTATACAGGAGCCATTGGTTCTGCCGATATTCATATTTCTCCCGATGGAAATTTCCTGTATGCCTCCAATCGGGGTGATGCCAATAGCATCGCCATTTTCCGAAGAAACAAAGAGAGCGGCAGACTTACCCTGGCAGGCTTTCAACCCACGCTGGGCAAGAATCCTCGAAATTTCAATTTTGATCCCTCCGGCAATTTCCTCCTGGTTGCCCATCAGGACACCGACGATATTGTTGTTTTCAGGATTGACCACCAAACCGGATTGCTAACGGATACAGGCAAACGTATACATGTCGGCAGTCCGGTTTGTGTGCAATGGATTCCCTAAACCGGCGCGACATGAATATTGAAGAAATCCGCGATTACTGTTTATCGAAAGCCGACACGGAAGAAACGCTGCCCTTCGGACCGGATACGCTTGTTTATAGGTTTAATGGCAAGATATTCCTGTTGATGGGTATGGACAGCGATCCCCTCCGTTTCAATGTAAAATGTGACCCGGAAAGGGCGCAGGAACTAAGGGAGCAATACCCCACCCCTGTGTTCAGCCCGGCTATCACATGAACAAAAAACATTGGAATACGGTAATCGTGGATTATTCCGTTGGTTCACGGATCCTGAAAGAGTGGATCGATCACTCCTATGAACTGGTGGCCCCGAAAAGGAAGAAGGGGGCATGATGAATACAGGCCTCTAATACGTTCGAAATTGGCAGAAAGGCAAAGATCTAAATTCGTTTAATACCCGTCCGAAGCACACTGTCGGCAAATGTGATTTCCACCGCAGAGACAATTTATTAAACGTACACCAGATGTAAATTATTTATCCACCGTCCAATAGCAAGATAGCTGAGCAACCGACACCCTATATGATGCCCTTAAGGCACCACCGTCGTAAACAGATAGGTCGCCAGAATCACCAGCAGCACCACGCCCTGCTGAATATTCGTTTTTCCGGAATTAAAGGAAATGCTGATGGTAAACAGGGACAGCAGCAACAGGAGAATCGATTTATTGTCGATACCCAGGGCCACGTTAAAATCCATAAATACCGTAACAATAGCCACTGCCGGAATCGTAAGTCCGATACTCGCCAGGGCCGATCCCAGAGCCAGGTTAAGGCTTGTCTGCAATCGGTTTTTCCGTGCTGCGCGGATGGCGGCAAGACCTTCGGGCAACAGAATCACCCCCGCAATGATGACTCCCACCAGACTGTTGGGCGCTCCGAAACGCACAACGATTTCTTCGATGGTGGGCGACAGCTTCTTCGACAGCATGACCACCGCATAAAGTGCAGCCAGCAACAGAAGTAGGGAAATTATGGTGGTAATGTTGGAAGGCGGGTCCGCATGTGATTTTTCGATGACTTTCCCATCGGCGTCACGGGGAAGAAAATAATGGCGGTGACGAACAGTTTGCACGGAAACAAAACCGCCGTACAGGATGAGGGAAATAACAGCGACAAACACCATCTGACTTTTGGTGTAACTCGGCCCCGGCTCGGACGTTGTAAAATTCGGCAATACCAGCGTCAGCATCGAAATGGCGGTCAGCGTGACCAACGACGCGCTCACGCCTTGTAGGGTAAACAACTGTTCGCGGTACCGGTATCCACCAAGCAACAGACATAAGCCGATGATACCCGTCAAAATCAGCATGATGGCGGCAAACACCGTATCCCGTGCCAGTGTCGAAATTCCGGTATTCTCCATCAGCATCAGCGAAACAATCAGCGACACTTCAATAACCGTGATGGCCAATGCCAGGATTAGTGTACCAAAGGGTTCCCCCACCCTATGCGCGATCACTTCGGCATGGTGTACCGCAGCAAGAACAACACTGACTAACGAAGCCGCGAGGGCCAGGGTAAACAAAACAGGCCGTTCCACCCCGGCAAACATTAAAAGAAAAACGCCGACCAACGGACAGATCACCGTCCATGTCGGCAATGCGATCCCCAATCGTTTACTCAGAAAATTGTTGTACTCCATATTCTTCGGCATATCCAGATAATTTATTTACGCTTGTCGGGTCACCCCTTTTCGGGGGCGGATTAGGCACCCGCGCCCCCAAGCAACGTTCCTTTTACCGGGGTTGTCAGCTTCAAAAACCAGTTATGAAAACAAAATTATTGCAATTTGCGTCACTGGCTGTCTTGATAAGTTCAGCGCTCTCCTGCAGCTCGGATCCTCCCGAGCATCCCAATCCTCCACGGCCATTACTCAGAAGCACCGTATGGGTAGAGGCGAACGAGAAATCGGAATATACGTATAATCCGGATAGTACGATACATAAAATAACCGTTTCTGGTGGCGGCGTTTCGATTGACACCTATTTTTCCTACGAAAACGGGCGGTTAAAAGACCTGAAAACCGGCTACAGCACCACCACATTCGAATACAATCCGGCAGGAAGGATCAGCAGAACCGTAAAAACAAGCACAATCTACACGTCCAAACAAATCATGGAATATACTTACGCGGGGAACAGGCTTGAAAAACTGGAATATTTCCTTGAAAACGAAGCCGGCAAAACCCTGCAATGGAAAAACACCTACGCCTACAGTTCCATAGGTGTACTTACCGAAGTTTTGTCTGAAAATGACGGTAGTGCCTACCTGCATATCATTGAATCGTACTCTCCGGAGATGGACTATCAGCCCTGGGCATTTATTGATTATTTCAGCCTGCAGGCAATGTACCCGATTTACAGCTTACCGCCTATGGAGATGATGCCGAAAGGAAAGCTGCCCACCCGCATCGTACGCAAATTCCGGCCGAAGGGTGGTGAATGGGAACTTGATGCGGTTACCTCGACGGATTTTTCCATTGAGTCCAAACGGATAACCCGAACGAAATCCACGTCGCAACTGCCGAGGTACCCGGAAGGAAATTCGTTTTCAGAAGTGGAATTCCATTATTAAAAAGGCGGGCGATGTCAAAGAGTCCTAAGTTATGGCTTAACTCTTTGCATCAACCCGCCTGCCCTAATAATCACACTATTTCCATCCCCCGCCGAGGGAGCGGTAGAGTTCGATTCCTGCATTCAGCGATGCCGTTCTAACGGAAACGAGATCCAACTCGCTTTGAAGCACATTTGCCTGGGCCGTTATCACTTCAAGATAGTTGGCCTGTCCGTTACGGAACAATAAATCGGCGTTGGATACAGCTTTTTGAAGTGTGGATGTTCGCTCCTCTATTATCCCAGCCCTGCTCTTTAATTTTTCAATCCTCGCCAATACGTCCGAAACCTCACCGACAGCATTTAGAACAGCACTTCGGAAGCCGATCACCGCTTTTTCCCTTTCCACAACAGCTATTTCATATCCCGTCTTCAGTTGACGGCGGAGAAATATCGGTTGAGTGATGTTACCTGCCACCGTACCAAACAGGGAAGCCGGAATATTAAACCAGTTGCTTGCCTGAAAGGCATTCACGCCACCGGCAGCGGTAATACTGAGCGAGGGGTACAGGGAAGCTTTGGCGATTCCGGCCCGGGCATTCGCGGCTTCCAGCGCATACTCAGAATTTCGTATGTCGGGCCGGTAGGAAAGCAGTTCCGCAGGTACGCCAACCGAAAAGGGAACGGAAAAAACATCTTCCTGCAGTGTTCGGTTTCGTTTAACCCTATTCGGTAGGTTCCCCGTAAGGACGCTCAACGCATTTTCCCGGATCACCACCTGTTCTTCCAATAAGGGAATCAACTGCGCGGCTGCCAACAACTGCGCTTCAGCCTGTTGCACGGCTAATTGGGTAACCTGTCCGGCCTGATACTGAAGCCGGACAATCCTAAGGGTACTGTCGTTCAAGTCCAGGTTCCGCCTGGCAATCCGCAGCTGTTCATCCAACATCAACAGTGTATAATACTCCTGCGCAACGGAGGAAATAATGGCTGTCTGAACCGCCTTCTTCACTTCCATCGTTTGAAGGAAACCCGCTTCGGCTTCCGCCTTTCTGTTCCGGATTTTCCCCCATATATCCGCTTCCCAGGAAATACTGATTCCTGTCGTATAGTCCTCAACATGGGTGGTATTCAGAAACTGGCTCGCGCTAAGCCCGTTTAAACTGTTGTCGGAAGGACGATTGGAAGCGGCGGATATTCCTCCGGCCACTTCCGGAAGATTGCCCAGCCGGGCCTGTTTCCGGATCAACTGGGCAGACTCGATGTTTTTCAATGCCAGCTGAATATCAAAATTATTGACGAGCGCCGTATCGATCAACGCGTGGAGAAGGGTATCCTTAAAAAAGGATCGCCATTCCACCGCAGCCATCGACCTTCCGGTATCGGAAACGGACCGGAAATCTCCCGCCAGGGGAAGATTTGTCGCCGGAGTATTTCTTGCCACGTTGCAGGCACTGAATGATAAAAGTATCAGTACGGCCAACACGCGGATGTTCTTTATTTTTTTCATTTCAGTCTTCGTTTAATCCAAGTTGTTAGGCGAATTCAGGTACGGCCTCAGCGGGAACGGTCGTCGGCTTCGGCGAAATCTTTTCCTGAATCGACTGGAACACCACAAATAAGACGGGGATAATCAATACGCCGAGGATAACCCCGCTGATCATTCCACCTGCAGCACTGATACTGATGGAATGATTACCCATTGCGGACGGCCCGGTTGCGCGCATCATCGGTATCAGCCCCACCACAAATGCCAATGAAGTCATGATTATAGGACGAAGTCGCAGACGGGCCGCCTCAACGGCGGAAGCCACAAGCGATTGGCCGGCTCTTCGCCGCTGCGCAGCAAACTCCACGATCAGGATGGCGTTTTTACCAAGTAATCCGATCAACATCACCAAAGCCACCTGAACATAAATATTGTTCTCAATGCCCGCCATGCCGATGGTAAGGAATACCCCCAGGATGCCCGTCGGAATGGATAGAATGACCGACAGGGGAAGAATATAACTTTCGTATTGAGCGGCCAGCAGGAAGTAAATAAAAAGCAGGGAGAGCAGAAATATGATTACCGACTGCCCGCCCGATGTAATTTCCTCCCTGGTCATACCGGAAAACTCATAGGAAAATCCGGAAGGAAGTTCTGCGGCCACTTCTTCCACAGCCCGGATCGCGTCGCCGCTGCTGTAACCCGGTGCGGGGATGGCGTTGATGCCGATCGAGTTGAACAGATTATATCGGGAAGCCGTTTCCGGACCATACACACGCGACAGCTTTACCAACGAGCTGATCGGCACCATTTCTCCGATCCGGTTTTTAACGTACACCGCGTCCATGGCCTCAGGTCCGGAGCGGGAATCGATATCCGCCTGTGCCATGACGCGGTAGTATTTTCCGAAACGGTTGAAGTCGGAAACCTGCACACTCCCGAAATAAGCCTGTACCGTTTGTAGTAGATCACTTAACGAAACGTTTAACTGTTCAGCCTTGACTTCATCCACTTCCATTTCCAATTGGGGATAATCGGCCTGAAAAGACGTAAAAGCCACCGCGATTTCCTTTCGCTCCATCAGTCGGGTAATATAGCCGTTGGCCACTTCGCTGAACCGGTTGAGCGGTCCTCCGCTCCTGTCCTGGAGTACAAAATCGAGCGCATCGACGTTGCTGAATCCGGGCACCGTGGGAAAGGTAAACACAAAGAAGGTGGCGCCCCTGATTTCCGAAAGTCGTTGGTTCACTTCCGCCATGATGGCATTGATATCCTTGATGGAGCCTCTTTCTTTCGTGGGTTTGAGCAGGATAAATACGACTCCGGCCGAAGGAGTGGTGGATTCCGTCAGGATATTGAAGCCGCTTAATCCCATCAGGGTCTGGTTCGACTCCAGCGATCGGAGCCGGTCTTCAACCTCCTTCACAATTTGATTGGTGCGATCGAGCGAGGCTCCTGCCGGTGTTGACACCGAAATGGCAATAAAGCCCTGATCTTCTGACGGGATAAAGCCTGACGGTGTACGTTGGACCATAAATACCGTTGCCGCAATGACCAGGGCCAGGCCCGCCATACTTGCCCATTTGTTCCGGATAAGAAAACGGATGCCCCGCGAGTATCGGTTGGTGAGGTTGGAAAATCCCCTGTTAAATCCGGCAAAAAACTTCTCCCGGAATCCAATTTTCGTTTGTTCTTCACCGTTATGATCCGGTTGTTTCAGGAACAGGGCTGCCAATGCCGGACTGAGCGTAAGCGCATTGACCGCCGAAATGATAATGGCGATGGCCAGTGTAAAAGCAAACTGGCGGTAAAATACACCCGTTGACCCCTCCATAAACCCCACGGGGAGAAATACGGCGGCCATAACCAGGGTGATGGATATGATGGCTCCCGTAATTTCGCTCATGGCGGAAACGGTGGCCGACCTGGGACTCAGCCTTCGGTGTTCCATTTTGGCGTGAACCGCTTCCACCACAACGATGGCATCATCTACAACAATTCCGATGGCGAGCACCAGAGCAAAAAGCGTAAGCAGGTTGATGGAGAATCCCAGCAGCCACATGAAGAAAAAGGTTCCCAGAATGGCTACCGGTACCGCAAAGGCCGGTATCAGGGTTGAACGGAAATCCTGCAGGAAAAGAAATACAACCAGGAACACCAGGATAAACGCTTCGATGAGCGTTGTTTTCACCTGACTAATCGATTGATCCAGAGCGTCCTTGGTATTGTAGAGAATCAGGTATTTCATGTCGGCCGGGAAATCGGCGGCGGCTTTTTCCATCAGTTTTCTAACCGCAATTTGAATTTCGTTCGAATTGGAGCCTGCATTCTGGAAGATCCCTACGTTCAGGCCTGGTTTGCCTTCAACCCGGGTATTGCTGCCGTAGGTATATGCGCCCATTTCCACCCGGGCAACATCTTTCAGACGGAGCATCGAGCCGTCGCCGTTTGACCGTATAATGATGTTTTCGTACTCTTCCGGTTGATTGAACTTACCCTTGTATTTGATAACATATTCGAAGGCTTCCCGGCTGCTTTCCCCAAATTTACCCGGGGCCGCTTCCAGGTTTTTGTCGCGGATGGCGGCCATCACTTCTTTAGGCGTGAGGTTATAGGCCGAAAGTTGAGCAGGGTTTAGCCAAATCCGCATGGAATAGTCTTTACTTCCGCCGAAAACTACGGCCTGCCCAACACCCGGAATTCTTTTCAGTTCCGGAATAATATTGATCTGGGCATAGTTGGTGAGAAAGGTTTGGTCGTACTTTTTACTGTCGTCCGAAAACAGGTCTATCACCATAATCAGGCTGTTCTGCTTTTTCGATGTGGTGATACCCGCCTGAACCACTTCTGCGGGGAGTTGACTGGTAGCCTGAGCCACCCGATTCTGCACATTCACCGCAGCCTGATCGGGGTCGGTTCCCAATTTGAAATAGACGGTAATCATAAGGGTACCATCGTTACTCGCGGTGGAGCTCATATAGCTCATGTTTTCAACGCCGTTGATGGACTCTTCCAATGCCGGTGCAACCGAACGAAGAATCGTTTCTGAGTTGGCTCCGGGATAAAATGCCGCCACCTGAACCGCGGGTGGCGCAATATCGGGAAACTGTTGGAGCGGAAGTTTGCTGAGCCCCAACACCCCCAGTATGACCAACAGGATGGAAATCACCGTGGCCAACACGGGGCGTTCGATAAATTTTTTAAACATAGTCTGGTTGTTTGGATAAATACTAATTCCGGTTGTCCGCAATTTTTTCCCTGGGCAGTTCGGGACGGATCACAATTCCATCCTGAAGTTTTTCGATTCCCTTTTCTACAATTCTATCCCCCTCTTCAAGGCCATCTTTTACGAGGTAGTCCGAACCGGATTTTCCCACGGTGGTAATGGGCTTACGACTCACCTTGTTCTCCTTGTCGAGAACAAACACAAAGCGTTTATCCTGTATCTCCATGGTAGCTGCCTGCGGAATCAGAAATATTTCCTCGTGACGGATGGGAAGCTGAATCTTTCCCGTATTGCCGGATCGTAGCAAGCCCCGGCTGTTGGGGAAGCTGGCACGGAGGGTAATGGCCCCGGTACTATTGTCGAACTGCCCATCGATCATATCCAATCTGCCGTGTTCGGGATAGACCGAGTTGTCGGCCAGCAAAAGCGATACAGCCGGCACGTTTCCAAGCTTATCCTGTATCGTATTGCCCGAATACGCGGCCTTAAACCGGATAAAATCTCGTTCACTAAGAGAGAAATAGGCATATACTTCATGAACATCAGAAAGTGTAGTGAGGGCTTCCGGATCGGCCGGTCCCACCAGACTACCCTGTTTTTTCGGCAAACGGCCAATCAATCCGCTGACCGGCGCCTTAACAATGGTGTAGGCCAGATTGATCCTGGCGGACTCCACCTGGGCTTTGGCCTGATCAAGATTGGCGCGTGCCGCTCTATGTTTGGCCTTCGCAGCCTTGAGTTGAAATTCTGAAACGACACGGTTGTCGACCAATGGGGAAAGCCGTTCCACTTCCAGTTCTGCATTCAATACATCCGCCTCTGCCGCATGCAACACGGCTTCGGCGTTGTTCAACTGTTCACGGAAGGGATTATCGTCGATCTGGAAAAGAGCCTGTCCCTTCGTCACGAAACTGCCTTCATCGACCAACACGTTTTGAAGAATTCCACTCACCTGGGGGCGGATTTCGACATTCACTTTGCCCTGAATGGAAGCAGGGTACTCGGTCGTGGTGATGGCCGCAGAAGAATGCACTTCGATAACGGGAATCGAGGGAGCCTGGGCGGAATCGTGTCCCGGTGCGGCCTGGTTTACGCCGCATGCCGTGAAAATTACAAGAGCTCCGAGAATGGTTAAAAGCGTTTTCATAATCTTATTAAATGATTTAATGGTGTTAAATACCGGTGGAAAAAAAATGCCGCGGTGACTGCAGCCTTATTTCGTAATCAGATGTAGGATCAAATCTTGTTTTACATTGTTAAACAATTTAATAATGTTAAATAATAGGCAATAAAATACTCACTTCCAATCGAATAAAAGATTCGATTGAAGTTTTATTTTAAATTAAGCAAGCGGAATCGTTCCTGTTGTTACACTGTCCGGGACTATAGACAATCATCAGGATTCTACGGTGAAATTGGTTTTTATAGAGTGGATGATACCCCTAACGGCATCCTTAAACACTTCCCGGTTCATTTCGTCGGAAAGTTCCTTCCGGACAAAATTGATGGAGATGAGTCCGTGAATAACGGACCAAAACGTATAATATTTCCGGCAAACCAGCTCCTCGTCGCGGATACCGTACTGTTCCATGAGGGCGCGGATTGTATCCTTAATCATATCCTTCGGGGCCTGGTAACAAGATGGAAATTCCGCCATCTGACAACATTCAACACGAACACCGAACATCAACTGATAAAGCTCCGGCTCATCGAAGGCGAAATCCCAGTAGGCCAACCACATAGCCTCCAGTTGCTGTGCCGGATCTGTATGGTTTTCACGGGCTTTGTACGTTTTCTCAGATAACATTAGGTAGCCCTTTTTCGAAAGTTCGAAAAGTATGGCTTCCTTGTTCTGGAAATACTCATAGATAATCGGTGCAGTGTACTCTATTTTATCGGCAATTTTCCGCATACTCAGGGAGGTCCACCCTTCTTCTTTCGCAATCTGATGGGCGGCACTCAGGATATTGCACCTGTTCTCCTCTTTAATACGTTGAATCCTGTCCTTACTGGCCATTACTACTCCTTTGCTTTAAGTCGATTTAACACTGTTAAACAAATTTACGGCTGTTTTTTTCATCCCGCCAAAATTATTTTCGGAGGTCCCGGGACTTTAACTAACCGCCAACGCGTCCAATTTTGTTATTTTTGTCGAAAATCATTCATTATCAGCGATATTTTATGACAACACCGACTTCTGAACTCCGTGTACTTGTTGTTGGATGTGGGAATATGGGCGCTTCCCATGCGCAGGCCTATCATACCCTGGAAGGGTTTTCAATCTGTGGTTTGGTATCTACCGGCAGTTCGAAAGAGGTACTGAACGAAAAACTGGGTGGCGGCTATCCGCTGTTCAGTGATTTTTCGGAGGCGCTGAAAGCCACCCGCCCCGATGCCGTTTGCATTTCCACCTATCCGGATACACATGAACGTTATGCCATTGAAGCCCTCGAACAAGGCTGTCATGTTTTTATCGAAAAGCCCCTGGCTGCCACTGTTGAAGGCGCAGAACGCGTGGCTGCCGCTGCCGAAAAGGCCGGGAAAAAACTGGTAGTGGGGTATATTCTGCGTTATCACCCTTCGTGGGTGAAGTTCATCGAACTGACCGGCGATCTGGGTAAGCCGCTCGTAATGCGCATGAACCTCAATCAGCAGAGCGAAGGACGGATGTGGACCGTGCACCGCAACCTGATGAAGAGCCTCAGCCCGATTGTCGACTGCGGCATCCATTATATCGACGTCATGTGTCAGATGACCGGTGCGCAGCCCGTACAGGTAAGCGCTATCGGCGCACGTCTGACCGATGATATACCAGCCGACAACTACAACTATGGCCAGCTTCAGATCCGATTTGCCGATGGTTCCGTAGGTTGGTATGAAGCCGGCTGGGGACCGATGATGAGTGAAACCGCATTTTTTGTAAAAGATGTTATCGGACCCAAAGGTTCTGTTTCCATCGTTGCCCGCGAGGCTTCCGCTGCCGGAAACTCGGACTCCGTGGATGCACATACAAAAACCGAATCCATCCGTGTTCACCACGCCGATCTGGACAGCAACGATAAATTTGTAAAACCCGATACCTGGCTGAATATGGAAGATGAGCCCGGTCATCAGGAGCTTTGCAACCGTGAACAACTCTTCTTCCTGAAAGCCATCCGCGAAGATCTCGATCTTTCCGGGCCCACGCGTGATGCCATCAACAGCCTCCGCATTGCCTTCGCCTGCGATGAATCGGTTCGAACAGGACAGATTGTAAAACTCTGACCCTCTCCAAAATGCTGAAATAAAAAACGGACACCGAGGTGTCCGTTTCACACAACGCATATAACTCTGATACAACAAGCCTAAACTTTAAGATAAACCACAAGGCTTCGTGGTCCGTGTGCACCGATCACCAGCGACTGTTCGATATCGGCGGTTTTGGAGGGGCCGGCGATAAACACGCCGAATCCTTCCCGATCGGTTTTGATTCGGGCATAAGCTTCATGCATATCCGAAACCAGTTCATTGGCGTCCAGTACCAACACCAGATGCTGACAAATAAAAGGTAAAAGCCGGTTCCCCATGGTCGACTGGTCGATCCACACCGCCCCGTTTTCGGCAACACCGACCATACCACGAAGAAATGCCTTCTGTACCGTTTCCAACTCCCGGGCAGTCGTCAGTTCCGTAATGTCCGTACTCACAGCCCCGATCTCGGGAACCCGGTTTATCACATTATTCCCCAATTCCCTCTCCTTCTGCAATTCCTCCATCACCGGCTCCAGATCCGCCACTTCCACCACCTTTCCACCGATGCCGGTCAATATCTGTGCAAACAGTGCTTTCCGCTCGCCATTGAAGCTTCCGGAGATTTCAATCCGAGGGAGGGGAACCGTCTCCGGCTGATTGGACCTTATTGCAGCGAGTATTTTATTTCTCGAACTCATTTTCTGTTTTTTAAATACCATTCACGGAAGCTCTCCCGGGGTGCCTCCGGCATTTCACGCTGGCGATACCAGGCATTAAGTTTGCCGTTCTTTGCGAGTCCGGAGAAGTTTCTCAGGAACCATCGCGCCATTTTTCCAACCGACCGGTAAACAAACGGGCGCGACAACACAGCCGCCATTCCCCTCATCGCTATGGATTTGGAAGCCTTAACATATCCCTCGGCCGCAATAACCTGGCGCCATTTCCAAAGTTGTTCGTGAATATTGATTTTGACCGGACATACATTGCTGCAGGATCCGCAAAGCGTGGAAGCGAAGGGTAGATCCGCATTGGCCTTCATATCCAGATTCGGGTTCAATATCGAGCCTATTGGTCCCGCAACCGTACTGTGGTAGCTGTGCCCCCCACTTCGTCTGTAAACCGGGCAGGTATTGAAGCAGGCTGCGCAACGTATGCATTTCAACGAATTCCGGAAATCCTTTCTGCCCAACTGTCGGGACCGCCCATTGTCAACGATCACGATATGCATTTCCTGGCCTTTCCGCGGCTTATGGATGTGACTGGAATAGGTGGTGATCGGTTGCCCGGTTGCGCTTCTGGCCAGAAGCCGGAGGAATACACCAAGATGTTCTGCTTTGGGAATGATTTTCTCAATTCCCATACAGGCAATATGGATCGGGGCAGCATGTGCCCCCATGTCGGCGTTGCCTTCGTTCGTACAAACCACAACCGCCCCTGTTTCCGCGACAGCAAAATTCACTCCGGTTATGGCCAGGTCCGCTTCGATGAAGCGCTGACGGAGATGCGCACGGGCGGCTTCCGTCAGATATTGCGGATCGAAGTTTCCCTTTTCGGTATTCAGATGTTCATGAAAGGTTTCACTGACATCCTCTTTTTTCAAATGGATGGCCGGCAACACAATATGGCTGGGATGTTCGCCCCGGAACTGCACGATGCGCTCTCCCAAATCCGTATCCACCACTTCGATTCCGTTGGCTTCCAAAACCGGATTTAATCCACACTCCTCGGTGAGCATCGACTTACTCTTAACCACCCGACGCACCGATTTGGCCTTCATGATGTCCAGTATGATCGCATTGTGTTCCGCGGCATCGGCCGCCCAGTGAACAAATACACCATTGGCCAGGGCACGTTTTTCAAACTGAATCAGATATTCATGAAGATTTGAAAGCGTATGCTGTTTGATTTCCGAAGCCAGTTCGCGAAGCTGTTCCCACTCGGGAATCGCGTGTGCAGCCCGGTCGCGTTTCTGCCTTACCCACCAAAGGGTTTCGTCGTGCCAGTTTACCCGGGGTTCGTTCTGGTTAAACACCGCCGCAAGCTCTGCATGTTCCAATGATGAATGCATGATTACAGGGGTTTTGAACGGTTAAGAATTTCAGCAATATGAACCACCTTAACGGGACTCTGCCTGCGCTTCAAGATGCCTTCCAGATGCATCAGGCAACTCGTATCGGTACCGGTTATATACTCCACTTCGTTTTTTTCGTGTTCGGCTACCCTATCCTTTCCCATCTTTACCGAAACAGCTTCTTCAAAAACACAGAAGGTACCGCCAAAACCGCAGCATTCATCAACCCGTTGCGGCATACAAACTTCCAGCCCCTCCACCATTCCAAGCAATCGGCCGGGCTTGGAAAACTCCGGCAAAACCCTTTCCGACATTGACGATAGGTTCAGTCCACGTTGTCCGTGGCAACTTACGTGCAGGCCCACCCGATGCGGAAAACAGGCCTCGAGTTTTTCTATTTTGAGGACATCGGTGAGAAACTCGGTTAGTTCGTAGACCTTCGATTTCAAATCCGCAGCCAACCTTTCGTCATCGCCGTGAAGATGATCCTTAACATGAAGGGCACAACTTCCGGAAGGACAGACGATATAGTCAACCCCGGCGAAATTCCTCATAAAGTTGACATCGCATCCCTTCTGAAGATTGCTGAATCCGCTGTTCGCCATCGGCTGCCCACAGCAGGTCTGCTGCAAGGGAAACGCCACCGAACAACCCAGCTTCTCCAGGAGTTCCAGCGTGGCCACTCCTACAGAGGGGTAAAACTGATCTATGTAACAGGGAATGAATAACCCTACTTTCATACCGATTTCTCCTTTACAGGATCAAAGCTACTCTGTTCGCGGAACAGTTTTTGTCATCCGATTAACATGATTTGATACTATTTTAACATAAATACCCGACAATAAGTTATTTTTATGGTAGAATACTATTAATATTAAATAACCATGCGTCCCCATCTTCTCAAAATACCACTTCGTTCCGAACACTCCTTTAATGTCCGTTACGACAGGGTTTCCCATTTTTACGACAAATGGCATTACCACGAAGAGGTGGAGCTGGTTTATATCATTAAAGGTTCGGGTACACAGTTTGTGGGCGACAGCATCCGGTATTTCAACGATGGCGACCTTATGCTTCTGGGAGCCAATCTTCCGCACCTCTGGAAAAGTGATGAGAAATTTTTGCTGAAGGGCGCCATCGAAAAAGTGGAAGCTATTGTTCTCCATTTCCGACCGGATTGTTTTGGTTCCGGCTTTTTTGAAGTTCCGGAAAACCGGGATTTGCACCGGCTCCTCCAACGTGGCGGCAGGGGCATCCGGGTATCGGGAAGAAGCCGGTCGAAAGCGGCCCGGATCATGCACCAATTGCTGCAGGCCCGTGGATCGGAGCGGATAATCCTATTTATCCAGCTGCTCCAAACGATCGCATCCGGGCGTCAGAACGAGTTTCTCTGTAACCCCCAGGTCACCCCCGATTTCAGTGCATCGGAAGCCGACCGGCTTAACACCATCTATCAATACATCCTTGAGAATTTTGCCGGAGATATCAATCTGAAAAAAGTTGCGGATCGGGCACACATGACACCGCAATCGTTTTGCCGCTATTTTAAATCGAGAACCAAAAAAACCTTTTCGGATTTTCTGACGGAAGTGCGGATTGGACATGCCTGTAAACTCCTGGCGGAGACCGACCTGCAGGTGGCTGAAATCTGCTACGAGAGTGGGTTCAACAATTTTTCCAACTTCAACCGCCATTTCAAGGCGCTGAGAAAACTTGCACCACTCCAATACCGCAAGCAGCATCAGGAGGAAGAAAAAGAGGCTGCATCAAAAAATGAGCAGCCTCCTGTTAAGTATCGGACGATTTGATTATTCTTCGGGTTCTTCGTCTTCGTAAATCACAATTTCGGTTCGGCGGTTCATCCAGGCGGTATTCGGATCTTCGTTCTGGATCACCGGTCTACCCTTGCCGAAATGGCTTACCAACATCCGGTCGGACGAGATACCGCGCTTCCGCATATAATTGTACACGGCTTCTGCACGTCTTCGGGACAGCGGCGTGTTGTAGGCCTCACTCCCCTTCATGTCGGTATGGCCTTTCAGATGTACCCTCAGCTTCTTGTTCTGCTTCAGGATGCGGATCACGTTTTCAACACCATCGATGGCTCCATCGGTCAGCACATATTCATCGTAGTTGAAGTAAACGATATACCGTTTCGCCTTGTTGAAGGTCATGGGTTCTTCCGGATCGTAAGGACGCTGCTGTTCGGTGGGATCATCGTACCACTTGGTTTTCTTGCGTATATCTTCTCCGTTCGAATCGGTCTCTTTTCCATTTGCTGAAGAATCCTTGCCGTTGGCGTAGTAGTAGTTATTGACGATATTGATGATCGTACCGTTTCGGTTTTTGTCTTCTTTTTTCTTCTTCTCTTCCTCTTCCTGTTTTTTCTGTTTTTCTTCTTCCTTCTTCTGTTTCTTGCTCTTAATGGGCAGGTAAACACCGGCCGAATACATCATGGTATTGGCCATATTGTCGGAAATACTGTAGCCATATGCGGCCTGGGCCAATGCCATAACTTTTTTACCGGAGTATTTGAAACCTGCACCCACCGGAACGCTCATATAGGTATCGTCGCTGATCAGATTGTTGAATCCGGCTGTAACATAGGGCTGAAGCCTGAACTCATATTTGAGGAGATGAAGGTAGAGCGAGGCATTCAGCAGGTTGAAGGTTTGGGCTTTGGATTGCGCAACGGGAACACCATTGGCCGTTACATGGCCGGAACCCACTCCAATATCGATGCTGGCCGAAACCCTACCGGAAAAATTTTTATAAACGGAAGCCGCCAGTGATACCACCGCTTTGTCGGTAATTGACAGCTCGTGCGAATTGCTCTCAAAGCCGAGTTTGTTTTTTTCCAGCATACCGAAGTCCTTCATCTGGAACCTCAGGAAGGGAGAAATAAACCAACGCTTATCCCATCCTGTTGGGGTTTCTTCTGCTTTTGAATCCGCAGCCGATTTTTCGTTCAATTCGTCATCCGCATCGGTATCGGACGAATCGCGGGCGATCAGATCGAGGATATCCTTGGGCAGCATTTTCATAACCGCACTATCCAGCGTAAGCACGGTGGTATCCCTCCGGATCAGGGTCGTATCCTGGGCCTTGGCCGAACTCATGCCGAGAAGAAGGAAAACCGTGTAAAACAACCATTTTTTCATGTGCAAAAACTTATGGGAATACATCCTCGTTAAAAATCAAATCGAATGGCCGCTTCCATTCCGTTTCGTTTGACGCCCGATGCGTTGATGCTGGAAACATTCACATCGTATGCAAAAGCAAGAATAGCCTTGGTGTAGCGCAGTTCAATATTGGGAACGATGGCATCGTCATAACGGTAGCCCAAACCAATGCCCACCCCACCGTCGATCCCTTTCAGCGCCTTGAAATAGGATCCGCTGAAAAAATGCTTGAAGGCTTTTCCCTGCCAGTTCAATGACGCATAGAAAGCACAGTCATCATTTTCGGAGGTAACATATTTGTATCCGCCCTGAACACTGACCCGCATATTCTGACGGTAGAGGTCGGAACGCATCTTGTCGGTATAAGGTTTATTGACATTTTGAAGGGCCAGTCCCAGGTGCCATTTATTATGTTTTCCGTTGCCGAACAGGGAAACACCGGAGTTCACATTGAGATAACCGTACGACCATCCACCGGCCAGGCGGTCGCTGCTGGAAGCGCCTTCGATGGGACCAAATTTATCGAACTGATCCCCGAATTCCAGTTCGCCTCCGGTTTTCAGACGACTCGAATAATATCCGCCCTGAATGCCGGCAGCCAGATAGGTTTCATCGCCTCCCAGGGGGACGGCATAGGAAAAGCTGGCCGCACCGAGGGTGTTGTTCAGGATTCCCTGATTGCTTTTGTCGGAAGCAACAGCCATACTAACATTCATGAATCCGGAATTCGCCTTTTCGCGCGCCGCCCGGGAAAGAATGGGTAGATCCACCATCGCGCTCGTGCTGTTGTATGCAATCATACCCTGAAAATTGACGTTCCGGTAATTGAGTTTCACGCTCGAAAGTTTGTCTGTCTTGAGCGAGGGGTTATACCAGAGCGCCATATCCTGCACTCTCGAAAAATTTATCTCCTGCGAAACAGCACGCCCGGCAGAGAGCAAAAGCAGTAATGATAACCAAACAGGTTTCATAAAATATTGGTTTTACTTTACCAATGAGAACATTCCGGTACGTTTTACCGGCTTCCCATCCTTATCTTTTCCTCCGATAATCCAGAGATAGGTTTCATTCGGTTGCATCACCCCTTTCAAACGTCCGTCCCATCCCTTGTTTACATCCGTGGTTGAGAACACGATGTTGCCCCAACGGTTGTAAATCGTGAAATGTTCAAATTTGAACTGGGCGGTAATGATGGGTCTGATGATATCGTTCACGCCATCGCCGTTCGGTGTAAAGATTTTCGGCACCCAGATATCCAGCGGTACAAACCGCACGGTTGCGGGGTTTCCGTTTTTGATATCCTTATCTTCCACAGTAGCGCTGAACTCCACATTACCGGGGGTATTGCTGATGATATGAATGATGGCGTCGCCATCGCTATTGGTCAATACGGGCTGGGGCGTAATGATTTCCGCATTTCCGGATTTGATGGAGAACATCACCGGAACGCCTGCCATGATTGCACCGGAAGCGTCAACCACATGCGCTTTTACACTGTTCTTTTCCACTCCGTTGGCCAGGGCGTTGGTCGTCACCACGAGCAGCATGGTCGACGGGTTTTCGGCGTCCGGGAACGAAGTAAACTGCACGCGTGCCGGCTTTCCGTTCACGATATCCTTGCCGTTCACTGCTCCGTGAACCCATACCTCACCGGCCACCAGACTGGTTAATTCCACCACCGCATCCCCGTTTGCGTCGGTAAGAACGGTTGCGGACCCCACAAAATCGGCCTCACCGGAATAGATATCGAATACAACGGTCTGATCCGGAACGGGATTGCCTAAAGCGTCGACCACATGCGCTTTTACACTGTTGGTTGCTTTTCCATCGGCATATGCAAAGTTTTTGACGACGGCCAGATGGGTGTCGCCGGACTCCGATACATCGGGCGGGCTGGCAACAAATCGTACCGTAGCCGGACTTCCCTTTACGATCTCGATACCGTTTACGGTGGCCTTCAGCTTCACTTCGCCTACGGTTGTACTGGTAAGTTCAACCACAGCATCGCCGTTGGCATCCGTCGTAACGGTGGCGGTACCTACGAAGGTGCCGTCGCCGCTGACGATTACGAATACAACTTCCTGACCAACGATGGGGTGCCCATAGGCGTCTTCCACATGCGCTTTAACGCGGTTTTTCGCCGTACCGTCGGCCACGGCGCCGGTTTTTTCAACGGTGATTTCGGATTGTCCATTTCCGGATACATCCGGAACGTCGGCAACAAACTTCACCGTGGCAGGACTGCCGTCGGCAATTTTAGCGCCATTGACTTCCGCTTCGAGCACAACATCACCAACCACGGTGCTGGTCAGTTCTGCGAGGGCGTCGCCATTGTCGTCGGTGGTTACCGTAGCGGAGCCGACAAAGGTTCCTGTACCGTCAATAATATTGAATACAACCTGTTGGTTGGCGACAGGGTTTCCGTGTATATCCACCACATGCGCTTTCACGCTGTTCTTAGCCGTGCCGTTGGCTACGGCGTTGTTATCCACCACGACCAAATAGGAGCCATTTCCGGCAGAAACGTCCGGTACATCAGCCACAAATTTTACTTTGGCCGGACTTCCCTTTTCGATGCTTACACCGTTTACCTTAGCCGCCAGGCTTACCTCACCAACTTTGTTGCTGGTAATTTCCACCACTGCATCGCCATTGGCATCGGTGATTACCGTAGCGGTACCCACGATGGTTCCATCGCCGGCCTCAATTTCAAATTCTACCTGCTGTCCCGCGATCGGATGGCCGTTGGCATCAGCCACGTGAGCCTTAACACTATTTTTTGATGTTCCGTTGGCTACCGCATTATTGGCGACAACGGTTAGTTCGGATTGACCGTTTTCAGAAACATCCGGAACATCTGTAACAAAATTCACTTTGGCCGGACTGCCGGTAACAATTGCAACGCCGTTCACCGTAGCAGCAAGACTTACCTCTCCGACTACGGTACTGGTGATTTCAATAACAGCGTCACCGTTGGCATCTGTTGTTACGGTAGCACTACCAACAATGGTTCCGGTTCCGCCCACAATAGCAAATACCACCTGCTGGTTGGCCACAGGGTTGCCGTACGCATCAGCAACATGAGCCTTTACGCTGTTTTTGGCGGTACCGTTGGCAATTGCATTATCCACCACCACAGAAAGCCAGGAGCTGCTACCAGCCGAAACATCCGGTACATCGGCAACAAATTTCACTTTGGCCGGGCTACCGTTTACAATGGGCGTTCCGTTTACCCTGGCAACCAGGCTAACCTCTCCTACGGTAGTGCTGGTGAGTTCAACGATGGCATCACCGTTGGCATCCGTCGTTACAACGGCGGAACCAACGAAGTTTCCGGATCCATCAATTATATCGAACTCAACCTGCTGCCCGGCAATCGGATGGCCATTGGCATCGGTTACGTGAGCTTTTACACTGTTTTTGGCGGTACCGTTGGCGATGGCGTTATCGGCCACCACACTCAGATTGGAACTGCTGCCGGCCGAAACATCGGGCACATCGGCAACGAATTTCACTTTTGCCGGACTACCGTTTACAATGGGCGTTCCGTTTACCGTTGCAATCAAACTTACTTCACCCACCTGGGTACTGGTGATATCTACGATAGCATCGCCGTTTGCATCGGTAACCACCGTACCGGTTCCTACGATGGTTCCATCTCCGCTGGTAATAATGAATTTAACTTCCTGGTTGGCAACGGGATTACCGTAGGCATCCTCCACATGAGCTTTTACGCTGTTTTTTGCGGTACCATTGGCAACTGCATTGTTAACTACAATCGAAAGATTGGAGCCGCCCGTACCGGAAACGTCGGGTACATCGGCAATAAATTTGACCTTCGCCGGACTTCCGTTCACAATGGGGTTTCCGTTCACTTTCGCGATCAGGCTAACCTGCCCTACGGTTGTACTCGTAATTTCTACAAAAGCATCACCGTCGGCATCCGTGGTCACCGTAGCAGATCCTACGATAACGCCGTTTCCATCGATTATTTCAAACTCCACCTGCTGGCCGGCAATCGGATGACCATTGGCATCCGTTACGTGTGCTTTTACTTTATTTTTTGCTGTACCGTTGGCTATAGCGTTATCGGCCACAACGCTCAGGTGGGAGTTGCTGCCCGCTGATACATCCGGCACATCGGTAATAAATTTAACTTTTGCGGGACTGCCGTTTACGATGGATACGCCATTGACGGTAGCTACAATACTAACCTCTCCCACCGTTCCGCTGGTGATTTCAACAAGGGCGTCACCATTGGCGTCGGTGGTTACCGTTCCGGTACCTACAATGGTTCCCGTACCGTTGGATATCTGGAACACCACCGCCTGGTTCGGAACAGGGTTTCCGTTGGCATCCACCACATGGGCCTTCACGCTGTTTTTAGCCGTTCCGTTCGCGATGGCATTATCGGCCACCACACTCAGGTTGGAGCCGCTTCCGGCAGATACATCGGGCGTATCAGCAACGAATTTAACCGTCGCCGGACTGCCGTTAACAATATTGTTTCCGTTTACAGAAGCGGTGATCCGAACACTTCCGGCAACAGTACTCGTCAATGAAACAACGGCATCGCCGTTGGCATCCGTGGTTACACTTGCGCTGCCGACAAAGTGTCCGGTACCATCGAGTATGGCAAATTCAACGGCTTGATTGACTACAGGGTTACCCTGGGCATCAACAACATGCGCTTTAACGGCGTTGGTAGCCGTTCCGTTAGCCACGGCGTTATCGGCGGTCACGGTAATAAAGGACCCACCCGCGGGCGAGAGGTCCGGAACGTCGGCAACGAAAGTCACTTTCGCCGGGCTACCATTAATAATTGGTGTGCCGTTTACCGTTGCCTCCAGGAACACTTCGCCGGCGACCGTACTGGTAATTTCGGCAAAAGCGTCGCCATTGGCATCGGTTGTAACCGTGGCGGTGCCAACAATGGTTCCGTTACCGTTGGTTATGGAAAATGTTACTGTTTGGTTGGGGACCGGGTTTCCATTCGCATCCGCAACATGGGCTTTAACACGGTTGGTAGCGGCTCCATTGGCGGGCGCATTGGTTGTCACCACGCTTAAAGCCGTTTGGCTGGTAGGTGTAATGGAGGGAACGTCGGCAACGAAAACCACGGAAGCCGGGCTTCCGTTTACGATATTCTTTCCGTTAACAGAGGCTACAATCCTGACTGTGCCGGCGACGGTACTCGTAAGTTCCAGAAAAGCTTCCCCGTTGGCATCGGTATTCACGACGAAGGATCCAACCGGGTCGCCCACGCCGTCCAAAATGGCGAAGGTAACCGGACGATTGGTGGCAGCGTTGCCGTTGGCGTCGGTTACATGCACTTTCACACGGTTGCGGTCGGTACCGTTGGCTACGGCATTGGTGGTGACCACGGCAATATAGGTAGTAGCCACCGATACATCCGGATCTCCCGGAATAAAGGTTACGATACGGGGATTATTGCAGAGAAGAAACTTACCATCGACCTTGGCCGAAACCGAGACGTCTTCCGCCCGGGTAGATGCAAAGGAGATAAAAGCATCACCGTTTGCATCCGTTACTCTGGTGAAGAGCGAGCCCTTGATATCAAAGCTAACCTCCTTACCTACTACAGGGTCGCCGTTGACGTCTACAACGTGTACCTTAAGTTCATTTTTGGATTCACCATCGGCCGGAGCAAAATTGGTCACAATGCTCAGGCACGTGTTGGGATGGGTTAGGTCTGGAATGCCCGGACCCGAAGTCTGGGCGAACCCTCTCACACCCATTCCGAATGTGAAGGCACACAATAACGCCACAAAAAGCGCCGGGACATGCACATAGCGGGTCCATAGCTTTTCTGGGATAATGGACATACGTCAGGATTTATGGATTTAGGGGTACTTTCCGGTTACCGAAACGCAAAATTCACAACATTATTATATTGTAACGGATACAGTAATCCGGAAAATATTCGAAACAAACATACTAAATATATTTTTTGAAACAAGTCGTATTTGAACCCGGATGTTTTACGAGTGGTGTTACGGGAATACACATGCGTATTTCTACGAAGATAAAACCCGCATCAATTCAATGTTTTAATCGTCGACATTAAAAAAATAAAAATCCGGATCGTAACTTTACTGTAGGCCAATTGTAAAACTCCGAAAGAATTTCCTGCGTGGAAATACCTAATATTAAAAAATTTACAACAATTTTGCCATAGCAGATTCGTTAATAAAAAAAATACTGCTATCTTGGCCAAGCAAACCAATAACCGGTTTATTGGCCATTAAAATCCCTAAATATCGTTATGAAACCGCTATTTAACCCAGGCGCGAAACATCGTTTTTATTTATTGCCGAGTGCCGCTATCCACATCCAGGCATCGGAAAATACACATCCGGGCACTGCCACAGAACTCAGTCCTACCGCTCGGAGAATTACGAAACAGTAAGGCTATTTTCTCTCCGGAATTTTCAGATTGGAATTCCCGGAAATTTTCTATATGCCCATTCTCTGTTTCGACCCGTTTAAACCGTTAATGACTATTCCTAACCATAACCTATGACCGAAGTCCAAATCCATCCATCCAAAGCCCGCTTCCTTTTCAGGAATCGAGCTTACGTTTCCGGCGGACAACGGCAGGCCAACAGAATAATATGAAGAAACTGTCGCTGCGTCAATTATTCACGGGAGTATTATTGTGCATTCTGATCAGTTCCTGCAATTCTGCAAAGAATATTACCTATTTCCAGAATGTTCCGGACTCCATTTATAATCGTTCGTATTCAACTGCGGTAGCGCAGTTTTCGGAGCCTGTTATCCAGCCGAACGATATTCTTCAGATTTCGATTCTTACTCTGGATCCAGAATCCAACAGTGTGCTGACGCCCGCCAATTCGGGCAGCTTTTCGGTTCAGGCGGGCGCGGCAACCGGTGCCGTACCCCAAACCATCAGCGGCTTTATGGTGGATGCCGACGGTTCGATCGAACTTCCGCTCGCCGGAAAGATAAAGGTTGCCGGACTGACGACCATACAGGCCCGCGATCTCATCCGTTCAAAAATAGCCGTACTTTATAAAGAACCTGTTGTAAGTGTACGGTTCGCCAATTTTACCATTACCGTTCTTGGAGAAGTTGCACGCCCCTCAACTTATGTAGTACCCAATGAAAAAATAAGCATCATCGATGCCATCGGAATGGCCGGAGACCTAACCATCTACGGAAAAAGAGAAAATATTCTCCTGACCAGAGACTCTTCCGGCCACAAAATTTTCACCCGATTCAACCTGAATTCTTCGGACATCATGCAATCCCCCTATTTCTACCTGAAGCAGGGAGATATCGTGTATGTTGAGCCGGCCAAATCGAAGGCCGCCACCACGGATGCCGCAAGAACCAGAAATATAACCATCGGCGCATCGATAATTTCATTGTTGATCGTACTCTTTTCAAGAATATAAGAATGAACCCCTACACCGATAAAGACATACTTATAGAAGAAAGCGAAACCGCCCAGAATTTCAGGTTTTTCCAGAAATTAAAGGGGCGGCTGCTAAGTTTATGGCCCTGGATGCTGGCGTCAGCCGTGGTGACGGTCGCCTGCGCCATGGTTTACCTTTCATTTGCCTCTCCGCAGTTTAAAGTCAGGGGTTCCATCCTGGTACAGGACGATAAAAAAGGCGGTGGATTCGGGGCCAGCGATATTCTCCAGGACTTTGGCATATCCGTTCAGAAAAACAATGTGGACAATGAGGCTGAGCTTCTGAGAAGCAGAACCCTTATGGAGCTGGTGGTGGCGCAGATGTCGCTCAATACCCGCTATCTCATTCCTTCCCGCTTCAATTCGGAGGAAGTTTACAGCAACCGGCCCATCAATTTCAGAATTATTTTTCCCTTTGCCGCTTCCGAAAAGAAAGCCCTGGAATACGAACTGAATTTTACCGACAGCACCAAATCGACCTTCATTCTCCGGGACAAACAGGAACAGTATACGGGCCGATTCGGTGATACGCTTTCCCTGAAAGACGGCCTGGCCATCATTACGCCCACCTCCTATCTGGCCCACTGGCCGGCCGATCAGAAGCTCGAAATCACCGTTTCTCCATTTGATGACGTTGTGCAGAACTACAGTAATCAACTATCCGTAGAAATTCCCAATAAGCAGGTCAGTGTCATCAACCTAACGCTCAATACTGCCATTCCGGAAAAAGGACAGCAGATCCTGGATACGCTGATTGCGGCGTATATCCAGGCCAATGTGGCAGACAAAAACCGAATGGCGGACAGTACGATGCGGTTCATCGAAGAGCGCCTGATCCTGGTGTCCCGCGAACTTTCCGACATTGAAAAAAATATTGAAGGGTTCAAAACCACCAACAAACTCACCGATATCAGCGAACAGTCGCGGATTCTTCTCGATAATACCAGCGAATATGCGCGCCAGCAAACCACCCATGAAGTTCAACTTTCCGTGGTGGATGCTCTGGAAACCTACCTGCGCAACAACATGAAGAATGACCGGGTTATCCCCTCTTCCCTGGTTATGCAGGATGCCAACTTCATCTCCATTGTTCAGCGGTATAACGAAATGCTGATCCAGCGCGACAAAATGCTGCTCAGTCTTACCGAAGAACATCCGGCGGTTAAAAAACATAACGAACAACTCGAAAACCTCCGTCACGAATTGCTCAGCAGCATCACGTCGATCAAGAATGGACTGGGCGTAAGTGTCCGTGAGTTGCAGAAACGCACAAACGGCATACAGGGAGAAATCAGCAAAATACCGGCTAAGGAACGGGTGTTCCTCGATTATTCCCGGCAACAGATGATCAAGCAGGAACTTTATCTCTTCCTGCTGAAGAAAAGAGAAGAAACGGCCATCTCGAAATCGTCGACGATTGCCAATGCACGCGTTATCGACCGTGCGAAGGCCGATGCCAGCCCCTACAAACCCAAAAAGAAAATCCTGCTCACGGCAGCCTTCTTTATCGGATTGTTTATTCCGTTCGGGGCCAGTTTCCTTTTGGGACTTCTCAGCAACAAAGTGACCTCGCGTGAAGACATTACAGACCTTTCCAGAGTACCGATCCTTTGCGAAATCGGCCACGACAGCGAAAGCAGTATTGTTGCCATCACCTCCAAGTCGAGGAGTATCATTGCCGAGCAGTTCCGCTTCCTTCGGACCAACCTCCGATATCTCATGCCCGGCGAAAAGGATCAGATAATCCTGCTTACCTCGAGCATGAGTGGTGAGGGCAAGTCCTATCTCTCCATCAACCTTTGCGTATCACTCGCCCTCGCCGGAAAGAAGGTGATTCTGATGGAACTCGACCTGAGAAAACCCAAGGTTACCTCCAACCTTCAACTTAAGAAAGAAGGGTTCAGCAACTATATTATCAGCAAAGACAGCGACTGGCGCCGATGGGTGCAGTCTTCCGGTGTTCAGGAAGGGTTCGATGTATTTTCATCCGGTCCGATTCCTTCCAACCCCGCGGAACTCCTGATGACAACCAAAACAAAAGAACTGTTCGAGGAACTCCGCGAGGCCTATGACTATATTATCATCGACAGCCCACCGGCCGGAATGGTAACGGATGCCGAAATCCTGGCAGCCTATGCCGACATCACACTTTTTGTTGTGCGTCATCGTTTTACCCTTAAACAACAGGTTACCCTGATAGATAAACTGTTCCAAAAGAAAACCCTCCCTCGTCTGAACATCATCATCAACGATGTGGAGATCAGAAAGAACCGGTACGGATACGGTTATGGCTACGGATATGGCTATGGGTACGGTTATGAATATGCAGAAACCAACCAGGAAAAGAACTATGCAAACAACTAGCACATATCCGCAGGTCGCAGTCATAATTCAGGCAAGAATGCGCTCTACCCGCTTGCCCGGCAAGGTCATCCGTCCTTTTTTCAACGGCGCAACCCTAATCAGTTCCCTCGCAGGAAAACTCCGTCGGTCGAAATTCGCGCAGCATTCTGTTGTGATGATTGCCATTCCCGACGGTTTGCCCGACAACCGCCTTGAGCAGTACGCGAGGGAAAAAAAGATCAGCTGCTTCAGAGGCAGTGAAGACAATGTTCTGGAAAGATTTGTCAAGGCTGCCGAAACGCGGCCATTCGATCTGGTTGTCCGGATTTGTTCCGACAATCTGTTTGCGGACGTGGAGCTGATGGACAAGGCCATTGAATATCATATGGCAAATCCGGAACTGGACTATGTTTCATTTGAAGTGAACGGCGTTCCGGCGATGCTGACGCATTTCGGATTTTTCAGTGAGATCATCAGAAAAGATTCGTTGAAACGTTTTTATGAAAACGTAGCCGAAACCAAAGAAGATTTTGAACACGTAACCAAAGGCATCTATACAAGACCGGAGGTGTTCCGGTGCGGGTTTATCGACCTGAGTGAAGAGCTGAAAGGCGCTCCCCCGGTTCGTACCACCATTGACACACCGGAAGACTTCGAACTCGTAAACAGTTTGTATCGCGCGGTTTCAGAAAAATACCCCGAGATCGGATACCATCAGGTCCTGGAATTTCTGAAAGTTAATCCGGAATATTCCGAAACAATGAAAAACCAAATTAAATCCAATAAAAAATAGCCTTATGTCAGAAGTTTACATCATCGGAGAAATCGGGCAGAACCACAACGGCTCGGTAGACATAGCCAAGCTGATCATCGACCTGGCGTGTCGTCCAATCGAAGAAAAACTGTTCAACCTCAATCTTAAACCCATGAATGCGGTTAAGATGACCAAGAGGGATCTGAAACAGGAACTGTCAAGCTCTCAGATGGCCGCCCCTTACAACAGCATTCACTCGTTTGGAAAAACCTATGGCGAGCACCGTGAATTCCTGGAATTAAGCGACGAAGAACATTTTGAAGTTTACAAGTACGCCAAGAGCAAGGGTATCGACTTTGTTGAAACACTTTGCGCTACCGGATGCCTTTCGCTGTTAAAGCTGTTTACACCCGATTATCTGAAAGTAGCGAGTCGTGATCTGACCAACCTTCCGTTGCTCGATGCCATGGCTGAAACCAAACTGCCCATCATCCTGTCTACCGGTATGGCCGACGAACGTCAGCTCAACGAAGCGCTGGATACCATTACCCGCCATCATTCCAATATTTCCATTTTACATTGCGTATCGCAATACCCTACCGAGCCGCAGAATGTTAACCTGCTCACCATTTCCTACCTCCTGGAGCATTATCCTCAGTATGTTATCGGCTATTCCGACCATACCATCGGTATTGCCACTCCACTGGCGGCCGTGGCCATGGGCGCAAAAATCATCGAAAAACACATCACCATCGATCGTTCAATGAAAGGTACCGACCAGGCAGGATCACTCGGTCCGGACGGTGTAAACAGAATGATCCGCGACATCCGCCTGTTTGAAATGTCGCTCGGCAAAAAGGAAATGTTCATTGAACCCTCCGTCGAAAAAGCCAAGGTAAAACTGGAACGCTCCATCGCTTCGAAAATTAAAATACCGAAGGGTCAGGTGGTAAGGGAAGAAGACATTCACCTGCTCTCACCCGGCGACGGTTTCAAATGGAGCAGTAAAGATTTGGTTGTTGGAAAAAAAGCCAAGGTTGATATTCCCGCAAACGAAATTATTTACGAAGGAATGTTGTCGGAATGATTCGCCCCAAATTGATACTTACGGATATTGACGGTGTATGGACCGACGGCGGTATGTATTACGACAACCAGCAAAATGAATGGAAGAAGTTCAATACATACGACAGCGCAGGGATTGTTTTTGCGCGGGCATTAAACATTCCCTGCGGTATCATCACCGGTGAACGCACGGAAATCGTGGCCCGGCGCGCCAAAAAACTGGGCATTGAACTCCTGTGGCAGGGCGCCAAAAACAAACTCGGAATCGTTTCCGAATACTGCACTTCAGCGGGAATTTCCCTGAAAGAAGTGGCCTATATCGGTGATGACCTCAACGATTACCATCTGTTGCGTGCAGTGGGATTCAGCGCCTGTCCTGCAGGTGCCCCATCGTACATCCGTGAAATAGTAGATCACGTTTGTATGAAAAACGGTGGAGAAGGCGTATTCCGGGAGTTTGTAGAACATATACTCGAAAGCAACGGCATTCTTAAAGAAGCAATCGACAAGGTTCTGAACCACTCAGCCGAGGGAACCAAATCGATTGCCAGTTAAGAATAAACCAAGATGAAAGGAACACACTTTAAAAATACAGCGATCTATACCATCGGAAATATGGCCCAGAAGGGGCTAAGTTTTCTGCTGGTATTCCTGTATACCCATTTTATAAGTGCGGAGGAAATAGGAATGATCAATACCCTTCAGGTATTCTCAGCCATCTATATCCTCTTTCTTTCATTGGGATTGGAAAGATCCCTTTACCGCCTGTATCACGATTACAAAACAGAGAACGAAAAAAGAGATTTTCTGGGCACCGTAAATCTCAGTATCGGTCTTATTTCGCTGGGAATAGTGGGAATTACCCTGCTATTCAAAAAACCGATTTCTTCTGCCTTTGAGGACATCCCCTTCTCTCCTTTTATCATTCTCTGTATTCTGGATGCCTTTTTTACGGTATTGTTCTTCGTTCCGAAGCTACTCTTCCAGGTTCGGCAACAACCCATCAAATTTATTTCGATTACACTTGGACAAGGACTGGCGAATGTCCTCTGCATCACCGTTACCATGTTAATGGGCTACCGATCCGCGGCTGCCATTCTTACGGCGGGGATCTGCTCCTACCTTCTTTTTCTTCCGGTTATTATCACCGTGATGGTCCGGAATATGAATTTCGTGATCCGAACCGATATTCTGAAAAAGACGCTGAAGTACTCCCTCCCCCTCGTCCCTTCACTCATGTCGAGCTGGGTCATCAACATGAGTGACCGGATCTTTATCGAGCAGCACTATTCCGGCTTCCGTGAAGTGGGCTTATACTCTGTCGCCTATAAGATCGGCCAGGTGGTACAATTGTTTGCGACCGCCATGCTGATGGCCTATAATCCCCTGTTCTACTCCCTGGCCAACCAGGCCGAACCCGACCGACCGAAAATTACAAAGCTTCATAACGATAACATCAAGGCACTGCTCACCATTTGTTTTGTTGCGGCCCTGTTCAGCAATGATTTTATCTGCATCTTCCTGACCCCGGAATATGCATCCACAACCCATATCGTTCCCATCGTTATCATGGGATACTTCTTCATCCAGATGATCGGACTGCAGAACCTGGCTTTCTATCAAACCAAAAAAACCGTTTATCTGATGGTCATCAGTTGTATAGCGGCGGTAATCAATATTGGGCTTAATTTCCTGCTAATCGGGAAATACGGAATGGAAGGAGCCGCCTTCGCAACCATGTTCACCCAGATGATATTCTTTGTGATAACCTATAGAATATCGACAAAATTGTACTTTCTCCATATCCATTTCCAATCCCTATTGCCCCTATGGCTCGGTGCAATTGCCGTTGTGTTTTTCACATTCCGGTACCTCGAGCCAGGGTGGATTGGATTCACCATAAAATTCCTTGTCGTGGCAGCATCCTTGGCAGCGCTGAATTACGATAAGCTAAAAAAACTAACCCCCAAAACCGCATGACACATATCATCTGTTTATCCAACCTTTCCGTTCCTGCAGTTCTTACCATCACCAAAGGACTGGAGAAATTCCGCATTATAACGGATCAGCCTTCGCTGAACAATTTTTTCACAGAGATATATGGCCCGGGTAAAACCGTATTGATCCCCCCTATCCCCAAATTCAGGGGCATCAAAAAAATATTCAAGCCGATTCTACTCAACAGGTTTAGGAAAGAAATTATGAATCTGGCCGGTATGCCGGAAAACAACGAAATCTTTTTCTTTTACAATGCCATGGGGTATCCGATGAGCTGGTGGATCAGTAAGGTTGCCCACTTAAACCGGGTATTTTATAAGCCCGACATCGACATGTCGATGTTCAAGGCAAAAATGACGATGAAATCCTTCATCAAACAGACCTGGATTCGGATAAACTATGGCATCCATACCACGCCGTCCTGGACCGGAGAACGATTCATTTATAAAGTAAGTGATCAATTTCTGGAGAAGTACGATATCGCCCGGATCACGGATTTCACAGTTGATCACGAGCATATCCACAGGCTGGTAAAAGATAAACTGAATCTGGATAAAAAGAAATTCCTGTTCCTCACCGGCAATACGGTTCCCGACCGGATGGTGGAAGAAGAAGAGTTTATCCGGGTAACCGATAATTTTATCGACACCGTAGGCAAGGAAAATATCGCGGTAAAGGTACATCCCCGTTTTACGACCCTGATTTCGAAGGAAAAGATTTGTCAGTTGGTACCCACCTACCTTCCGGCCAACGTACTTCTGCCGAATTATCAATATGTCATCGGTTATACCTCTTCTGTTCTGTTTGAAGCCGCCAATATCGGAATTCCCGGAATTTCAATGCTGGATATGTATAAGCCCATCAATCCGGCCAGAAGGGAGGAGTACAGAAAATATCTTAACCAGAATCTGAAACCGGGTTCTGCGCCGATTTATTTTCCGAAAGATATGGACGAGTTGATGAAGCTGACCGGCAGTGCCGAGGCCAAAAAAATAGTCGAAACAGCGTACTAAAAAGGATGCCCTGGAATGAATCAACAGTTCACCAAGAAGCAGAATAAAACCAATGCGATACTGGTATTCCTGGTTGTCTTTCTCTCCACAAGAGCAAGCGGGATTGCCAACTCCAATATTATGATTTTTGGTGTGCTGATCTACAATTTCTGGATTGCCTATTTGCGGAAAATAAAACCCGACAAAAGTATCTTCATCTTCTTTTCACTTTTTGGATTGGTAGTATTTCAAAACTTTTTCCGACTTCAGGAATATTTTGATCCGATGCGCTACCTCAAGCTGATCAGCTTGATGGTGATCGCCTATCTGACCATCAAAATTGTTCGGTTTGATTTCTTCCGTCATTTCTGCCGGATAATGTATTGGCTGATACTTCTCAGTATTCCCTTTTACATTTACCAATTAATTGCTCCCGCCTCGCTTCTAAGTTTAGGACGTACCCTGAACAGCATATTTCCCGGATTAATGGATATCGCGACAAACAAAGAAAACACCTCATTGAATATGCTGGTGTACACAATTGAATTTGTCGAAAATTTCAGGAACTCCGGAATCATGTGGGAACCCGGAGGATTTGCGACAACGATTGCCCTGGCGCTTTATTTTGAGATGCTTTCGAACGGGTTCAAATTTACCCGGAGAATCTGGATTTATATTGCCGGCGTCATTACCAGTTTTTCCACTACGGGCATTATCGTTACCACCATATTACTGTTATACATTCTCTTTCAGAAAGCATCGTCGGCCCGCTCCCGATATCTGAAACCCGTCCTTTATTTTATGGTAACCCTATTTACAACCGGCACCGTTCTGGCGTTCTTTCAATCACCCATTCTTTTCCAGAAAATATCGGAAGAGATCGAGGTTCAGCAATACATAATTGAAAATATGGACAGCTTCGATGAGGGCGTTCAGAGTTTGGGCAGGTTCGGAAGCCTGGAAGTGGATTTAAGATCCATCCAGGATAAGCCGATATTCGGCAGGGGCTATACCGATGAAAATTTCAGAGAGGAGTACGAAAACTTCAACTTCACCAATGGACTCAGTACATTCATCGGGAGGATGGGGCTGGTTGGCCTGATCTGGCTGATCATCAGCCTCCACCGCTCTGGAAACGCCATCACTCTTGCCATCAACGGACAGAAAAAAGGGAATATCCTTCCCATTTTGGTGCTCGTCATCTCTTTTTCAAACCCCGTATTATTTACCCCCTTATATCTTGTTTTGCAATTCTTTTTCTTACCCTTTAAAGTTAAAAGACATGAACCCGAAACTGTATATCGTTATAGCTGTGCATAACAGGGTGAACGTAACCCTGAAATGCCTGGAGCAACTTAACAGGCAGCATTGGAAAAACTTTAAAGTTGTGGTGGTCGACGACGGCTCAACCGACGGCACCTCCGAGAAAATTGTGCAACAGTATCCGCAAACTCTTCTGCTGAAAGGTACCGGCGATTGGTGGTGGACCAAATCCGTCAATGCCGGAATTCAACACGCGCTCGACAACGGAGCAACGCACGTGCTGCTGCTGAACGATGATACAATTTTCAACGACGATTATCTGGACATCCTGCTGTCGGATATCCGGGCTAATCCCGACGCCGTAATCGGATCGCTTAATCTGACACTGGAAACTCCGCATAAGGTATATTTCTCCGGCACATCCGGTTTCGATCCCCTCACATTCAAGCATTATCGCTATCATAAAACCATGGCGGCCTACGACCCTGAAGAATTCAAAGGGACACGGGAAAGCCGATACCTGCCCGCACGCGGAATGTTGGTGCCGGCATCCGCATTCCGAAAAATCGGGTTGCTGGACGAAGTGAATTTCCCCCAATACTTTTCGGATGTTGACTTTTCGATGAAGGCTGTCCGGGCCGGCATCCGATGCATAATTTCCTACAATGCCATTCTATACACGCCCGTAAATTCAACCGGCGCAGGCGATTTCTATAAGAAGGAACCGGCACGCAAGTTTTTCCGGTCGTTTTCCAATCCTTACTCAAAGCGACATCTCGGAACCAGCTATCGTTTCGTCAGAAACCATTCTTACAAACTACTCGCTCCGGTAAGCTATCTCTTCTACCAGGGAAGAATTCTCGGAACCTTCGTAAAATCCAGGCTGTCCTAATGAAACCGGTACTGTTTATTCTCAATACCCCTCCTCCCTACCAGGGAACGACCATCATGAATAAGCAACTGATGGATTGTTTCTCCCGGGAAGGAATCCCCTATCTCCACCTGCAGGTGGAAGGGGCGGGCGATCTCCATTCTCTTGGAAAATTCAGCCTGAATAAAATAAAATCAGCCCTCAGGGTAATGCGCGGCATCATCCGGGAAAGAAAAAAATACGACACCGCCTATCTCGTGATGTCGGTAGAAGGGTTTGCATTTTACCGGCATGCACTCTTCATCTATCTGCTCCGCCTACTGGGGAAAAAATACATTCTGCATCTGCGCGGACTAGGGTTCAGAAATAAAAAGGGTTTTGGGAAGCGCATTACGGCATCGCTTTTCCGAAAAGGACAGCTTGTTCAGCATTCGCCTTACAATAGTTTTGACATTTCTGCGTTTCCCGTATCGAAAGTTTCCTATATCCCGAACGGATGGGTGGATCATTATCCTGCCTACCGCGAGGAAGTGGAGGCAAGACTGGGACGGACGAGCGACAAAACCCAGGTTGTGTTTCTTTCAAATCTGATTGCCGACAAGGGGTTGTTTACCGTGCTGGAGGCCGCATCCATTCTTCAGCACTTTGGACCGACTGGTCAAAAAATTGTCTGGAACTTTGTGGGGAAATGGGAGAATGCCGAAACCCAACAAAGGTTCGAAACCTTTGTGGCGGAAAACGGACTGGGTTCCTCCATCGGTCATGTGGGTCCGCTCTTCAACGAAGAAAAATACCGGTTCCTTGCCCAAATGGATCTATTGGTGTTTCCCACATTCTATAAACACGAGACATGGGGCAATGTAATTCTGGAAGCTATGATGTTCAAAATTCCGGTGATCGCCACCAACTACGTAGCCATTCCGGAAATGGTGATTCCGGGGGTAACTGGCCAGCTGATCGAGCGGGAAGACTCCCGGACCCTTTCTGAACATATACGGACGCTGCACGAAAACCCTACACAGAGGAAGAAGATGGGCGAAACCGCCAGAGCGCATTATCTGAAAAATTTTACAATTGATCGGTTCGAAAAAAGTATGATTGAACTGATATCTTCCGTGAACCGAAACCAAACAAAGTGAAATCGATTTTTCATTACATATTCCTGCCGGTCAATTTTCTTCTGCTGAAGCTGAACGGTGTACGTTTCGGCCGCTTCAGGATTTTTGGCATGCTGACCCTGCAGAACAAGGGCAGCTTTACGATAGGCGATAACTTCCGGGTGAATTCCGGAAAATATGTTAACGTAATCGGCGGAAGTACCAGAACGAGTTTTGTTGTCCGAAGGGGCGCAAGGATGCAGATCGGCAAGGAAGTATCCATTTCCAACTCTGCGTTCTACTGCGCTGAAGAAATAGTCATTGAAGACTATGTGATGATCGGCGGAGGATGCCGGATCTGGGATTGCGACTTTCATCCGATGGATCCCGATGTACGAAAGCGGACCCCCAATGACGGTTTTGCCAAAAAACCGATCCGTATCAAAGAATCTGCCTTCATAGGGGGCGGAAGTATCATACTCAAAGGTGTAACGATTGGAAAAAATTCGATTGTCGGTGCCGGAAGCGTAGTAAGCAAAAGCATACCCGACAATGAAATCTGGGCCGGAAACCCCGCCCGATTTATCAAAAAGCTGAATCAATGACAAACCGTTTTAATTTCTTGGGTGTTTGGATTTCGCGCATAAATCCCGAAGAAGCCAGGAAACGAATTCTGGACCACCCTTTTCAATCACCGGGATATATCTGTTTTCCGGATGCCTCCGTCATAAAGGATGCCAGTAAGGACTCGTTTCTGACAGAGATTCTCAACAACAGTTACCTCACCATGCCCGACGGCAAACCCTCACAATTGGCAGCAAAGCTGCAGGGATTCGGCGACGTTCAGACGGTATCGGGATTCCATCTCTGTAAAGCGCTGCTGAACTCCAATCTTACCCACTATTTTTACGGAAGTGACGACGAAGGGTTGCGTAAACTCCGCGATCGTATTGAAGCTGATTTCAAACAGGCCAGGGTACTGGGGTACAAATCGCCGCCCTTTGTCAGCAAGGCCGAAATTGAGAAAAATCAAACGATCATAACCGATATTGAAGAAATCAATCGTTTGCAGCCAGATCTCGTATGGATCGGCATCAGCAGTCCGAAACAAGATTATCTTATGCATTTCCATCATAAACGCCTGGAAAAATCGTTAATGCTGGGTATCGGAGGTGCCCTATTGTATTTCTCCGACAGCTCGTTGAAAAGTCCTGAGTGGGTGAAGAAAATAGGATTCAGGTGGGCATACCGGTTAGCAAAGGAGCCACGGCGTTTATGGAAAAAATACTTTGATACCTTCTGCTTCCTGTTCCGCAATTCACCGTACTTCATGAAAGCATTTCTTAAACAAAAAACGAATTAAAATTTTGATTTTACTGGCATAACTAAATACAAATAACTATATTTACGTCGCCAAAATATTCTTTTGGAAAAACCAATACCCGACCTCTAAATCCAGTCTTATGATACGATCCGACAGAAAGTTAACTTTCCTGTACGCAACGACCGATTTTATCACATTAAGTACCGTATTTTCCCTATCGCATCTTTACTTTAACGGTCTGTCTTACTTCGATAACCATGCGTTATATCTCGTAACCATCCTGCTCACCTGGTTTTTTATCGCGTCGAGAAACAAAATCTACTACGTAAATCTACATAGTAGTCTTCGCTACAGGATTCGTAAAGATCTCAAAAGCCATGCGGAATTTATGGGCGCTCTGGCTATCTTCTATCTTGCCTTCAATATGCCCTCCTATTACACGCGGCAACAATTTCTGACACCTCTTCTTACCTTCCCCGTGGTTGGCCTCCTGGCAAACTTCATGATCTATAAGATCGTGGTTACCCTGCGCCGGAACGGTAAAAATGTTCGGAAGACACTTATTGTAGGCTCCGGTGCAACGGGTCGATATATTGAAAACTATTTCGCTCAAAACCCGGACCTCGGGTATAAGACAATTGGATTTCTGGACGACGAAACGCAGGAAGTAATACATCCCAATACATTGGGAAAAATCAAGGACTTCGACGAAATCAAAAAGAACAACGGAATCGACGAAATCATCGTTACCACCCCTACCCATCAGGACGAAAAAATTCAGTATATCGTAGAACGCGCCGACTACTACGGCATCAGAATCCGTCTGGTTCCCGATTATTATGACCTGCTCGGCCGAAACTACAAAACCACCTTCTTCGGAGAAATTCCGATCATCAATATCCGGGAGGTATCCCTCGATAAACTCCGTTATGCCGCGCTCAAGCGCATCTGCGATGTGATCTTCTCCCTGACGGTATTGATCCTGCTTTCTCCGGTATTTCTGATTCTGGCCATTCTGATCAAACTGGAATCGCCCGGACCGGTTTTCTACTGCCCCACCCGTTTGGGAAAGGGAGGAAAACCCTTCCGTTTGTACAAGTTCAGAAGCATGTACGAAAACGATACCACCGGAACGAAATCAACCCAGCTTGGAGATTCCCGCATCACCAAAATCGGAAGAATCATCCGCAAGTATAACCTTGATGAGCTCCCTCAGTTTCTGAATGTACTTTTCGGCGAAATGAGTGTGGTGGGTCCGCGTCCTCACCGCATCTATCTGAATGAAGTGATGCAGAAAGAGGTTGACATGTATATGGTACGTCACTACCTCAAACCCGGTATCACCGGATGGGCCCAGGTTAACGGGTGGAGAGGACCCACCGAAACCAAGGAACAACGCGACAACAGAACGGCCTATGATCTTTGGTATGTAGAAAACTGGACCCCGCTCCTCGATCTGAAAATCATTTTCCTTACCGTATTCGGTGAAAAAACATACAAAGCTGCATTCTAGACAGCCAACCCTTAAACAATCCAATGAAAATACGAGCCCGGAGAATATCCGGGCTTTTTTGTTGACAGGATGTCGGGATGGCAAACGGGATATGGGATTTGGTAGGCAATCTGGATGCCTATTGAAAATTACTCCGGACGCTTAATTGGGGATTTGATGCCGCCTTCAGGGTTTCTATCCGCAAAAATTCCTCAGAATCCTCGCCATCTTTTTCAATTATTCATTTTGATTGTCGAAGCCACACCGTTGGATGATCCGCATCTGCACCAGATCAGCATCATCGCCAAATTCTCGAGCTCAGGAAATAGTTCCTGTCAGCTGGAATTCATTCCGAAATTCCTGTTAAAAAGAAATCCACCTGTTTCCAGGTGGACGCTTTTATCAAAATGGGTATTACGATTCCAGTATTCTTTTGTCAATACTTACAGTTCACCGATTCGGTTTCGCTACATACGTTAATCACCCGAACCACTGGTAAAAATATTGAATGAGGTGCCCAGGCCGAGTGTTGAAAGTTTGGCAAATGGGGCAGATGATGTGGTTTGCTGGAAGTACAGATAAAAGTTCAGTTTCCCTTTAATCGAATATCCTGCCATCGGCGTAAAAACCAGGGTATTGATATCCTTCCCAACCTGCATCAGACCAAATCTGGGGTGCACGTACCAGAAACCCATTTCGGAGTTCTGCCAGAAATTATAGCGGAAACCGGTTGACAAACTCAAGAGGTTTTTGGGTTTGAAGTTTTCGTCCTTAATCGTCGACTTCTTTCCATGCGTCATCACCTCTCCCGTAAAATCCACGAAAGAGTTGTCGCCAACCTGAACGCCAACGGATGCTGCACCACCTACGCCCTGGGAAAAAACTTCTGAAAAGGGCTTATTCATCGGCATTCCGGTTTTTAGTTCCAATCCGATGTAGGGACCATGCGGCATTTGAGCTTTTGCTGAATAAGCGGAGAAAGAAAGAAGAGCTGTAAAACAATACAGTAAAGGTCTTCCGGGCTTTTTCATGTTTGGATTTTTTTCGGATTTAGGTGCGCTAATCTACGCATTATTCGTGAAAAATCACAGCAAACTGCCGCTGATTTTCAATAAAAAAAATGCTGGTGATCCGCTGCGTAAAAATACGGTTCTCCAAAAAAATATTTGAGAAACCTTATGTAAAGACGTTCGATGTTGCATCCTATCTCAAAGGAATTGATTTTCACACCTTCACCATGTAAAATAACGAATATGAAAAGAGGCTTATTGTTTATCCTGGGAATATTCCTGTTGATTTCAGCACAGGCACAGACGGCAGAAAAATCGGTCAAAAAAATTGATGTTTGGGGTTCGGGCGAAATCGAAATCACGCCCGATGAAATCTACTTCTCCATTTCCATTCGTGAATACAAAAACAAAAACACAAAAGTTACACTCGAGGCACTGGAAGACCAACTTAAAAAAGCCATCCGCAATGCAGGAATACCTCTGGAAAATCTGACGATTGCCAATATTTACGGCTTTAATCTCGAACGGAAAAAACGCCAGAATCCGGAATTTATGGCCAGAAAGCAATTCCTGCTCAAACTCGCCAGTCTGGAAAAAATAAACGATATCCTTTCCCAGGTCGAAGACGAAGGAATTGAATCGGTAACAATTTCCAGCTACACCCATTCGAAAATGGACGAATACCGCAAACAAGTGAGAATAATGGCGATGAAGGCAGCAAAGGAAAAAGCCGACTATATGCTCGGTGCCATCGGTGCTACGTCCAATGCCGTTCTTACGGTTGAAGAGGTGAATCAGGGCACACCGTACTACGCCCCAGCCGCCTACGCAAACCTGGCCATAAAGGCAATGGATACGGCAGTAGAAGCAGCGACTCCCGAATTCAGGAAAATCAAGGTAAGGGCAGAAGTCCGAGTGTCGTTTTCCATTCAATAAACGCTGCATTCAAGAAATACAAGCCCCGCCACGCCTGACGGGGCTTGTTCCAACAACCGGTTTAAAAGTTATCTGATTTCACCACGGCACGCCAATCCGACGAACACATTGGAGGATCGGGTACCCTGCTTGCGTAAATAGAATCGGTAGGTGCTGATTTCTGAGAAAAGCACCGGAAAATCCCTCGGAAAATTACGCCTTCCGCTATGTACTTTAAAAAATGTTTCCTATTTTTCGAACTCAACAACCCTCGCGATGAATAGAAAAAGAACCTTACTCCTGGTACTTTTGGCAACTCCATTTTGGTTGTCTGCCCAAGTCCGGAAAAACCAACCCGTCCCCCTCATCAATTCCGCCGAAATTATTGCGAACGCGTCTGCACTTTACGACGAAGGAAAATACCGAGAGGCCCTGGAAGAACTGAACAAGGTCCCCCCCGGCGACACCAACTATGTAAGAGCTCTATACGAAAAGGCGCTGACCTGTACAGCGGATAGCTCCTTTGATCTGGGAATGCGTTATTGCCGCGAAGGATTTGCCCTAAAGCAGGAACGCAACATGTTACCCGATCTCTGCACCCAATATGCCATATTGCTCGACCAAAAGGGAGAAGCGGAGGCTGCGCTCCGGTTTCTGGATTCCGCGCTGACGGTGTACCCCGCCTATCCTCGTCTTTATATGGCAAAGGGTACTACCCTGTTTCGTGCCGGGCGATTGGCTGACGCGGAGGCAATCTTTCAGCAGGGGGCTGTAATCGATCCCTACAATTCAGGCTTTCATTTCCGGATGGGAATAATGGCCTTACAGCAGGGGAAAACGATTCCCGCCTGTCTGGCGCTGATGACCAGTCTTTTGATCGGTTCCGAAGGGACTTATGGCCCCACCTGCATAAACGTTCTCAATTCCATTGCCCGGAGTGAAGACGAAATCCGGCAGTATGTGTCCAACCGAAAGGTAAAGCAGAGCGCCGTCTTCACCACGGTAGAATCCATTGTACTCTCGAAAATCGCCTTCGATAAGAGTTATAAACCCCTTATCGGCCTGGATGATCCGATCACCCGTCAGATTCAGGTAATACTGGAGAAACTGGAATACGATGAAAACGACGACGACTTCTACATGCGCTATTACGTGCCGATATACACGCAAATCTTTCAGCAAAAGAAATTCGAACCCATGGTAGCACTGATGTTTGCATCGGTGCAGATGCCCTATATCATCAACTATCAGAAAAAGAACAAAAAAGAAATTCAGGGCTGCGCCACCTTCGCAGCCCAATATTTCAACGCCATCTGTTCAACCAGAGAGTTGAATCCTAAAAACCGGAATAGCGACAAGGAAATTTACTTCTACGAAAATGGAAAGCTTGCCGGAAAAGGCGTGGTGAAGCAAGGGGAATTTGTTGGCGACTGGACTTTTCTCACTCCTGCAGGCAACAAGCTGGCCGAAGGACGCTTCAACGAAAAGGGACAGAAAGAAGGCCTCTGGAGATACTATTATTTCTCAGGCGCACTTGATGCCGAAGAAGTGTATAAAGAAGGAAAGCTTCACGGAGTATGTAAATACTATCATGATAACGGGATTCTGGCGGCAGCCCGAAACTATGTAAACGGCGCACACGACGGCGAATACCGCTATTTCAACGAAGTAAATCAGAATACCATTGCAGCGTTCTATAAAGGCAACAAGCTGCACGGATTGCGTACAGAATATACCGCAAACGGAACTAAAAGCAGCGAACAGAACTATGCGGATGGAAAGCTGCACGGCCCCGTTCGAACCTTCCATTCCAATGGCAACGTAAAAAATGAATACCACTATACAAATGGGCAAACTGAAGGAGCCAGTAAAGAGTATTTTCCGGACGGAAAGCTGGCCGTAGAAGGCCAATATGCCAACGGAAAGCAATCCGGAACCTGGAAATACTATTTCGGTGATGGCAGAATTGATCGGATCGAAACGTACGTGAACGGACTGCTGGAAGGAGAATGTCCTTCCTACTACGATAACGGACAACTATACACGAAGTTCTTCTATAAAAAGGGAAATCTCGAAGGACAAATGGATTATTTTGACTTCGATGGAAAACTCCACCGCACCGCCTTCTATGAAAATGATCTCATCAAATGGATGAAATTTTTTGACAAGTCGGGAAACCTGGTGCACGAGTCCGTGGCTTCCGACAAAGGGTTCGATTTTGTAAGATTTACTCCCCACGGTGCCCGGGTAAGTGAGATCAGTTTCGACAAAAAGGGAAATATTGTTAGCGATCGAAAGGACTACTACACCAACGGGAACTTGAGAAATCACGAAAAATTCAATTCCGATGGCCAACTTGAAGGTGTGATCACCTCCTATTATCCCAATGGCAATCCGGAATCAGAGATTACCTATAGCAATGGATTGCGGAACGGGCACAGCACCTATTATTTCCAACACGGCACCTTACAAGCGGAAGGCTGGATGGTTGATAATCTTTCACAGGGTGAATGGAAAATTTACCATGAAAACGGAAATATCCGCGAAGTCAAATATCTTTTAAATGATGAACTGAACGGACCGCACACCCTATACTGGCCGAATGGTAAGAAAAATGCGGAGTACCTCTACAGTAAAGGGCATCTTGAAGCCGTAGTTCAATACGATACATTGGGCAATCGTATCAATTCCTACACACTCCATAATGGCAACGGAGCGTACCAAACGGTGAACGTTAACGGCAGTCCGATTTCCGAAGGTAACTACCTAAATGGGAACATTCATGGGACCGTTAAAGAGTACTATTTCAATGGAAAACCGTTATGCCTATACGAAATGAAAAACGGACTGAAAGAAGGACCGTATAAAACGTATTACTTAAACGGAAAGATCCATACCGAGGGAGTTTTCCGGGTTGACCAGAAAGAGGGCGTCTGGATCAACAATTACGAATCGGGCGAGCTGCAGATCAGGGAAGAATACAAAAACGGCAAACTACACGGAAAGAAGACCAACTATTTCCGAAACGGGAACCCCCGAACAGAGATAGAATATAAATACGGATCGCGCGAGGGCCGCTTTACCGCCTACGATGAAACGGGAAGTCTGAGATATGTAATCATCTACAAAGACGATATGCCCATAGCGTACACCTACTCCGGTAAGGATGGAAAACCGGTTCCCGAAATTCCCCTTCCGGATGGAAACGGCAAGGTGGTGGCCTATTTTGCCAATGGAAACAAATCCGCCGAATTCAGTTATGTTGAAGGTAAAAGACATGGCGTCACCAGAGATTTTCATTCCAATGGAAAAATCTGGAAAGAAACAAACGATGAATACGGGATTTCTGAAGGCGAAACCAAAATGTATTACCCGAACGGTGTCCTGGCCGATCATTACTCTTATCTACACGACGATCTGGAAGGATATTTCATCGAAAAGAACGAAAAGGGCCAAACCACGCTCGAAGGACATTATGCCGCCGGCAGCTTTCATGGTGAAGTAAAGGCGTTTGACGACAATGGAAAGTTGATTGAGACCCGAATCTATTACTACGGACATTTATTGAACATCAGGAAATGAGATTCAAAACGATAAAAATCAGCGCGATCCTGGTTTCCCTACCCTTTCTCCTGCAGGCGCAATCGGAAGCGGAGCTGAAAAAAAAGTATCCCGGCGAAGAGGCCGTAGTGGTGAGGGCTGCCGAGCATTACGAGATCAAACTAAGCAAAGGCGTTCCGGTAATCACCAGCAAGGAAACCCGCCAGATCATGTATCTGTCCGATAATGCCGTTCATCTTGGCCGGCATAGATTTTACCATAGCGGATTTCATGAACTCGGCGAATATGAAGCCTATACCCAAACGCCCGATAACCGGAAAATTCGTGTTTCGCAGTTCAAAACGGAAAGCAGCACTTCCGCGGGAATATTTTACGACGACACCAAGGAAAAAGTTTTCGATTTTCCATCGGTCACTACCGGTTCGGTAGGGAATCTCAAGCTTTCCTATAAGCACAAAAACCCTTACCTACTTTCCCCCCATTACTTTTCACGGGGAATTCCGGTCGTATACAATGAGCTGAAGATCAGCTTTCCGAATGAGATGACGATCCGATATCTGTTCAAGGGTATGAATACCGATGTGATCAAATTTTCGGAAGAGAAGAAAAAGAACGAAACGATCTATACCTTCTATGTAAACGATTTGCCGGCAGAAAAGAGCTATCCGGATGCTCCGTCCTACGCCTGGTATTCGCCGCATGTGGTGTTTTATATTGAAAGTTATCGTAACGACAAAGGCGAACTCGTCCGTCATCTCAAAGACAGCACGGATTTGTATCGGCTGAATAGCTCCTTCATCAGGGACGTGAAAAAGGAAGCCGGTTCCGAATTAAAAGCCATTACTGATTCTCTGATAGCCGGTAAAAATTCGGACAGGGACAAAACCCAAAGTATATTCCGCTGGGTACAGCAGCACATCAAATATGTAGCATTTGAAGACGGAATGGAAGGGTTCGTTCCGAGGAACGCCGACTTTGTATGCCACCGTCGATTTGGCGATTGCAAGGATATGGGCAACCTGCTTACGGTTATGCTGAATGCCGCAGGCGTCAAAGCCTACAATACATGGATTGGAACCCGAAAACTCCCCTATTCGTACCGCGAAATTCCCACACCGATTGTCGACAACCATATGATCTGCACCGCCCTGATCGATGGCGAATATATTTTTCTGGATGCGACCGACCCGGACTGTATTTTTGGATTTCCCACACAGGGCATTCAGGGAAAGGAAGCACTGGTCGCCCTCAGCCCCGACTCTTTCAGGATCGTCACCGTTCCCGTTGTTCCGGCCGAAAAAAACACTGCCGTTGACAGTACCTACATAACACTGACAGAAGATGGCATCAAAGGGAAAATCGCCCTGCATTTCACCGGTTATTATGCATCGGCGATGCACGGCTATCTGAATAACCTGGACGAACGCGACAGGGAACAGCGATTAAAGGGTTCATTCAGCCGAGGCTCCAACAAATTCCGGCTGGACGGATATCGGATCGGCGATCTCTCCGACAAAAACAAGCTCTCGATGTTCGCCGATTTCAGCCTTTCCGACTATGCTAAGAAATCGGGTGACGAATGGTTTATCAACCTCAATTTCCGAAAGCTCTTCCAGTCGTCCGAAATCGATATCCCTAACCGTAAAATGCCGGTTGAATACGATTTTCACGACCGCGTTGAAAAAGTTGTTGTGCTGGAAATACCGGAAGGATATAAGGTTGGTTACCTACCCTCCGGAAAATCCTTCTGGAACGACGTCTGGGGTTTTGACATGAACTATAAAGAGGAAAACAATCGTGTAATCCTGACCTTCCGGTACACCCAGCGTCACCTCCTTCTGCCGGTGGAAAAATTTGCGGAATCCAATGAAGTGCTCCGGCATCTATTCCCCTTGTATAAAGAAACAGTTTCCCTTGTAAAAAAATAATCTATGCGCCTTAGCAGAGCCAGTCTTCTTCTACTCGCCGTATTCGTTTCGCTGAACCTGACGGCCCAAAAAAACCTGATCCGGACAAGCTGGGAGTCCCATCCCAAAACAATCAACCTTGATCCGAAGTACGCTTCAGAAGGAGCGGTTGTCCTTTTCGACGAACGACGGATCGAATATATCGACATAAAGGAGTCAACGGAAGTATACCGAACACTTCACCGCAGGATCCGGCTGAACAACGACAAGGGTATCGAATCCTACAACCGGGTGTATCTTCCGGTATCCGAAAACAGGGATATCGTGGATATCAAGGCCAGAACCATTCTCCCCGACGGGAAAATAATAGAACTCGACCGGAACGCCATTAAGGAAATTAAAGAGAATGACCGCGTTTACAAGATATTCGCCCTGGAAGGATTGGTAAAGGGGTGTGAAATTGAGTTTTACTACACCTACAACATGGGACAATCCTTTTTCGGCCGCGAATCATTTCAGGGGAACCATCCCGTACTGAGATCGAAATTGGAACTGGCTTCGCCTGAAAGATTGGTTTTCGAAACCAAAAACTACAACTGCAGGCCTGCAGCGCGAAAAGACACGACAATCAGAGGGAAACGGATATTAACCGTGGAGATGGACGAATTTTCCGGTGTGGAAGACGAAAAATACGCCAACTACAAGTCGAATGTGGCGCGGGTGGAATACAAACTTTCGTATAATCTGGCACGAAGCGCCACCGAACGGATATTCACCTGGAACGATCTGGTAAAACGGGTGTACAATATGACCCATGTGTTTACGGAAAAGGAAATTAAAAAAATCAGTGCTTTCGTCAATTCTCAGCAGTGGAAAAACATTGCCGGTGAAAAGGAAAAAATTGTTGCGGTAGAAAATTACCTCAAAAAGAATTTTGCGGTAAGGGAAGATATTACTTCGGAACAAGCCATGGATCTGGAATGGATACTGAAAAATAAGATAACCAACGAGAGGGGTATGACCAAATTGTTCAATGCGGCACTGACACAGCTGAAAGTACCCCATGAGTTGGTGCTTTGCGGATCCCGGGAGGACTACCCGATCGACGAAGCTTTCGAAAACTGGAACAATACCGACAATTTTCTGATCTATTTTCCGAATCTGAAAAAATTTCTTGCTCCTGCCCTTCCCGTTGCCCGCTTTCCCTGGATTGATCCCGCCTGGGGCAATACCGGCGGCGTGCTTTGTCGGGAGATCACCATCGGCAATTTCACCACGTCCTATGCCGTTGTCGGGGAAGTGTCGCTCGAAGACTACCGCGAAAGCTCCATCAACACGAAGGTGGATTTACGGTTGAATGAAGACGCCGATACGCTGGAACTTAAGTTGGTTCAGTCTTTTACCGGATACGCAACGTTCAACTACCGGGCGGGGTTTAATTTTTCGGGTGCAGAAGACCGTCAGTTGCTGTTGAAGAACCTGATAAAAACGATTACCGGAACCGATCATATATTGTCTTCTGCCGTAGAAAACGAGGATTTCAGTTACAGTTCCGAAAACGAACCGTTTTACCTCAAGGCCCATGTGAAATCCAGCGAAATGGTGGAACGTGCCGGCGCCAAGATCCTGGTGAAAATTGGTGAAGCGATCGGACCGCAGGCCGAACTATATCAGGAAAAAGAAAGAAAACTGCCGATCGAAGTAGACTATCCGCATATTCTTTACCGCAATATCAAATTTGAAATTCCCGAGGGCTACGTCATCCGGAACGTTGAGGATCTGAGAATCAGTGCGTATTCATCCCCCGCCGACGAAATCGCCGCCCTTTTTGAGTCGGATTACACGATTTCCGGAAACATCTTGAAAGTAACGGTAAAGGAAGAATACAGAACAACAAGGCTTCCCGTCAGTGAGTATGAACATTATAAGAAAGTGATCAACGCTGCAGCCGATTTTAACAAGATCGTGCTGGTATTGGAAAAGAAATAAACGGTATGTCTAAAAAAGTTAAGGAGGGCTGCGGTCCTCCTTTTTTATTTTACATCGACATGTCGTCGGCGCTTGGGCCGTAGCTGCCCGGGATCGGAATATTCAGCAGCCTCAGAAACACCCCCAACTGAGCCCTGTGGTGGATGATCTGACTGAAGGTCATTCGAAGAACATCAAGCTTGGGCTCCACACTGTAAACGGTGGATCCGTCGCGAAGCGTCCAGCGCTTTTGGAGAATGGCATCGTCTTTAACCTCCTCCAACTTCTGCCGCGCTTCCTCCAGATTTTTTTCGAAATATTTCAGCAGATCTGCCGTGTTGTTGACATCAGCCGGCCGGTACGGATTTTTGGCAAAGTCCAGCTCATCGGTATTCAGGGTCATGTCGACCCAGGACGGCAACTCCGCAATATGCGTTGCCAGCCGCTTAATGGTCATACTCTTTTCGTGTGGCTTCCAATCGTATTTGTCGTCGGGCACACAGGAAAGCATTTTTCTTGTAGTCACCGCCTCTTTTTCAAGTTCATGGCGGAAAAGGTCAATAATCGTCGTCATGGTTTCTGTATTTACCCTTCAAAGTAAATATCGCCCACTGACAACCCTATGGCAGTCGGAATTCCGGAAAATGAAGTTTTTTTAAACACCCTCAGGAGAAAACCCCTTTCAAGAACTTGAAAAACGCCAAAACTTGGAGATATTTTATTGATAGCCAACAAATTAAAAAAACAGAATACGAGCAAAGGAGGGAAAAAAGCAAACGATTGAAGCGGAAGAATGGGAAGGCCCTATTTAATAAAGTTAAAGAAAATCGGGGAATTTTCAAAGAAAAACAAACCAAAGGAAAGGCTCGGAAAACGATATATTTAAATAAAACGAAATATGCTTAGGTTTGCAGTCTTTTACGGGTATACCCTTACGAAAATGATTGACTGGCCATGAACATTACGGAACGACATCAGCGTATTCTGCAAAAACTACAGGAGAACGGACGGGTAGACATTCAGGAGCTCAGCGAGAGCCTCAGGGTTTCTGGAGTTACGATCAGAAAGGACCTGAAAATTCTGGAAGAGAAAAATCTGCTATTCCGTACCAAAGGCGGAGGCTCCATTACCAACCCCTACGCCAACGAAAAACCCATCAACGAAAAAGAACTTCTTCACGCAGAGGAAAAGAAAAAGATCGCCCGCGCGGCGATGAAATACCTCGATCATACCGACTCGATGATTATCGCCTCGGGCACCACGGTATTCGAATTTGCCCGTATCCTGAATCCGACGCGGCATATAACCGTCATCACGCCTGCGCTCCGGGTGGCCTACGAACTCTCCGGCCGCCAACATATCGACGTACTGCAGATGGGTGGTCTGATCAACCGGAACTCCGCGTCGGCATCGGGCGCTTTTGCCGAAAAGATCCTGGACGAAATTTCCGGTGGACTGCTGTTTCTGGGGGTCGACGGCATAGAACCCGACTTTGGCCTATCCATATCCAATTTATCTGAAGCGAGCCTCAACAAAAAAATGCTTCAGGTGGCCCAGAAAGTCATCATTCTTGCCGACAGCAGCAAATTTGGGCGTCGGGGTATCGGACGGATCTGCGGAATTGAACAGGTGAATACCATAATCACCGATAGTAA